>Ga0210377_10000492_pt1 | contig 37826 bp, 31 predicted proteins | sample PLM4_65_b1redo_FD_155480 | JGI IMG/M metagenome (GOLD analysis project Ga0210377, IMG submission 155480) | Groundwater sediment microbial communities from an aquifer in East River, Colorado, USA - PLM4_65_b1 redo | ecosystem: Environmental > Terrestrial > Soil > Riparian zone | place: USA: East... | reverse complement strand
CGGCGACGAGCTGCGCGGCGCGCTCGGCTTCTACCCGCAGAACTTCAATTCGGGCGCAGTCAAGATTGCCAACCAGCCCATGCGCGGCTACAAACCCGCCCGCGGCGCGATACATCTCTGGACGGTACAGCTTCTAAAAGAGAACAACCAGCCAAACCCCGTCGCTGAGGCTTTCCACCGTGCCAAGACCAACGGTAGCCAGTACGCCCTTGCCGCCGCGCGTGGGCGACTCGTGCGCATTCTGGCGGGCATTGCCCGTTCAGGCCAGCCCTGTCGCTGGCGAAAATCCGTGCTAGAATAATGTCGGGCAGGGACGCCCGACTGACGAATACGGCGAGTGCGCGCACACACTCGCCGTATTTCTTTTTACCCGCAACGCGCACAGGAGAACCCCATGAGCCAGCTTCTAATCACCGACCCGGAAACCGCCAAAGCCATCGCCCACGCCGTCACCAAACTCCGCGCCGTCAAAGCCACTATCGGTTTATACGTGCTGGAACTCGTCGAGCAAGTCGGCAATAACAGCATCATCGCCGTCGAAGGCTCACTCCAAATCAAGGACAAACTCGAACAACTCGAAGCCAAACTCGCCGAGCTATCCGACATCATTGCCGCCGTCCTGCCACCTGACCTGTCCACGCAGCCCGACGTGACCGACGTAGCCGAGATGATTGGCCCCAACGACCACATCAGCTACGACGTGTTTCACGCCCTCGAACAAATCGCCCGCGAAACCGACAACGACGAAAAAGACAAGGACGGGCAGCCTTCCTGAAACACTTCGTATAGTTGCCTCATTACTTACACGAAACCCGGTGCGCGCTGGCGCGTTGCCGCCGGGCGCTGGCAAAGAACAGGCCGCGCCCGTCGCCCTCGCGCCAGTGGCGGGGAAACAACACCCCCGCCCGGCCTACGGCCCGCGCCCCTGTGTGATGAACGGAACTCTATTTTCAAAAGCGCGGTAATCTCGCCCCGCGCCCCCGCCAACGGCGCGGAAAAACCGCCGCCCGTGTCGGGGGTGTCCCTTGCCCGGCAACCAGCTTGTGCCATCCCCGAAGTTGTCTCAGCCGGGCGGCGGCGCGCTGCGCGGGTCGCTCCCTTTGCAATAGTCCCGTAACCAAATCGTGGGCAGGTCGCTTTTCCGGCCCGCCTCTCTCTTCGGCGAAAGAGCGTCGCCTTCGTTCGGCGCGCCTCCCGCGCTGGTCTCGTGATAGCTCCCGTTGGTCGCGCTCTTCCCAGCGTCTGTAGCCGAGACTCCTCCGTCAAACACGGCTACCCCCCCCAGCACGTCGCGCGGCGAGGATATGCCACCACCTTTGCCTGTCAAGGTCGCGCGGAGTAGGGCGTAAGCGAACCTCGCCTTCGCTTCCCTCTGACAGGCAAAGGCATCCGGCGGCATTCGCCGTGCTGCTGGGCGGGGTTGCCTGCCCCTTTGCGTCTGGAGGTGTGTCATGTCGCGCTTCATCCGTCGTCCGGCTGTCGCGTCCGGGCTGTGCTTTCTGTGGGTCTGGCGTCGCCCCGCCCGCTACCGTCGGAGTCGGCGCGTTCCCGGCGGCTGGCCGCTGGTCTTCCGGCGTCGTCCCGCCCCGTTCGGCTGTCAGTCCTTGCCCCGTTGCGCGCGCCCCGTCCGCGTGTCGCAACGACCCTACCCCCCCGGCGAGAGCGTCATGCGCTAGCTTGCGAATTCGCAAACCTGAGTTATCATCAAACCGAGTCGCTGCGCGTGAGAGCGTGGTCGCATCACGTCGCTTCCAGCAGCCCACCGCAAGGACGGCGCAAGCGAGGGAAGCACCGCGACCGCCGTCCTTCAATCCCCAAACATTACGCTTCCGTGTCACGACGGCGGCCAGCAGCCGCGAACTCCCATTCTGTGCGTTCCAACAACCGTCTCGATTTCCGACCCCGCCCCCGCCAAAACCGGGTACAATCCCCTGCGTCACGCCAGCCTGTAACATAGAAGGTCAAACATGAGCCACTGCCCGACCTGCGGCCACTTCGAGGGCTACTTTCACCGCATCTGCCCCGAATGTCATGCCCACTTTCAATTGCAACACGAACGCCAGAACTTCTGTTCCGCCCGTTGCCGCCAGCGCGCGCACCGACGGCGCAAGCCCACCGTATCGACGATGGCCTGTGTCGGTTGCGGGCAGGTGTTCATCATCGGGCAGGGCACAGGCCGCACCAGCCGGACGCGCTACCATTCCAACGCCTGCCGCCAGCGCGCCTACCGCAAGCGGGCCATGCTCCGGGTCAGGTACGGCGCGCCCTGATTGCCCTACCCCAACAGCAGGGTAGGGCAGTCGGTTTGCACAATACTTGCATTCGATACATAATGACTCGTGCGTCAGGCAGAAATAACTTAACAATTCCTTGCTTACAGGAGGCTACCCCCCATGGATGTAAAGATTCAAGAGATGAATCGAGTTGATCTTGTTGAGGTGTCAGGTCGTGTTGATAGCAGCACGGCTGCCGATCTAGGCGCGAAAATGAATGAGCGGATCAACAATGGAACGCTCAATATCGTGGTTGATCTTTCGCAAGTCGATTACATGAGCAGTGGCGGCCTGCGCGAGCTAGTGGCTGCGCTGAAGCGTGTCAAGAAAGATGGCGGCGATTTACGGCTGTGTTCGCCATCGCCCCGGGTTCGCGAAGTGCTTGATCTTGCAGGTCTGGACACGATTTTCCAGATATTCGAAGAGCAAGTCAAGGCCGTTGGTAGTTTTTAGGCCTCGCAGCGACACCATGAGCAGCTCTGTTTCAGCTTCGCAAGATCAACGCAAACTATCTGTGTTGGGCCGTTTCGGCTATGGCAGCATTCCGATGATCACACAATTTGTGGCAGACGCTGCGCAGGAAGCCCGGCTAGATGAAGATGCCGTGTTCCACTGCCAGATGGCGGTCGATGAAGCCTGCACCAACGTTATTGAACACGCCTACGGCGAGGACCCGAACGGCAACTTTGAAGTTAGCTGTTGGATCGAGCGCGGAAAGGTGACGATTCAAATCGTTGATCAAGGAAAAAGCTTCGATCCGACGACCGCTCCGGCTCCAAAGATGAGCGCAAATCTGGACGAAATACGGCCTGGGGGTGTTGGGATTCACTTAATCAAAAAGCTCATGGACGAAGTTCGTTTTGAGCGCACTGAACGCGGCAATGTGTTGACTCTGGTCAAAATAGGCCAGCCATTAGCGGAGCATCTGGTGTCGACAGGTATCCCGGTCCGCGAGGAAAGCCCCGGGGTTTGGGTTGTGGCTCCGATCGGCCAGGTAGACTCGTTAATCGCATCAGACCTTGACCAAACCCTGTCCGATCTTGTCAGTCAGGGCCGCAATCACCTAGTGATTGACCTCGCTGAAGTCACCTATATGTCAAGCAAGGGCATTAAGGCGCTCGTTTCTGGTTGGCGGCAGGCGCGCGATTCTGGGGGAGAATTTATCTTATGCGCAATCGCGCCCCGGGTGCAAGCGATAATCGACACCATCGGGTTGGGACAAATATTCGCTATTCATTCGACTTTAAGCGATGCCCTGACCGCAATTTCTGCCGTGAAGTGAGCGCAGTTATATACGCATGGGCCGAATAACGGACTGCAACAATGGAATCTTGGCTTTTCATCCTTCTGCTCACTGGCTTGCTTTGTTTGGCGGCATGGTCGTTGCGGAGCAGTCACGCAATGCTCAGAGTGCCCGCCCGTTATGATAGCATTCGCGCCCTCACGTCTACGGTCAACCATTTTGTTCGCGCGGCCAGGCTGGGCGAACGTGAAGAGTTTGAGTTTCGCCTGGCCCTGGATGAGGCGTGCGTGAACATCATTGAACATGCCTATGACAATGATCTGTCGGGCGAAATCGCAATATTCGTCAGGGCGGTTCCGGGCATGTGCGAGATTCGTCTCACAGATTTTGGCGTCGCCTATGATCCAAGATCGATCATGCCGCCCCAATTCGGGATAGGACTCGGCGATTCGCGGCCCGGGGGGCTAGGCCTACACCTGATGCAAAAAATGATGGACGAAGTGAATTACACGGCAGGCCCAGACGGGAACTGTTTGAAGATGGTCAAGCGCCGCGCAAGTTAATAGAACCTCTGATCCAGCGAGCCCAATAAACTCAACATGGTTTCCACGCCTATTGCTGCGCTATCGTTGGTAGCATTTAGCCTGTTCGCCATGATCGGGGCATGGTTGGCCTATCGCGCTGGAATGCGTCGGGCGTCAACTGCCGCTTTAGAATTGTCCAGCCTCAATGAGGCTGGGAGACAACTGCTCAGGTCGCAACTGAATGTCGAAGCGCTATGTGACCTGGTTTACTGGCACGCAGGGCAAATCGTTCCTACGGCATTGTTTCAACTCGGGTTGTTCGAGGGCGATGCCTACCGCGTTGTGGTGTGGGCCAAAGATAGCGAGCGCGTTCCGCCGAAAGTGTTTGTCGGCGCAGCGACTCGCGGGATTGTTGGCTGGGTGCGCCACAGTGGCCAGCCGCTTCTTGTGCGCGATTTTGATTCTGAGCGCAACCGACTACCCGCTTTCCCTGAGTTTGACTTGGACGATCCGCCAAAGTCGGGCCTGTTTATCCCCCTCATTGCTGGAACCGCCACGATTGGCGTTATTGCAATTCAAAGCAGGCAATCAGGCCGGTTTTCAGAGGAACACCAACGACTGCTCACCTCGCTCGCCAACCAGGCGGCATGGGCAATTCGCAATGCTCAATTGTTGGAGCATGCCGAACGGCGAGCCGAACAACTCAGGCTGATTGGCGGTGTGACGGCTCAGATTTCCAGTGTGCAGCCTTTGCCGAATCTCTTTCGGCAAATTGTGACGCTAACCCGCGAGGCATTTGGCTATTACTGTGTCAACATCTTCATATTCGAAGGCGACTCACTAAAGATCGGAGCCAGCACCAACTCCGATTTTGAGCGCGACGCGCCCATCATTTCCCCGGGAATAGGGCTGGTAGGCTTCTCCGGCGCTCAGTCAACTACTATAGTCGCAAACAATGTTACTAAAGATGCGCGCTATCGACAGATTGAGATTCTGCGTGACACACACAGCGAAATCACGCTGCCTTTGCGTGTCGAAAACCGCGTTCTTGGCGTTCTGGATGTTCAAAGTGACCAGCTCAACGCATTTAGCGCAGACGACGTGACGCTGCTCGAGACCCTGGCATCGCAGATAGCGTTGGCGATTGAGCAAGCTCAAACCTATGATGCCGAACGTCGGCTTGCTCAACGGCTTGAGGCCCTGATCAAAGTAAATCAGGCAGTAGTCTCGGTGCTTGATTTAGACGAACTTCTGGACCGGTTGGTGGATCTGGTATCTGACACTTTTGGCTATAAACGGGTGCATATTTTTCTTCGAGTGGGAGAACAACTAATCTTTCGCGCTGGGGTCGGGCCGCATAGCGTCCGTTGGCTCATTGACGGGCTGGTCTACGGCCTAGACGCCCCAGGCTTGATCCCCAGCGTGGCTCGTTCTGGCGTGCCGGAGTTGGTCGGGGACGTAGCTCAGTCTTTAGAATATCGTCCCGGACCCGGCCTGGAGGACACGCGCGCAGAGCTAGTAGTGCCTATGGCGATGGCCGGCCATCTGCTGGGCATTATCGATCTTCAGAGCGAGCGCGTCAATGCTTTCACGCGGGAAGACCTTATTCTGATGCAATCGCTTGCTGATTCCGTGGCGGTTTCAATTCGCAATGCCGCCTTGTATGTCAATGAACGACGTCGCAGCAATCTTGCCGAAACATTGCGCGAAATAAGCGCCTCAATCGCTTCAGATCTGAATCTCGACAGCGTTCTAGGGGATATTCTAGAGCGCCTGAGCAGAGTTGTATCACTTGATTCAGCTGCCGTTCTCCTTGTTGAGGAAGGTTCGGCTACGCTAACGCTGATGGCAACCTGGGGACGTGATCTGGAAGGGATTGTCGGGCACCAGCTTCCGATTGGCCCGGTTGACGCTGATGATCCTCGCGATCTTGAGCAAAAAGTCACTGAAGCGTATCACGATCTGCTCGGTCTTACGGGCAATAACCCTTGCATAGTCACTCCTCTCATGGTCGCCAGCAAGCTAATCGGTTATCTAATCGCCGACCCGCATGTTTCCGCGCAGTACGGAAGTTTGGAACAGGAAATCGTTTTCGCATTCGCCAGCCAAGTGTCTGTTGCTATTAACAATGCGCGATTGTATAGCGGACAGCAGTCAGAAGCATGGGTGACTACTGCCCTGTTGCAAGTGGCGGAAGCAGTCAATGCTCAGAGTAGTGTCGGCGAGTCGTTAGAAACTATTGCTCGGCTTACCGCGCTGCTTGCCGGTGTCAACCGTTGCGTGATCTTGCGCTGGGACGCCCAAGAGCGGGTCTTCAAAATGGGCGCACATTATCCCTATAGCAAAGAATTTGGCGAAACGCCGCTCGCTTTATCACCATCAGATCATCCCTTCCTGGAATTGGCAACGGTGGCTGAACGGCCATTAGGCGCGGGTGTGGGTCATCACTTGTCCTCACCGCAACTTGTTTCCGAACTCATTGGCACGCGGTCAATATTAGGTTTTCCGCTTCGTTCTAAGCGCGAGTTAGTAGGGTTGTTGGTAGTAGACGACTTGCGGGAAGGCAAACCCCATGATCCCCGCCTGACTAACATTCTCACGGGAATTGCGCATCAAACCTCCATGGCATTGGAGGCAGCGATCTTGCAAGAAGGCGCGGCAGAGCGCCATCGATTAGAACAAGAACTCCAGGTCGCGCATCAGATTCAGTCGAGTTTCATACCGGATAAGCTGCCAACTATGCCGGGCTGGGATATGGCTGCGACATGGCGCGCTGCTCGTCTGGTAAGTGGCGATTTCTACGATTTTATTCCGCTACAAGACGGAAGATGGGGACTGGTGATCGCCGATGTTGCGGACAAGGGCATGCCCGCTGCGATCTTCATGGCCATGTGTCGCACGCTAATTCGCGCCGCGGCAATTAACCGAACATCGCCTGCAGACACTTTGCAACGAGTCAACCAACTGCTGTTCAATGATTCTCACAGCGATCTGTTTGTCACCGTTTTTTACGCTGTATGGTCGCCTGCAACCGGCCAAGTGGATTATGCGAGCGCAGGGCATAACCCGCCATTGTTAGTTCGGGGAAAACGTCGCACTATCACGACTTTGACCTGTCGTGGGATTGCTTTGGGGATTGTGCCTGACATCAAACTCGAGGAAAAAACACTGACGATGCGGAGCGGGGATCATTTAGTCGCTTATACCGACGGCGTGACCGAAGCGATGAAGGTCAGCCACTCGGAATGGGGAATTGAGCGGCTCGAACGCACTATCCGTCGGCCAACATGGAACACTTCCGAAGAACTGATCGCCAGCATACTTGCTGCTATTGATGAATTTGTGGCAGGAGCGCCTCAAAGCGATGATATCACCATGTGGGCGCTCAAGCGCGAGTAACCTTTGCCGGTCATGTGTGCACGGGCTTTCTCAATTAAATTGGACGCGAAGCATCGCCTTTACATATTGCTGTTATGGCGCAGCTCCAATTCTTAGCGCCGGGTTGAAACCACGTCGCTGGACGTTGACCAGGCTGGGATTGTAGAAATTGAAAACGATGGAAGAGACCTCTTGAATTAACGGGAAACTCTCCTGCGGATCCAAGTAGGTGTCCGCCCAGAAAATCGTCGATAGCACATAATCACGGCCCGGACTGTAAACAATAGCCACGTCATTGTGGGTATCTGGGGCGCCCCATCCATGTTTGTGGGCAATGGGCACGTCGTCGGGCAAGCCGGCCATGATGATCCCGTCCGGGTTAGCTTCCATGAAATCAATCATCATCTTGCATTCATCCTGCGATATCTCGTTGGGGTAGGCGGCAATTAGTCCACCACCGCCGTACTGCGCGCATTGGTAAATCATTTGCGTAATAATTCCAAGATCGGACATCGTCGTCTGCATGGCATAGTCAGGCCGTGAGTTGACACAGGTCTCATTCTTTGCGGCGGTAAAGGCTGGCGTAGTGAAAAGGTCAGCAGGCGTGTCTGCATAAAGAGCGCCGGGGTCACGCTTGTCATCATAAGGCGCGATGATAAACGAGTTCCTCATCCCTAATTCGCGCATCATCTGGGTGACATGTTGCGCCCCCAGATAGGGATCGCCATTGCCGATGTTTTGCATCATGAAGTTTGCCGTGATGTCACCAGACTCGACCATTGTCTTCTGTAGGAGACCATAATCATCTGAATCGGGTGCGGGCCTTCCATTTAAGTATCGGAAGTAGTCAACCATAATCGCCAGTTTCATCGTGCTCTGACCAGCATAAGCAATGTCACAGGCGGCAAAGGCTGGCGTACCCTGCCTCAAGTCGGCATTGAAAATTAACTCATCGCCTGATTTCAAGTCTATCAGGTGGACCGAGGCGACTCCCTGAAATTGTCGGCTGGCGAGATACTGCACAATCAGCGATTTGAGGGTTTGTAGATCGGCGGTCGGCGCGCTTTCTTCATTGATGATCAGGTCAATGCGCCGATTTGTTGGTCGCCGCAGGGCGGCGTCTATTAGTTTCAGTGATTGCGCTTTGTCGAGCGCAAAGCCCGGCTGGCCCGGCTGATAAGACATGGTATCGAGCGAGGGTTGAGCGGGCAGTGGAGGGCGGTCATAGCGCAACGCCACGTCGTCCAGCCATGCCTGTAACAGATCGGCAGAGTAATCCGCCGCCAGCTCGACTTCATTCGTCTTTTCCGCTCTGGCCCAGACAAAGTCCCAAAATCCTGACCAAAATGCGCCTTCTGTTCGCAAAGAGTCCGCTTTTGAAAGCATAGCCTCAGAATTGAGGCGCAGGCCGACCTGGGCTGGGCTGAGGCGAAGTTCTTGATCGCGATAGAACACGGAAATAGGACTGCCATAAAGTTGCTCGACATAGGCCTGCGCCTCGGCGCGCGGCATGCCCCCGACAGGAATGCCCGCCATGACTAAGCCCGGGGGCATTCGAAGCCGCTCATTACTGAACGAAGCAAGTTGAGCGACTAAGATGGCGATAGCCGCGACAATCATGACTAAGCCAATGACTTCCAATGCTGGGAAACGTGTCTGCCGCGATGTGTTGGCGCGAATCATGATTTACTCTACCACCCATACTATTAATTTCGAGCGTATTATGACGACAAGACCACGCATAAAACCGGACAAATTCCGCAAGCGCACAGGTTACTATAACGTGCGCAGTGAGCCTTCGCCACAGGGCTTTGTGTTGCGTTGATGACGACCTGCAAATGCCCGGCGCTGTTTGCGGAGCGACTACGGATATGTTACACTCTGGTCAAGTCGGGGCGTGGCGCAGTTTGGTAGCGCGCTACAATGGGGTTGTAGAGGCCGACGGTTCAAGTCCGTCCGCCCCGACCAGAGAAACGGCCCATCATTTTGCGTTGATGGGCCGTCGCTTTTTGATCTAGCTTTTCAGCAGATTTTGCAGTTTCATAGCCAGGGCCATATTGCCATCAATTTTCACGCGCCCTTGCATGAACGCGCTAACGGCGCTTAACTCGCCATTGACTATTGCGAGAATATCCGGGGCCGCGCAGGTCATCGTCATGCCCGCAGAAGGTTCTACGCCTTCATCAATCGTGAGCTTTCCGCTTTCCACTCTCGCCGTCCAATTGCCGCCACCGTCGCCTGTGACATTGAATTGAAGGGTCGCATCTTCTGTGCCCCAGGCAGCCGGGTCAAACTGCTTTGGGATTTCCGAAAATAGCTCTTTGACGCTCGTTAGCATATTGCTTTCTCCTTGACGCATGTTAGTTCAAAGGCCATTGATTAAGCGCAACACATTCCCGACAGAATATCTCCCGTAAAGTATACAACCAGCTGCCGCTCTACGTAGATTTAGAGATAGCCGCAGAAGCGTCCTCCTCAAACGGGGCAATTGATTTGGTCAACGCGATTCGTGTCGTCGCAAGTAAAAGCCCGACGCACATCCACAACATCGTGGATGCGTGAAAGAACTCCAGATTGAAGAAATAGTGATCAAATATTCCGCCCACGAGGATGGTCACCATCGCCGCGATTAGTCCCAACCAAGTTGAGCGTAGTTGCGATCCGGGAACCAGAACATTGCGAGCAAGCGCGGCGTATGCGAACAGCGCCGTGATAACACTCAAGAACGCCAGCAACCCTACCAGCCCCATGTTTGACGCAATGGTAAGGTAGAGCGATGACACCCCCAGATAGATGTCTATGTCCGGCGCGCCCGTGAAACCAACGCCTATAAGCGGATAACGCTGGATCAAAATAAGCGCATCTTTGTATTCCCCGAAGCGCATCTGTGTCGCCAAATCCACGCCCTGAATCCCAGAGAAAAAGCGTTCGACATAAGCTTGCGTGAAGGGCAATGCGATGGCAACGACAATTCCTACCAATAGCAACAGAATTAGCCGCCTGTCACTCAGCCAGCCAATAACAAACAAGGCCACTGCGAAGGCAAACATCGCGCCCCGTGAAAAAGTGAGACCTAAACACGCCACCATCAGGCCGAGCGCTGCGGCTACCAACCAGCGTCGGCCAAACGCTGGCTTGTTCGAGGTCAACTGGGCGGCAGTGATGGCCGCAATTATGACCAAAATTCCGCCAAAGGAATTAGGGTCAACCGATGTTCCTATCGCTCGCTCGGCAAGCTCAGGGTTGTCCTCAATGTAGTGAATGACACCGCTGTTCGGATAGCCGATCACTGACAGACGCGAGAGCAAGTTATCAGTCAGCGTGTCGGGAAGAATCCACAAAACAATCCCAATTATTGAGGCAATGATTCCGGCAAGAATAAGGACGCGAACCAACGATTGCAGCTTTTCCTCTGTTTGAAGCATGTCGACCAGCAGCAAACCAAACACCACGCAAAGCGCAAGCTCAGAGAACTGTCTTAGCCGGTTCGATGTGAGACCAGCGTAACGGAGCCCGGCCACAAAACTGAAAAGACTGAGAACGACAAACAGAATAACAAACGCGTGAATTGGAGTCACCGCCAAACGGCGACGCTGTCCGGTCATCCATTCCAGCAGATATAGCGTATAAACGATCAGGACTGCAATATCGAGAAATGAAAGTGTTAGGACGACTTTGAAAGGAAGTGTTGCGTAAGGCAGCAAGACTACGACAAAGATGACGGCTGACAAGGCGTTTTCCAGCCGCCAGAAGGCCCACACTGCGCCTGCTAGCGCTATAACGCCTATGGATGTGTAAATCGGGCCAACTGTCGCCAGAAGCATGCCTGCTATGGCGGCGACTAGCCCCACTCCGACGCCCAGCCTTAATCCGTGCTGACGCCGAACATCGTCAAGGCTTATGGCTTGGCGCACACTTCGTAATGTCATGAGGTCAAGATTCCGTGATATGTTCTTCGGCAGAACCAAATTTTCGAACGAAAAATAGGCCTATTGTCACAAACAAAGCAATCAAGCTGATTCCAGCGCCAAGCGCCACACTAAGGGGGCGGAAGACCAGCTCAACCTGATGCTCGCCAGCCTTTAGCGCCACCGCGCGGAGGGCGCCATCTGCGCGAAGGATGGGCGTCTCTTTGCTATTAACAGTGGCTATCCATCCCGGATAATCTAACTCACTAATGACCAGCACACCATCCTGAGTGGAACTCACGTTGATTGTAATCTTTTCAGGCGCATAGCTGACAACTGCGACTTCGTATGACGGTGGAGCCTGCAGCGGTGTCAGATTAGGATCGACTGCAAGCAACACAGTAAGGCGCGGGTCAAAGTTCTGGTCTGCCAGCAACTTTATCGCATCAAAATCATTAGATACTATTCGAAACTCGTGCGTCATCCATGCGCGTGGCATTGGATCATCTAACTCGCGCAAGGTGGCGCGAGCGCTGCCAATGGTTGTTTCGGCTTTGATCGTTGAGGGGACTTCCAGTTCCGTCCAATCTGTGAACACATACTTGACGGACAGAAGTTGATGCATCCGATACTGGGGCAAACTCAAGTAGTTTTGGAGCGTTTTCAGGCGCAGCGGGCTTGTTCCGCGAATGTCTTGAAGCCCGATCAAGGAGCCATAATTTTCTCCCAAGCCAACACGCCCATCGACTCGATACAAACCGCCGTCGGATTGAACGATGGGAACCAGATCGCTGAGGAGATTTCGCTGCCCCGCGGGAACCGGCTCCCAATTCGTTTTGGCTGATACGCTGAATAGGTCAAAAAAGATGAGAGCCACCATCGCCGCGGGCCAAGCGCGCCAGCCACTGGCTGCGGCACGAAACAGCAGCCAGTTAAGCGTTGCCAGAATCGCTAGAAAGAATGCCCACTGTGTTAACGCGTCCAGATCAGCTTGCGGGAAGATAACCCGCGCAACGAGCGCTTCAACAGCAAGCCCCCAGCAAATTATGACTATGGCTGCCCCAGTTTGCCGGGCGCGCGATGACAGTTGCCACCGTTGTTGAACAGCGGCCACGCCCAGACCCGCCAGAATGGAGACGGAAAATGCGACAACGTAGGCGGCGCGTTCTTGCCCCCTGAATAAGGCAAGTCCCGGCACGCCAAGATATGCCAAATGGTATGCGATTGTGGCTCCCCCAAACGACAGAGCCATAGCCACAATTGCAGCCCAGCCCCAAAAACGGGCAAGCTCGCGCTTGGAATAAATCGCAATGCCACCGAGCGCAAGGGCGGTGATTCCGCTATACAAAGGCGACCAAATGGTAAACACATTGGGGATCAAGAATGTTATCAGGTCAGAGAATGGGAAGCCATTAGAACGAGCATCGAAGCCAATGTCGAGTCGCGTCGTAAGCGCTGTGTACTCTAAACCGGGAATAATTTGCACTGCCGCAAGACCAAATCCGATCCCAAGCGTCAAGCTAGCCATTAGCGCCGTGTTCAGCATCGGCGTCCTGCGTTGTCGCGCCCGATACGCCAAATACGCGAGAACTACATAGATCATGAACAAACTGGTCTGCGGATGTCCGGCCATCAGGCTGACGCCAAGCCCCAGTCCCGATATAGACAGCCATCGATGATTCCACCGTGTCGCGCCGACGGTTGCGCTGGCTGAAGCCTTATGGATTCCTAACAAGATCAACGGCAGCCACACTCCGGCTTCCAGCACTGCGACCTGAAGGGGCGGATAACCGGTTAGATATCCCCCATATGCGATTATAATCGCGCTTACGATGCCAGCCAAACGCAACCCCGTGATGGCGCGGACATAGGCATACATAAGGGTCGACACCACCCAATAATGCAGTATCACCTCTACTTGCAATGCGTAATAGTTCCAACCGCCCGTGAACTGGCTGCCAAATATGGTCAACAGGCGGAGCGGATAGAATACAGCAGATTGTGTGTCCGCCAGGAACGGGTGCCCGGCATTATTGTAGGGATTCCATAGCGGGATTTCCCCGGCGAGCAATCGCCTCGCTTGATATGCGCCAAAGGCCAAAAACTGGCCCGAGAAGTCGCCCTGAGGCAGGGATACTTGATCGGGAACATTGGGCGTCAACACGCGCCAAAAGTAAAGGGCCCAAAGAGCCGTCAGAAGAACTATTGGGCCAGTCTCCCGCAGGAGTGTAGATTGTCTCATTCGCGCGGCCCAATTGCTGGCAAAGTTCATGGGGCCTCCACAATCACGCTGCCAAGGGGCACGGCGTTATCGGGGTAGGGCGCGCCTGTCAGATCTGTCACTGAAGCTCGCGGGTAGGTTGGTTGGCTTGCATCGTATAGACCTACCAAAACGTAGTAACTTCCCGGTTTCAGCGTTGTTGGAAGAACTAGCTCATGCGTGTCTTCGACACGACAAGGGATTCGCCACAACCGAGTCGGGTAATCATTGTTTAACGGAGGCGAGTCTGCCTGCGCGACTGTTGTTCCAGAATCGTCCTGCAATTGAACAAATACCGTCCAGTTGCCGCCCGGTTCGCCGATCTGTTCCCAGATGAGGCGCACAGGAATTGTATCGCCGGGCGAGACACGCTCGGAAAGTTCAATCGCGCTCATAACGGCGAATTCTTCAAAATCGGCTTTTATGATAGACCGTCCAGGCGCTTGCGCAGACAGATTGCACCCGGCTTGCATATCCTTGGGATATGCGACACCTGCTTCGACAATGACATCCCCGAATGGTTTGCCTTGTATGTTAACGCCATCAATAGTCGTGTAATTGCCATCCCGCCATATACCAGCGCCAATTTGCGCGCGGATGACTGTTGGCGTCTGGAAATGGTCATTTAGCTCGATCTGATAAGTGTCTTTGATGATTGTTCCTGTCGGCAAGCGTTTTGTAGGCCATGTTCCAGCGCCGGGGTAGCTATCGATCTTTCCGACCTCTTGATAATTGCGCCCCAACGCATGGATGAAAACGCTTATGTTCTTGTCAAGCGGTTTTGTCGCACGCCAGTAAAGTGTGATAGGGACAAATCCCGCCTCGCGCAGGGAAACGGATTGAGCCTCTACCGCTACTAGCTCAAGTCCATCAAAGTTTGCGCCAACTGGCGTTGCGCCTGTCGGCACTGAGGCGACTATAGGCGCGCGTTCGTAAGTCGGCGCTATGTAAACAAAAGGTGAAAATGCCGCTATCGCCAGTAAAGGGGCGGTTAGCGCGATTAGATTCATTTTTTGGAATCGTTCCGGAATCCATTGGAGTATTCCCTGAGCCAGCAACAGGCTGATGGCGGCTATCACAGGAAACATCAATCTTCCCTGTGAAGCGTAGGTCATCAGCGTCCAGCGAATCAATCCAATCAATACAACAAGAATTTGCAACGCGAGAAGACCGGGGATCAAAAGCTGTTTCCATTCCTTCGCGCGAATGCGCCGCGCTATCCAGATGGCTGAACCGAGCAGTCCGGCAGCGCTCAGAATGCCGTAAAGCCAATACACAATCGGATCAGCCAGAATATTGACGGCTCCGAACAACGCCCAATAGCTTACCCAGAAACCATACGATTCGTCTCGCAATAAATCCAAGATGGCGATGTGGCGCCCTCCGGCAATGGCGACTTGCATATCTGTTCCGAGCAGTTCGCCGTACAAGAGCATGTTTCGAATGTACCACCAACTGGCAAAGACTAGCCACACGCCGCCAATGATCAATGCTGCAACTATAGTCGCCCGCCAGCGCCGCGAGCGCCAAGCATAGATAAGCAGGGCCAGGCCAACCAAGGGCAGCAATGTCAAGCCGCTGATCTTCGTGATGGTCGCTAATGAGATGACAATCGCCAGAGCGATAGAACGCCGGAAGGTTAGCCCAGATTGCAGGATTCTGGCGCAAAGCAACAGCGTCGCGGTAGCAAGCGGGATAATCAGGGTATCGTTGTTAACCGAGCCTGAGATGAACAGGAACATAGGGTTGAAGGCCATCAACGCTGAAGCAAGCGTAGCAACGCGCGGCTGGTCAGGCCAGATCGTCAAGCCCAACATGTAACACAGGGCCACGCTGGTCGCGCCAAGCGCGATACCAACAAGTCTTAGCAAGTGAACGGCGAGTGTCGTCCCGTGCCACGGAAAAGCTTCCGCGTCGCTATGGAGGATCATATTCTTGTTGTCAGGGTCAAGGGGAATGCCAAGTTTGGCGTGCGGATTCAGAATCTGAATCGATTCTAGATCGCGTGTGTCGATCCAAAACGTCAGGACTGCTCCCAGCAGGTAATACAGCGGCGGCTGGCTCCCTTCTTGCTCCCATAATGTTTTGACGCCAACATGCTGCACTGGAAACTGGCCCGTTGTGGCTATATGATCCACCACCGGGTAGTGGGAGATTTCGTCCGACGCCTCAAACACGGGCGTGACCAGACTGTATGTCGTCGCCAGCGCCACAAAAAGCCCCACAATGCTTACGGCTACCCGATGTCTGCCAAGCGCCTTGATCATAACAAGCCCTGTATTACGCAATTCGGTCTGCGCGCATCTGCACGACCGGCAATGCCCACAGTTCAATTAAGGCGTCAAACATTGATCTTGTCAGAAGATGGAAGCTTCCAATATTTAAGTAGGCAAGGATGAACTCGTCTGCCCAGCAGCGCGCGTCAAGAAGTTTACGTCTAATCATACGACAGCAACGATTCATAAAAACTGATTGTTTGTCTGGCTATGTTATCCCATTGAAAAGCGCGCGCGGCCTTGGTGGCGGCATGTTCTAATGAGGCGCGGAGCCGCTTCGTGTTCCACAACTCCGTAATGCCTGTTGCCAGCGCGCGCGAATCCGCGTGAACTGTATGAACAACCCCTTCCAACTCGGCAAGCGGCGATTCAAAATTGGTGGTGACAATCGCGCGCCCATGCGCCAGCGCAGCCATGAGTGTTCCCCGTCGAAGCGAAGCGCCATCCAAATAAGGCAGGGCGGTGATATCACTGGCGTAGAACAATTCGCTTACTTCTCGATCTGACACAAAGCCGCTCCAATGAACCCGCGTTTGCAATCCATGATGCTCAATTCGCGCATCGACTTGCCTACCGTAAGCTTCATTGGTGGGGTCGCTTGCGCCTGCGCGTCCCCCAATCATCAAAAGGTGAACATCAATTCCGTTGTTTACAATCTCGGATACTGCGTCTATAAGCAGCAGCCCACCCTTTGATTCATTGAGAAACCCGAAGTAGCTCACTAGAAGCTGGTTTGGACTAATTCCAAGCTGCTGGCGCGCGGCGGCTCGGTCATGTTGAGCGTTGAGATCGACTGAGATATTGCTGCCGATAGGAATCCATGCGACATTCGGAGCGCCCCAAGCCTTAAGGGCAATCGCGTCCTTATGATCTGTGGCAATGATGCCGTCGGCGTCAAGCGCCAGTTTTCGGACAATCCAACTCCTGATTGGCCCGGCTTTCGGAAAAAGATACGGCGCGCGCAAATCATGAAACGTGACAACGCTCTTTGAGCGTGAATTCTTCAGGGAAGTGGGCAACCAGTGCGCCGCTGGATGCATGTCATAGGCGGCGGTCTGAAATTGAATGTTCACCATGTCAAGGCTCTGGTTGGACGCCCAAGCTTGCGCGAGCCTGACCGCGCTCCAGTCCCATCTCTTGCTGACTATTGGCGCAATTGAAATGCCGTCTTCCTCAACGGCTTCGGCGCGCCTGCGCGCAAACACGCTAACGGTATGCCCCTCTGCGACCAACGCGCGCGCTAACTCGCGCGTGAAGGCGCCAACACCGCCTTCCATCGGCGGGTATTCGCCTGTGATAAAGCCAACTCGCATTGGGTCATATTCCTCGGAAGCCGGATTGAATGGCCTGCCAATAAACTCGAATGCGAGCCATTCGCAACGGTCGCTTGTGTCCGACAACAGCTTTGGACGCTTCAATCACGAGTTGAAACGTGTAGCTGGCAAGCAGGAACATTCTCAGCACGAAGGCTGGCACAACGCCGTGATACTTTCGGAAGTACAAAAACTTGCTGCGTTGAAACGCTATATGCGTTGCTGCCTCCGCCTGTTCGCTGCTCTTGCCGCCAAAATGTGTCACCTTAGCTTCGGGATAATAAACGACATCCCAGCCAGCGCGCTTGATTCTGCGTTGCCAGTCCAACTCTTCGGAATACATGAAGAAGCGCTCATCCAGCCCGCCAACTTGTTCAATGACTTCCTTTCGAACGAGCATCGCCGCGCCGGTCACCCAATCCACCGAGGCAATCTCGTCATCTCGCTTATCCATGCCATAGTAGCTCCGCAATATGGAAGGCGGGGCAAAGGGTTGCAGCCATGTGCTTTCAAAAAATGCCGTAAGCAGCGTTGGAAATCGACGCCTCGATGATTGAACTGTTCCGTCTGCGTTCAGCAATTGCGGGCCAACAAGCCCAACTTCAGGATGCGTGTCAAGGCACGAGCACAGGTTGGCGAGCGCATTCCCTTCTACTATTGTGTCAGGATTAATGAGGAGCAAACGACGACCCCCAGCCGCTTCGATCCCGATATTGTTTCCGCGCGAAAATCCAACATTCTCGTTTAGCGCGATGAGTCTTGCCCACGGAAATAACTTGCGAATCATGGAAGGTGTGCTGTCGGTCGAGGCGGAGTCTACTACGATTACCTCAATCGCCAAACCGTCGCCGCTTGGCGCGCCCATGCCCGCAGGATTGACCGAAATAGATGACGCGATTGACCGCAAGCAGTCTGCCAGCAGATCGCGCACATTGTAACTGACAATAACTATTGAAAGGTCAATCATTCATTTTCGCAATAAAAAGGCGGCTTACGCTCGCCGCCTGATCAGAGTAGCTGAATTATAACCCCGAATTTCAGATGGTTGCTATGTCCCAACCAAACAATTGGCAGGCGTTTTCCGTTGTGAGCCGACAGCTTTCCTCAAGAGGTATGCCGCGTGTCTTTGCCACTTGCTCGGCTATGAAGCGAACAAAGGCAGGCTCATTTCGCGCGCCACGATGGGGAACAGGCGTCAAAAAAGGGCTGTCAGTTTCGATTAGTATCTGTTTGGCGGGCGCGCCGGAAACAATGCGTCTTGTCTCGTCAGCGTTCTTGTATGTGATTGGCCCGGTGAAGCCCACCATGAAACCGAGGTCGAGGGCGATTTGAGCCTCGTCCCAATTTGCAGAAATTGAGTGGAAAACGCCGGGAAATGACCTCAGCGATTCAGGCAAGGTCTTGGCCCACTTGATGATCTGAGCGAGCAAGTCGGTCGTTGATTTCCGGTTATGAAGGATGACAGGCAAATCGACCTCGCGGGCGAGTTCCAGCTGGCACCACAACCATGCGATTTGAGTTTCATGCGAGGATTTATCCCAATGGTAATCTAGCCCTATTTCGCCAATAGCTACTACTTTGGGATGCTTCGTTGCGTCGCGCAACAACGCCATAACTTCGCTGATGTCGCGGTCTATGGGGATATCGTTTGGGTGAATGCCAACAGCCGCATAGACCTGTTCATAGCGATCTGCGAGCGCCAGCGCGCGTTCGGTGGATAGAAGATCAACTGCTGGAATAACGATACGTCTGACCCCCGCCTTTAATGCTCTTTCCAGCACGGCGTCCCGATCCTGATCGTATGCCGAGAAATCAAGATGGCAGTGGGTGTCAATCAATGGGCCGAACATGAATGGTTGTTAGCCGTTAATTCCGGCCAGTTTCAGGCCATCGTCAATAATCGCGTCCACTTTGTCACCGTGTGTTGTCTCGCAATAGACGCGCACGAGAGGCTCTGTGCCTGAGAACCGTATTAGTAGCCAGCCGCCGTCCTCCATCTCGAACTTGAAACCATCTAATGTGTTGATGCCAGTCATCCTTAGTCCAGCGATGGCAGACGGACGCGCCGCCTCGACGTTCGCGCGAATCTTCATGGTTTGCGCTTGATTCGCCAGACGCGTATCGACACGTTTGTAGAAATGCTCGCCCACTTTGTCGTACAGGAACTCAATCAATTGCGATGGCTTCATAGCTTTGCGAACCATAAAATCAAGCAGGTACAAGCCCGCGAGGATGCCATCGCGCTCCGGGACATTGCCACGAAAGGCAAATCCGCCACTTTCTTCTCCACCGATCATGGCATTGGTTTCGACCATTTTGGGCGCGACGTACTTGAAGCCGACTCCGGTTTCGTAGACTGGCACATCATATAGTTTGCCAAGTTTATTAAGCATGTTGGTCGTGGATAATGTTTTCACAATAGGCCCGCGCTCGCCGCGCGCATCCAAGAGGTATAGAGCCAACAGCGCGTACATCTGCAATTGGTTAATAAACACGCCCGACTCAGTGCCCGCGCCGACGCGGTCAGCATCGCCATCGAAGATTACCAGAACATCCGCTTTTTGTTCGATGGTGGTTCGCAGACCCACATCGACATTGGGCGGGATAGGCTCCGGGCGTTGCATCTCTGGATAGATTGGATTTCGAACATTGTGAATTTCGATAATGGTATTGTTGCCGCCAGCCAAAACGCGTGGCAGCCAGCCGATACCGTTGCCCCACATCGGGTCAACCACAATCTTGAATCCAGCGTTCTTGATCGGCCCAACGTCAATTAGATCGGACAGATGTTCATGATAGGGGGTGGCGGCGTCAAACAGTGCGACTTTGCCGGATGCAATCGCGTCATCTAACGCTATGCGTTTGACGCCAGACAAATCAGGAATATAAGCCTCGATTTGTTTCAGTCCTTCAGGATCTACCGCGCCGCCAGTGTGTTCGCGCACTTTGAAGCCATTGTCTGTTGGTGGGTTATGACTGGCAGTGATGTTAATAGCCCCTGCCGCCTTGTGATCCACAACGCTGTACGCGATCACTGGGGTAGGGGTGGCTTCCTGCGTAAGCCACACATGAATCCCATTGGCAGCCACAACCTCTGCTGCCGCAGCCGCAAAATGTTCTGAATTGAATCGGCGGTCATAACCTATGATCGCTCCCTTCTCTGCGCCGCTATGTTCTAGCAGGTAGCGCGCAAAACCCTGCGCGCATCGGCGCACGTTGTCGAATGTGTAATCTTCAGCGATCTGTCCCCGCCAGCCGTCGGTTCCAAACGTGATAGTTGTCATTGCGTCTTCTCCTGCGTTTTGTGTCTGGAAATATCAGCATCGACCATCATATGGACAAGCTGCTCAAAATCGACCGATGGCTCCCAGCCCAACTCGCTCCGGGCTTTGCTAGCGTCTCCCACCAGCAAGTCTACTTCAGCGGGGCGCACAAACCGCTGATCCATTGTCACATGTTGCTTCCAGTCAAGGCCAACGTGATTGAACGCCACTTCGCATAGCCGTTGAATCGAGTGTGTTTGCCCGGTAGAAATGACATAGTCATCGGCTTTGTCTTGCTGAAGCATCAGCCACATTGCCCGCACATAGTCCCCTGCGAAGCCCCAGTCGCGCTGCGAGTCGAGATTGCCCAACGGAAGCCTGTCAGCCTTCCCCAGCTTGATTCGCGCCACGCCATCTGTCACCTTCCGGGTGACAAATTCCAAACCTCGTCGCGGGCTTTCATGGTTGAAAAGAATCCCGCTGGTGGCGTGCATCCCGTAGCTTTCCCGGTAGTTGATTGTTATCCAGTGCCCGTAGACCTTCGCCACCCCGTATGGGCTGCGCGGATAAAACGGCGTTGATTCGGTCTGTGGCACTTCGCGCACCTTGCCAAACATCTCAGAACTGGACGCCTGATAAAACCGGATCTTCGAATCAACCGCGCGGATCGCGTCCAATAACCTCGTGACCCCCAGCGCCGTGACTTCGCCAGTGAACACAGGCTGTGTCCACGAAGTTTGCACAAAACTCTGCGCGGCGAGGTTGTACACTTCTTGCGGGCGATGTTCGTCAAGCAGTTGGATCAGCGACGTCTGATCAAGTAGGTCGCCGGAGACCAGCGTGATCTTGTCTTGAATATGCCCGATGCGTTCAAAGTTGATCGTGCTACTACGGCGCACCAGCCCAACCACCTCGTAGCCGCGTTCCAGCAAGAATTCCGCCAGATAGGATCCGTCTTGTCCGGTGATGCCCGTGATTAAGGCTTTTGGCAATGAACTTTCTCCTGTGGGTCTAAGCTGCGACGGCGTTCAACCGGGCGCGCCAGTCATCCAGTATATCGGCGAGCGTAGTTTCAAGTCGATACTCCGGTTGCCAACCCGTGGCTAACCGCAGTTTGGTCGAATTGCAGACGATGAGAGGCGTGTCGGCGGGCCGAATACGCGCCGGGTCAACCCGCGCCTCGATGGATTTCCGCGCAAGTCCCAACAACGTGTCCAGCACAAATTGAATCGTCACCGCACGGTCGCTGCCGATGTTATACACCTCGCCGGGAGCGCCGCGCTCCATCAGTAGCGAATAGGCTCGAACAACATCCCGAACATCGGTGAAATCTCGTTGCGCTTCCAAATTGCCCACTTCAATGATCGGTCTCTGCTGGCCTTTTTCAATCGCGGCGATCTGGTTGGCGAACGATGAGGCGACAAACTGGGCGCTCTGACCTGGCCCGATGTGATTGAATGGGCGCGCGCGTATCGCGGCTACCCGATGGCTGGCGAAATACTGGTGCGCCAGCATGTCCTGTGTGACCTTGCTCACGCTGTAGGGGCTTGTCGGTCGAAGCGGCTGATCTTCGTCGATAGGGAGTTCATCGGGCAAGACGGCGCCGTATTCCTCGCCAGAACCGATGACCAGAATCCGGGTCTTTGCCTGTGATTGCGCGAGTGTGTGAAGCAGGTTGAGCTGCCCTCGAATATTGTTTTCAAGCGTGGCCCAGGGGTTCTCAAACGACATGGGCACAAAGCTTTGCGCCGCTAAGTGATAAATGTGGTCGGGTTGACTTTCGTCCAATAATTGATTAACAGCGCTGGCGTCGATCAGGTTGACTTGCCGTAGTTGAATGCCCAGGGCGCTCAACCACTGATGGTTCTCAACCGGGAGAAAAGTAGCGCCGTAAATCTCTGTCTTGCCATCAGCCGACAACAGCCGGGCCAGATGCGCGCCTACAAAGCCATCAATCCCGGTGATAAGCGCTCTCACGAAAGGCTCCCTCGTGCTTGTTTTGCGCGGCTGATTCGTGGGGCGAAGTATACCAGCGGGGCAAACGATGGGCAATCAGCTACCCCAGAAACGCAAAGGGCCGCTGCCGAGAGCGACCCCTTGAAACTTTCTGTGCCCAGCGAATTACGTGCCTTCCTGCCACTGGCTCAGGTAATGATCCTGTTCCGGTGTTAGCATGTCAATCTTGATCCCCATCGCTTCCAACTTCAGCCGCGCGATCTCATTGTCAAGTTCGGCGGGCAGGGTATACACCGCTGGTTTGAGTTCTTTGGCGTTCCTGAACATATACTCTGCCGCGAGAGCCTGGTTGGCGAAACTCATGTCCATGACGCTGGCCGGGTGGCCCTCCGCCGCCGTCAGATTGATCAGGCGGCCTTCGCCCAGAACGTTGATCTTCTTGCCATTCTTGAGGCTATATTGCTCCACAAATGGGCGCACCAGTTCCGGTTCGCTCTTGGACATCGCCTTCAGCGCCTTGAGATTTATCTCAACATTGAAATGGCCTGAATTGCACACGATGGCCCCGTCTTTCATGGCTTCCATGTGGGGCGCGTCGATGACATTAATATCACCCGTCGCTGAAACAAAGATGTCGCCCATTGAAGCTGCGTGAGACATCGGCATCACCCAGAAACCATCCATGACCGCTTCCAGCGCTTTGAGCGGATCGATTTCAGTCACAATCACGTTAGCGCCATGCCCCTTGGCGCGCATGGCTATGCCGCGACTGCACCATCCGTAGCCTGCCACTACCACTGTTTTGCCTGCAATCAGAACATTCGTCGCGCGAATAATTCCGTCAAGCGTGCTCTGGCCTGTGCCGTAGCGATTGTCAAACAAATGCTTGGTGTTCGAGTCATTGACGGCCAACACGGGGAACTTGAGCGCACCCTCGGCAGCCATTGCGCGCAGGCGGATTACCCCGGTGGTGGTCTCTTCCGTCCCGCCGATGATGTCTGGTATCAACTCGGTGTGATTCTTGTGAATTTCACTGACAACATCGGCGCCATCGTCCATCGTGATGTGCGGCTTGTGAGCAATGGCGGCCTTTATATGCTGGTAATAAGTCTTATCGTCTTCCCCTTTAATGGCGTATACCGGGATCTCGTAATGCATGACCAGGCTGGCAGCAACATCATCCTGGGTGCTGAGGGGGTTTGAAGCGGTTAACACTACATCCGCGCCGCCAAGCTGCAATGTCTGGGCCAGATTCGCGGTTTCGGCTGTGATATGCAAACAGGCAGACAGCCGGATACCATCAAGAGGGCGCTCGTTCTTGAAGCGCTCTTGCAGCAAACGCAGCACAGGCATTTCGCGGGCTGCCCACTCAATTCGGTAGCGTCCGCCATCCGCAAGGCTGGCGTCCTTAATATCGTGTTTGATTGACATGACTGCTCCTGAAAGTATAGGTTCCTTAATCGAGGAGATTATACCGCAGCGACTCGGACTGTCGAAGTTCAACGGCGAACAGCGACGCCTTCGATATATGGACATACTTGCTTGTAGCCCAGCTTTCGATATATCTTGAGCGCCCCCTGATTGTTCTGGCGAACATTCAAAACGATTAACTCAAAGCCGTCATTGACCAATGCCGCTGTCACGGCGTGGCTGACCAGACTGCCCAACCCGTGCCGACGATAATCAGGGTGCGTGACGACGTTGCCGACGGCGGCCATGTACGCTTGCGAGGCGGTCATATGTGTTCCGGCGATGGCCGCTAAACGGCCATCGCGATAGATTCCTCGATAATAGCCGTCGTTAAGCATGTCAGCAGAAAACGCGATGTCGCCCATATCCCGGTCGTCGGCGAGCGCGGCAGCCCGGATAAGAGTCTCAACATCGGTAAGTTGGGTGGCGCCAATGGGCTGTGTTTCATTGCCGGGAGCGCCGGCATTTTCGAGTGGTTTGAAAATCCCTTTGTTGACCCTCATTCTGAACATACTGTAGAGATGATCAATCTTATAGAAAGTCCTGAGCACTTCTTCGGAGTCTGGCCTGGCTGTGAAAAACACCGAATCAGCGCCAATCCCTTGCAGTAGCAGCGCGCTTATCGCTAGGATGTCGCCCATCAGGAATAACACCTGAGGATCAAGAGCTGAGTAAACCAGGGCCAACGCGTCAATCTCGCCCGTTCGCGACGCAGCGAACCAGCGCGCGTGATCGGAGTAGGGCGGTTCCAGATCGCCGATGGCATAGGCGGCGTAGTTGATGTCAGTCGCCAGGTAAGACCGTACCTGCTCCCGATCCGTTAATTCAGAAATAGCGTAAAGCGCCATGCCGTGATCGACCGTCAGGAAGGGAAGAATGTATCGAGCAGCCCTTTGTCATCAAAATGCTGTCGAAAGCGGCGCGCAAACTCTGCGCGGGTAAAAGTATGGTTCTGTGAGCCTTTTTGTTCCAGCGCATAGGCGGCGGCGAGCGAACCCAATTGGCCGCTGACATCCCAGGGCCAGCCGTTCATCAGCCCTTTGAGCAATCCCGCGCGAAAAGCGTCGCCGACGCCCGTCGGATCGACAATCTGCTCGGTGGGCACAATAGGGACGAAATATGAACCTTCGGGGGTATAAATGTCCGCGCCGTCACGCCCGCGCGTGACGATCATGTTCTCCACCCGGCTCAATACTTGTTGGCGCGACAGCCCCGTTTTTGAGCATATCGCCGTATGCTCGTACTCGTTGACGACCAGCAAGAAAGCGCCGTCAAGACATTCTTCCAAGACTGACCCATCTGAACGGGCGATCTGTTGGCTTGGGTCGTAGACAAGTTTCGATTTCATTTCGCGCGTTTCGAGAACATAGTTATGCATGGCTCTCGGATCGTTGGGCGACACAATCACAAAATCTATTGGGTCGCGACAGACATCCTTAATTGACAAATCTCGCGCCTTTGTCATCGCGCCACTATAGAACGAAGCGATCTGATTGTTATTGCGGTCGGTGTTGGCAAAAAACGACGAAGTGAACAAACCATCAATGATGCGCGCGCCAGATGTGTCTACGCCAATCTTCTCCAGCGCATCACGGTACTCTGTGAAATCAATCCCGGCTGTGCCAACGAGAAGCGGCCTTTCGCCAAGCAAGGCCAGGGTGTAAGCGATATTGGCGGCGACACCGCCGCGATGTCGCGTCATTTCGTCGACAAGGAAACTGACACTAATGTGATCAAGGCTGTCGGCGAGCAGCATTTCCTTGAACTCGCCGGGATAGGTCATAATATAATCATAGGCAATTGAGCCAGTGATGGCGACCTTCATGAAGGCTTTGCTCCTGAAATCAAATAACGTGTTGCGCCGTGTGGCGCACGGCAAAAGTATACACACCCGGTGGGCCAATTGCCATCAAATCGTGCGCTTAACGATACTCCAAAGAAAGTTCCACCCCATTAGGGGAAGGAACATGCTGAACATCAAACATGATCCGAATAATGATTTCCGCGACAGCCTCAGCTGGCATACTGCCGGGAAGCTGAATGACGGCGAAAAGACCTGAGTCGGCAAGCTCTAGATGGGCTTTGGGCGCGAGTTTTATTGTGAGCGCTGCCAAGACTGATTGAGCATCGGGACTCTCTGAGCCGCATGTGATTATCCAAGCTTCATATGATAGCGCGTCATTTTCAGTTGGAGCGGTCAGATGAACCCACGCAACAGGATGCGCTGGGCTGTGGCAAATTAGCTCCGGTGGCGCATCGGACTGCAAGATTTGTTGAATGGTATCCACTAACTTGATAGCGTCTAGTCCGCTACCAAGGGAAATCCGCCTTCTGGCTATGGTAGGCTCCTAGAATCCATATTCAATCTGAACGCTAAGATCGGGGTTGCTCGGAGCGCCGACCGCCTTTTCCAATATATCGCTGATCAGGCGAGCCAAAGCAACAAATGGCACATCTGGCCGAACAAAAATAGACGCAAACCCGTTGGCTTCCCACTCCAGCGTGCGAGAATCGGGAGGAAGATGAACGCCAAGAGCGCGCAACGCACCTACTGGTTCAGAATCCGTCTCCCGATACGGAAAGTTCAAGGCAAAGCCGCTATGCTCACCGTCGGCGTTTGTTTGCGGAAATGCCTGGATCCAAGTCTCTGGCTTATCTTCCACCTCAATGATTAGCCCGGGGTCATGTTCGATCTGAAGTGTAGCTTCGGCAATTAACTCAGCCAGCCAGATCGCCTTGGCTTCATCGAGCATCGGATTGAATTGCCCCCAACGTGCCCTCAACGGCGCGGCGAAGATTAACGTCAAATGGTGGATAGACAATCCCATTTTCTGTCACTATTCCGGTGACGTAACGGTGAGGAGTGACATCAAAAGCGGGGTTGCGGGCCGGATAATCAGGCGGAACGAAAGCCAGTCCGTAGGGAGCGCGAACCTCATCGCCGCTGCGTTCTTCAATGGAGATCTCATCACCGGACAACAATTCGAGATCAATCGTTGATGTGGGGACAACCGGGTAGAATGGGATGCCACTTTCTCTGGCAATCACGGCGAGACTATAAGTTCCTATTTTGTTGGCCACATCACCATTGGACGCAGTGCGATCAGAGCCGACCAGAACGATATTGACTTCGCCGGAACGCATGAAATGACCGGCTGCGTTATCGGCGATAATGTCAAAAGGGATGTCATACTGTTTAAGTTCCCACGCTGAAAGCCGCGCCCCTTGCAAGCGCGGGCGTGTTTCGTCCAACAAAACATGGATTCGCTTGCCTTGCATGTGCGCGGAGCGTATAACCCCCAGCGCTGTTCCCCAGTCCACAGTCGCCAGGGCCCCTGTGTTGCAGTGATGCAGGATCGTGTCACCGTCTTTGATCAGTGTCGCGCCATGCGCCCCCATGCGTTGGTTGATCGCCACGTCTTCGTCTGCCAAACGCTGCGCTTCCGCGAGAAGTCTGGCGCGGATATGATCGGTGTCGGTAAGCGCCGTATCGGCGGCTGATTTCAACAGGCGATCCAGCGCCCACTGCAAGTTAACGGCAGTAGGGCGAGCGTCTCGAAGAGTCTGAGCAGCCTTGGCAAGTTCGCGCAGAAATTCCTGTCGGTCGCCTATTTTGCTCTGCGAGGCAGCCAGCGCCAATCCGAATGCTGCTGCCGCCCCAATTGCTGGCGCGCCGCGCACAACCATATCGGTAATGGCGACGGCCACATCGTGGAAGTCGTCATAATCAATCATTATCAGTTCCCACGGGAGCTGACGTTGATCGATCATCCTCACTTTGCCTTCATGCCACTCAACTGTTCTCACGCGTGTTCCTGCCTTGTCCCAATTTAAGCGGTCGCCACTTCCAACTATTTGGTGACCTGTTCAAAAGCCCAGAAGCGACAGGCTCATTCCGATGGGAGAATCTTGATTAATCGACACCGAGTGTTGAAGCCTACTGATAAGAACATAACAAACTAAACTTCTTGTGTGGCGTTCAAACCTCACCCCCCGTCCCCCTCTCCGTAGTTACGGAGAGGGGGTGTCGGACGCAGCGAGACGGGGGTGAGGTAGCGAAAGTTTAGAATTCAATGTTCTGCTCAGTAAGTCACGCTACCGGCGACTCAACCCAAAGTTTTGCCGCCAGATCATGACCCAGTATATGATCGATATCGCCGGCGCGAATTCTGACTGGACCGTTGAATGGCGAGCGGCTGACAACTTGAATGACTGCGCCTGGTCTCAATCCTAACTCAGCAAAATACCGCAGTTTCTCCGGTTCGTTGGCTCTAACGCGGCTGATACGACTTAACGTGTTGGCCTCAAGATTGACGAGACTTGTGTCGGCGACCATTGGCATCCTGCCCTTACTATCCGGGATGGGCTCTCCATGTGGGCAGCGCGTCGGTTTGCCTGCCATTTCAAACATCCGGTCTTCCAGCGCCTGATTCACGCCACCGTGCAAGTCATCGGTTAGGTGGTGCACTTCATCCCAGCCAAAGCCCATCACTCTGACGAGGTAAATCTCTATGATCCGGTGTCGGCGAATTGCCAACAAGCTTGCTCTCTCGCCATCGGGCGTCAAGCGCACGCCTTTATACGGCACATGCGCAACAATTCCGGCTTGTTGCATCCGCGCAATCATGCCCGACGCAGCCTGAAGCGACACGTCCATATGCTGGGCCAGCGCAGATAGAGGGACGTATTGGTGATATTCTTGCAGCCGAAACACTTCAGCCGCATATAATTCCATTTTTGAGCTTGCCAACCTGATCCCCACGATGCGAAGATGGCGCTTATTGTACCCTAATTCGAGTTGGCGCATCCGCAAAATCGCACACGAGCCTGATTACTCGCTGAAAAGGGTATCATAGAACACAGGAAGGCCGATCTGCTCAGTCCATTGGTGCGCAGCGAGCGCCTGAAGCGTAGCCTGATCAGCGGCGGCACGGGTGCGCGCGTGAACTGTGAACAAGGGTTCGCCCACTTTAATAATGTCGCCCACTTTGTGATGAATTATCAGGCCAACAGCATGATCAACGGGGTCATCTTTCTTGTGGCGGCCAGCGCCCAGTTCAAGCGCCGCAATGCCGATGTCCCGGGCGTCGACTGCTGCCAGATAGCCGGCTCGCGGCGACGGAATATCTACAACGACAGGGGCGGATGGCAACCGGCCAGGGTCTTCGATATCACGGATATCTCCCCCTTGCGCTTCTACCAGCGTTCTGAAAACAGACCATGCTTCTCCGTTAGTCAACTTGGATTCAAGCAGAGATCGGATATCCGAAAGATCGTTTGATTTGGACTTGCCCGCCAGCCTGAGCATATGTCCGGCGACCACAACGCAATGTTCGACAAAATCGGCTGGCCCGCGCCCATGCAACGTTTCAATGGCCTCCTTGACTTCAAGGGCATTGCCAACCGCATGACCTAACGGCTGGTTCATATCTGAGATAAGGGCCGTGACTTTTCGCCCATGCGCTTTGCCAATATCAATCATGATTTGCGCCAACTCGCGGGCGTCTTCCAATGTTTGCATGAATGCCCCTTGCCCCATTTTTACGTCAAGCACAATTCCATGCGCTCCACCCGCGATCTTCTTGGACATAATAGAACTCGCTATGAGCGGCTTGCTAGGGACCGTGCCGGTGACATCACGCAGGGCATAGAACTTTGAATCAGCGGGCGCCAGGTTAGCCGTCTGACCGCACAACACGATTCCATGCTTCTGAACCTGATTGATAAACTCTGCTTTCGTCAGCGAGACGTTGAATCCTGAGATACTTTCCATCTTGTCCAGCGTACCGCCTGAATACGATAAGCCTCGCCCCGACATCTTGGCGACGGGCGCTCCACACGACACAACTAACGGCAGGACGACCAGGCTAGTTTTGTCACCAACCCCGCCAGACGAATGCTTGTCCAGCGCAAAGCCAATCACGCCAGAAAGATCGAGTGTCTCTCCGGACTCGGCCATCGCAAGCGTGAGCGTAGCCGTTTCGCGCTTCGACATACTGTTGACAAACACTGCCATCAACAAAGCGGCGGCTTGATAGTCCGGGATTCTTCCCTCGGTGAAATCATTGACAAAGAAACGAATTTCTTCGTCAGTGAGGGCAAGACCATCTCTCTTTTTCTCGATAATAGCGATTGCGTCCAGGCGCGACTCATCGTGCGCCTGAGCATGGGGGCGTTGCTGGATTAGTGAAGAACCCATCATGAGTCTCGCCTTTACAGGGTAGGGGCAATTGTCAGAGCAAATTGGCGATAAATTTAGTGACAGCCTTCAAGAAAGCGTCCGGACATTCCTCCTGCGGGGCATGCCCGTAGTCCTCAAAAACCGCCAGTTGGGCATTCGGAATCGCGCTCGCGAGTCGGATTGTTTCAACCGTTGAAACAAGTTTATCATCGTCGCCCGTGACAACCAGCACAGGCATAGCGAACTCGCTCAACCGATCAGAAAGACCGGTAGGGTGGCTAGCCCGGTTGAACTCCCACAAGCCGCGATCCCAGTCCTTCGCCTTGATAGGTGTCAAGTACCCCTCCCAAATTTCCGGAGTGATCTTGGAAGGATCATGCCACGCTGAGCGCGCAAGGTCTTTTCCGCTTGCCTGAATGCCTCTCACCAGCAAGGGTCCAACATGCTGCATTTGCGGCGTTTGAAATAACAATCGTTGCCAATCCGGGATACGGTTGTCAAATCCGACCGCCGGATCAACAAGAATAAGCGCCTCAACACGATCAGGGTATTTCAGCGCGGTAAGCATACTGATTGTTCCGCCTGCCGAATTGCCGACCAGAATAGCTTTGTCAATGGCAAGATTATCCATTAGCGCAATGGTTAGCTCGACCTGCGCTTCGGGGCTGTAGGGGCTGTCGCCTACCCAGTCTTCTGGTAGGGGGCGTTCGGTGAGCCCAAATGCTGGACGATCAAATGCGATCACTGTGCCGGTTGCGGCAAGCGGTTCCATGACTTCATGCCATGAATAAACGCTGGCGGCAAAGCCATGCAGGAGAATTATCACAGGCTGACCGTCGCCCACTTTCTTAAAGTGAACACGAATACCATTGAGAGTAATGAATTGGCTATCCGCGTCGCCTAACTTTGCCGGCTCGACTGTGTCTTCCAGCGGCGGAACGGGGATCAAGAACGGGCCAATGAGCGCCGTTGTTACTAGCGCGCGAATGATAATAAGCCCGCTACGCAGAGCTCGATTCAATGGTGGTTTTCCTCATCGCGGAATCTCATCAAAATTGTCCCGCCATTGATGCCGCATATCCCGTCAACTCGATGTAGCCGACCCCTTCAACATGCCGTCCGCCATTTTCGCCCTGTAGGGTCACTGCGCCCTCCCAATAGGTGAATGACGCCTGCAATTCTTGATCGACGATACTGGGTCTAATTGTTAACTCCAAATTTGCCGATGGAACTTTGATAGCCCATCCTGCGGGATAAACCGCGCCAGAATGTGGGCTTGTCCATGTATCATGAACTTCTATTTCGAAGTCTTCGCGCTGGAGATGTCTTGCGCTTCCATCTTGCGCGATCAGAGTTCCACTTGAAAACGAGTCGACGCTGCCATCATCGCGTCGCAGGTAGAATAACACGAGTTCGCTGCCATCGTCCAGTTGAAGCGCAAACCAGTCCCAGCCGATTTGACCCGGCGCCAGCGCGCTTGTGCTGAATTCATGATCCATCCAACTCAGGCCAGCCACTTCGAACACGCGATTGCCAACGGTGACTGTTCCCTGTGAAATAAGGCGGGTCTGGCTGAAATACATGGAGGCGTTCCCCGGCTCCGGCCCTTTTTGGCTGTAACCCTGCTTGCCTTGTAACACGTAGGGTTTGAAGCCACGCAGGTTCAGACTAATCTGAGCCTTAGCTTGGGCAGCGGTTACACGATATGTGTCATCGCCAGTTTGTTCAACCCGCCAGTCGTTTAGCCACACCGTGTAGGGATCGCCTTGCGCGCCAGCCAAGCCCCCTGCGCCCCTGCTAAATCGCTCCTCAAAAGTAAAACTATTTTGAGAGATGTTTGTCAGGGCAAAGTGACCTAAATAAACCTGCTCTGTCGCCCAGTCGGAGGCGCGTTTGGCGATGCCTGACGGCGGCATGAGCGCGCGCCGAAAAAACGTCAACTGGTATCCAAATCTCTCGCCATTCGCCGATGTGAGATTACCTGTGTAATACCACCACTCCGTTTGGTAATCAGGATGGGAGCCTTGATCTTCCGGAAAGTTAAGCACCACCGGCCCTTCAACTCGCGCAAAACCTGTAATGGCTTCACGAGAGGTTATCAGTCCCGGTTGATCAAGTGTAGACTCGGGCGATTTCCACGGCACAAATACGGCGTAGGCGGCAGCCGCGATCACTATGGCGATAGCAAGCGGTCGCCATGCGCGATTGAGCAGAATTGGGAATTGAGTTGTTTTCACAAGGGAGAGTGTAGCAGACGACAGGGGATGCCTTCAAGTTAAACCATAGCGGGGAGGCTTCACTTGGCCTCCCCGCTGAACGTCGCCTAATTCTTCTTCATGCCAATCGACTCATCCTTTGCTTTCCGAGTCTCATCCCGAAGCAGCGTTCCCAGCACAGCCTGGATCAATCCGGCATCGCCATTGCCACTGACCAGCACATCCGGTGTGACTCGAACCTTGCCTTCGCTAATAGTTTGCATCACCTGAAGGGTGGTGTACTCCGCAGGGCCAAGCGCCTCCGCGCCGACTTTGTAAGCTTGGGCACGGGCGTCGCCAATGAGGCGCGTGGCATCAGCTTCGCCAGATGCGCGCAAACGGATCGCTTCTGCCTCGCCTGTTGCCTGCTTAATCTGCGAGTTCGCATCCAATTCCGAAATGTTCACGCCCTGTTCGGCTCGCGCAACCTCTTGTTGGATATCAGCGACAGCCGTCTCGCGGACCAGCATCTGGCGCTGCTTTTGCGCTTCTTCCTGCACCTCGTAGGTCTTGCGTTGTTCCTCGGCGATCTTGCGATCAATTTGCGTTTGCATCAACTCTACAGGCGGGTTGATGTCGCCAATCAAGGTGTCAATTGCTTGAACATCGTAGGCGATCAGGGCTTTGCGGATGTGGGCAGCAGCCTCTTGTTGCCGCTCGCTGCGGGCGCTCAGGAAATCTAACACGGTGAAGTCCTGAGCCGAGTTGCGGAAGCAGTTTCCGACTATGGGTTGCAGCACATGATCGACCAGATTCTGCATCGACCCAACCCGCGAGATCACTTTGGGGGCGTCAAGCGCGCCAACGTGGATGATCTGCGAAACGTCCAGATTAAAGGCGAAGCCGTCTCGTGAGCGAACGGTAATCGACAGCAGATTCGCGTCATAACTATGAGCCTCAGTCCGAGTCGCCCAATTCAACACGATATTAATCGTTGGAACTAACTCTACGCGTATGACTCGTGTGTTGATCGGATGCTTTCCGGGATAGAGAGGCTGCATCCAGACGCCTTTATGCCCCGAATTTACCAGATCGCCATGTTTGAACTCTTCGCCACTAATGTCCTCATGAGCTTCGCCCACGAATGAAATCACAACGCCTACATAGCCAATCGGGATCTCGGTCATGGGCACCTGTTCTGCTTCCACAAACCAAGGATTGAGGTTCCACGATCCGGACAGCAGGATTTGCTCCTGCAGGCCGCGACGACCACCGCCATCAATAAACGCCTGTGCGTTTTGAAAATTCTCATGCGCTGGGATGATAGTCCCGGCAATTTCGCCCTGAAGGATAGGATGACCGTCCAGTGTAGTGACTATCCCAACCATGTCGGGATAGACTGACGTGACCAGCAATTGCTCCTGTTCCATCCCATGATGCTCGGCGGTCTGCGCGGTGATAACGCCAAACAGAGCTGTGTTGATTCGATATGTCCCGCCGGTGAGAATGTCGAGCTGGCGGCCTTTCTCGCCGCCGTTCATGAGGAACATTCTTGCATTCTGGAAGTTCGCCGAGTCCACAATCTTCCCCAGAATTCGCTCGGCGGGCATGGGGGAGCCATCCGCGGCGACAATCAGACCGATTTCGCCCTGCGGGATGACTGTGACTGGCGCCTTTATCACCCGATATTGCCAGGGCCAGTAAAACAAATGCAAGCCGGGCGACAGTGTATCCGCCTGAAAACCAGCTTCCCTATTTAGCGCAACCAGCCTGCCGGGAGGGAGGTTCTTGAAGCCCCATTTCTTGACCACGATGCCCACTTGCCGCTCGCCAATGATCACAATTCCGAGGAAGAATCGCGCAATGATTATTAGCAAAACTAATGCGCCTACTACCCACGGCAACCACGATAGGTTTGCCATTTCTGCCTCCTTGACTATGCCTCAAAATGATCCACACCCTCTTGTGGATGTCGATAGTAATTAGAGGATACGAGTGGTGGCGAGCGAAAGGCGCCCCAATTTGTGGGGTGTTATTCGTAGTGAAGCGCTTCAGCAGGGGAAATGCGGCTCATCCGTTGGGCTGGGTATAGACCGGCAAGCAATGCTGCGATCACAGCTATTCCTAGAGCCTGCGCGAAAGGTTCCAGGCTCGGCTGCATCGTCAGTGTCCACCCGAACGAACGGAGATTGATAATGTATGTAAGGATTGCCGAAAGGGTCAATCCGGTGGGAATGGCGACTAGCCCGGCTACAAGCCCCATGAGACCAGTTTCGAGAAGAATAACGCCCCATATCTGATTGGTTGTCACGCCTATCGCCCGCAGAATGCCAACCTCACGCTGTTTTTCTAGTTCAAGGGCCAGGAATGCGCTCAATATTCCGACAAATGCGACGAGCGTGGCTAGAATTTGCAGGGCGGCAGTGATGGCGAAAGTTCGATCAAAGATTTGCAACACGTTTTCACGCAGCTTCCGATTTGGCTGGACGCTCAGTTGTTGTATTGGCGTCAATTCGCTTTGGATGGCAGCGGCAACAGTATCTACGTTCGAGTCTGGCTGTAGTCGCAGCCCAATAGCGGTTATGCTGTTGTCATGCCATGACTTCCGATAGGTAGTCAGAGCCATGAGCGCCGTTCCCTGGCTAGATGTGTAGTCGTAATACACACCGATAATGGGGTACTCTTTCGGGCCAGTGTCAGTCTCCAGGGTCAATGTTTGTTCATTTCTGGAAAGACTCAATCGATTCGCCAGCGGTTCTGACACCAGCACTTCGCCACGATTCATGCGATCCCAGACCTGCTCAGGTGGGACAGCCAAGAATTGAAATAGGCGCTCGTGCCCTATAGAGAGATTGTCGGTGGCATTAATCCTTATTGGCCCATGAGGCGAGTTTACGATAACCGCCCGCAATGTGTCGATGCGCTCGATTTCAGGCCGGGTTTGCAATCGGCGCAGCCCTTCGGGGTTGATAGGTGTTGATGGTTCTGCGGCGGATCCGTCTGTGCCGACAATATAGATGTCACTTTGCAGGGTTTGAGCTAACCAGGCAATCACAGTTGAGCGGAAACTGCTGACCATGACGCTGACACCTATGGTCACCGAGATTGCGACCATTAATGCCGACACCGCGACTGCCGTGCGGCTGGCGGAATTTACAACGTTGCGCGGACCCATCCGACCTATGCTGCCCCATATTCTTCCGGTGATCGGCGCGCTTGCGACCATTAGCATAACCATGACCATTGGCGTAATCAGGGCAAACGACATGACGGCGGCAAAGGTTCCGGCAAAGCTGACAATTAGATCGCGTGTAGGCAAAGCTAAAAGCGCAGCGCCGAGCGCTCCCGACAGGATACCTACTAGCGCGGCGATTCTGATTGACTGTCGGGAAGTCTGTTCCTGAGTAGAACGCCTCAACGCGGCGCGCGGCGCGACTGAGGCTGCTTCCCATGCTGGCGGGGCTGCCGCGAGGACCGTGCAAACAATTCCCAGCAACGCGCCCTTAATTAGACTGGTTTCAGCGATTTGGACGCCAGTCACTGTGAGAGTGAAATACAGGTCATTGATGGTTTGTGTGACTGCCTGCACCGCGCTCTGGCCGAGGAGAATGCCCAGCCCAACCCCAAACGCCGATCCAATGACGCCAATCACTATAGATTCGCCAATAATGAGCGTAAAAATCTCTCGGCGAGTCACACCAAGGCAGCGCAATGTGCCGAGCATTGCCCTTCGTTGGACAACGGAGAAGGTAATTGTGTTGTAAATCAGGAACATTCCGACCACCATTGCCAGCAGGCTCAAGGCTGTCAGGTTAAGTCGGAAGGCGGCGGTCATCTCTTTGAGAGTTCCAGTGCGACCCGCGACTGGCTGAATGTGCGCGCCTGGTGGCAGTCCGCTAGCAATCCGGCTTAGTGCAGAGGTGGCATCTTCAGGCAAGATAAGATCGATCCGATCCAGCTTGCCGATTCTTCCTGTCAGTTCTTGCGCGGTGGCAATGTCACACAGGATCAAGCCTTCCAACGCGCGCCGAGTCAGATCATCCTCTGGCCTTAGCAATCCGACGATGGTCACTTGTTCCTGCTGCCCGCCAACCGCAAGGGTAATCGAATCGCCGATGTGGAGTCTGTATCGGTGCGCCACACCTTCTGACAACAATATCGCTCCGGGCATCGTAAAAAAATCAGTAAGCTGTCCAATTGGCGCGCCGCGTTCCCCGCCCAGATAGTTGCGGAATGACCCTTCGGCGAATGGGTCGACGCCGAGCAATTGCAGACGCGCATTCCCAAGCTGCGCCGAAGACACTGGCGCCACTAATAATGGGGCTGCAGGAACAAAAGGTTGCTGACGTCGAAGTTCAGTGTAGAGGCTGTCATTCAAGCCGCTTGGCCCGCCAACAATCTGGTGCGTTGCCTTGCCGGCGACTGTGTCAACGCTCAGGTCAAAAGCTTTAGTCGCGCTCGCGTTGGCAAGATCGACCGCGACAGCCACCGCCACGCCCAGCATGATCCCGACAATCATTAGCATTGTTTGGAGCGGGTGGCGGAGGTGATAACGCGCCGCTATCCGGTGGAGGGTAAGGGGGGCAACGAGGCGCATTATGCGGGGCGCGGGCGCGGTCACGAAGTTGCCAGGTTTTTGGCTGACAGTTTTCCGTCACGCAAGAAGAGACTACGATCAGCAAATGCCGCGCTCTCTTGACTGTGAGTCACCAGCACAAGATTCTTGCCCGCTTGCCGAGTCAGTTGGTCTAGAAGTGTTAAAACCTGCAATCCAGACTCCTCATCAAGATTGCCAGTGGGTTCGTCGGCTAACACTAGCATCGGGTCATGCACAAGCGCCCGCGCAATGGCTACTCGTTGTTGCTCGCCTCCTGAAAGGCGATCCGGGAACGTTTCGCTTCGATCATTGAGGCCAACCGTGTTGAGTAACGAAACGGCTCGGTCACGAGCTTCATTTGAGTCCAGGTTGTTAAGTTGAGCGGGCAATATCACGTTTTCAAAAACGGTAAGCGTTGGGATTAGATTGAAAAACTGAAATATGAACCCGATGTTGCGTCGCCTGAACAAAGTTAATTCATGTTCGGAAAGCGCCGTCAGATTGACTGAATTCACCCAGATTTCACCCTTGTCAACCCGATCTATGCCACTGATCAAATTAAGCAAGGTGCTTTTCCCCGTTCCGCTTTTGCCAAGGATAGCTACAAACTCGCCCTTGCCAAACTGGGCATCTGCGTCGCGCAAAACGAACCGTGTGCGCCCACCCTCTGTGAAGTTTTTGCTTACACCATCAATTCGAACGAAATCCGAGGCGGGCAGCGCTACAGAGTCGCGTTTTGTGGAATGCGATTTTCGCATATGATGTGGCCTGGACAAGAACTTGCGTGAAGGATGGACAGATCCGCAACAAGACCATAGCGGGCGTGAGCCCGCTATGCAATACCAATCGTCAAGTTTGTGGAGGGAGCTAACGACTAATTGACAAATCAATTCAAAAACGGACAAACGAGAAAGTACCCATAGTGTTCCAAGAATGAAGAATTGAAGCAATTGGAAGTCAGATGGTGCTCGAAACGTTGAGCGAGTTCG
>Ga0210377_10000491_pt1 | contig 37867 bp, 27 predicted proteins | sample PLM4_65_b1redo_FD_155480 | JGI IMG/M metagenome (GOLD analysis project Ga0210377, IMG submission 155480) | Groundwater sediment microbial communities from an aquifer in East River, Colorado, USA - PLM4_65_b1 redo | ecosystem: Environmental > Terrestrial > Soil > Riparian zone | place: USA: East... | reverse complement strand
AATAATCTCGTGATCGGCCTGGTGTTTACCAAAACCCAATTTGCTTATCTCCCACATGCCAGACGCTTTTTCGACGCTCATCCCTCCCACGCTTTCGCTCTCATCTCTCGACTTTAAGAAAGCCCTGTCTGCCCGCTGAACAACTAACATTATTTTTGGAATTCCACGGTCCTACGCACTAACGCATGTCGCGGTAACCGATGTCAATCATCCATTAGCATAAGATTAGACCGCCGTATCGGTCGGGCGTGGGGCTACTGCCAGCGAGGACAGGCAGTCCGTTATAGCCACGAAAATAACCAGCCTCACCCGTAATACAACTTCTGGGCGTGTGCAAGCATTACAAGCGTACGTTGATTGATGTTCCAACCATTCACTTTCACATGTGTGTAATCATCAGGCAGCCAATCGGTTCTGGCATTGTCGTTGGGCTTCTGTTGCTATAGGCACATGGGTAGCTGAAGCAGTTGCGTGATGGTAAGAGTTGCCGGGATTGGTGGCAGAGTGGAGGCCTTTGGCGCTACAGTAGCCAAGGATCTACCAAGACAACCAGTCAACAAAAGCATAAATGGCATCCATACATAGAGAAAATTGCACATGGGCTTTACGATTATATCTTCGCTGTCACCAGAGATGTACGCAACCGAATATATTTTCGTGCTCTTTGGTAAAGAAGAATTTTTTCCTAATAGCATTTCCCCTATGATGAACAGCTCTTTTCACTCCCACTTTGTATGAAACACACCATCCTTATCCACCCTGCGATACGTATGCGCGCCAAAGAAGTCGCGCTGTGCCTGGATCAAATTCGCGGGCAATCGCTCTGACCGATACGCATCGAAATACGCCAGCGAAGCGGATGTTGCCATCATGGGGATTCCCAGATCAACCGCGGTCTTCACCACCTCCCGCCATGCGGATTGACTGTCCAGCACTGCGGTTCGAAACACATCATTCAACAGAAGATTCGGTAGTTCAGGTTCCTTATCAAAAGCTGAAGCAATATCATCCAGCAACGAAGCGCGGATGATACATCCCGCCCGCCAGATTCGTGCAACATCGGCGTAGTTGAATCCGAATCCGTATTCTTTTGAAGCAGATCTCAACAAGGCAAATCCCTGTGCATAGGATGTAATTTTGCTGGCATACAGCGCCTTTTCCGCCAGATTGATCAACTGTTCTTTATTTCCAGAAAACTTGGGGGTATTTCCTCCAAGTAATTGACTCGCGAGTATACGTTCTTGCTTCAAACTGGACATCAACCTCATTTCCACAGCGGCGTAAATAGTTGGGACAAGCGCGCCCACCTCTAACGAGTTCTGACTCGTCCATCGGCCTGTTCCTTTTTGGGCAGCTTCATCAAGGATCAAATCCACAAGTGACTCGCCTGTCTCTTCATCCAATCGCCATAAAATTCTTGAAGTAATTTCGATCAGATAGGATTGCAAGTCATGTTCATTCCACTCAGCGAAGATCTCGGCAAGTTCTCTGTTTGAAATTCCCGTGCCACGGTGAAGCAAATCATAGATTTCGGCGATCAATTGCATGTCGCCATATTCAATGCCATTATGCACCATTTTGACATAATGCCCCGCGCCGCCCTTGCCCATCCATGCGACACACGGACTTCCATCCTCCGCCTTCGCAGAGATGGATTCCAGCATAGGCTTGATTGACTCCCAGGCAGACGCATCTCCACCGGGCATCAGGCTGGGTCCCCACAACGCGCCTTGTTCGCCGCCTGAGACTCCCATCCCCACAAATCGGATTCCATCTTCCCCCAGATTTCTTAGCCTGCGTTCAGTATCCACAAAAAACGAATTGCCGCCGTCGATGAGAATGTCGCCCTTTTCGAGGTGTGGTCTGATGGACACAATCGCCTTGTCAACCGGTTTCCCCGCTGGAACCATCATCAGGATCACGCGCGGCTTATCCAAGGCAGCGACGAGCCCATCCAGTGAATCAAATATTTGTATGTGCTTGTCTTTAAAAAGGGATTGATCAAATCTCAAATGTATATCGTACCCAGCTACGGAATATCCGTTGCGTTCAAAGTTTTGCGCCAGGCTTCTCCCCATCACACCCAGACCGAGAATTCCAATGTTCAAAATATCACTCCATGTGTTTCAATATTTCCTGAACAATGTCATCCACCGACATTGATATATCTATTGTAAGTGCATTCGCTGGTTCTTCGAGCGTCTCGAACTGACTTTTCAGCATGTGCGGTTTCATATAATGATCGGTCCGCTTTTCCATGCGAGACCAGATCAAATCATAACTACCTTTTAAATAAACGATTTGTACGCCTTCATTACCATTCATTAATCGCTGGCGATAACGTTCCTTGAGCGCGGAACAAGCCAACACACCGGGCTGACCCGCTTTCAGCGAAGATGAAATCAATTCGTTCAGCGCAGCAAGCCAAGGGGTACGATCCGAATCGTCGAGCGGAATCCCGTTTGCCATCTTGGCAACATTCTCAGGCGGATGAAAATCATCGGCGTCGTAAAAATCCCAGCCCAAATGTTCTGCGAGCCTTTTCCCCACGCTCGATTTGCCGCACCCAGAAACGCCCATCACGATAAAGAAACGAGTCTTCATACACGTTTTCTCTCGAACTGATAGATCGACCACGAATTATAAAGATGATGATACAAAATATAAAACATCGGACCCATCGCCACAAGCGGATTGATAAAAGTCAGCGCGATCCAAATGACGAACGAGAGATTCTTTTGCCCCAGTGACTGACTCGCTTCCTGCCAATGACTGCGACCACCGAGCAACGCACCCACGCTAAAGTTGACAACGCAAATGACAAGCGACACCAACGCAATGACCGCCAGTGTTGAAATGGAATCGGTATTCCCATTACGAAGAAAATCCGAGGCATTGGCGCTGATGATGAAAAGGTTGATCAGCCAGATGGGAAATGAAAATGTTTTACCCTTGCGAATGAAATCTTGTGCACCTGATGGCAAACGCGAAACCAGCCGTGAAAGGATCAACGGCACGAACATTACGACCAGCACAGGTTGCAACACTTCCCAAACAGAGATCTGAATCTCTGCACCCAGCAAGGACGGCAATGCGATCGGAACGATGAGCGCACTGGCGATATTGGTTAACACAACCGACGCGACAACATACTCCACTTCCCGTTCGATGAAACTGATGATGACGGGCGCGGCGATCGCGGTCGGTGCGATGGCAGTCATGAATGCGGCTAGGGCAAGCATCAAGTTGAATGGAGCAAGCGCCGCATAGGCAACGAATGCAACTACTACATTCGCCAACAAGACCCACAGCACACTCTTTTGAAATGACTGTGGCTTGAATTCGATATCCATAAATGAAAAGAACAACATCACCATCAACAGGTATTGGATCAAAAACGAGAACGCGTGCGCCTGCGGAATAAGCATCCCGATCAGCATCGTGAACAACAGCGACAAACCTTTGCCCTGCGTTGTAAGAAATGAACCCAGTTTTCCCATTATCTCTTCAACCGATATAAGATCTCTCCCGCCTTCGGCACATACAACACGCCTTCGTCTTCACGGTCCTTCCACTCATCGACGTTTATTTTCGCGGGATCAAGATAACCCAGATTGAGTCGCGTACAATCTTCTTCAGAAATTTTACTGGCTAGTGTCACCTGCACATTGGGCTTTTCGATTCCGTTTTCCATTACACCCGAACCACGCACATGCGTCGAATGAGCCAGCACACCGAGCGGATAATTCTTGAACCGTTCCCAATCGTTCAAAAGATACGGCAGGATGTGATATCCCACCTCATAAATGAACTTTCCATGCACATGGCTGACCACATCCAGATGCGGCGCGTAAATAATAACTTCACCGCCAATCGCCACCGCCGGCTCCAACTTATACATCGCCTTCGCGCCCGTCCATAATTCATCATACATCGGAGGCGCACACGACAGGACTCGCTGAAACGGTTTCTCTACCCAGCGGATGTGACGTTGTGCGGACAGCTCCGCCGCTTCATTCCAAGCCGACAAATGATCGCCAACGAAAAGCCCGCTCAACCCTTTGCCTTCTACTACCAACGCCAGCACCGTAAGCGGAGTCTGCAACCGACTCGCCGCCGCATGAATCATCGCACGAACAGGCGTATCCTTGATCCCAATCGTCCCTACTACACCCGCCAACGCTCCAAGCCAATGCGTGGCGTTGATCATCTCTGCACCAGAGATGCCAGGGAAGAGATACTTCGCCCCACCTGAAAATCCCACCACTTCATGCGGAAACGTCGGACCAAGAATAACGATATGGTCGTACTCCAATGCCGCTTTATTGATGCGAATATCTACTTCGTTCGGTAAAGACGAATGCCAGTGGTCACCAGCAATTTGCTTGATCTCGTCCTGTTCCATAGTACCAAGTGATGTCAAAGTGGATGGCATATCCCAGGTATGGTTAAGCAATCCAACATGCCTGAAAATCGTCGTTCTTTCTTCTGCTGTGATTCCAACCAATTTATTGAGACTCTCATCACCCAGCGGCGGATGCGTCCCCAGCGCGACCATGACATCAAGTTGCTTCGCATCGTGCAGAATATCCACCAGCAGACGGAATAAAAAGGGCAAAGGCAATGAGCGCGTGTGGTCAGGAATCAAAACCAGAATACGCTGGTTGGTGAATCGACCTTCAAGAACATTCACCAATGTACTTTGTATTTCATCGTCTATAAGAAGTTGCCCAGTGCGGGCTGTCACTTTGGCTTGTAACATAAATATCCGTTTCTATCCGTGAGTCCGTTTATTAAACACCACTAAACGCCGAGAACCCGCCGTCAATAGGAATCACCGCGCCCGTCACAAAAGCGGCTGCAGGGGAGATCAGCCACATCGTCGCACCGAGCAGGTCTTCGGGAGTCCCGAAGCGTCCCATGGGGGTATGAGAGATAACAGATTGCCCGCGCGGGGTCAGTTCACCAGAGTCCTGATCCGTGAGCAGGAATCGATTCTGTTTGGTAATAAAAAATCCAGGTGCGATCGCATTGACGCGGATGCGCGGTGAGTAATTCTGCGCCATGTGCACAGCCAGCCATTGCGTAAAATTGTTGATCGCGGCTTTGGCGGCAGAATAGGCGGGAATACGCGTGAGCGGACGAAAGGCATTCATCGAAGAGATGTTCAGGATCACACCTTCACCGCGTTCCGCCATGCCGCGCCCAAAAACCTGACAGGGCAGGATCGTGCCAAGCAAATTCAAATCGCCAACGTGGCGAAGTGCATCCAGTGGCAGGTCAAAAAAAGATAGATCAGCAGATGTGGTCGCAGAGGGATGATTACCGCCCGCCGCATTGATGAGAATATCCACTGCACCAAACTCAGCTTTGATCGTTTCATTCGCCTGATGCAGGGTCTCGGGTTTGAGCACATCACCGAACACGCGGATTGCGCGTCCTTTAACCACCTTGGGGAAATGCTCGATGACTTTCTGCGCGAGTTCCTGGTTACGGTCAAGGATAACAACATTGGCGTTCAATCCAACAAGCGCACAGGCGATCTCACTGCCAAGCACGCCCGCCCCGCCACTGACCAAAACCGTGCGGTCGGAAAAATCATACAGGGATTGAAGTTCTTCCAGATTCATTGGTTACCAATTCAATATGTTGGGTGAAGCGGAAGGCTGTGACTCTTTCCGCTTCACCCAGTTTACTTGATTTCGCCTTCAAATGATGGAGTCATTCACCAATTGAATGTGCCTGCACCCGATTCGACGGCGGGTCTTACATCCTGGGTTTTCATGAAATCCACAAAGAAGGACGGTGCCCAGTTGACGAAGTCCAAAAGGTCGGGGGCATTGGCATTATTGTATGCCGCCAGCACGGAGATCTCATGCATGCCCGATTGTGATGGCGCTTGCAACATCGTCCGCGATTCGTAAATGGCTGTGCCTTTCAAGACTTCGATGAACATGTCTGCCGTGATGCCCGTGCTCGGGTTGACCCAGAAGAAATTATTCTCGGCATACACAGCGGATTCAATGCCGTCACCCCACGTGTACACGTAGTTCTCGGGGTTACTGATCTGGTAGAAATTGTTGTAGATGTGAACCTTCCCGAAGCGGACACGCGCGGCGCGTTGACCGACATTTTCAAACAGATTATGGTGCAAGGTGACATTGAGCTTGCCGCGATCAGCGGAGGCACTGTCGGATGAACCGATGAGCATGACCTTATCATGGTTCTCGAAACGATTCCAGGAAACGGTCACGTAATTGGATGCGTTGGTGATATCCACCAAGCCATCATGCACCTGATACAACACGCCGAAGTAATGCGGGAGTATATCGTCTGATGTCTCTCGATCCACGAAAATATTATGATCGATCCAGACGTGATTCGAATCGCGCAGGGAGATCGAATCATACAGCGCGTTCCACGATCCCAATTCACCATCGGTAGGCGACCATTGCGGGAAGCAGTCGTAGGTATCTTCAAAGATCAGATTGCGGATGATGATGTTCGTACGATTGACACTCGCTGTGCCGCGAATATCGAACCACCCACCCCGGATCGTGGCATGTTTATCCAACCCGACGATGGTGGTATTGGAACCAGGTCGAATCCTAACGCGCGCTTGCTGCGTGTCGCGTGAAACCAGGCGAGCAGCTTCCAGTGGTCCACTCGGCGCAACCCTGCCCCACACTGCGGGGTCGTATGCTGCAAGAAAGGCTTCCAATGTGAAGCCGTCGCGGTAATAATCTTCGCAGGTCAGCGGCTGGTTGTTATCATCCACGTTCATGTCGACCACACCGTCCACGTAGATGATCTTGGGTTCGTTGGATGGGTTCGAAGATGATGTGGATGAGGGCACTCCATTATTCAACGCGGCGATCAATTCGGCACGATTGGTGACAACATACACCTGGGATTCCACAGCCGGAGATCCACCTGTCGTGCCAGCGCCAAACGAAGCCCAGCCGTCATTGGGCGGGAGCGCTTCCCGTCCGGGATCTCTTTCCGCCGCCATCACAGGCATGTTCAGGCTGAGAATGGCGAGCAACAGGATCAATTTGACAATCAATTTTTTGGTTTGCATGGTCGTTACTCCTCTTGTATTCTGATTGCTGATGAATAGAGACTGACTTGCCATTCTTCTACTGTCACCTCCTCATTCATTTACAGTTTGACCTTTATTTCAACAACGACAAATGCTTATCAAAATGGATCTTCAACCCATCAAAATAGGCATTATCATGTTTGATCAACACATCTCTCAATGCCATACCAAACTGCGTCAGCGCCGAACCAAATGTCACATGCAATACTTCGCGCGCGTGGAAATCTTCCAACAATGAAGGCAGGTCATTCGTATTGGGCAACTTATTCAATTCCGCCGAAACGTGATAGGTCTTCTTATCTATTTCGTAGCGTTCACGCCCCAACGCATAGATCTTTAAGAATAAATCTGGTTCATGCTTTGTCAGCACACGCAACGCCTCGAGATAACTCGTCCCTGCTGTCTTCACATGGATGCGTTCGCCCCAATATTTTGCGATCAACGGATAAACGCTGAACTTGTCCGAGCCCGAATGCAAACTCAATTTGTACGTTCCAAAGTGTGCGGTCACGGCGGCATGTTTTGACAACTCAACATCGAGCGCGTTCAAATCGCCGATGTAATCCACACCCTTTTCAAAACGACCGATAAAGCGCGGCGCCAGCGATGTAAACTTCATGCCCAAACGAGTCAACTCATTGGCGATGTAAAAATGTTCGAGCGCTGACGTAGGCGAATCCGTTTCATCCACCGAGACTTCAAAATCGAATGCATCTCTTAATTCGGATAAACGCCCGAACATCGTGACTGCATGTCGGATCGCTTTGCCATATTTGACCGTTGCCCGCATCAATGACTCCGCGTCAAACCGACCCCAAGCCTGCTCGCCATTCCCAGACAGGTACAACGCTGACAGTTCATCCCAGTTAAGCCCTGCGACCTTTTGTTTCAACACTTCGAAAGTGTCGATATCAGCGGCATTGTCGACGTGCTCGCCAGGGTCAACGGTGAAGAAGGTGTAGCCTGCGGCGATGAACGGCGGAATGTCATCCACGGTCTTCAGATGATCAGCGTCCGCGCCCCAAGCAGAATCCCATTTCGCGGCGTCCACCGCGCGTTTGGCATCGTCCATGACTTGTTGCGGAGTGCGTCCCGTACGCGTGTTCTCACGGACGGATTGTTGTGCAAAGATTGGCGCGAACTTTGTGCCTTTGACAGCCGCAATATGACCAGGCGTGGCAAGTCCGAGACGGTCGCCGAAGCCGAAGGAAGGGGAAAGACCAAGAGGAGAAAGCATTAGATATCCTTGTAGGGGCGAGGTCCTCTCGCCCCGTTCATGGGCTGGGAGACCCCGCCCCTACGATTACGATAATTTGTATGCCCGCTTTGCCAAACCAACCGCCAGTTCCTGGATCATCTCGCCTGCATCATCCATATCCACGATATGACGGGCAACCAACCCCGCCAGCCAGTTTGCAGACGCCCGTCGCCAGACATCATGCCGTGCAGGGATGGAACAGAAAGCGCGGGTGTCATCGTTGAAACCTGCGGTGTTGTAGATGCCCGCGGTTTCCATGACTTGATCAAAGTAACGTGCCATGCCGTTCAGGCTATCAAAGAACCACCAAGGTGGACCAAGTTTCAGCGTGGGATAGTGACCCGCCAACGTAGCAAGCTCTCGTGAATAAGTGGTCTCATCGAGAGTAAATAAGATGAGAGTGAGACGCGGATCGTTGCCGTATTTGTTCAACAATGGAAGCAAGTTGCGCGTGTATTGGGTCTGGATGGGAATATCCGCGCCTTTGTCCAAGCCGAATTTTTGGAAGATGCTGTCGTTGTGATTGCGCAGGGAACCCGGATGCAATTGCATCACCAGTCCATCCTCGATGCTCATGCGCGCCATTTCCATCAACATGTGCGCTGTGAAATGCGTCGCGTCATTGGGTTTGGAGCCACCATTGAGTGCGCGCTGGAAGATGGTATCCGCTTCGGATGGTGATAGCTCGGCAGTGGCAGGAGTCAACGCGGCGTGATCGGTGGCTGTCGCGCCCATGGCTTTGAAGAAAGCGCGTCGTTGCTCCAATGCTTTGATAAATGATTTGTAATCCGTTACGGCAATACCGCTGACTTCGCTGAGCTTGTTGATGTTCGCCTTCCAATTCGACGCGTCGAGATTGACCACACCATCAGGGCGGAAGGTTGGGAGGATGCGTCCACTCCAGCCGCTTTGACGAATGGCTTGATGATGTTCAAGTGTGTCGGTGGCGGCATCCGTTGTGCAAAGGACTTCAATGTTGAAACGCTCGAAGAGTTTGCGGGGAGAAAATTCAGGGGAGGCTAATTTACTCTTAACGGAATCAAACAATCGGTCGACGTTTGAGCCGGATGGTTTTTCATCCACACCAAAGACTTCGCTCAGTTCGTGAGTCAACCAAATCCCGCTGGGAGTCCCGCGGAAGAGATGAAAGTTTTCGCAGAAGAGCCTCCAAATCTTGCGATGGTCGCCTGTGAGCAACGTTTCCAGCGGAATCCCCTGCGAATACAACATGCGCGTGACGTAATGGTCGGGGATGATGAAGAGGTCGGCGGGTGTACCGAAGGTCGCGCTGGGATCGGCGAAGAGACGCGGGTCAACGTGACCATGCGGTGAGACGATGGGCAGCGCTGCGACGGTTTGATATAACTCGCGCGCGATGTTTTTTGTAGTTGGGTCGGGGGAGAGAAAGCGGTCGGGGTTCATATTAGCGGGCGAGCCAGCCTCCATCGACAGGGATGATTGCGCCATTCAAATAATCGGAGGCGGAGGAGGCGAGAAACACAACCGTACCTTTGAGATCGTCGGGGGTGCCCCAACGTGCGGCAGGGATGCGGTCGAGAATGGAAGTGGAGCGATTTGGGTCGGCGCGCAACGCGGCGGTGTTGTCGGTTGCCATGTATCCAGGCGCGATAGCGTTGACATTGATGTTGTGCTTCGCCCATTCATTTGCAAGCGCGCGCGTGATGCCAGCGATGCCACTTTTCGATGCGGTATAGGATGGCACATTGATGCCGCCCTGAAACGAAAGCATGGACGCGACGTTGATGATCTTGCCGCCGCCTTGTGGGATCATTGCACGCCCCACAGCTTGCGAAAGAAAGAACGCAGCCTTAAGATTGATCTGCAAAACATCGTCCCAATCTTTTTCTGAAAAATCAATCGCGGGCGTGCGGCGGATCGTACCTGCGTTGTTGACGAGAATATCAATGCGTCCCAATTCCTTCACAACGTTGGCAACGACTTCGTTCAGTTGTTCAACACTTGCTTCGCGCAAGTCAACTACTGCCTCGTGATATTTTCTACCCAGTGCGCGAATTGATTCGCATGTCCCTTCGCAACCTGTGCGGTCGAGACTGGCAATGTCTGCGCCTGCTTCGGCAAGCCCAAGCGACATGCCTTGACCCAATCCCTGACCCGCGCCAGTGACAAGGGCAACTTTTCCATCGAGTTTGAATAAGTCTAAGATCATAAATAAATCCTTTGATTTATTTCGTAGGGGCACGGCGGGTCTTTGTAGATTGGTTCGATTACAGAGTCCGCCGTGCCCCTACAAGAATTAATGTCCAAGTTCCTTCAACATCGCCACCGTCTTATTCACCCATCCCACTTGCGGGTCATCCACTGCACCTTGTACACGTTGATTGCCAGCCAAAAACCATAAGTAATAGGTTGTGTACCCCGGCGCGCTGACGACCGTGTGGTAGCCACGCGGCATCATGTGGATGCTGTTATCGCGCACGGTGAAATTTTCCTCTTCACCTTCTTCGTTGTAGTAATGGCAAATTCCAAAGCCATCGTTCGGGCTGACTTTGAAGAAATACATCTCCTCGTGATACGCCTCACGCGGCAGGTCATCCACCTGATGTTTGTGCGGCGGATAGGTGCTCCAATTGCCACTCGGCGTGAACGTCTCACCAACGATCAATCTGCGTGCGGGCAATTCGGGTTGTGAAGCCAGAGTCAAAATTTGATGGTAGTAACGTTTGAAATTCGCCGCGCCCCAAATCCCATTCGCCACCTTTGATTGTTCGATCACATACGGCTCGACTTCCAGATCAGACGGCGCACTCGGCAAGGCGATCTCCACTGCGGTATCAGCTGTGATCGTGAATTTGGATTTGGCTGGGATGTAGACCGAATGCGGTTTGCCGTTGAAGACATTGGGACGCCCACCCACTTTCTCGAAACGCTTCTTTCCAATCTCAAAGCTGGCTTTGCCTCCGAGGAGCACTGCCAACACCTCTCGCTCTCCACTGTCGGCGCTGTAGGTTTCGCCTGCTCCGAGTTTCAGGAATCCAAACTCCAGCAATTTGCACGGATTTGTGGACGGGGTGTTCAGTCCATTGTTTGCTGTAATTAATGAATGATATTTCATAATTTTCTCCTTGAGGTGACAGTCACTTCGCAAGTGACTGTCACCTGATTTTATTTGGTTCGCGCTTTCTTTATCCAGCCGACACAATCTGATGCCTTCTTTGCAATGCCATCATAGTCTTTATCTTTCACCGCCCGAGCAGTAATGAGTTTGCTGCCCATGCCCACCGCCGACGCGCCCGCTTGAATCCATTCGCTGACGCTGGCTTCGGTCGCATCCACGCCGCCTGTGGGCATGAGTCGATGCCACGGACAAGGTGCCATGACTCCCTTGATGAATGCGGGTCCACCTACGGTTTCGCCCGGAAAGATCTTGCAAATCTCTGCGCCGTACTCTTCGGCAGTGGAAATCTCTGTCGCAGTGGCGCAGCCTGGCATGTACAAAATCTTGCGGCGATTACATAACTTCGCGATCTCGGGATTGAAACTTGGTCCTACGATAAAGTTCGCGCCGCCAGCAATATAAAGTGCAGCGGTTGGAGCATCAATAATGGAGCCAACACCAAGAATGATGCTGGGATCGGCTTTGGCAAAGTGCTTGACCAACTCCATGAAAACGGGATATGCCAATTCGCCACGATTGGTGAACTCGATCACCTTCGCCCCACCGCGCGAACAGGCGGATGCCAACTCGATGGATGTTTCCACGTCCGCATTGTAAAACAACGGAACGAGACCGATGTCGAGTAATGTGTTGATCACTTCCAAACGCATGAAACGCGCCAATTTATTCTCCTGTATTTCGTCATTGAACAGGGCTTCTCAACGTACCCAACTTCTCAATCGTGATCTCCACCACATCGCCTGCCTGCAAGAAGCGTTTTTGTTCGGCGGCTTCGGGCAGTTTGGACGGTGTGCCTGTGGCAATTACATCACCAATTTCCAAAGTCATCACCTGACTGATGTATGAGATCAGGTAAGGGATAGAGAAAATCATGTCGCAGGTATTGACCCGTTGCTGTGGAACACCATTCACGGTGAGTTCCAAGTCAAGTGTGTACGGGTCTGGGATTTCATCGGGCGTGACAAGCGATTGCCCCATCGGTCCGAACGTATCGAAGGACTTACCGAGCATCCATTGAGTTGTCCGCTTTTGGTAATCGCGGGCGCTGACGTCGTTGAAGATGGTGTAGCCTGCGATACAAGACTTCGCTTCATCTTCCGTCACGCGATAGGCACACTTGCCAATGACTGCCATCAACTCGGCTTCAAAGTCCACTTGTGTGGAGGCGGGTAGAATAATTATTGGTTGGTTATGACCCGTGATGGTGTTGACAGTCTTGCTGAACAGGTTTGGGTATTCGGGCAATTCCGTTTTGCCGATGCCGATGTGACCTGCATAGTTGTGACCGATACACAGAATCTTGTCGGGGCGCGGAATCGGCGCAAGCAGGGTCACATCGCTGCCAATGATGAGCCATTCCTCTTTAATAGAAGCAAGCGCTTCGCGAGTCTGGGCGATGGCAGATTCTCCCAGCGAGAGAAAGGCTTTCATGTCCGTCGGAATATCAGCAGAGACTAGGCTCAAATCCAAAATATGCGATTCGAGTTGCACGCCGATGCGTTCGTGATTTTCGTGACGGAATGTAATCAGTCGCATATTATTAAGAGTTCAAGCAGGCGGGATGATCTCAACTTCCGTTGAATCATCAATATCAAACATAGGACCGCGCTGGCCCGTTACTTCAACATGTTCGAGACGCAGGTGACGTGCGTTGCGGATAAAGAATCCAGCCTGGGACATGCTTGGGATATCGTCTGCCATTTCGGGGTAGCCTGAATCAGCTTCGTCTGAAATGGAGATGGAAACGTCGGTAAAGGAAATGTCTTCGAGCGGCATCTCTGCAAGTCCGTAGAGAAATCCCGCAGCATGTTTGACTTCGCGCGCGGTGATATGGCTGAAATGGATGCGGCGTAAGCGCGGCGTGGTGTCATCCACCGAACGCGGATTTTTATCGGAGACGCGAGTATTGCCGCGTTCGCCGATGTGGTAATACAAATTCATGGTGAATGGACAAAGCACGCCATCCATGATGAGGTTGGAAACGCGGATGTCTTCGATGCTGCCGCCACGTCCGCGCCGAGACTTGATGCGGATGCCGCGATCAGTGCCGATGAAAACGCAATTCGAGATGACGACATTCTTAACGCCGCCGCTCATCTCGCTGCCAATGACCACACCGCCGTGCCCACGTTCGAGCGTGCAGTTGGTGATGGTGATGTCACGGCAGGGCGCGTAGCGGTCGGGGTGTTCATGCTCGGTGCCTGATTTGATCGTGATGCAATCGTCGCCGACGCTGACGTAGCAATCGGAGATGCGCACGAGACGGCATGAATCAGGGTTGATGCCATCGGTGTTGGGCGAGTCGGCGGGGTTGATGATGGTGATGCCGCGAATGTTCACATTCTGACAGTGTACGGGATTGATCGTCCAACTGGGCGAATTGATAGCGGTAATGCCTTCGATAAGAACATTGGTGCAATCAGAAAAGCTGATAAGGCGCGGGCGCGGATGCTTGAGTGTGCCATCTTTTTTGACTTGCCACCATTTTGCGCCACGTCCATCAATCGTGCCGCGACCAACAACAGATACATTGTTTAAGTTTTGACCCGTGATCAACGGCGCGTATGTGTCTTGATGTTTTCCTTCCCAACGAGAGTGAATGATCGGATAGTCGTCGGGATTCTCGCTGCCAAGAATCACAGCACCCGAGTCCAAGTGTAGAGAAATGTTATTGCGCAGAAACAGGCTGCCCGTCAGATATTGACCCGAGGGCAGATAAACAGTGCCACCTCCCCGCGCGGAGCAGGCGTCGATGGCAGATTGAATTGCAGGCGAGTCCAACGTCTGCCCATCGCCAATTGCGCCACCTTCGGCACGCACGTTGAACATTGTCATTCGGTCATCTCTTCGTTGATGCCAGCGCGTTCCATTTCGAGCGCGGCCAGGATGAACGGTCCGACGCCTTTGGGGTCGTTGGGGATGATCTTTTCGGTGATGTAATATTCGAAAGAGCCATCGCGATACGGCACACCACCGAGACCTGCGCCACCACAAACTTTTTCAAGTGTGAGCAATCCCTGCGAATCGAGCTTGATGAGGTTTTGCAATAAGCCGTGATAGCCGCGCCGCGCCGATAAAAGATAATCTGGCACGAGATAGCCGTTACGAACACCTTTTGCAAACGCGTACACGAACATGGCGGAGGCAGACGCTTCGAGATAATTACCTTCGCGTTCAGGCAGGTCAAGGATCTGATACCACAGCCCCGTCGCTTCATCCTGGACTTTCACAATTGCGGCAGAAGCCCGGTCAAGAATAGCGATCAGTTCGGACCGTTGGGCATGATCCTGCCCCTGCGGGAGATGATCCAACACATCGACGATCGCCATCACAAACCAGCCGACGCCGCGCCCCCAGAAATATTTGGAGAGCCCCGTCTCGGGGTCACACCAACGTTGTGCTTTGCTCTCATCCCAAGCATGGTAGAGCAGACCAGTTTTGGGATCACACGTATGTTTTTCGATCAATGTGATCTGATACACAACATCATCGAATGTCTCGGGTTCATTGAAACGCATGGCATATTCGCTGAGGAATGGTCCCGCCATGTAAATGCCGTCGAGCCACATTTGATATGGATAAATTTGTTTGTGCCAAAATCCGTTGACGCTGTTGCGCGGGTGCGTGCGCATCTGTTCCCGCAGATGTTCGATGGCTTTGTGATAACGCTCAGCGCCGGTGCGTTCGTACGCGCCATAAAGGAGTTTGCCTGCGTTGATCTGGTCTATGTTGTATTCGTCGGCACGATAGGTGCGAATGGTGCCATCGGGTTGAACGAAGGTATCGATCCAATCAGCGACGAATTTGAGATAACGCTCTTCGCCGGTCGCTTCACCCGCTTTTTGGATCGCCATCACCTGTAAGCCGTGTTCGTAGTGCCATTGAAAATCTTTCAACGTGTAACGTTGCAGCGTCGATTCGACCATGCGAGTAGACCAGGTATTTATGTTTTGCAAAGAAGTTGGTTTCATGATGGCAGCCTGTTGTTATGAAGTAAGGGTGATCCGCCAGGCGGGAGCAAGTTTTTCTGAATGATCGTGATGGTTCGCCCCTACCTGCAACAGTTTGTTGAAAAGTTCCCAAGAGTCATCCAGCGGAAGATGAATTGATGGGTCGTTGAAGAATGCCTGGAAGGCGAGATCGGTGTTTTCGGTGAGGGTGGCTTCGATGATGAGTTCCTGATTGGCGCAGTGTTGATTGATGAGCGGAGCGATCCCCGCTGGGAGCGCGCCTGCGCTCAACGGGCGGATGGAGTCGCGGCTGAAGTGTGCGTTGGTCTCGACTACTGCATGAAGTGGCAGATTGGAAACCTGTCCTACATTTTCTACGTTGATATTGGTGACCAGATCTCCAAGACCAAGTAAGGCTTTGATCATGCCGACACCTTCTTCGCCTGATGATTCGAGCAGGAGAGGTGTGACGCCGTTAATCAAGTCACGAGTCTTTTGCGGGGCAGTCTCCCAGCGTTCGATGCGATAGGAGACAGGAGTGCGGATGACACCCCATTTGAATAAAGTTTCCGGGGAGCAAATAAAGCCGGGTAAAAATTCCACGAGATGACGGTCGCCTGCGGCGGCGAGGATGCCGAAGCGTTTGAATAAATTAAATTTGACTTGATCGGTGCTATGGAACCAGTCGTTGAAGGCTTCAACTTCTGCTTGTGTGTAAGTATGGAGCGTATCAGGCTGTTCAAGATGATGTTTCAATAATTCCAGCAGGTCATGACCTTGCCAGGTGGCTTTGTCCACCCAAGTGAAATGGTTGAATCCCAACACATTGACTTGGATCTCATGTCTGGGAGGAATTTCAATATTCAAATATTGCGATGCCACACGTGCCAACATGCGTTGAGTGGAGAAAACTTCATGACAACAACCAAAGACCTTGAGTTCAGGCGCGACGCGAGTCAACGTCCGCGTGCAAATGGACATGGGGTTGGTGTAGTTGATGATCCACGCATTCGGACAGTAGGTGGCTAGGGCTTGGGCAAAGTCTTTGTAAATGGAAGCAGACCGAAGGCCACGAATGAGACCCGGCGCTCCAGTCGTGTCACCGACGGGGTAGAAGAGTCCGTATTCCTCTGCAAGTGCGATCTCATCTCGCATCATTTCCAAGGAGCCAGGTTGGATCGAGATGATGACGAAATCAGCTTTGTGCAATGTTTCTCTCAAAGTAGATACAGCGTTGTAATGCCAGCGCGAGACGACACCGGGATGGGTTTGCATCCAATTACCGAGCTGTTCATTGAGGCGCGCGGAGTCCATGTCGATGTCATAGAGCGCGACTTCGCCGATGAGGTCGGGACAGAGTGCGAGGTCGATCATTAACTTGCGCGCCCAGTCGCGGCTTCCGCCACCGATGTAGGCAATTTTGAGAGGGATGGGTGTGGTCATGGTGATTCAGTGGACGGGGAAACCCCGCCCCTACAGTGGGATGTATCAGAGTAAGGCGGGCGGTTGTTGCCGCCCGCCTTTTTTCAGGTACTGGTTATTTCAGAAGTCCAGCATCGGTGAGGGCTTGCTTGGCGGCGGCTTCGTAATCGGCGGCGCCGAGCGAGTCGAGACCAGTGAGATACTCAGCCCACGTTTCATCGGTGAGTTCCTTTTGTCCAAGCACGAACTGGATCAACCCTTCCGTATAGAAGCGGTCAAAGTCAGCGGCGTTGGCCGGCGGCAGGATGACCTGAATGCCGCGTCCATCCACCCAGGGTTGTTCCTGGAAGAAGCTAAGGAAGCTCATTGGCTGCATCGTGCGACCATTGATCGTCTTGTATTCAGGATAGCGGGCGACAATTTCCTGTTCGGAGTTGTAGAAGACCAATTGATTGCGCATCTGTGTGAACGGCTGTCGTTCGGGCGCAGTGTAGGCTTCCACAGGGTCAAGACCTTCGGTGGAAATATTGCCATTCGCATCGATGATAAAGTTCTTGCCTTCTTCACCGAAGCCGAGCAGATAGTAACCATCGGTCGCCATCCATTCGAGCAGTTTGGCAATTGCTTCACCCTTGCCTTCATCGACGGCTTTTTGTGAAACGCCAAAGATCTGACCGCGTCCGGTATAAACGCCATAGTAGGCATCGCCATTCGGACCCGTTGGTGAAGCGACTGGGATCCACTCTGCTTCGGGGAAGTTCGTGTCAAAGGGTTCGTAGTTCGATTTGTTGGTCAGGGCAGCGAAGTCCTCCCACATAATGCCAAAGGCGCCTTGTTTCCAGCGAGCGCGGAAGTCATCGCGGGTGAGTGTGGGCCAATCAGGATCGATCACCTTCGCATCGACCAGGGACTTGAAGTATGTGAGGGCGTCTTTATATTGTGGATTGCGGACATTCAGACCGAAATCACCTTTGCCTGAGAAATTCCAAACGCCAGGCACGCCATAGGCACCCATGATGAAGTCGAAGCGGGTTCCGAGTCCCTGTCCGTTCAGGAAGCCGCCATAGCCGTAGGTATCGTTCTTGCCATTGCCATCGGGATCCTGTGTGGTAAAGGCTTGGGCAACGGTGAACAATTCTTCAGGTGTAGTGGGAACAGGGAGTCCGAGTTTGTCGAGCCAGTCCTTGCGAATGACCAGACCTTCGCGCTTCGGGATAGGAGGCGGTTCGGGGAAGCCATATTGATGATCGTAGAACGAAACAAGATCGATCGCCAGCGGGTCGTTGTAATGCAGTTTGGCACGCTCAGGCATGAGAGGCATCAAGTCTTCGACGGGAGCCATCAAGCCGAGGTCAACCAATCGGAGCAATGCACCGCGGTTGTCATTGTTGGCGCTGACCATTTGGAACAGGTCAGGCAGGTCATTAGCCGCAGCTACAGCGTTGATCTTCGCTTCGCCATCTGCGCCAGTCGGGACAATGACATAGGTGAGATTGATATTGAGTTCATCATGGATGATCTGATAAGCAATCCAATCTTCAGGCGGGGCACCAGCTTCGGTCACGGTTGCCTGTGCCCAGAGCACGATGTCAACAGGTTCGGGTGGGGTCGTAGCGGTGGGAACAGCTGTCGGTTCCGCTGGTGCTTGCGTTGCTTCCGGCAGTGCGGCTTCCGTCGGTGTGGCGGCAGGAGCACATGCAGCCAGGATCTGGCTCAATACCAGAAGAGATACTACAAAGATCATTTTCCAGTTTTTCATCTTCTTCTCCTTTTAAATTTTTGATGAGGAGGGACATGCAAGCGGTCCCTGATTCCTGAAGCCGGGTAGAGAATTCGTATTTATTCCTTAACACCTCCAACCAATGTACCTTTGGTGAAATAACGCTGGATCCATGGATAAATCAAAAGCATGGGGATCATCGTGATCAATACGCCAGCCGCTTTCAAAGACTCGATGGAAGAGGAACTGAACGCGTTGTATTCCACATACTCGTTGAAACTCGCCGAGATAAGGATGTTGCGCAGCAGAACAGGCAATGGCATCAGGTTGTTATCGTTCAAGTACAGAAGCGGAGTAAAGAACTCATTCCAGAAGAAAACAGCATAGAACAACCCAATGGTCAGCAGGATGGGTTTCGAGAGCGGGAGGATGATGTGCCACAGAACCTGTAATTCATTGGCACCATCAATACGGGCGGCGTCCTTAAGCTCTTCGGGTAAGCCTTCGAAGAAGCTCATCATCACCAGTGTGTTGTACACACTGACCGCAGGCGGCAGAATGATGGCGAGATAGTTGTTCGTCAGTTTCATGCCCGTGATCAGCAGGTACACAGGGATCAACCCGGGGCTGAATAGATACGTGAACAGAATAAGCGTCATGATCAACTTGCGCCCGGGCAGGGTGCGGGTCGACAGTCCATAGGCAAGCGGAATGGTCAGGAACAAACTGATGGCAGTACCCAACAAGGTGATGACCACACTATTCCATGCCGCGCGAGGAAACATCGAGTGACCGAGCAACTGTCGGAATGCCTCGAAGCTCCATTTTGTTGGTGAAAGAAAGAAAGGAACGCCTTCGCGCGTATAAATATCGAGCGGGATGAAGGCGGTAACGATCACCCGCCAGAATGGGATCAGGATGATGAGCAAAATAATGGTAAGAAAAATCGCAAGTACGATCTGAAACAGCATGGCGTCGCGGGTTTTTGAATGCAACATGTTGGCTCTCCTAATAAATGCTCTGCTGCGCCAGGCGCTTGGCGATGCGGTTCGAGACCATGATCAATACCAGTCCGATCGCACCTTTGAAAAAGCCGACAGCGGTTGCCAGGCTGAACTGGAATTGCAGAACACCCTGACGATAAACCCACGTATCCAGGATATCCCCCACACTATAGACAGGCACGGAATACAGCACGAAGATCTGGTTGAAGCCCGCTTCGAGGATATGTCCCATGCGCAGCAATGTCACCAACACGATCACAGGCAGAATGCCGGGGAGCGAGATATACCAGATGCGTTGAAGTGGCGTTGCGCCATCCACCGCCGCGGCTTCATAGAGATCCGGGCTGATGGCAAGGAGGGCCGCAAGATATAGAATCGTGCTCCAGCCGGTCTCCTTCCAAATATCCGAAAGGATAACCACCCAACGAAAATAGTCTGGCGACGTAAGAAATGGAATCGGTTCGCCGCCGAATTTTTCGATGATCGCATTCAACAAGCCATTTCCTGGCGAGAGGATAACCAGCAACACACCGAACATGATGACCCATGAAAGGAAGTGCGGCAAATAGATCATGGTCTGCACGAACGTGCGATACTTCACCAACCACGTCTCGTGCAGCGCAATTGCACAAATGACCGCAATGGGCAGACCTAAAAGAAGTTTTGCCACACTGAATATGATCGTATTGGTCATCAGTTCTGTGAAATAGAACGAGTTGATGAACGTCTCGAAATGTTTGAATCCTACCCACGGACTTCCCATCACACCCAGCAGCGGTTTGAAGTCTTTGAACGCGATCTGCGCGTTCCATAATGGACCATATTTAAAAACCACAAAGTAGATCAATGTGGGCGCCATCAGGAAATACAGCCAGCGTTGCCGCCACATGGAACGCAAAAATTTCTTGAAATTTAATTTTTCGGTGGATGGGGGTAGTGAAGGAAGTGTTTTCAAGGTCATAAGGTTTCTCCGATGAATTGGATTTTGGATTGATCAGAGCCAAAACCATCTTCACCTGAAGAGTCGACTATTGACATAGTAGCAGGTTGAGTTTGGACTTTGGCGATACACACTTGGACAAAACCGTCCTGTTCGGGTAAAACCCGCTTCCATAAGGATGAGGCTTGGGAGCAATGGCGAATCCATAGTAAACTTTATTTTAGAAAGAGGCAAATACAAAGTTATGCCCACCGACAGAGTCACCCTTGGTTTTTTACTCGCCAGCCTGCACACGGGCGCGAGCCTTGTCATCTGGCCCAGCCTGCTGGATGCTGCTGAGCGTCACGATGTCAACCTCATTTGTTTTCCCGGAGGGCGCCTCCAAGCGGCAGACTCTTTTGAAATTCAACGCAACGCGATCTTCGACCTCGCAAACAATCAATCTCTCGATGGCCTGATCACCTGGTCATCATCTCTGGGCGGTGTGCTCGGACCTGCCGAGATCAAGGCATTTCACCAGCGCTACCAAACACTCCCGATGGTCAGTCTTGCACAATTTATGGAAGGGACGCCGACGGTCTCGGTGGATAGTTACCTCGGCATGCGCGCCCTGCTCACCCATTTAATAGAAGAACATGGATTTAAACGACTCGCCTTCATCCGCGGGCCGGAGGAACACTACTACGCCCAGGAACGTTACCGCGCTTATCTCGATTCGCTCCAAGCTCTTGGCTTGCCTCTTGACCCCAAGCTTGTTACCCGCCCTCTGCCTTGGGAGGCGGGCGCCGAGGCAATAGCGATCCTGCTCGACGAACGTGGACTCAAACCTGGCAAAGATTTCGATGCAGTCGTCGCCGTCAGCGACATGATGGCGATCTGGGCAATGAAAACCTTGCAAGCGCGCGGCTTTGAAGTACCTAAGGATGTGGCGGTCACCGGCTTCAACAATTCGCGCGAAGAGCGTCTATCCACACCGCCGCTGACAACCGTTGACCTGCCGTTTGGGGAACAAGGCTCGAAGGCAATGGAAGTGTTGTTGCAACAACTCGCAGGCGAATCTGTCCCTGCGTTGATCACGCTGCCGTCAAAGTTGATCGTGCGGCAATCCTGTGGGTGTCCATCAAAGGCGATCGCGCTGGCATCCTTCATGCCAACAGATAAACCGGAAAAAGGTATCGGGGAGAAGAAGCTTGAAGATGTGCGTGCAGACTGCGTATCCGAAATGGAGGCGGTGACGGCTCTTCGTTCGGAAGAATCAGGAGAGTGGCTGGAATCCGTTTTCGATGCATTTGTCGACGAGCTCGAAAAGCCGTCGCAAAAATTTTTATCCACAGTGAACAATGTGCTCGAGCAAGCCATGCATTCAGATCACGACCTTGTGCGTTGGCAAAATGCGATCTCGATCTTGCGGCGCTGGGCTTTAAATTATTTTTCTAATTCAGAAAAAGTGGAAACGCTCATCTCACAAGCGCGCGTAGTGGTGGAAGAGGCGGTTCAACGTGCGCAGTCATATGCACAATGGCGCGCCGACCGTGAAGCGGAAAATTTGCGCGAGACCAACCGCGCGTTGCTGACTACGTTTGATGTGAAGCAATTAACCGATGTGTTGGTTGAGCGTCTGCCCACACTTGGTATTCCGAGTGTGTATCTCGTGACCTATGAACAATCGACCGATGCAGAGGTTCCTGAATATGCGCGCCTGATGCTGGCATACACTGATCATGAACACACCGTCATCGGACAAGATGGTTTGCGTTTTTTAACATACCGAATTATCCCGCCAGAGTTTCGGCCGAGGAACCGTCGTTACAGCCTTGTGGTTGAGCCATTATATTTTCAAGACAAGTCTCTGGGTTATGTTGTTTTTGAGATCGGTCCGCATGATGGCAATACGTATGAGTTGTTGCGCAACAATTTAAGCAGTGCCTTGCAGGGGGCGTTGCTCTTTCAGGAAATTCAGCAAGCCCGCCTCGCCGCCGAAAAAGCGGACCGAATCAAGACACGCTTGCTAGCAAACGTCAGCCACGAAATGCGCACTCCATTGAACATCATCACAGGTTATACACAGGATGCGCTGCAAACTCCGAACAAATACGGAAGCGAACTTCCTGCTTCACTATTGAGTGACCTTCATCAGATCCAAAGCAACGCCGAACATCAACTGCGCGTCATCAACGATTTACTTGATCTTTCGCGCGCCGAAATCGATGAACTCGATCTATCACTTGAATTGATCGACCCACATCAATTGCTGGTGGATGCATTTCACGATCTTGCCGACCGATCCACATCGCCGGATATCCAATGGAAAATGAACATCCCGGAACGTCTGCCTCAAATCCGCGCAGATGCCGTGCGCTTGCGACAGATATTTTTGAACCTCTTGAGCAACGCCAAGAAATATACACAAAGCGGGGAGATCACATTGGGGGCTGAGGTCACGCCGCCGCAGATCCATTTCTGGGTGACGGATACAGGTCTTGGAATTAATCGTGAACAGCAGGAACGCATCTTCGAACCTTTTGTAACACTGGAAGAGAATCGTCAAATCGCCGGCGGGATCGGGCTGGGACTCTCGATCACACGTCATCTCGTTGCGCTTCATGGCGGGACGATGAAGCTGGACAGCCAACCCAATCTGGGTTCCACCTTTCACATTTACCTGCCCCTCCCCGCGTTAGACCAGACGAAGTCTGCGAAACATGTCGATCTATCTTCCGTGTTATTGCTGATTTCATCCAGCGACGAACCGTCCAAAGAAATTCTTGAAATGTGTCGAAAACAAAATTTGGAAATCTTCCAGTTGCGAAACAGCAAAGATCTTGAAACCGCACTCGGCACCACAAAACCAGTCGCGCTCGCATGGGATTTATCCGACGCCCAAGTCAACGATTGGACTCTTGTCCGCCGCCTACGACATTATCCGAATTTGAGTCAAGCGCCGTTCATTCTTTACGGTCAACTCTCTCACGAGCAGGTTGGCATGACAGGTTTCATTGTCAAATCATCGAATACAAAAACCTTGCTCGAAGCAGTCATTGCGATGAGTCCAACACAGGGAACAGGTTCAATCCTGATCGTGGATGACGACCCGCAAATATGCGCGTCACATAAACAGTTGGTGGAAGAAGGTTTACCAAATTACATCATCCGTTTGGCAGAGAATGGCGAAGTTGCCTTAGCCGTAATGGCAAAGGAAATCCCATCGTTGGTGTTGCTGGATCTGGTCATGCCCAACTTGAGCGGCGCAGATGTGCTTGATCAAATGCGTGCAGACTCAAACTTACGGCAAGTCCCCGTCATAATCTTGAGCAACAAAGTATTGGGGTTGGACGATGTCAAACGTATCGAAAGTCACACGCGGGTCACATTGCAAAGCAAGGGAATTTGGTCTGATGAAGAAACAATCACCGCACTTAATCGTGCCATCTTCGGCGAAGAAACTCTGCCGGCACACACCAGCGCACTTGTCAAACAAGCTATCGTTTATCTGCATCAGAATTACACACGTCCAGTTTCAAGATGGGAAATTGCCGAAGCTGTCGGCGTGAGCGAAGATTATCTGAGCCGCGTCTTCAACCGCGAGTTGAACATCTCCCCATGGGATTATTTAAATCGCTATCGCATCCTTCAATCAAAACAATTACTAATAAACACAACTGAAGCTATCGGCTCCATTGCACGGCAGGTGGGATTCAAAGATCAGGCGTATTTCAGCCGCGTATTTCACAAAGTCATGGGGGTGTCACCACAAGGGTTTCGAGATTCTGGAATAGGTTGATTCACCCTAACGCCAACTTTGGACAATATTGCAGCGTATCCGCCCAATGCTCGAACTGGATTTCATATGCATTGTCTTTATCTTAGAGCATCTTCGATCACTTGTCGCATGGAAGCTGTGTCGAGATCTTTTTTATCCAAAAAAGCAATTACACCAGCAGATAATGCCTGACGTCTGAATTCACGATCTGGATAGGCGCTTATAACAATAATCCGTGTCAGAGGCGAAATGGTACGCAGCCGCCGTGCACACAAAATCCCATCTTCATCATCCAAAACAACATCGATGAAGGCAAGTTGGGGTCTGATTTGTTCTCCCAAACTCAAAGCTTCGGATACGTTTTCGGCTTCATAAAGCACCGATGAGGAATATACCTTGCCGATCAATCGAATAAGCTGCTGACGGTAGCGGGTATTGTCATCCACAACTAAAACAGTCAGGGCATGTTCGACTTGGGCAGGTTGCACCCCGACCATTTCCTGTCCGCTTGAAGCCAATACTTCGGGGTGACGCAATGCGTAGCTCATTGCTTTGAGTCTGCTGTCTACGCCCAAAACACGATATAAAGCAGTTAAGTGATTCTCAACCGTCTTGACACTCAAATCCAAAGTCGATGCAATCGTCCGATTATCGGCACCTTGCGCAATGAGCCTTAATAATTCGCGCTGTCTGCGGGTCAGCCAGGGAGTATTGGGAAGTGAGGAGGGTGTGGCACGGTGATTTGCAAGCCGGTCAACCAGGCTACCGGAGATCCAGCGTTCCCCATTCAGGATCCTTTGGGCTGCCAACTGCAGGTCTGCTAAAGGCTGATCCTTCATATGATAGCCATTCGCCCCAGCCCTTAGTAACCCCACTACATAAGATTCGTCATCGTACGCGCTGACTATCAATATCTTTATGTCAGGATGCTCAGCTTTTATTTTTTGAACTGCTGAAATCGGTTCGAAGTCAGGCATGCTCACATCCATGACTAATAGATCGGGATTGATGCGAGCCACCGCTTCCATTAATTCATGACCATTTCCAACTTCACCAGATATTTCCAGGTTTGGCAATATTTCAAGAGCATTACGCAATCCGGCTCGGACCACAGTGTGATCATCAGCCAACAAAACTCGTATGGGCGGCATACAGCTATTATGCCGTTAATGATAGTAACTGACTAGTACCTGATTGTGTAATGTGGGCTTCTCTTTGAGGTCCGCTCATTCAGCCAATTTCAAAGAATTCAGGTTAAAATAAATTTATGGTCGAATCTTTGTTACGCGTAGAAAATTTATCAAAAAATTTTGACCGCCTACCCGTTTTGAAGGAGGTATCTTTTTCACTTGCGCGAGGTGAGGTAATTGGTCTTGTTGGCCGGCAGGGCGCCGGAAAGTCGACCTTATTTCACCTCTTAAATGGCGCCATGCTTCCTTCATCCGGGACTATTTATTTTGATGGGAAACATCGTCGGTTTGCCAATCGCATCCATGCGCAAAATTCTGGGATTGAGACGGTATACCAGACCTCCGGTTTGATCAATCGGTTCGATTTCTCTGCCAACCCCCTCACTGATAGAGATTCAGGCGTTGAAACAACCCGCCGAACCTCCGGCTTGGTGGAGCAATTCAATGTAACTGAAAATATTCTTTTAGGCCGTGAAATAAAAAAATTTAACGGGCTTGGAATCATTGATTGGGACCGGATGGTCGATGCCGCACGGATGTTACTGGCAGAATTCGATCTATCCCCAGACCTGGCACTGGAACAGATCCGTAACCTCTCGGATGAACAGCGGCAGGTGATCATGCTCCTGCGCACACTTAACCGATCCTGCCGTCTTTTACTTTTAGATGACATTATCCCGATATTAAGTTTCCAGCGCCAAAAGATACTGTTGGATAAAATCAAAAAGCTGGCTGCCCAAGGCGCATCCATTATTATCAGTAGTGACGACCTCAAACACCTGTTCACGGTGACGGACAGAATAATCGTTTTATATGAAGGTAGATTGGTTGCTGACCGTCGAACATCTGAGTCGACGCCGCGTGAAATTGTTGAGTTGATCGTGGGGTCTTCCCGACAGGAACAGGTCTCACCGCTTATCTGGGCGCTGGAAAGTTACCACTCTGCCCAACAACAATCCGAAAAATTGCGCCAAACCCAGGTATCTTTGAAGGAAAGTCTGGAAGCCCGCAACTCGCAAAACCGCCAATTGGTTGAGCGTCTTGACAACCAACTCGTTGCGCTGAATCAATTAAATGTAGCCCTGCAAGCTACCCAGCGGAGGCTGATCACTGAACGCGAGGATGAACGTAAAGTACTTGCACGGGAATTGCATGATCAGATTATTCAGGACCTGTTGGGCTTAAGTTACCACTTGGAAGAAATTGAAAGCCTGGAAAAATCCCAAGGATTGCGAAGGGATGTAGCTGCCATCCGTCAGGGGATTCGAAATCTGGTTGGTGAATTGCGACAAATGTGCAGCGATCTACGTCCGCCGACAATTGACCATCATGGGCTGACAGCCGCAATCGATTCGCTTGCGCATGAATGGGCTGAGCGGAGTGGTATTCAGTTGCAACTGGAAATCGACCCGGCGTTGGGACGTTTACCCGAAACGATCGAATTATCCGTGTTTCGAATTATCCAGGAAGGCTTAAACAATATTCGTAAACATGCAGCCGCTCGTCACGTCAGGCTTTCTTTGCAGCGAACTTCGTCAACCAACCTATTAGTACGTTTGGAGGATGATGGGCAGGGGCTTTCGGTCCCGACGGATCTGGCATCTCTCTCTATAAACAAGCACTTCGGCTTGGTAGGGATTAGTGAACGGGTGGCTTTATTGGGGGGATTTATGAACATAGAATCGTCAAAAGGCAACGGCACGATCCTCCAAGTCGAAATTCCCAGCCCATATCCACTGATTGCAGCTTCAAATTTTGACTGATTTTTGATTAGGCACTATTTTCCCGCAAATAGGCTGCTTCAGATGCGAATTAAGGGTTTTCCCCTAATAAAAAAGGGGAATTAAGTTCACAAAATGGGGGATTGGCAATGCACAACTGCCATGAAAAACAATATACTGTTTAAAGATAGTGTACTGTCGATTTCACATAAGAACAGACGCGACCCTGCATTAACCATATCCTGTAACCATTTAGCTTTATTACCCCTATTAGAAAATATCAATTATTACTTAATTCTAAAACAAATAAAAAGCAACCCAAATACAATTCGACGTTAACGCTGTATTTTCGAGCGTTTTGAAAGTGAGTTTCCTTGATTTATTCTTTATGGATTTACTCGTGAGATTTATGTGTATTGGTTATGTTATTAGCGAAGTGTTTGCGTTCCCAGTGAATGCAGCATTTCGCTTTTTCATATCCCTTTATGCTTTGAAGGGAGGTGATAATACAAGCAGGTAAATATTCAATTCAGTGTCATATCGTTAATCCATTCTAGAAAGAAACTAATATAAGGAGAGAAGAATGAATAAAAAGTTATTTGCTCTTTTGAGTATTTTGGTGATCGCTTCCATGGCGCTTGCTGCTTGTGGAGCCGCTGAACCGACCGAATCAGCCACCAAACTCGCAGTTGGTATCGTACTTCCAACCAAAGATGAACCACGCTGGGTGCAAGATGAAACCCGCTTCAAAGACGCGCTAACAGCGGCTGGCTATGATGTAGAGATCCTCTTCAGTCAGGGTGATTCTGCCAAAGAGAAAGCCAATGTCGAATCCCTGATCACCAAGGGCGTCAAAGTGATCATCCTTACTCCGCAAGATGGCGCCGCTGCTGGCGCTGCTGCTGAAGCTGCCCGCGCTGCTGGCGTGAAAGTGATCTCCTATGACCGCTTGATCCGCGACACCGATGCTGTGGACTTCTATGTCACATTCGACAGCATTTCCGTAGGTGCTGCCCAGGCTCAATACCTGGTTGACAATGCCACTGGCACTGGCAACCCGCTTTACCTGTATGCTGGCGCCTCTTCCGATAACAATGCCTTCCTCTTCTTTGAAGGCGCTTGGAATGTACTCCAACCCAAGATCGCTGATGGCACTTTTGTCATCAAGAACTCCAGTGAAGCTGTTGCCCTTCAGGACAAAGCCACCCTCACTCGTGACGAACAGGCTGCGATCATTGGTCAAGTCACCACGAACTGGGATTTCAACACTGCCAAGAACCTGGCTGAATCCAACCTCACCGCCGCTGCTGCTGACAAAGGCAACGTCTTCATTCTCGCCCCGAACGATGGCACTGCACGCGCGATCGCCGATGCCTTCGGTGCGGATAGTGATGTCACCAGCTATGCTGTCACCGGTCAGGATGCTGAAAAGGCTTCTGTCCAGTACATCATTGATGGCAAGCAGTCCATGACCGTGTTCAAGGATGTCCGCACCCTGGTGGACGATGCCATTTCTGCTGCTGTAACTTTCGTTGAAGGCAAGACCCCCGAAGCTACAAACTCCTACAATAACGGCGCGGTTGATGTTCCTGCCAACCCAACCGTGGTTGTGACCGTCACCAAGGATAATGTTCAATCCGCTTTGATCGACTCTGGTTACTATCCTGCCAGTGATTTCACATTCCCTGAAGCCACCAAACTTTCAGTTGGTATCGTACTTCCGACCAAAGATGAACCACGCTGGGTGCAGGATGAAGCCCGCTTCATGGAAGCATTAAATGCTGCCGGCTACGATGTTCAAATCCTCTTCAGTCAGGGCGATTCTGCCAAAGAGAAAGCCAATGTCGAATCCCTGATCACACAAGGTGTCAATGTGATCATTCTCTGCCCGCAAGATGGGACTGCTGCTGGCGCTGCCGCTGAAGCCGCCCGTGCCGCCGGTGTGAAAGTGATCTCCTATGACCGCTTAATCCGCGACACCGATGCTGTGGACTTCTATGTCACATTCGACAGCATTTCCGTAGGCGCTGCCCAGGCTCAATACCTGGTTGACAATGCCACTGGCACTGGCAACCCGCTTTACCTGTATGCTGGCGCCTCTTCCGACAACAATGCCTTCCTCTTCTTTGAAGGCGCCTGGAATGTCCTCCAACCCAAGATCGCTGATGGCACTTTTGTCATCAAGAATTCAAGCGAAGCTGTTACCCTTCAGGACAAAGCCACCCTCACTCGTGACGAACAGGCTGCGATCATTGGCCAAGTCACCACGAACTGGGATTTCAACACTGCCAAGAACCTGGCTGAATCCAACCTCACCGCCGCCGCCGCTGCTGACAAAGGCAATGTCTTCATCCTCGCCCCGAACGATGGCACCGCGCGTGCGATCGCCGATGCCTTCGGTGCTGATAGTGATGTCACCAGCTACGCTGTCACCGGTCAGGATGCTGAAAAGGCTTCCGTCCAGTACATCATTGATGGCAAGCAGTCCATGACCGTGTTCAAGGATGTCCGCACCCTGGTGGACGATGCCATTGCCGCCGCTATAACCTTCCTTGAAGGTGGCACTCCTACAGCATCAAATGCTTACAATAACGGCGCGGTTGATGTTCCTGCCAACCCAACCGTGGTTGTGACCGTCACCAAGGATAATGTTCAATCCGCTTTGATCGACTCTGGTTACTATCCTGCCAGTGATTTCACCGGCTTGAAGTAAACAATTTCAGTTAGACAATACAGGAATAGTGCTGGGTTAACTCAACACTATTCCTGTATAATTCGTTAGTAGGATGTATTATCCCATAGGTGAATTCAATCAAACTTGACGATTGCAAGAACTTGTGGGACTTTTTATCTGCCTTTACATTAATTAGGAGTGACTACGCATGCTTAATACTCCCATACTAGAAATGAAAAAAATCACCAAGGAATTTCCTGGTGTAAAAGCTTTAAATAATGTCAGCTTTCAAGTAAAAGAAGGCGAGATACACTGTCTGGTCGGAGAAAACGGCGCGGGAAAATCGACTTTAATGAAAGTATTAAGTGGGGTTTATCCACATGGTGATTATACGGGCGACATCATTTTCGGCGGAAAAGTACAAAATTTCAGAGGGATTAGCGATAGCGAGAAAGCTGGCATTGCCATTATCTATCAGGAATTAGCACTAGTTCCTGAAATGACTGTCTATGAGAATATCTTTCTCGGTCACGAGATCAAAAAAGGTTCACTGATCGACTGGAACGAGACCATCAAGCGCGCAGGTGAAATGTTGAAGAAGGTAAAGCTCAAAGTAAACCTCGCGGAAAAAGTAAGAGATCTGGGCGTGGGGAAAAGACAATTGGTTGAAATTGCAAAAGCGCTTAGCAAGGATGTTAAATTATTAATTCTGGATGAACCCACTGCAGCTTTAAATGAGGATGACAGCGAGAATCTACTTAATCTTTTACGTGAATTAAAAAGTCACGGCGTTACATGTGTATTGATTTCGCACAAATTAAGAGAAGTAATAGAAATAGCGGATTCCGTTACCGTATTGCGCGATGGACAGACAATTTGTACTTTGGATGCCCAAAAAGGTGAGGTGTCTGAAAACGCACTGATAAAGCACATGGTAGGACGCGAGATTGATAATATCTATCCTAAAAGAGAAAACCGCCAAATCGGGGGAATTGTGTTAAACGTTGAAAATTGGAATGCCTACGATCCCGCGCTCGGCAGAAATATTCTCAAGGATATTAGTTTTCATGTGAATAAAGGGGAGATCGTTGGGTTCTCAGGTTTGATGGGCTCCGGACGTACTGAACTTGCCTTAAGTATATTTGGAAATCCCGATGGGTATAACATTAGTGGTGAAATGTCGATTCTGGGAAGCAAGGAACGCTTTAATCATCCACAGGATGCAATCAAGGCTGGCGTTGCTTATGTCACAGAAGACAGAAAAGGCGATGGTTTGATATTGATTCAGGATGTGAAACAAAACATTACCATCGCAAATTTGAAGCAAATTGCAGAGCGAGGCGTGGTCAACGATAATTCAGAAGTTAAAGTTGCCAACGAATACAAAGTCTCCTTAAATATAAAAACACCGAGTGTGGAACAGATAGTTTCAAATCTCAGCGGCGGCAACCAACAAAAAGTATCCCTTGGCAAATGGCTGTTCGTCAAACCAAGCTTGTTAATTTTGGATGAGCCGACTCGAGGTATCGATGTTGGCGCAAAGTATGAAATTTATACGATCATGACAAAACTGGTGGAACAAGGCATGAGTATTATTATGATCTCATCTGAGCTGCCAGAGATTCTGGGGATGAGCGACCGAGTTTATGTTGTTTCCTCAGGCAAAATTGTGGGTGAATTAGCAACGATTGATGCAACCCAGGAAAAAATTATGCAGTTGGCAACCAGCAACTAAGGAGTTATCAAATGTCATTTTTACAAAATGCCCGAAAATTATTGCAACAGAATATCCGCGAATATGGCATGTACATCGCCCTGTTCGTCATTATGGCTATCTTTACAGTCACAACGAAAGGCACGTTCATTTCGTCAAGAAATATTGTCAATCTGGTGAATCAGACAGGCTATATAGCAGTCTTGGCGGTCGGCATGACTCTGGTCATTGTGATCAGACACATTGATCTTTCAGTTGGTTTTCTTGGGGGGTTTCTCGGCGCCATTGCCGCTATTGCCATGGTCCAGTGGAAGCTGCCTGTATACTTGGCAATACCTCTCACCCTGGCACTCGGGGTTCTTGCGGGGACGATCACTGCTTTTCTGGTTGCGCAGATGAAAATTCCGGCCTTCGTTGCAACGCTTGCGGGATGGTTGATTTATCGAGGCGCCATCCTGGTTGTAACTGAGAGTACTGGCACAATCATTATTCCCGATGAAACTTTTAACGCTATTGGAAACGGCTTTATTCCCGACATTCCAGATATTGGGATTTTACCTGGCGTACATAAATTGACCTTGATCATTGGCGTAATCGCTATTATTTTACTCATTATCAGCGAAATAAACAGCCGTAAAAAGAAGCAAGCCTATAATTTTGAAGTACTACCAATGGAGATGTTCATCATTAAACTGACATTCGTGTCAGCTTTGATCGGTGGAGTCACCTGGTTGCTCGCTGGATACCAGGGACTTTCCTGGACGGCTGTAGTGGTATTGATAGTCGTTATAATCTATCATTTCATTACAACGCAAACTGTGCTTGGCCGGCATATTTATGCTGTTGGTGGAAATCCTGAAGCGGCTGAGTTGAGTGGTATCAACGTAAAAAATATAACCTACATCGTTTTCGGTTCGATGGGCATGCTATCTGCCTTGTCGGGCATTTTATTCGCCTCCCGCTTACAATCCGCCACGACGACAGCTGGCCAATTATGGGAACTGGATGCCATTGCAGCGGCTTTCATTGGCGGCGTATCGCCTGCAGGCGGCATCGGCAAGGTGGCCGGGTCGATCATCGGTGCATTGGTGATGTTGTCATTGACAAGCGGCATGAACCTGATGGGCATCGGCATATCCTATCAATATATGGCAAGAGGCGCCGTCCTTGCCGCCGCAGTGATCTTTGACGTCGCTACTCGTAATCGAGCACACTAAAATATTTTTTGGAGGAACGGCTGCTTTTCGAATAGGGATATTATTCCCTGCCTGCGAACATCTCTATAAGGACACTGGGCTGATTCCAAGCACAATAATGGGACCGCCTTGTCATACATCTTACTTTACATCTGCATTGCAAACAACATCGATTGATTCTCGATTTGCAAAGCGTTTGTTTTGCGTGTCTCTGGCGGCTCGGATGCGCTGGCGAATGGATTTGAAAGTTTCGCCTGTTCGGATCACCGTTTAACTTTTCATAATCCACATACAGAACTTCGATGTGAATACCAATGCGATCCAGCAAAGCTCCTGAGCTTGGTATTTGGTAACAACGGGCGCACACCTACAGGCATTTGTGGATTATTAAACCACCCACATGGACAGGGCCATGGCTTTAATCAATGCAGTGGGTTGTGCTCCTCATTCACAAGCTCCAGACTCAGTGTGGTGGTTTTGATCTCTTCAATGATCACTGGTGCTTTGTTGGGATACAGGCCATCCATCCGGCCGCACACTTCCATCGGTGGGTCTATGCCCTCAACCCGGTAGGCGATTTCCACTTCGGTTTCATAGCCCCTTCGGGGCGGAAGCGCTGCACTCGCTGATGGTCGCGTGTGCCCAGCTGGGCGCGATCGCGCCTTTGAAACCCACCAGATGTCAAATCACCACCTGCCATACAAATTCCACTAGACTCCGGACGGAGACGCTATGAGGTTGGCTTACTTCAGTCTGAGGGAGGTTATCGGTGTGCATGTTCACTTGAGATTCTAGCATGGGTTTGGGAAGTTGACTGAGAAGACAGGAGCAGAGCGGCACATGATTGCCGAAATGCTACAGGTTGGTTCTATATATCATTCCCCATATTTGCAAAGAGATAAACAACACGCTTTCACGTTCTCTATCAACATGGGTTGGAACATGCATAAAATGACGCCGAATGCGCTTTCAGGTCAGACCAATTATTTGGACAACTATATTATTGGACGCCGCCAGATTATTGCCATGTACCACAAAATTGTTACAGTGTATTCAGAATGTGAGAAAATCTATGTAGCTCAGGATAATTGGTTTGTTCATCAACACCTCGATGTGCTCAATGCTTTGAAAGATTTTCCGTACAACGGGCCTGTCTGGATGCCAATGTATTCACCCTGGTTAAACCCGATTGAGAAGTTGTGGCTTTGGTTGAGACAAGCTGTTCTCAGGATCCATTATCTAGCCAATGATTGGAAAGAGCTACGCAATCGTGTCAGACTTTTCATACAACAATTTGATCACGGCTCAACACAGTTACTTTGCTATGTTGGACTGTTTGGTGATGGCTGTCTTGCCCTTGCTATCGCTAACTGCTTTTACCGCTTAAAGTTCATTAGGTGTGCTTCGCGAAGGAATTACGCCCACTTTTTGGATGGACACTGCTGCCGTCCGTGTCGCTAATCCACAACTGTGGAACAACAAAATCAATGCTGGCGTTAGAATCATAGAATGAACAATGGTCATCGCCCCCGCATTTTTCAGTTCAAACTGGCAAAAACCTTTTTGGCAGGTCTTGTCCTGATTTGCGGATTCTTGCTTTATGTGTTTTGGAACTTACCTTCTCTGGACTCCCTTCCAACCTCATATCTGACTCCCAGCGTCCGCATCACAGACCGGAACGGGCGCTTGCTATATGAGATCATTCCGCACGAGGGTGGGCGTAACACAGTTTTAGATATTGATAACATCCCACAGTGCTTGAAGGATGCTACTATCGCAGTAGAAGACAAAAACTTCTATACCAATCCTGGCGTAGATATAACAGGGATCGCTCGTGCATTATGGATCAATATCAAGGGTGGCGAGACCATCGCGGGCGGCAGCACGATCACGCAACAAGTGGCGCGCAATCTACTAATGAGTCAAAATGAACGCATGGAAAGAACATTGCGGCGCAAACTGCGTGAAGCGGTCCTTGCCTGGCAAATGACGCGAAAACTTTCCAAAGATGAAATCCTGGCGTTATATTTGAATCAGATCAATTATGGCGGTATGGCATACGGAGTCGAAGCCGCCTCGCAAACTTATTTCGGCAAACCAGCCAGAGATTTGCTTTTGCCTGAATGTGCACTGATCGCAGGCTTGCCCCAAGCGCCGGGAGTCTATAACCCCTTCACGAATCCCGACCTCGCCAATCAAAGACAAAGTATTGTGCTCGGACTGATGGTAAAGCAGGGCTTCATCTCAGATGAAGAACGCGTTGGCGCCGAAGCAACGCCCTTGAGCTTCAACCCAGCCCCCTATCCGATCGAAGCACCGCACTTTATCTGGATCGTCAAAGATCAAATCGATCAATTAATCTCAGCCGGGACTCTCAACACACGTCAAAGCCTTATTGTGCGGACAACGCTCGATCTCGATACTCAATATTTTGCAGAGGCGATTTTGAAACGCCGCATCGCTGGATTCAAAAATGAGGTTGGCGCACTCAGCCACAACGTGAATAATGCCGCGCTGGTGGTGATCGATCCGCATACTGGCGAGATCCTGGCGCTCGTCGGCAGTGCAGATTATTTCGACGAGTCGATTGATGGCGCGTTGGATATGGCCACTTCACCGCGTCAACCTGGTTCCGCTTTCAAACCGTTTATCTATGCACTGGCACTTGATCCAACCCGTCTCAATTCATGGAATACAGCGACCCAGCTCCTAGATGTATCAACCACATTTACAATTCGCGATGGCACTCCTTATACACCGCTCAATTACGATGAGCTCGAACATGGGCCCGTCTCAGTACGTACGGCATTGGGCTCTTCATTGAATATCCCTGCGGTGAAAACGCTTCAGGCCGTTGGCATTGAGAACACCATCAAGCTTGCGCATCGGCTTGGCATCACATCATTGAGCGACGCTGGACAATACGACCTGTCACTCGCGCTCGGCGGCGGACAGGTCAGCCTGCTGCAACTTTCAACCGCATTTGGAACGCTCGCAAACAATGGGTACTTTACGGGCAACACATCGATCCTGGATATTCACGACGCAGATAGAAATCTTCTTTACATACCGGATGAAAACCCACCGCTTCAAATCTTGGACCCGCGCGTGGTCTGGCTCATTAGCGACATCCTCAGCGACGACTCTGCCCGCTCAATTGGATTCGGCTTCAACAGTACCCTCAAACTCGACCGCACCGCCGCCGTCAAAACTGGGACCACCACCAACTTCCACGATAACTGGACGATTGGATACACTCCCGATCTCGTTGTTGGAGTCTGGGTCGGCAATAGCGGATACGAAGCCATGCACAATGTGACAGGTCTCACTGGCGCCGCACCCATCTGGAACGAAGTGATGCGCGGACTCTTGCAGGGACATCCCGATCAGCCCTTTGTACAACCCGCTGGTTTAACTCAAGTGGAGGTGTGCGATCTCTCCGGTCTGCTCCCCACTTCAGCCTGTCAGCACACGCGCACAGAATGGTTCATCACTGGGACAGAACCTACACAAACAGATTCAACCTATCAACAAGTTTGGATCGACACGCTGACAAATTCACTCGCAAACGATTCGACCCCGGGTGAACGGCGCAAATCCATCACTGTGTTGAATCTCCCCGTGGAAGCACAGACCTGGGCACGCAAGCAGGGATTGCCCTTGCTCGCAGATTATTCTCGAGGCATAGAAAATATTTCTCAACCAGAAAACCAATTGGTCTTGCTTTCCCCGCATCCGGATACGACTTATCGCATTGACCAAAATTTTGATCCAGCCTCACAACAAATCCAAATCGAAGTCGCAGTGGGACAGGGCATCTCGCAAGTCACGCTCTGGGTGGATGGGAAATTGCTCACGACATTATCTTCCCCACCCTACCAAGCTTGGTGGACATTATCCGCAGGCGAGCATCACTTTTGGGTAGAAGGAGTGAATGCGAATGGGGATCGGGTAAAAAGTGATGTTGTAACGATTACCGTTGCGAAATAGCCAAGATTGATAGCTTATCAAAAAAGAGAGCTTGGACCAACGGTTTACGTTAGTGGCTGGTGGGTGGGACGAGACAACGCCACTTTGACAGAACCAGCCTCAAGCTAAGAAAAACGCCTGAAAACGCGCTGACTCCCACCAGTCGGGTGTGTTAGCCCGCTCCGCAATCTTGGGTACTTGCACGTTTCCACCATATCCTGAGTAGCACCAATACAGCTACATTGAAAACGAATACAGGAAGGGCAAAACCAAACAAGGGTTGAAAGAAGCGATTCTCTTGATTGATTTGTGAAATCACCCAACCGTTGATGTACATGATGAACAAACCCACAGGCAGACTTCCGAGCACAGTAATCCCTAACCATTTCAATCTGGTTTTCCAATCACCCAGCCAGTACAATGCTAATACGAAACCCATGAGAAACAACAAGCCGAATGGCATGTCGAGTGCGTATTTGGGTATTCCCAAATACGCTGCGATGAAATACTCATCTCCAGTATTGCGCCAAGGGCTTCGAAGATAATACTGGCTCATGGGGAATGAGATGGTTAGTGCCAAAACCAATCCGATTTGCCTTGTGGCAGAGCCCTTCCTGAAGCCTACTAGCCCAAGACCGAACATAACTCCCAATAGTGAGGCAAGCGGACCAGCGAGCAAGCCAAGAATGTGTTCGGTCTGGCTGGGCATCGAAGTCATACGGATCCATCCAGACTCGCCATTCGGAGTAATAAAAAGGCTCCAATTCTCAGGATGCAGGGGTGCGTCATCCCAAATCTGTGCCAGGCTATTGACGCTCCATACCGGCTCCGTACCCAAGAGTCCATAAACAGCACAATGACCCGCTTCATGAATGAATTGAGCGACAAATGTCAATAACATTGACAAAGCCAGTAGTTGCCAGAAGCGAATCTTGCGATAGTCCATATGTCAATGTTTCCAAAATCCAAGATCTCTGTCATGTCGGGCAGGCTAACGGCTGGTGCGAACTGACACGACATCTGTTACAAAAAAACTGACACGAGATGCGTTACAGGTCTAACGCCAAAAACTGACATGACATCTGTTACA
>Ga0210377_10000490_pt1 | contig 37872 bp, 37 predicted proteins | sample PLM4_65_b1redo_FD_155480 | JGI IMG/M metagenome (GOLD analysis project Ga0210377, IMG submission 155480) | Groundwater sediment microbial communities from an aquifer in East River, Colorado, USA - PLM4_65_b1 redo | ecosystem: Environmental > Terrestrial > Soil > Riparian zone | place: USA: East... | reverse complement strand
TGAAGGTGGCGTATTCAGGAAAGGGAGGGCCGATCCCGCCAAGGATGAGGAGGAGGAAGAGTCTAATGTATGGAAAATGCTATGTGAAATGTGAAACATTTTCCATGGTATTATCCTTAAATCAATAAACTATGTGCTATGAATAAGGTATAAAACCAGAAAAAACCCGACCGCAATAATCGAGAGGGCAAGAAGCACGCTCAAGATAGCTGAAGGTTGATATGAGTCGTCATCAATCTGGCGTTCGACCTTCTTGTATCTAATGAACGCCAGCACGCTCATCACCACACCGAGGCCGACAAGGATGATCCCGATCAAGGCCGACAAGGATTATCCCGATCATCGAAGAATATCCCTGGGGCGGGGGAGCAGTCTCTTTCCCCAGGTAATAGGCCATTTGCTTCACGAACAGGGAGAACTTCTCAACCACGAAGCCGAAGGCCATGATCGCGACGCTCGTCCGTATCCAGGCAAGGAAGGTCCGTTCGTTCGCCATGTGAACACGACGGTTGCGGACCGGTGCAGGCCGCGTATCTGTGTTCATGTCCATCATACCTTCACCCCTCAATGAATTTGAATATCCCGCTCCTGATCATCTTTACGGCGATGGCCGCCAACAGCAGGGCCGCAACCTTGGCAAAGGCGCGTGAACCATTAATGCCGATATGCTTGATGATGCGGTCTGCCTGAGCGAAGATAATCCAGGCGAACAGGATGTTCACGACAAGTGACAGGATGACGGGAACGTAACCATAACTGCCGACCAGTACGAGGGTGGTGGTAAGAGTAGCCGGGCCGGCGATGAGCGGCGTGCCGAAGGGAACAACACCGAAGGTAGGGCTGATCGGGTATTTTTTTTCCCCGGCGCGAACGATGTCGAGGACTGCAATGATGAGCAGCACGATCCCGCCGGCGATCATGAAGTCCTCCACCGTGATGGTGAGCGCAGCGAATACAGCCCTTCCAAGAAAGGTGAACGCTATCGTGATGAGAAAGGCCGTCAGGATGGACTGGCGCACGATCCTCTGGCGCTCATGCTTCTTTAATCCCTCGGTCATGGCCATGTAGATCGGAAGCATCCCCGGCGCGTCGAGTGCCACCATGATGGGAATGATGCTTATCAAAAAAGAATTGAGTATGTCCACACGATCTCCCACGAAGAAGTATAGCTGATATCCCTCGGACTGTCCAGTTCTTCGGTATATTTATTGGGCAGCGCTGTACCGAACGATTGATGCTCTGATAGTATTGTCTAACCGAAAACGATAAGCAATTTATGAAAAAAGAGGAAGGAGGTGAATACAATAAAAAAATATGGGCACTGTTGATCGGGTTGTCAGTAGGCCATTGCGGTCGTCTTTGCAATTCTCTATTTCCCCCATTCTATCAGAGGTACAGCAGCTATTTTACTGGGATTCGTCGTCATTATTATGTTGCTCACGAGCATAACGCCGGTCTGTCCGTTATAGGGGCCGTTCGGTATTTCGACGTTGAAGAAAGAAGGGAAATAAAACAACACCAAATATAAAAGGGCCGCTTCCCTGAAAGGGAGGCGGCCCTTTTTGATTTAGGTGCGACAGGTAGGGGCCGTTCGGTATTTCGACGTTGAAGAAAGAAGGGAAATAAAACAACACCAAATATAAAAGGGCCGCTTCCCTGAAAGGGAGGCGGCCCTTTTTGCTTTAGGTGCGACAGGGCGGTTTGATGTTACGGCCGTATATTACCATGATCGTGTACCATGGCATCCTGGTGAACAGCTGCCACCGCTATAGTTAAATGAAGTCATGATTGTCGCGGATGCCGGACCTTCTAATTCCGTCGTATTCAGGTACGTGAAATGATTCACCGCAAGCAGGGTGGTGTCATGGCATATGTCACAAGCTATTCCCTGACTACTAACGTGCAATGAGTGCTCACCCGAGTTATAGCCGTTATACTGGGTCGTACCGGAGGCGTGGCATGAGGTACACTGTGTATTAACATCAATAACGGTGCCCGAAAGCCATCCAGGTGTTGTCTGGCCGCCGTGACAACTGACATTCGCACACGTATTATTCGTGGCATTATAGGAGGCAGCACCGGATTTCGCATTGTAGCTGGAAAGGAATGCGACGAACGCGGTTGTGTTTCCATTGTCATGATTTGCGGTTCCGGTCCCTCCGCCAGTGTGGCAGGCAGCGCAGACGATGTACGAACCGAGTGCACTATGCTGTGAATGTTTGCCGACCGCATTCGGATAAACCGAGCCGTTCGGAGGATTGCCGTGGCACGAGGTGCAGTTTGTCATGGTCAATGGAGACCCGAGCATGTGGCACGAGGTACAAGCAGGCCCTACTCCGCCGACACCGTCAAGGTTCGCGCCGTGACAGAGAACGCAGGCGTTCGCCATGTTCCCGGCCGTCATGTGGCCGGTATCATTTGTAACAAAGCCGCGCCAGGGCGATGGATGTGCCATGTTGGTCGCATGGCAATTCTCGCAGCCGTTGGCCAGGCTGCCTATGGAGACATTGAACCTCGGGTTGCTTCCTGCACCACCAGCGGGCTGATCGGAGTGGCATGCCTGGCAGTTTGTCAGATCTGCCTTTGCAGCCGGCCCGTGGAGAGCAGCATTCGTATATGGCACGGCGTGAGGAGCGCCGACATCCGCATGGCAAAGCGTGTTGTTGAAACAGCCGGCCGCTGCTGTTGGATCATAAGGAGACGGCTGAACCGTAGAGTTGGCGCCGTTGGTATGGCACAGGGCACAGACTGAAGCATTATTCGAGTTGGTGTTCGTATGTGTACGGGTTCCATCGCGCCAGGGTTTGGGAGAGTGGGGGGCGCTCACACCGTGACAGGTGAAGCAGGATTGGTTCGCACTCCCGCCCGCGAAGTCCGTTCCATGACAAGTCTCGCAATAAGCAAACCCGCTTGAAGTGCCCGGTGCGTCCTTGGCGCTCGCACCGTGTATATCCGGGTCTGACCAGTCTGCAGCGTGACCTTCAGCTCCATGGCAGAGTGTATTGTTAAAACATCCGGGGGCCGCCCCTGAATCAAAAGGTGCGGGCTGAACAGAAGAGTTAGCGCCGTTCGTATGGCATAAGGCGCAGACCGGGGCATTGCTCTGATCGGTGTTCGTGTGGGTTCGTGTCCCGCCTCTCCAAGGCTTCGGCGAATGTGGTGCGCTGACAGAAGCGCCATGACAACCTGCCGTGTTCAGGCAGGTGATGTTGGAGATACCCCCGATGAATGTATCACCATGACATTCCTGACAGACTGCAAAGCCCGTCGTTGAAGTAGCCGCAGCCTTTGCGACTGCGCCGTGTGAATCAGGTGATTCCCAGCCTGCATCGTGTTTTCCCGTGTCGGGATTGATCAGGGACTTGGGCGTGCGCGCATCGCTGCATCCAAGGGAAAGGATCAGCATCACGCTACTCAGGACTACTCCAGCTTTTAAGATTATCGATGACATTCTCTGCACCTCTCATTATTCTGACGGCCGTGGCAGGGGACACAGGATGCCGGATTGATCTTGCCGTCGATTTTATGCTGATTCAAGTAATCTCCCCGGTGCGGTAAGGTCCGTTCCGGGGCATCGGGATACTTGTCGCTGGGTTTGATCTCTTCTTTGTTCGCGTGGCAGTCGGAACAGAAGGATTCCGCATGGCAGGCATCGCAGGTCTGCTTTTGCTGCGCTGCGTAGAACTTGTGTTTTTTGATCCAATCCGACCGGTGGTCCAGTGATGCTCTCCAATCCGTATGACACTCGCTGCACTGGGGCATGCCCTGGACCTCCAGAGGGTGTTTCCCAGCAGTGCTCTGGTGAACGGCGCAGGAAAACAGCAGTGTGCCGGACAGTGCCAGTATTCCAAGGATGAAGGTTTTTATATTCGTGTTCATCATGATATCTCCTGAGATGATCGTGTTTTGTTATTTACTCTTTTCGCTTTTTTTTACCGCCGACGGAGTATTTTTCTTCCCCGATTCGTAATGGGCGTCAAACGAATACACAAACGTAGCCATGGCCCGAACATCACGCGTGAAGTCAGAGTCCGTGGAGTAAGTCACATCGGCCACGAGCCGTGCTTTCGGCGTAATTGCATATCCTGCCGCTGCAGAAGCATTGTCTGCATGCTTAACACCATTGATCTCCTGCTTATAGGCAAGATGAAGAAGCTGCAGGGAGACATCGGCCCTGGCAATTTTCTTGGACACGTATATTCCCAGTTCGTCATATTGCAGGGCAGCGGTCGCGCCGTCCATACGGTGGCCACTGACCCCCATGCCAAAGGATTCACCGGCAAAGGCTATCTTTCCGCCGTAGTAGTTGGCCTGGCCCGCGATGCTGTAGTGAAAGTTCTTATAATCAGCGATTGCGGTGAGTTGGCGGGTGATCGCATAGTCTATCGATCCGCCTGCGGTTGTTATCGTTTCATCGGGATCGATGTTAGGAAAAGTGAAGGCGCTCACGGTCAAGGAAGAAAAGAACTGCTTGTAATCTATTTTAGAGAACTCGCCGTTCAGCCGCAGATCGCCGAAAGGACCGACGGTCACATAGTAGCTGTGTTGCATCCAGCCACGCTCGATGGCATTGTACGAGGACGTTCCCTGCACTTCCAGCTTCGTCAGCGGCCGGAGCCAGATATCGACACCTTCTTCCCTCCGAAAGCTGCTCCTATTGTTTTTTTCATCCAGATGCGATATGCCGATGATGTAGTAACCTGGGAGCCCCTGCGCGATCCGCCCGCCCGCGATCGAGTCGCCTCTCCGCGTGTCGGATATTGTTTCAACGGGGCTGCCTCCATATGCTGCGATGGTGAACCCGCCTTTCAGGTCAGTACGTGCATGAACACCGTCTATCTGTTCGGAAGCAATGCCCTCATGTACCAATACCCTGCCGAGATCGAGCACTGCGTTACCAGACCGTTTTTTGATGCTGATATACGCGTACTGGAGATCGTCGTTGTCTTTGCCATTGGCGCTTTCGTCCCTCAGATCATGGCGGTACCATCCGCCGAAGTTGAAAGACACGGAATCCTTGGCTGAGTTGTCCACCTTGAAATTGAGGTATTCGGTGAGCGGCATCAAGTTTGTTGAATCAACAGTCTCCCGGCTCATCAGGTACGTACGGGATTGGCCGGTGATGTCGAGGGCTGAAGCATTTGATGAGATTAAAAGGAATGCAAATAAACCATGAAGCGATAGTAATGAACGTATTCGCACGTGAGTAACCCCCTAATAGTTAATATACATAAATATAGCTACTTACAGGATTACCTCTTCGATTTTCTGAACTTATAGCGGCTCATCATTGTATTGACGGAGAAAGTCATATGTGAATAATGAATGACCGGAAGATATGCAATAGGCACAAGCATATCGTTTTGTAATCTATATAATTTTACACTATAGGTTAGAATTAATCAAACTCTATTTTCAATTTGAGGCTGCGTATGGTTGTCCAACAAGTAGGGATGAAATTAGTGATAGCAATTAGCAGTTGCAATATCTCAGAAACAGGCGTTTTTTTATGTGACATAAATCACATTAGCGGATATCTGAGCACAATGCCCGGTAGTGTACTTTATTTTAGCGGACCTAGCGTAATTTGCGTGATCCAAGCCGGCCATATTTGGTACTCCTTCGGAATATACCTGCTGTTTCAAAAAAGGCTGAGGGTTATGCTGGCATGCCGGTAATATCATTGTGCAACTGAATTTATCGGGGAAGAAGCGCCGGACTTCGGAGTGGAGGTGAAATGGCACGCTTACAGATTCTTCGCGGTCTTTTGTTTAGGGCTCTTTTTCTTCGAAGGGTCGTCGGTAAGCATGAGCGCGCCATCCTCGCCATAAACCATGTAGATGGTGTATCGTGGTCTGTGCACTGTTTCATTGCCGCCATAGATTCTCAAGATCCGCTGCACGTAATTCTGCGTTTCGCGGTATGCACTGTTTCATTGCCGCCATAGATTCTCAAGATCCGCTGCACGTAATTCTGCGTTTCGCGGTACGGTGGGATGGTACCCCACTTTTTCACGGCGGTTTCACCAGAGTTGTATGCCGCGAGCGCGAGCGAAAGATTACCTTCATAACGGTCTATTAGATATCGCATATATTTCACTCCGCCGTCGATGTTGTCATGGGGGTTGAACGAGTTCCCGACCTTCATCTCTGCAGCGGTCTGCGGCATGAGCTGCATCAGACCCATGGCACCTTTTCTTGACAGCGCATAAGGGTTGAAATCTGATTCCACTTTCACGATCGCGTGCACAAGCGCGGGATCGACGCCGTGGCGGTTACAGGCGGTATTGATGATATCGACATAGGCACTTGGACTGTTTGATGATGAGAGTTGTTCGCGGTAACGGGCGGTAGCATTCAGAGTGGCAGTGGTCTGTTGTTTTGCAGCGGCAGCTGATTTTAATTTTCTGTATTTCTTAGCAGTGCCGATACTCAGGTTGCTGAAATGCATCACGCCATTCTCATCGGTGTACTGATATATATCGGCCAAGACGCGGCGCGGCTGGCAAAGGGAGAAAAGCAGTAACGTACATGCCAGAATAAGGGTTGTTTTCCTATCCATCCACGACCTCATAGACAAAAGATTAATAAAAAGATGATCACGATGTTGCATTGGTTTAATTATAACGCAATAAAAACTGTTTTGTCAACTAAATATTGGATAAAAAGTGCTCTGCTTTTATTTCTCTTCAATCACAAAGGAACACTTGTCTGGAACACAGAAGGCATGACAGACTTATTATTGACAACAAAGCACCGAAGTTACTATAATTTTCTTGACAATAGCGCCGGTGTGCATTAATATGCATTTCTCATCGCGGGGTGGAGCAGTCCGGTAGCTCGTCGGGCTCATAACCCGAAGGTCGTCGGTTCAAATCCGGCCCCCGCTACCAAATTAATCAAGAGGTTACAGCATTTGCTGTAGCCTCTTTTTATTGTCTTGTGATAAAAATGTGATAATTTTATCCAGGACTTCCACTCCGTCATGCGAGTTCTCCGGATAGTGGTGGGCATACCGCTGGGTCATGATCGGCGATTTGTGGCGCATTAGCTTCTGGACCTTGTAAAGATCGACTCCCGCCTGAACTAGCCTTGTCGCGAAGGTATGCCGCAGATCATGAAACCGGCACCTGCTCACCTTTGCCTTCCCCACATACAGATAGAACGGATATGTTACAACAGAAAACAAATAAAAATGTAAATAAAAAGAAATATGTGACTTATATCACACCTATTAATGTATATAGATGCTAACATTTTGTCATGTAATACGTTAACCAGTCAATTAAACTAATTATAATATTGCTTAATTGGAAATCTCTATGCATTACTGGTTTTACTGGTTGTTTCCCTTGAGGGAGGCAAGCTATGAAATTCTCTTTGGCAAGGAGGAGGCTTCTCATGGTCAAGAATGCTATACGATTAGTTCTGGTTATGTCTGCGGCAGCCCTGCTTTTTTCCTGCGGGGGCGGGAGTGGGACGCTTGAACCCAGGTCCGTGGACCAGGCAACGGCCTTCAAGTCCCTTTCCGTGTCCCTGGCCCCGGTCGTTCAATGCTCTAGTGTAGCTACCATTGCAGCAGGCACCTATCATTCGGTCGGGCTTAAAGAGGACGGGACCGTCGTGGCTGTCGGATATAATGGCTATGGCCAATTGAATGTCTCCTCGTGGACGAACATAAAGGCCATTGCGGCAGGCACGTATCATACTGTCGGGCTTAAAGAGGACGGGACCGTCGTGGCTGTCGGATATAATGGCTATGGCCAATTGAATGTCTCCTCATGGACGAACATAAAGGCCATTGCAGCAGGCGCGTATCATACGGTCGGGCTTAAAGAGGACGGGACCGTCGTGGCTGTCGGATATAATGGCTATGGCCAATTGAATGTCTCCTCATGGACGAACATAAAGGCCATTGCAGCAGGCGCGTATCATACGGTCGGGCTTAAAGAGGACGGGACCATCGTGGCTGTCGGATATAATGGCTATGGCCAATTTAAAGAGGACGGGACCGTCGTGGCTGTCGGATATAATGGCTATGGCCAATTGAACGTCTCCTCATGGACGAACATAAAGGCCATTGCAGCAGGCGCGTATCATACGGTCGGGCTTAAAGAGGACGGGACCGTCGTGGCTGTCGGATATAATGGCTATGGCCAATTGAATGTCTCCTCATGGACGAACATAAAGGCCATTGCAGCAGGCGCGTATCATACGGTCGGGCTTAAAGAGGACGGGACCGTTGTGGCTGTCGGATTTAATGACTATGGCCAGTTGAATGTCTCCTCGTGGACGAATATCATGCCTGTATGCGATTCTGCATCCGCAACAAATCAAGATGTTACTCCGCCAATTACAACCGCCATGTGGACCGGGACACTGGGCAAAAACGGGTGGTATACGTCTGATGTGAAGATGACGTTGACCGCAACAGACAATGACGGCGGCTCGGGCGTGAAGGAGATACATTACACCGTTGACGGCACAGAGACCATTGTGCAGGGAAGTTCGGGATCGTTTTCAATCGTGGGCGATGGGACTCATATAGTAACCTGGTATGCAATTGACAATGCTGGGAATGCAGAGACGCCGGTTCAGGAGATGAGCATCAATATCGATAAAACATCTCCGTCGATCCCTGCTCTGAGTTCTAACTCGGCGATCCTTTGGCCGCCTAATCATAAAATGGTGAATGTTTTGATTGGAGGCTCGGTTGCCGATGGCGGATCGGGAATCGCTTCAACAATAATTACCGTAACCGACGAATACGGAATCTACAATATGACTGTTCCCGGTTTCGGAAGCGCTATCCCGCTTGAGTCCTGGCGTGAAGGCACGGATATGGACGGCAGGCTGTACACCATTACTGCCGTCACAACTGATGTAGCGGGAAACCAGTCAACAGGAACGACAACAGTGCTCGTCCCGCATGATATAAAATAGAAAGTTGATTGGCTGTGGCTTAACACGATGAGCCATAGGAAATAGTGGTTGAAATTTTAAGAGGGGCAGGCGATTCGTCTGCCCTCTCAGTTTCGTATAAACAATTATACGCGGGACAAGGAAGCGCTATCAATGAGGATCGAACGATCGCCCCTGCGGAGCAGCCGCTCAACCTTCCCCTTAGATATCCTTCTAAAGCATATTTCTACAGAAGAACGAATGAACTTAACTAGCATGGCAAACTCGAAGGTCATTTTGTGCTAAAAATGTGCTAAAAAATATCCAAAAGGGCAAAATAGACGGAATAGACCCAATCAATAGATAGCCGATAACACCTCGATTATCAAAGCAAAACGGGAAACCAGGCTTTAATCAAGGGTCTCTAAAGAACGGCTTTATCTCGCTCATAACCCGAAGGTCGTCGGTTCAAATCCGGCCCCCGCTACCAAACCAATAAAAAGGCTGAGAGGATGTTCTCTCGGCCTTTTTGCGTTCTATTGGAAGATAATGAGGGCGTGTGATCGCACTTGCATGCCGAAGCAGCTGTCCGATACCTGGTGTTTGCGTCCGAAAGCGACAATATTGCCATTTTGGAACATTTTGACAGAAGTGCTTCTTTGCCGTATAATGCCTTCATCAATACTATAAGGAGAAATGCCATGAAGCTGAAACCGATGAATGATTGGGCTGTTATACGGCCGTCTGACGCGGCGGAGAAGACCGCGGGCGGGCTCTACATCCCCGATAGCGCGAAGGAAAAGCCGCAGGAAGGCATTGTTGAGGCGATCGGGCCCGGCGCTTTTGAGGAAGAGAAGTACGGGAAGAAGAAAGACGAAAAGAAAAAAAGAAAGTTCATCCCCACTTCGGTGAAGCCCGGCGACCTGGTGCTCTATGAACGCTACGCGGGACAGACGTATGCCATCGAGGGTGAAGACCTGGTCCTTGTGCGTGAACGAGACGTCCTTGGCATTCTGTCGGGCGATGGTCGTAAACCGCTTCAGATCTCGTCGACGACGTCTGCCAAGGGAACGACGGCGATCGTGAAAGAAGTGTCAGGCCAGGAGAAAAAGGCGAAAAAGCCGTTGGCCAAAAAACCGGGAAAGAAAAAATAGCATACGAGGCGATAGTGGAAGACGAGTTCGTAGTACGTGAGAAAAAGATCCTGTCCATCCTTGAGCGGGAACTCGAGGATGGAGAGAGTCTGGCCGCAGAGGCGAGGAAGATGATTGCCTACCTGCTCGCGGAAAAAAAGGGATACTTGCCGGAAGATATCGAGAAGAAGGTGGTGTTCGAGGTGAAGGTTGGCCAGGAGACTGCGTATTCTTCCATGGATTTCCTTGTTTCCGTTAGCGGGAAGAGGGCCATGGTCATCAAGTGCGTGGCAGGCTCCCTTTCATCACGGGAACGCCAGGTAGTGGCCGCCGCCCGTCTGATTGGAGCACCACCCGTGCTTGTTGCGGTTGTGGCGGATCCTATAAATGCCGAAGTTCTGGACGTTCGAACGGGTAAACTTGTCGGAGAAGGTTTCGGCGCTATTCCAATCAAGGATCAGATGATACAGATGATTTCAGAAGGTGATTCCCAACTGCTCTCTCCGGAGCGGCTTGAAAAGGAAAAGCGTATTCTGCTCGCATTTGATGCCATACGTTGCAGTGTTCCTCAGGGAGCAAATGGTGGTATTGATATCGGGTAGAGTAGCACCTGTGAAGAATAGGCAAAACCACCTTGCTTTCTTTTGCCAGCCGAACAAGCTGTTCCTCAGGGAGCAAATGGTGGTATTGATATCGGGTAGAGTAGCACCTGTGAAGAACAGGCAAAACCACCTTACTTTCTTTTGCCAGCCGAACAAGCAAGGACCGAAGCCGCTGAAATTCATCTTGGATGTCCCAGGCTTGAGCGGCCCTTTAGGCCTCATCCATAGACCATTTTCTCGAGAAACTGTCCACCCGTGGTTTTCCTGTCCGGTTTCTTAATAGAATCGAACCCCCAGAAAGGAACGAACATGGATACCTCTTATCCCATGGCAAGGGCGCCGCTCGCGATGACGAAGGCGGCGAAGACCTTGTCGAAGTCATCGCTAACGAGCAGCATGTTCAGTTGAGACCCGTTCTTTTCGAGTTTCGCGAGTCAGCTTTCCCGTGCTTGAACTCTTTTCGCTGATTTGCTCTACTCCATGTTTTTTCCTGAAAATTATTTTTTTGTGATTGTCGCGATGATGTCCTTGCCGGACTTCGAAAAACTGGTGAGTTCGGTGAGTTCATTCCCGGTCTTTTCGCACCATGACTTGATGTCGGGTTCGAATGCCGCGTCGTCGCAGACTACCTCGAAGACATCACCGGCTGCCCCTTTTCTCGTTGCCATCGATAACTTAAGCATTGGCATGGGGCAGGACATTCCTCTATAATCTAAATCGATTTTCGCCATATATCCTCCTTTATCAATATATATTCCCTGTTTTTTTCTTACCGGTTATTTCAGAAAAACAACTGCTGCATTCTTTTGTCCCGTGAAGACTTACCCATACAAAGGGCGTACTAAAAAGCTCTATTTTTTGATTTAATTTACTCTATAGGCAGTATGATGTAAATTCCCGGTGATGATAGTATCATATCCCGTGCGCCAAAACAAGCCTTGACTGTACGCTCGCCGTGATGCTACAATGTTTGAAATTCTTTTTGAACAGGGGCAGATGAACAGGGCAGCGAGAGCGGTCATTCTTTTTATTTCGCAGGGTGCCTATGCCGGGAGAGTTCCGGTGGCCCCGGGCACCGCTGGTACGATCGTCGGGATATTCCTCTATCTGGTGATGAAGAATCTTGGCCCTGTTCCGTATTTTGCGCTCTGCATCCTCATATCCCTTCTCGGCACATGGGCCGCGGGCCGCGCCGAGTCCATTCTCGGCACCAGGGACAGCGCCTCGATCGTGATCGATGAGATCGCAGGTTTTCTTCTGGCCATGTTCATGGTCCCGACCTCCTGGGGATTTATAGCCGCAGGTTTTTTGCTTTTCAGGGCGTTTGATATCGTGAAACCCTGGCCGCTCAGGCGCTTGCAGGACCTGCACGGCGGCCTCGGCGTGATGCTCGACGACATCGGAGCGGGGATTTATGCTAATATTCTGCTCCAGTTTGCCGTGTATTTTAAACTTATTTAGACAGGTTTACTGGACGAACAAGATAAAGTAAAGAAATAGAAGCTGCCTGCTGTCAATCCCGCTATTCGGTCAAATAAAGGCATTGCCCATGCGCGCTGAGATCATAGCCACCGGCACCGAGCTCCTCTCGGGCGGAGTGCTCGATACGAACTCTCTCTTCCTCTCGGAAGAGCTTATGCTCATCGGCCTCGAGACCGTGTTCAAGACCGTGGTGGGGGACGATGAACAGGACATGGAAGAGGCGCTTCGGCGGGCTTTCGAACGGGTGGATGCCGTGATCGTCACCGGCGGGATCGGGCCGACAGAGGATGACATCACGCGCAAGGTGATCGCGAAGGTAGTAAAAAAGCGGCTGGTCCTGAACGAGGACGCGTTGAAGACCATCCATGCCAGGCTTGCCGGCAGGGGAAAAGAGTTTGCGACGTCGAACGACCGGCAGGCGCTGGTCCCGACGGGTGCGAGGCTTCTTCAGAACCCGGTCGGCATTGCGCCGGGTTTTTTTATCGACGAAGAAGGCCTGTTCATCGCGGTCCTTCCTGGTGTGCCGAAAGAGATGCGGGCCATGTTCAGCGAGGGGCTCCGGCCTGTGCTTGAAGAGCGCTTCGGCGGCAGGATATTCATCCGGCGACGGATTTTGCGCACCTGCGGCATGTCCGAGTCCGCCGTGAACCAGACGCTCCAAGACATTCTGAAGCGTGGTGTTCCGGACGTCGGTCTGACCGCAAAGGAAACGGGTGTGGATATTCGAGTTATAGGACTCGAGCACAATGCCGAGCAATCCCAGGGGCAGGTGGACAAGACCGTTGCAGTGATACGAGCAAAGCTCGGTGACGCGGTGTACGGCGAGGAAGGACAGGAGCTTGAAGAGGTGGTCGGCGCGCTCCTGAAGCAGCGAAGGCTCAAGCTCGCCGTAGCGGAATCGTGCACCGGCGGGCTGATTGGCGGCAGGATCACGAATATTGCGGGAAGTTCCGAGTATTTCGAGCGGGGCGTTGTGGCGTACAGCGATCTTGCGAAGACCGAGATGCTGGGCGTGCCGCGGGACCTTATTGAGAACCATGGCGCAGTCAGCAGCAAGGTCGCTGAAGCCATGGCCCGGGGGATCCAACAGGCTGCGCACACTGACCTCGGACTTGCAGTTACCGGCATTGCGGGACCAGGCGGCGGGACTGAAAAAAAACCAGTTGGTCTTGTCTATACAGCGCTCGCATCAGCACAGGGCGTCAAGAGCGCGAAATATAACTTCCTCGGGACGCGGGAACAGGTCCGTATCAGGGCCTCGCAGATGGCGCTGGATATGGTAAGAAGATATTTAATTGCGTAGGAGCCAGGAGACAGGAGCCAAAATCCAGAAGATAAAGGTCAACCATTTCTCCTGACTACTGACTTTTATCTCCTGAATTCTCATGAGAGCATTCATCGCCATAGAGATACCTGAAGAGAATAAAAATGAGATATCGGAGGTGCAACGCGGTCTCAAAGGTTCAGGCGTGGATGCAAGCTGGACGCGGGCAGAGGGAATGCACCTGACGCTGAAATTCCTGGGTGAGGTTTTTGAAACGAAAGTATTGGAAATCATGAATGCGCTCACCAATGCGGTGAGAAGTCACGCAGGTTTCCGGATCAACGTAGCAGGAATCGGGGCCTTTCCGGATCGGAAGAACGCACGAGTAGTATGGGCCGGGATTGCCGGGGATGTTGAAAAGCTTGCGACGCTCCAGGTCGCGGTCGAGGAAGCCATGGCCGGCCTGGGGTTCGAGCGCGAAAAGAGAACATTTACTCCTCATCTCACGCTCGGCAGGATCAAACACATCCATGCACGGGACCGCTGGTTGAAATCGCTTGATGGGATCAAAGACCTCGAACTCCCGGCGTTTGAAGTGCATGCCGTAAGTCTGATGAAGAGCGAGCTGAAGCCCGCCGGTGCGGTTTATACGGAGATGGGACGAGTCGAATTGAAATAGCCGAGGGACGAGGAGATGAAGGACGAGGGATGCAGGAGGAGGAACGCGGGGGGTGGGATGTAGGACGTGGGACGTAGGGCGTTACCTCTTAAGGACGTGGGACGTAGGGCGTTACCTCTTACTTCCAAGTGAGCGCAGCGAACGGACATCTCACATCCTACAAGCTTTAAGCGAGCGGACATCCATCCTCCATCATACATATTTAAAGACGGATAACCCGAAAGGAGACTCATTCATGGCGGATAAGGACAAGTTGAAGGCATTGGAACTGGCGGTAGGTCAGATCGAGAAACAGTTCGGCAAAGGCTCCATTATGCGCCTGGGCAGGGAGGAGGTCCCCGCGGGGATCCCCGCGATATCCACTGGCTCCCTGGGTCTGGACATCGCGCTCGGCGTGGGTGGTGTGCCGCGCGGCAGGATCATCGAGATCTACGGCCCCGAGTCCTCGGGCAAGACCACGCTGGCGCTCCATATCATAGCCGAGGCGCAGAAGGCGGGCGGCCAGGCCGCGTTCATCGATGCGGAGCATGCGCTTGATGTGACGTACGCGCGCAAGCTTGGCGTGCGCACCGACGACCTGCTCATCTCCCAGCCTGACACCGGAGAACAAGCGCTCGAGATCACCGAAACGCTCGTGCGGAGCGGCGCCATCGACGTGATCGTCGTCGATTCCGTTGCGGCGCTCACGCCGCGGGCCGAGATCGAAGGTGAGATGGGCGATGCACACATGGGACTCCAGGCGAGGCTCATGAGCCAGGCGCTCAGAAAGCTCACCGGCGCCATCAGCAAGTCGGCGACAACGCTCGTCTTCATCAACCAGATCCGCATGAAGATCGGGGTGATGTTCGGGAACCCCGAGACCACCACGGGCGGCAACGCGCTCAAGTTCTACGCCTCGGTGCGACTCGACATCCGCAAGATCGCGGCCATCAAGGAGGGCGAAGAAGTGACCGGCGGCAGGGTGAGGGTCAAGGTGGTAAAGAACAAGATCGCGCCGCCGTTCCGATCAGCGGAATTTGATATCATGTTCAATGAAGGGGTCTCGAAGATCGGCGAGATCATCGACATAGGCGTGGAGAAGAACATTGTGGAAAAAAGCGGGGCCTGGTTCTCCTATGACGGCACGCGGATCGGACAAGGCAGGGAGAACGTGAAGCTGTTCCTGCGCGACCACCCCGAGATGGCATCTGAGATCGAGGTCAAAGTGCGGCAGGCCGCCGGGCTGACCGGTTCCAGCGCTTCCGCGCCAGGGAGCGAGGCGGCAATGGAGAAGAACACTGCAGTGTCCGTGGAGAAGCGAGGCGGCAATGGAGAAGAACACTGCAGTGTCCGTGGAGAAGCCGGCGAAGGGATCAAAAGGGAAATAGCGATAACAGAGCGCACGGGAGGTATCCATGAATCTGAATGAACTGCTCAAAACAACTTTTGAAAAAAAGGCTTCCGATCTGCATCTAAAGGTCGGCGTGCCGCCCATCCTCAGGATCGACGGCAGGCTGGTCCCGATCGAGACCGAAAAGCGGACAACCCAGGAGGAAGCCCTTGCCATTGCCCTGGGTATCATGAACCCCGCGCAAAAGGCAAAATTCATGGAGAGAAGAGAGCTTGACATGGCCTACGCTGTCCCGGGGATGGGCCGCTTCCGCCTGAACGTGTTCCAGCAGCGCGGCAGCGTGGGAATGGTGTTCCGCATGATCCCGACCAAGATATTGACCTTTGAGGAACTCATGCTTCCGACGGTGCTCCAGAAGATAGCCAGCGAGCAGCGCGGTCTCATCCTCGTCACGGGAACAACCGGGAGCGGCAAGTCCACAACGCTCGCCGCGCTGATCGATTATATCAACACGTCCCGGACCGCCAACGTCGTCACGATCGAAGACCCGATCGAATTTTTGCATAGAGATAAGAAGAGCATCGTGAATCAGCGCGAGATCGGCTCGGACACGTTCTCCTTTGGTGATGCCCTCCGGAGCGCTCTTCGGCAGGATCCGGATGTGATCCTTGTCGGCGAAATGCGCGACTTTGAGACCATTTCCATCGCCCTGACCGCCGCCGAGACCGGCCACCTGGTGCTCTCTACCCTGCACACGGTCGATGCGGCTGAGACGATCAACCGCGTCATCAGCGTATTTCCACCGTACCAGCAGAAACAGGTACGAATGCAGTTTGCCGCGGTAGTCAAAGGCATCATTTCCCAACGCCTTGTTGCACGAGCAGACGGCGCCGGCCGCGTGCCGGCTGTCGAGGTGCTGCTCGGCACGCTATCGGTGCGCGAGGCCATCATCGATGAGGCAAAGACCCGTCAGATACCGTCGATCATTGCCGGGGGACAGCTTCACTATGGGATGCAGACCTTCGACCAGTCGCTCCTCATGCTCTACAAGAAGGGGACCATCACCTACGAAGAGGCGCTGATGACGGCGAGCAATCCCGACGACTTCGCTCTCAGGGTCAAAGGCATCCAATCGACGAGCGACATGTCAATGGAGACGGAAGAGAAGAGAACTTCGGGCATTAAAGAAAACAGTGGCGGAGCGAAAAATGCGACGGACAGCGAATTCAAAATAGACCGGTTCGGGGACAAATAAGGACTGACACGGGGACGTGGTGGATCGGTGAATGGGTGATGAAGACAACAAGGAGCTGACGAAGGCGAGGAACACGGCTTACCGCTATCTCACGTACCGGCCGCGAAGTCGGGCAGAGATCGTTCAGAAACTTCATGATAAGGAATTCGATGAGGCGATAATTGAAGCTGTTCTTGCGGACCTGGCGCGGCTTGGTTATATGAATGATCGGCAATTTGCAAGCCAGTTGGCGCGGAGCAGGATCAGGCATCGGGGGTTCGGCAGGCGCAGGATCGAGCATGAACTTAAGCACAAGGGGATAGACAAGGAGATCATCAGGGAGGTCTTCGCCGAGGTTTTTGTCGATGAAACGGAGATCGAGACTGCGAAGCTGGTTGCGGGGAAAAAAATCAGTGCGATGAGGTGCCTTGATCGAGAGACCCGCAGGCGGCGGCTTGCAGGGTTTCTGGAACGGAAGGGGTTCTCTTTTGAAATTATTGGGGCCGTATTGCGTGACGCATGCAAATTGTAATTGCCTCTCACGCGGAGGACGTTGAGGAAAACGGTTTCACTGAATCATCTGATTTGCTGCAATACTATCCTTCGTCTCTGTTCTCGTGCTCCCCTGTTCGGGAGAAAAAACTCTAACGGGGTATATCTGTAGTAAATTAATCATGATAAGGAGCGAGCTTTGAAAGCAAACGACTTACGGAAACTGTTTATCAACTATTTTTCCCGGCACGGCCACAAGGTGGTTCCGAGCTCGTCCCTCGTGCCGAAGAACGATCCCACGCTCCTGTTCACGAACGCGGGCATGGTACAGTTCAAGGGTGTGTTCCTCGGCGAGGACCTGCGGGACTACAAGCGCGCGGTGACGAGCCAAAAGTGCGTTCGCGCCGGCGGAAAGCACAACGACCTCGAGAACGTCGGCCACACTGCACGACACCACACGTTCTTTGAGATGCTCGGCAACTTCTCCTTTGGAGATTATTTCAAGAAGGAAGCCATCGAGTATGCCTGGGAATTCCTCACTACGGTGGTCAACCTCCCGGCAGACAAGCTCTGGGTGACGGTCTACAAGGATGATGATGAGGCCTTCGAACTGTGGCGGACCGTGGTGGGCATTCCCGCCGACCGCATCGTGCGCCTGGGAGAGAAGGACAATTTCTGGTCGATGGGCGACACCGGCCCCTGCGGCCCATGCTCCGAGATCCTGATCGACCAGGGGCCTGAACTATCCTGTGGAAAGCCCGGCTGTGCCGTGGGATGCGACTGTGACCGCTATCTCGAGATATGGAACCTCGTGTTCATGCAATATAACCGCGACGAAACAGGGAAGCTTACGCCGCTCCCCAAGCCGAGTATCGACACAGGCATGGGGCTCGAGCGCCTATCAGCTGTTGTGCAGAAGGTACGAAGCAACTTTGAGACCGACCTGTTCCAGTCCATCATCAAAGAGGTCGCCGGTCTTGCCGGCGTGCCCTATCACAAGGACAAACAGGCGGACATCTCTTACCAGGTGATCGCCGACCATCTCCGGGCAATGACCTTTCTTATCTGCGACGGTGTGCTTCCCTCGAACGAGGGAAGGGGATACGTGCTGAGGCGCATTCTCCGCCGGGCCAGCCGCTACGCGAAGCTCATCGGCATCAACAAGCCGATCCTGTACAAGCTCACCGGTGTTGTGGTGGACGAGATGCGGGATGCCTATCCCGAACTCGTGGACAGCCGCGACCACGTGGCAAAGGTAGTGCTGATCGAGGAAGAGCGGTTTGCCACCACGCTCGACTCCGGACTTGCACTCCTGAACGAGTCCGTTGCGAAGCTTAAGGCCTCGGGACAGGTCATGGTCCCCGGCGATGTGCTGTTCAGACTCTACGATACCTTCGGATTTCCGCTGGACCTTGTTGCTGACATGGCAAGGGACATGAATCTTGAACTTGACGAAGAAGGCTATCGTCGCGCCATGCAGGAACAGCGCGAGAAGGCACGGGCAGCCTGGGCCGGATCAGGTGAGGAGAAGATCAAGAGGAGAAGATCAAACCGATCTATAAAGAGGTCGCCGCAGGTATTAAGAGGCCGATTTTCACAGGCTATAGCGATCTCGAAGGGACTGCCGAGGTCCTCGCCATCATCAAGGGAGACAAACAAGTTGCCGAGGCCCATGATGGCGATGAGGCGGAGATAATCCTTGATCAGACGCCTTTCTATGCCGAGTCCGGCGGACAGGTGGGGGACAGGGGTGAGTTTCTGGGAGAGGCATCGAAATTTGAGGTCTCGGACACGATAAAGCCGGTCCAGGACCTGCTTGTCCATAAAGGAAAGATCAAGAAAGGGACCTTTAAACTCGGCGATGCAGTCCTCGCGAAAGTAGAGGCCGACAACCGGGCTGACATCGCCAGGCACCATACGGCGACGCATATCCTTCATGCAACGCTTCGATCAGTGCTCGGTGAGCATGTAAAACAGGCGGGATCGCTCGTGTCGCCGGAACGGCTCCGGTTCGATTTCACGCATTATACGGCGCTTTCGGAACGGGAAAAAGATAGGATCGAAGAACTGGTGAACGAGCGCATCGTCGAGAACCATCCCGTGGACACGGCGGTCATGGACATCGACCAGGCCATTGCCGCTGGCGCCATGGCGCTCTTTGACGAGAAATATGGGGACAAGGTCAGGGTGGTCTCGGTGAAGGACGTGAGCAAGGAGCTTTGCGGCGGGACCCATACCCGGGCGAGCGGCGATATCGGTTTGTTCAAGATCGTTTCCGAGGCCGGCATCGCAGCCGGAGTGCGCAGGATCGAGGCGCTTGCCGGTAGACGGGCTTTCCAGGAAGTAAAGCAAGAAGAGAAGAGCCTTCAGGAGATCGCCCAGCTGCTGAAGGTATCGGACTCCGACATCGTCGGCAGGGTCGAGAAGCTGGTGGCACAGCTCAGAGACAGCGAGAAAGAACTGGACCGGATGAAGCACAAGCTCCAGTCATCCCAGGCTGGCGATGTGATCGGAGAGGCAACGGAGATCCAAGGCGTCAAGGTGCTCGTAAAACGTGCTGACGGCATGGACTCAAAGGACCTGCGGGACTTCGGGGACAAGCTTCGGGACAAGCTGGGTTCAGGTATTCTGGCCCTGGGGTCTGTAAAGGATGACAAGGTGAGCCTGATCGTGATGGTATCAAAGGACCTGACGCAACGGTTTCATGCCGGCAATTTAATTAAAGAAATGGCCCCCATCCTTGGCGGCACGGGCGGGGGTAAGGCCGACCTGGCCCAGTCCGGTGGAAAGGACCCGGGGAAACTGGACGCGGCGCTTGAAGCCTTATACGATGCTGTAAAAAAAGCACTACGATAGGTACCCGAAGAACAGGGCTTTACGCGGTTTCGTCGACAGGTTCTTTCCGTTCTCTTTCACCAGGCTGCAAGTTATGTTATAATTCAAGTAAGATAATCCGGACAAGCTGGAACGTGAACCCTTTTTGCCGCAGAGGATACAGAGTTAAAATGAAGGCAAATTCTAAAGTGCTGAAAAACCGCAAGCCTTTATCTAAGTGTTGTGTGGCATCTGGTGCTAATTTTCTTGCATATTGTGGTGAAGTTGTTTAATAACTAATTAAACCAAGGAGGATACCATGACGGTCGCAGACATACTCAAGAAAGCAATGCTGGCAGGGCTGGGAGCGCAGGAAAAGGCCAAGGAATTCGTCGATGAACTGGTCAAGGCAGGGGAACTGTCCAAGAGCGATGGCGCCACGCTTGTGAAAGAATGGGCATCCAAGGCCGAGGAAAGCACCAAGGACATTGACCTTAAGATCAAGGACGCGATCGGGGGCGCGTTCGAGAAACTGAATATCCCGACACGGGACGACCTTGAAAAGCTGGAAAAGAAGTTACAGGGCATTTCGGCCCGACTCTCGAAACTAGAGGGCGGGGATGGGAAAGGCGGGGCATAAGCTCAGGGCCCTGGCGCGCTGATGCCTTTGTTGGGATCCAGGAGAAGACATTTCCGGGACATTCCGCGGATCGCTCGGATCATCGCGGTGGCATCCCGCCACGGGTTCGGCCACCTTGTCGAGCAGATGGGTCTGCAGCGTTTTTTCTCGCTCGGCAGGCGCATTATTACGTTCAAAACACCCCCCTCCCTCGAACACCGCTTGAGTGCTCCGGAGCACCTCAGGCTCATGTTCGAGGAATTGGGGCCCACGTTCATCAAACTCGGGCAGGTACTGGCATGCCGTCCGGACATGCTGCCTATCGAGTACTCCCGTGAACTCACCAAATTAACGGACGCTGTTGCACCTTTTCCCTCCAAAAAAGCCAAGGAAATCATTGAGCAGGACCTGCATGGTCCTGTTGAGCGCATCTTTGCCGCCTTTGACGATATTCCCGTGGCCGCGGCGTCCATTGCACAGGTCCACCGGGCAACGCTCCTTGACGGCACTGAGGTAATGGTCAAGGTCCGGAGGCCCGATATCGACAAGATCATCGATCGGGACATCAGCATCATGCGGGGGATCGCCGATCTCATCGAGTCAAGGGTACCGGAGCTGGCGCCATTCAATGTCCCGGGGATCGTGGATGAGTTCGCGCATACCATTAAAAAGGAACTCGATTTCTTCATTGAAGCCGCAAACGCGGCACAGCTCAGGAACAACTTTGACAAGAGCGATGTGCTGTACATTCCCCGCATATTCAGTGAGCTTTCGACCAAGCGGGTGCTGGTGCTCGAGAGGATCGAAGGCATCCGGATCAATGAGTTTCAGCGGCTCGACGAGGCGGGTTTCGATCGTCGGGAGATCTCACGCAAAGGCGCTGCGGCCTATTTCAAGATGATGCTGCGGGACGGGCTCTTTCACGCTGACCCGCACCCGGGGAACATCTTTGTGCTCCCCGACGGCAGGCTCGGCCTTGTCGACTTTGGCATAATGGGCAGGGTCACGGAAGAGAATATGGAGTTCTTCGCAAATATATTCGTTGCATTGGCGGAACATAATTATGACGCGCTTGTCCGGCAGTATGTGAACCTGGGTTTTCTGTCCGAAGAGTCCCTGAACATCGAAAAATTCGAACGCGAAATGAAAGAGGACCTTGCCGAGCTACTTGAACCCTATTACGGCATGCAAGTGAAGCAGATCGATTTTGGCGCCTACATCGACCGCGTTACCCATATTCTCCTTCGCCACAAGCTGAGGCAGCCATCGAACCTCTACCTTATGGACAAGACGCTCATCACGCTTGAAGGGCTTCTGAAGCAGCTCGATCCGTCATTCAATTATTTTGAAGCGGCACAACCCTATGTGGCAGAGTTGGTCCGCCGCAGACGTAACCCCCTCCGCGCCGTACAGGCCGTACGGAAGAGCATGGCGGATTTCGCTGACGTCTTTACGCAACTGCCGCGACAGATGAAGGCGACGTATCGGAAATTCATGCAGGGCGATCTGAAGGTCAATATCCATCACGAGGGGCTTACTCAGCTGATCAAGGACCTCGATAAAGCGAGCAACCGGCTGTCGTTCAGCATTATTACCGCCAAGGACCTCGATAAAGCGAGCAACCGGCTGTCGTTCAGCATTATTACCGCAGCCATCATTGTGGCTTCTTCCATCATCATCCATTCGGGCAAGGGACCGATGCTTTTCGGCTTGCCGATGTTCGGCCTGATAGGGTATGTTATAGCAGCGCTGCTGGGACTCTGGATCCTGGTGGGAATCTTACGGTCGGGACAGCTTTGAGCTTGCGAAATGCGGAAATACATAGGTATCCCCACCTCTGCACCGACCCTTCAAGGGAAGGGAAAAGGGAGTGGATGGATCTTGGTGGAATGCGGAATAAAAAATATTTAGGCGGTACGATAGTCACTGTTCGTGCAAGATAAGATCCTGTCAATCCTGTTATCCTGTCCGAGTCTGTTGAGCAAGACAGGTTTTCTGGAATGAATGTTAGGCACAAAGGATTCAAAAACCTTCTCGTTGTGTGGGTAACGATGCGAAAAAGAGCAAAGAAGAATCTCTGGCTGTTATTCCTGATCGCTACCGCGGCGCTTACAGTCGTTATCCATTTGTATATTGCTCTCTTTATCCCGCCATCCAATGAGAAGGTCTGGAAAGAGGTCCAGGTGACCGATGGGATGAACTTGAAAGCGATCGCGGGGATCCTTCAGAAAGAAGGTATTATCCGCTATCGGGTATACTTCGAGATTATCGGCAGGTTGCAGGGCTTCAGCCGCAATGTGCACGTGGGCTACTACGGGTTGCACACGCACATGAGTTTGTGGGAGGTCCTGGAGAACCTGCGAAAAGGCAGGATCATCGAATATGAGATCGTGGTCCCCGAGGGATATAACCTGTACCAGATCGGCTGGACACTGTCCGGCACTCCACTTATCTCAGAACCTAATGAGTTCATTGATCTGGTGAAAAATAAGCAATATGTCCATTCTCTCGGTATTGAGGCTGATACGCTCGAAGGATACCTGTTCCCGGACACGTATTATCTGCCCAAGGGCATCAGGCTTGAAGATATTCCAAAAAAGATGGTCCAGCGATATAAGGTTGTGTTCTCTGACAGCAAAAGGAAGCGTGCGGAAGAGCTCGGATTCACCGAGCAGCAGATCATTACCCTGGCTTCGATCGTGGAAAAAGAGGCCAAGGTGGATTCGGAGCGCAAGCTCATCTCCGCAGTGTATCATAACCGGTTAAAGCAAGGCATGAAGCTCCAGGCAGATCCCACCGCGGTGTACGGCACCAAAGCGTGGATCACGACGGTCACCAGTGAGGACTTGAAGCGACGGTCACCCTATAACACCTACCTCCACAAGGGTCTCCCCCCAGGACCCATCGCGAACCCCGGCGAGGGCGCGATCCTTGCCGCTCTTTATCCAGAGAATGTGGATTATCTCTTCTTTGTCGCTCAGGGAGACGGCAGCCATTTTTTCTCAAACGATTTCGGTTCTCACGAAAAGGCCATTGGCAGGTACCGGTCGAACAAGACGAAGGCGAAGAAGCAGGGAAAGGAGAAGCAGTCAAAAGTCAGCAGTCAGTAGTCGGCAGTAACGGGCTGAATTCCGTTTTCAGCATAGGCACATATTCCCGATCATGCTGTTTCTATTTTGGAACGATTAATTATCAAGCATGACGGAGAATCCCGAGAAGGGGGGGACGGCACTCACCTTCTCCGGAAGGCCTCGCGAGTCGAACTTCCCATACACCATTGATTCATCGTAGAATCTGATGGTCTGTTTTGTCGTGTCGATCTCGAATTTTCCCCCACCGACGATGTCCCATTCCTGGTCAAAAATATCGTATCGTTTTCTGTCCGGATCATAGCTCCCCTCAATCCCTTTGTCGAGGCAGAACCTCTCCACGATGTCGGCATGGTATTTAGTAAAGTCCTTTGGCGACAGGACGAGATATTCCATTGATTCGTTCCGGATCTGGACGAACTTGCCGATGATCACCGGCGGAACGTCTGTCTTCGCTATCGCAGTGAAGTAGAGCTGTGTGTAATCGATCAATTCAATTGCCATGAGTCAAGTATATCATTTGTTGGCGATCAGGAGGATGGCGAGAAGGGTAAAAGGAGGAAGAAAGCTAATCGGCAGTATAGAGATTAAACCTACAGATGTGCAATTCCCAAAAGTAATAAAGATGTGGAATACCGTTTGAAATGTACAATTCATAAAGCCATCCTGCAATTTAAATGTAATGACAGCTCCAATCTTTTACGGCTCCCTAAAGATGATAAAGATGGGCATTGGACTGAGTATATTGACTTAACGGTACTGTGACTTACACATACAAGCATGTACTGACGCTAGATAAAATCGGTTGCAGAATAATACTTGAAAACTGCATCAAAGAAAAGCGCTTTATGGGAGCAAACCCGTCCATATATAGCTATCGGTTAGGCATCTTACTCACCGTAGAGACTGTTATGAAAATCAGATGCTAGTTCGACACTTGACAAAGTATTTATTCTATGGGAAACTCAACAAGGCTGTAACATCACATGATTTCTCCCTCAGTTTCTACACAGCCGATTGGGTTGTCGTATTCTCATGAGTTGTAATGATGTAGTTAGTAAATACGAAGAGCAGCTTTTCGTTGGGTGATTCTGTGTAATCCTGGGGTCACTATTTCATCCTCTGCCCGTCCGCACGTACCGTTCTCATCCTTTATTCAGTGTGGTACGTAATTTGATGCAACGAAAGATTGTAGGGAGTCGTGTCGTTAACATATGCAACAACGCCTCAGAGCCAGCCGGTGCGCTGATGCGAAAGGGAAGGTGATTTCGTGACTATGCGCAGCATGAACGAAGAAAAAATAAACTGTCCAAGTGTTAAAACCCCTTACAGCGATGCATGCATCTACTTGGACATCATGGACAATATTCAAGCGGGGATCATCGTGTTTGATGCTGTCAGTGAGGCGATCTTTTCCCTTAACAGGATGGCAGCGCAACTTCTCAAAGAAATAACCCCGGGGGGAGATCGCGAATCGTCTCTGGCCTTGCTTTTGCAACATGATAAGGAGAGGGCGCATGCCGCGGCACCATATGAACCGAAGGCGCTGCAGATCGGTGAGCGTTTCATCGGTTATACGGTATATGGGATCCGCCAGGGGTATCGCTTGATAATCCTTCGTGACATCACTGACCGGCAGATCATTGAGGAGAACAACGCACTTCTTGCGACCGTTGTTCAGTCCGCTGCTGAGTCGATAATGGTCCTGGACGTGAAAGGACTCGTCCAGTATGTTAACCCGGCGTTCGAAACTGTTAGCGGCTATATGAAAGAAGAGACCATCGGGAAAAGGTTCATCGACGTCAAGGGCGGCATAATCCCGGAAGAAAAGCGCGATGACATGTGGGCAACGTTGCGAAAAGGCGAGACTTGGCATGAACATATTATCAGCTCCATGAAGGACGGCTCCCGCTATGAGGAGGACGTGACGATCACACCGGTAAAAAACCAGCAGAACAATATCGTCAACTATGTCGCAATCATGCGGGACGTGACTGAAAAGGTCAGGCTGGAATCCATTGTCGCGGCGGCAAACAATATGAACAATATCGGGTACGTTTTTTCCGGCATTCGCCATGAGATTGGCAACCCGGTGAATTCGCTGAAGGTGGCCCTCAGCGTCCTTCTGGATAATATAGACATATATCCCCTCCAGAGCATACGGCGATACATCGAGCGATCGCTGACCGAAATTCTCCGCATCGAGGAGTTGCTGACAAGCCTTAGGAATTACAACATGTTTGAACATCCGTCGATCCAAGCCGTAGCCGTCGAACCATTCATGAATACATTGCTGTCGCTGGTACGGGAAGATTTCTTGAAGAAAGGTATTTCGACCAAAAGCATTCTGCATCCGGAGGCTCATATAATGCAGGTAGACCCGCGTGCGCTTAAACAGATCCTTCTAAACATCCTCACAAACGCCGCGGACGCCCTCGATGAGTCGGAAGAGCCTAAGATCATTTTGACGGCGTTCAAATTGCGTAACCACGTGATCATCCAGGTGATAGACAACGGCAACGGTATGAGCGAGGAGCAGCAGCAGAACCTTTTCAGGCCCTTTTTCACAACCAAGGCCCATGGTACGGGGTTGGGCCTGATTATCGTCCGCAAAATGCTTTCCCAGATGAATTGTTCGCTGGACATTGTAAGCCAGAAAAACGCCGGAACCATAGTCGACATTGCTGTTCCGGCGGGCAGTACCGGAGATCCTGATGCTTAAAACCCTCCTAATCATTGATGATGAAGCGTTGTTTTGCGATGCCTTGAAGGACCATTTCGCCGGCGTCATGAATGTGCTCATTGCCCACTCCGGTGCTGATGGGCTCGACCTGTGCGCTCAAAGAGTTGTGGATGTTGTTCTTCTGGATCAGAATCTACCCGATGGCGAAGGGCACACGTTCTGCCAAGCTATCCTGAAACGCAACGAAAAAACGAAGATCGTGTTCGTGACGGCATATCCGAACTTTAAACATGCCGTGAACGCCATGCAAGCGGGCGCTTTCGACTATCTGTCCAAACCCGTTGAGCTGGAAGAGTTGGACATCGTGTTGCAGAAGGCCCTCCGGACAATTGATCTGGAAAAGATAGAATTACTCCACACCTATCAGAGCGGCCGCGAACAAACAGAGCCTTTCATTTCAGGAGGCGGCTTGGCACCGCTCTCAAGGCTCATTGACCTTGCCGCTCAGTCAGAAGCTCCGATTCTCATCACCGGCGAAACAGGCACCGGCAAAAATGCTCTTGCACAATATATCCATGAACGCAGCCCGTTTCGGCGGGAGCCGTTCCTCGCGATCAACTGTGCGGCACTTCCGGAGAATCTCATTGAGGCAGAGCTGTTCGGTTATGAAAAAGGCTCATTCACGGGTGCGGTATCATCGCGAAAAGGAATCTTTGAAATGGCGTCGGGAGGGACGCTGGTGCTGGACGAGATAGGCGAAATGCCGATAGGACTTCAATCAAAACTACTGGGAGTCCTGGACAGCAAACAGATAAAAAAGATCGGCGATGATGCTCTGCGACCGGTGAATGTACGGATCATGGCCATCACTAACACGCATATCGACGAGTCCATGAGGATGAAGACGTTCCGCGCGGACTTGTACTACCGGCTCAGCGTCATCCAGATCCACATGCCGCCGCTGCGCGAACGGCTCGAGGATATTCCTGCACTCTGCCGTCATCTTTTAAAAAAGATCACTCCTGCCGAGACCTCTATATGCGACGAAGAAATGCAGGGCCTTATGGGTTACCATTGGCCGGGAAACATCAGGGAACTCAAAAATATCCTTGAACGGGCGGTGCTCCTGCGGGACGGTCCTCGCCTGTCCACGCTTGAGTTCCTCGCTAGAAAAGACTACAGTTCGGAGCAACCGCTACGGGATTCTTCCCTGCCGCCTCATATTCAGACGATGGGAGAACTGGAAAAGGCTCACATTACGAGGGCTCTGCGCGAGACCAATGAGAACTACCGAGATACGGCACGTGTGCTCGGTATATCCCTCTCCACACTGAAAAGGCGGATCAAGGAATACGCTATCCCGAAGCAGAACTCAGGTTGAACTCGGGGTTCAACTTGGCGAACTCAATTTGAACCTCTCTGCCTCTAGCTATTGTTGGTCCTTTTTAACTGCATGATTCCACAGGACACTCATCTTGAACCCTTGCTGGCATAGCGATTGCATTTACCAAAGCCAGAGGCCAAACACTATGAAAAATGTTCTAATTGTCGATGACGAAAAACTTTTTCTGCTCAGCCTACAGGAGGGCTTCAGTGCTTATGCAAAGGACTTCAATGTCATTCCTGCCGAGAACGGGGCGAAGGCCATTGCCTGTCTTGATTCGACGCAAATCGATCTCGTGGTGACGGACCTCAAAATGCCGGTGCTGGACGGCTTCGGGCTGCTTGCCCATATGAGCAGACACTATCCCCAGATTCCCACAATCGTCATGACCGCTTTTGGCAGTACTCCGGAGATCGAGAACAAGCTGGAACATTTTGGCGTATCACAATATATCGAAAAGCCGGTGGATTACCGGAAACTGGCATCCATGATCCTCGGCGAGCTGAAGTTCGGATCAACGGGACACCTCCAAGGCATCACGCTGCCTACCTTTCTCCAGTTAATCGAAATGGAGAAGAAGACCTGCACGCTTACGATTAAATCAGGAGAAGAATTCGGGTACTGGTATTTTCGCAAAGGCGATCTGCTCGATGCTGAGACCGGAAAGTTGTCAGGTATTGAAGCGGCCTACCTCATGCTTGGATGGGCCAATACGGAGATCGAAATTTCGGCGCAATGCAAGAAAAGGACGAAGTCCATCCAGGCTTCCATGAACGAGATGCTCATGGAAGGGATGCGGCGGCTGGATGAACAAGAAAGGAGGCGAATCACCGTCGAGACAGCCGCCACACCAAAGGACCGCATAGAACAGGACGTTCTATCTCAAGACACATCATTGAAAAAGGAGGGCATTATGGCACTGGAAAAATATCTGCAAGGATTGAAAGAAGTAAAAGGGTTTAAAGCAGCTGGGATCATGAACTATACAGGAGAAATGCTGGCCGTGGAGTCCGAAGATGCCAACATCAATCTTTCGCTGGTCGGCGCGACCTTCAATGATATCTTCCGATCTGCCCACGAAGCGTCGAAGAAGATTGGCCTGGATGCCTGCAAGGAAACCGTCATCAGCACCCCAAAAGGTATTGTAGTCATGCGTTGTTCCGGAGTGGACTCAAAATCGCACTTCCACATTATCGGCATCATGGCGAGCGACGGGAATCAGGCACTCATGAAAATGCAGATGGATAAGATGGTCCCTGCCGTGATGGACGAGCTTGCATGAGCGAGGCGAAAGGCTGTGAAGACGGAGGGCGATCATTGCATGGGCCCTCCCGTTCTTTGCCGTCAGCCCTCGGCATGGAAATGTACAGGTGAACATATCAGGCGAGATAAAATGGTTTCTGGGGGACGGAGATTACGCCCTACTGAAGTTTTCAGAGAGCGGAACGTCGTTCTCGCTCGATATCCTCATGGTCCCCTCTTCACACCGCAACAAGGGCGTCGGCTCAATAATGATAAACCGGCTCCTTATAATGGCCGATAGCATGAGCAAAGATATATTCGTATCTGCAAGACCTATCGGCAACAACAGCGAGGAGACACTCCGCAGGCTCGTCAGATACTATGAACGTTTCGGTTTTGAAGCGTACGATATGGGTTTGACCACCGTATTCATGGTCAGGAAGGTATCAAACACCGTGAGGTGAAAGGAGCCATCGACCACCTACAAGATGTAATTTCAGATTGACGCAACTATCATCAAATCAGGAGCTCCGCAGGGATCACCTATTATGTGGCATTGCCTGTTATGTGAAGTATTTGTATTACATTCCTCTTAAATAAGTGTTCTACAAGAATTTACTCCACATAATAATCCATGGCATGCACAATAGGGATTCATAACATCGCCTCATGTGCTCAGTAAGCCATGAGACATCGGCATGCTCATCCATATGTTTAAATCCACGTCGTACAGTGTCTTCGAAGTGCCGGGTTGACGTTATCGCTCAGAACGCTCGTCATGTGCGAATAACGATGATGTCGGCAAGAACGCACAGCAGGACTGTGCCGAGAAGATCGCGTTACTCGGGTGCGTTAGGGCTCGTGTAGTGTAATGGACAGTCTGCTACCCATGGCTCAAAGATTCTGCCAGTCTTTAGAAAGTAGATAAAGAACGCCAGCTGGCCCATTGGCGTGACGGCTGCTGTTGGATTCCATTCGACATGTATTTTTTCTACAAAGGTATGCACTGCTATTCACTCACAATATCAAATAGTTATCTCAGATTTGCGAGATCCAACTGCCGTTTATAAGTTTATGGGTACGATGCTGTCGAATACAGTTTGTAAATTGACGTGTTGCTAAGGATGGAAACTACGTGAGATACAGCAAGTAATGCGCAACCTACTCCCGCTGCCTCGGGTCGAGCGCATCGCGGATTCCTTCTCCGAGCAAGTTGTAGCCAAGCACGGTGATGAGAATAGCGAGTCCGGGGAAGGCCGACAGCCACCAGGCGATCTCGATGTTGTCCTTGCCTGAGGAGAGCAGGCTGCCCCAGCTCGGGGTAGGCGGCTGAACGCCGAGGCCGAGAAAGCTCAAGGCCGATTCGATGAGGATGGCCCCGCCGATGCCCATTGTTGCGGACACGAGGATCGGGGAGAGGCCGTTTGGCAGGACGTGCTTCACAATGATACGGCCGTCGGTGGCGCCGATGGCGCGCGCGGCGATCACGAACTCGCGCTCTTTCAGCGAGATGAAGCGCCGATGGCCCGCGCGGCGATCACGAACTCGCGCTCTTTCAGCGAGATGAACTCCGCGCGGATGAGACGAGCAGGCTCCATCCAGCTGGTGAGCCCGATCACGATCATGATATTGATGATGCTCGGTTCGAGGATGGCGATCACCGCCAGAATCAGGAAGATCGTGGGGATGCTCAGCATGATATCCACGGCCCGCATGATCGCGCTGTCGATATAACCACCGTAGTAGCCTGCAATAGCACCGAGTATGATGCCCAGGACCGTTGCTATCCCGACTGCCACGAATCCCACCTCAAGCGAGATCCTGCCTCCCCAGAGCATGCGTGAGAGCACGTCCCTGCCGAGGTCGTCCGTGCCAAGCTCCCCAGAGCATGCGTGAGAGCACGTCCCTGCCGAGGTCGTCAGTGCCGAGAGGGTGCGAAAAGCTCGGTCCGATGAGGATGTTCTTGATATCGATGGTGGAGGGGTCATAGGGCGCGACCAGCGGCGCGAAGATGGACAGGATGAAAATAAGCAGCACCAGAATCCCGCCGATGACAGCGAGCTTATTTTTCATGAGGTAATGAAGAGTTTGGAAGGTGAAGGATTCGGTGTTGGTTGTCATGAATATCCCTGAATGTTTACATCAACGCAGGCTGAAGCCTGCGGCTACCAAATTTGCCCTTGCCCCATGACACTTATTTTAGTCTTACCCTCGGATCAGTAAAGGCATACCCGATATCTGCCAGGAAGTTCCCGAGCAGGGTCAAAAAAGCAGCGGGTACCAAAATCCCCATGACGAGGTTATAGTCGCGCGACATAACCGACTGGAACATGAGCTGCCCCATGCCGGGAATGCCGAAGACCTGTTCAATGATCACACTGCCGCCGATGATGCCGGGGAGTGCCAGGCCTAAAATGGTGATAACCGGCATGAGTGCGTTCCTGAGCGCGTGTTTGTAAATGACCACGTTCTCAGAGAGGCCCTTGGCCCTGGCTGTACGGATGTAGTCTTGCCGCATGACCTCGAGCATATTATTACGGACGTAACGCGAGAATCCTGCCAGCCCGCCGAAGGACAACACAAATACTGGAAGGATCAGATGCTGGGACCTGTCCATGAGCCTGTCCCAGCCCGAAAGCCCTGTCACATCCATGCTCTGGATACCGGATATTGGAAGCACTCCCCACTGCACACCGAACAGATAGATGAGCAGGAGCGCCAGCCAGAACGAGGGCGTGGAAAAGCCTATGAAAACGAAGATGGTCGTGAACCGGTCGAGGAGCGAGTATTGCCGGGTGGCGGACATAATGCCGATGGGTATGGCTATCAAAAGCACGAGCCCGAGTGAGAGCAGATTGATCGTGAGCGTGATTGGAAGGCGTTCGAGGATCTTGTCCTTGACCTTGCGGCCGTCGGCAAAGGCCTCGCCGAAATCAAGGGTCACGAACTTTGTGAGCCACGTGGCGTACTGCTTGTAAAAGGGCTGATCAGCGCCGTAAAGCTTGCGGAGACGCTCCCGCCCCTCCGCTGATGCCCGCGCGGAGAATTCCATCTGCGCCTCGGCCGGCCCGCCGGGGGCGAGGCGCATAACGCCGAAGCTCAGCACGGTGATGCCGAGGAGAATGGGAATCATCAGGAGTGTGCGTTTGATAAGGTAGATGAGCATTGCCAGGCGTTTATCCAGTGACCTTGTACACAAGGTCGAAGGGCTTTGCGGGTTGGGAAAGCTTGATGCCGATGAACTGGCCGCGTATGCCTTTCTGGACCGGATGGTGGTCGAACTCCAGATCGTCGATCTTCTGTATAAAGTCGGTGCTGTTTCCCTTTACGTGGATGGAATCACCCATCGCGAGGTCGCCGAAATCCAACTTGACCGCTGCGATCGAGGTTTTGTCGAAAAATTTTATCACCGATCCGATCCGCTCTTCCACGAGGGTAATCATAGTATAAATTGAGCGTCATTTCAAGGGAAAAGGGTTTGGCCCAGGACATGGAGGAGAGAACGCCGAAAATGCATAGGAGACGGGCACATAGCGCTTGACAATACATGGGAGTGTGAGTATTATATGGCCTACCAGTCAGGGTAAATGTGTGGTTATACCTCGGGGCGTGGCGCAGCCCGGTAGCGCGTCTGCTTTGGGAGCAGCCCGACCAGTAAAAAAATTGGAAATCGAAGATTGGAAATTGTAAATTTGAAATTTTCAATCTGTAATTTTCAATGGAGTGTAGCGACAAGCGCCTGTAGCTCAGATGGATAGAGCAACAGCCTTCTAAGCTGTGGGCCAGGGGTTCGATTCCCTTCAGGCGCACCATATTTTAAAAAATAAATAGAAAAATTTTTTAAATTAGGGTACTATATCGTTCCGTGCTTTTGATTTATTCTTATTGAAGTTGTTTTTTTATGGTGGGCGTAGCTCAGTTGGTAGAGCTCCAGGTTGTGGCCCTGGTGGCCGCGGGTTCAAGCCCCGTCGCTCACCCCATTTTTCGATCGTAGAGACGGTCATGTCGGCCGTCTCTACAGCTTTTATGAGATGTTTTTGCCGCGCCCGTAGCTCAGCTGGATAGAGCGTCGGACTTCGAATCCGCAGGTCGCAGGTTCGACTCCTGCCGGGCGCACCAGGATATCGAAAAGGAAAAAACGAGGGACGAGAGACGAGGGATGAGAGACGTATGCGCGTCCATCGTCCAGCGAGTTTTAATCGCGCCCGTAGCTCAGCTGGATAGAGCGTTGGCCTCCGAAGCCAAAGGTCGCGTGTTCGACTCACGCCGGGCGCACCATTAAACGTCGCTTGCGGAATGCAGATCACGGAATGCGGATCATGAAAAATCAAGTAAGAAAACAGCAATGATTCGAAGTTCGAAATCCGCCATGCAAAATAGATTTTCTTGTTGCATCGAGCTGCAAAGATCAGTATAATGACCAGTCTTTGCATCTGATATTCTCGTCATTTATGGGCCGTTAGCTCAGTTGGTAGAGCAGCTGACTCTTAATCAGCGGGTCGAAGGTTCAACTCCTTCACGGCTCACCATAATTAAACTCAGGGAGCAGTGAGCAGCAGGCAGCGGATCACGAAAGCTGCTTCACGTTCACTGCTTTCTTTGTTCATGCAGCGAGAGTGGCGGAACTGGCAGACGCGCCAGACTTAGGATCTGGTGGGCGACCATGGGGGTTCAAGTCCCCCCTCTCGCACCAAATACGGTACAAAGAACATAGTTCAGAGTTCAGAGTATTGTAATGAAACCTCCGCAACGTCTTCACGCTGCAGGCACTTTAGATAAACGGACTATAATAACTCTTAAAAGGTGGTTACCAATGAAAGCGGTCGTAGAAGAAATCAATTCAGTAAAGAAAAAGATCACGATAGAAATTGAGCCGGATTCAGTGGCGAACGAGATGGATAAGGCCATTAAGGACGTTGCCAGGAAGGCAAAGATACCCGGCTTTCGACCCGGTAAGGCGCCGAAGAATGTCGTGCAACAACATTATGGAGAAGAGGTCCGGTCCGAGGTCATGAACAGGCTCATCTCGGACTCATATCTCACGGCGGTCAGGGAGCACAATCTCAATCCGGTGGGCATGCCGCAGATCGAGAATATGACGCCGCTTGCCAAGGGATCTTCCCTGAGCTATACAGCCACCGTGGAAGTACGGCCGAACATCACGCTTGGCACCTACGATGGCATCGAAGTGAAGGAACAGGACCTTGCGGTGACTGATGAGGAATTGAACCAGACCCTTGACCGTCTCCGCGAGATGTATGCCCAGCTCGAAGTCGTCGAGGGCCTGGCGCTTGCGAAGGACCACACGGCGATAATCGACTTCGCAGGGTTCTACGACGGGAAACCCATCGAAGGCGCCAAGGCCGCTGACCATATGCTCGCAATCGGTTCGGGCAATCTGATACCCGGATTCGAAGAGCAGCTCATCGGCATGAAGAAGGGCGAGACCAGAGAGATCCAGGTCACCTTCCCGGCGGAATATACCAATAAAGAAATAGCCGGCAAGGACGCGCGCTTTACGGTGACTCTCAAAGAGGTGAAGAAAAAAGTCCTCCCTGAATTGAACGATGAATTCGCAAAAGATACCGGGGGCAATAAGACCGTTGATGAGCTGAAGGCGCGGGTCAAGGAAGACCTCGAGGCCAGGAAGCGCGACGAACTCGGATCTGCCCAGCGTGAGGACCTGATGAAGAAGCTGGTTGATGCCCATTCGTTCGAGGTGCCGCAAGGTATGGTGGAATTCGAACTGCAGGCCATGACGCGGCAGCAGGCCTCTCGCTTTGCCCGGCAGGGCATGGACATCAAGTCTTTTGACGTGAAGAACTTCATGGAGAAGAACCGGGACCTGGCGGTGCAGCGTGTCAAAGGGATCCTGCTGCTCGAAGAGATAGCGGAAAAAGAAAAGATCAATGTCAGCGACCAGGAACTGTCGGCATCCATCACCGCGATGGCAAAGAGCGCGGGCCAGACCGCTGACGCGGTCAGAAAATACTACGAGTCCCAGGACGGCGGTCTTGAGAACCTGCGTTCCTCGCTCATTCAGGAAAAGACGCTCGGTCTCTTGCTTTCCCGTGCAAAAAAGAGTTATAATTAAAACAGGCTCGGTCTCTTGCTTTCCCGTGCAAAAAAGAGTTATAATTAAAACAGTAAGAATGAATGCATGTAAGCCGTGAAGGCACTCAGTCACTGAAAAACACAAGCTTTTTATTTTTTGTTTCGTGTCTTAGACAATCCCGAAGGAGACAATATGTCATTGATCCCTATGGTCATAGAACAGACGAGCCGAGGAGAACGGGCATACGATATTTATTCCCGCTTGCTGAAGGACCGGATCATCTTCCTCGGCACGCCGATCGACGATTTGGTGGCGAACACGGTGATCGCGCAGTTCCTTTTCCTTGAGGCCGACGACCCGGACAAGGACATTTATCTCTATATTAATTCGCCGGGCGGCATTGTGACCGCCGGGCTTGCGATCTACGACACCATGAACTACATCAAGTCCCCGGTCTCGACCATCTGTATCGGCCAGGCCGCGAGCATGGGGGCGCTTCTTCTGGCATCGGGCACGAAAGGCAAGCGCTTCTCCCTGCCGCATGCGCGTATCATGATCCACCAGCCCATGGGCGGGTTCCAGGGACAGGTTACGGACGTCGAGATCCATGCCAAGGAAATGCTGAAGATGAAGGAAACGCTGAACAAGATCCTGGCGAACCACACCGGTCAGTCGATCGAGAAGATCCATGAAGATACGGACCGGGATTACTTCATGTCCGGCGAGGATGCGAAGGCGTACGGTCTTGTCGACGAGGTTATTGCCAAGAAAGTTCCCCGGCTGGTGAAGGAGAAGTAACCTATGACGGAAAAGAAGGAACATAGCGCTACCCCGCTCAAGTGCTCGTTCTGCGGCAAGGGGCAGGACGAGGTGAAGAAACTGATTGCCGGGCCCTCTGTTTTCATTTGCAACGAATGCGTGGACCTCTGCAACGAGATCATTGCCGAGGAGTGGGAAGAGACCAAGGAGGCGAAGGCCCCGCGGCTTCCGAAACCCGCCGAGATCAAGCGCAATCTCGATGAATATGTGGTCGGGCAGGAGCGTGCCAAGAAGATCCTGTCCGTGGCCGTGCACAACCACTACAAGCGCATCGGCGTGCAGCATGAGATCGGCGACGAGGTCGAACTTCAGAAGAGCAACATTCTGCTGATCGGTCCAACGGGAGTCGGCAAAACCCTGCTCGCACAGACCCTGGCGCGGATCCTTGATGTGCCTTTTACCATTGCTGATGCCACGACGCTCACGGAAGCCGGATATGTGGGCGAAGATGTGGAAAACATCATTCTTAAACTTCTTCAGAATGCCAACTACGACGTGGAGCGGGCTCAGCGCGGTATCGTATACATCGATGAGATCGACAAGATCAGCCGCAAGTCCGAGAGTCCATCGATCACCCGTGACGTCTCAGGCGAGGGTGTACAGCAGGCCCTGCTCAAGCTCATCGAGGGCACGGTCGCCAGTGTGCCGCCGCAGGGCGGCAGAAAACATCCACACCAGGAGTTCATCCAGGTGGACACGAAGAACATCCTGTTTGTATGCGGTGGTGCGTTCGTCGGCCTCGACACGATCATCGAGCAGCGCGTCGGCCAGAAGACCATGGGATTCGGCGCCGACATCCAGAGCAAGAAGGAGCGGAAACTGAGCGAGACGCTCGCCAACCTCCAACCCGGTGATCTGCTGAAGTACGGGCTCATCCCCGAGTTCATCGGTCGTATGCCGGTGGTGGCCACGCTCGAAGAGCTCGACGAGCATGCACTGATAGACATCCTCACCCGCCCCAAGAACGCGCTCATCAAACAGTATCAGAAACTTCTTGCGCTCGAAGGCTGCAAACTGCGCTTCACCGACGACGCGCTTATAGCCATTGCCACGAAGGCGATCAGCCGCAAGACAGGCGCCCGCGGCCTCCGTGCCATCCTCGAGGACGTGATGCTGAACGTGATGTACGATGTTCCTTCCCAGCCCGGCATCCGCGAGTGCCTCATCAGCGAAGAGGTGATCACCGAAGGGGCGGAACCGCTGCTCATTTACGAGAAGATCGCGTAACGGAAAACAGGAGACAGATGGCAGTATTCAGGAGTCGGGATGATATCCGCTCCCTTCCGGCTTCTGACTCCTGTCTCCTGACTCCTGATTCAGTCCCCCTATGAAAATCCTCTCAGCCGAATTCGTCATCAGCGCCGTGGGACCCAAGCAGTTCCCACTGGACAGCAGACCCCAGATCGCCATTGCCGGCCGTTCGAACGTTGGAAAATCTTCGATCATCAATTCACTGCTTCACCGGAAGAACCTGGTAAAGACGAGCCAGACACCCGGCAAGACCCAGCTTATCAACTTCTTCATCATCAACGAGTCCTTCTATTTTGTGGACCTGCCGGGATACGGTTACGCCCGCGTACCCTATGCCGTGACCGATGCCTGGGCGCCGATGATCGAGGGGTATCTGAAAAACGCTCCACACCTGTCCGCTGTCGTCGTTCTGCTGGACAGCAGGAGAGAGCCTGACGATCGGGATGTCCACCTTATCGATTGGCTCCGGCAGTACGATATCCCGGTGATCTACGCGCTGACCAAGATCGACAAGCTGAACCGTCAGGAGACCGACCGGGCCCGGCGGAGCATCAGCGCGGCGCTGGGGATCGCTGACGACCTGGTCCTGACCTCGGCAAAGAGCGGGCAGGGGATCAAAGAGCTGTGGGGGGTAATAGCTAAAAAAATAAAAGAGCCAGGAGTTAGAATTCAGGTGTCAGGAGAATAATGTTGATCGCCTTTTTATCTTTCTTCTTATTTGCATCTTCTGGCTCCTGACTTCTGTCTTCTGACTTTTCGGCTTTTAAAGGGGCACTCAGGGGAAATTAACTAGACATAAC
>Ga0210377_10000489_pt1 | contig 37994 bp, 29 predicted proteins | sample PLM4_65_b1redo_FD_155480 | JGI IMG/M metagenome (GOLD analysis project Ga0210377, IMG submission 155480) | Groundwater sediment microbial communities from an aquifer in East River, Colorado, USA - PLM4_65_b1 redo | ecosystem: Environmental > Terrestrial > Soil > Riparian zone | place: USA: East... | reverse complement strand
GCTATTTGACCCCCGTTGAGTTTGAAGCTGCTTGGCACTCTCAGGAATCTTCCCTTATTCCGGCCTGATTCCTGTCCAATTTCATGGGTCCATTACACACAGGTTCCCCTCTCCCCCTGCTTGACCAGGTGTATCCCAGAGAATACACCCTTTCCTTAATATACAAGGGGCGACCGCAGATCGCCCGCCGTTCTCTCGGAGTGGAATCCATGAGATCGCTACGCCCCATCCGCCTGTCTGATGTCACCCCACACAGTTGGAAACTGTGGCGGGCTGCGTCGGGCCAGAAAGGAGTCTTGCGCTAAAGGAATCTCCGTCCACAGTGGGGGATCGTCGCCAGCGAAGATCGCAGGAAGCGCGGCCTATCCCGGCCAAGCGAACCCAGCGGCGTCTGGCGATAAAACAAACTGAGGAGATTGTGGCATCCATTGGCTTCCCCCAATGGCGTCCACGCGGCAGGTTAAGTTGCTCTCTGTTCGCTTCGTGCTAAAGACGAACGAACAGGGGATCAAGATTGGCATCCTGATCCTTCGCTCCTATGCGCGAGCCTGCCGCCCGACGGCGCTTTATGGGCAAATTCGCCCGCATCGATAGGCCAACTGAATATCTCGGCGTCAATCAAACTCGGAATTATCGCCCGCTTTGTCCAGACAAATTCCCCTCTCCCTTTGGGAGAGGGGCTAGGGGTGAGGTAAAGCCGTTCCATGCGCCATGCGGAGCGCCTGCAAGGGGCTATGTGAAGGCCACCCTTATCGCGCCTCGACCTTCATCGGCAAACCGCCTTTGACGGTCAACAGCGCCCCGGCGCTCACCTCAACCGCGTGATCGGGCGGCAGTGTCAAGCGGTAACGTGAGGCAACCGTCGCCAGAATCAAGCGGGCTTCCAGTATCGCAAAACCGTTCCCAATGCACACACGCGGCCCGCCGCCAAACGGGAAGTAAGCGTGCTTCGGGATGCGATCTTCCCACCCCTCCGCGAATCGCTCCGGCGAGAAGCGTTCGGGGTCCTCAAAAAATCGGGGATCGTGATGCAGGGTGTAGGGGATAAACCAGATCTGGCTGCCCTTCGGCACAGGCATCCCGCCGATAACCACGTCTTCGCTGGCCTCGCGGAAGTTGATCCACGCTATCGGGCACAGCCGCAGCGTCTCGCGGACGATTTGCTCGGTCAATGGAAGCTTCGGCAAATCCGCAATGGTCGCCAATCGCCCGCCTAACATGGTGTCAACCTCGCGGTGCAGCGCGGCTTCCACGTCGGGATGCTGCGCCAGCAGCGCCCACACCCATGTCATCAGGTGGGCGGTTGTTTCATGCCCGGCGATGAACAGGGTCAGGACTTCGTCACGGAGCTGGCGGTCATCCATGCGCTCGCCGGTTTCTTCATCAACAGCCCGCATCATCGTTGAAAGCAGATCGTCGCTGCCTTCCGGGGCGGCCCGCTTCTCGGCGATGAAATCGTAAACGATAGCGTCGATGTCTTGGGTCAGCCGCCGTTTTCGGTTAAAGATCGGCAGGGGCAGCCATTCGGGCAAAAAGTTGGCGATTGAGAAAGTCTGCCGGGTCAGCAGTTCTCCAATCTCGGTCAGCTTTTGCCGAAATTGCGTGGCGCGTTCTCCGGCTTCGGCGTCAAAGATTGACCTCAGCACGATCCTTAGAGTCAGCGCGTGCATGTCAGCGTCAATCTGCCGGGTCTGGCCGGGCTGCCAATCCGCCTGCATTTCAGCGGTATGGCGCGTCATGGTCTCGGCATAGGCTTGAATCTGCTTGTGGTGAAACGCGGGTTGCATCAAGCGCCGTTGCCGCCGCCAGAAAGCTCCCTCGCTGAAAAACAGGCCGTTGCCAAACACCACGCGAAAGATTTTCTTGAACTGTTCCAGCTTGGCAAAACTGCTGGCGCGCTCAACCAGAACTTCACGGATCGTGTCCGGGTGATTCAGGAGAAAAACCCGAACGCCCGGCAAAGTTGGCAAGGGGATGATGCTGCCGTAGGCGTACGCTGCGCTGGTCACAGTCCCAAGCGGATCACGAAAGAAGTCTGGAAGAATGCCCAGTGGAAATCGATAGGGTGGCCCGGCAGGAGTGCGGTTCATTGGACGCTCACGCTAGAAAGAATCGACCGCCGCTTGGACCGAACCGTGCATCTCGATCAGCATATCGATCCCGGCCATTTTCAAGACATCCTGAACGCGCGGGGCGACATTCGCCAGCTTGAGATGGGGCGATTTCCATGTGCCATCCCGCACGCCTTTGTTCATAGCCTCGTTGCTTTCTTCAGGCGCGTCGGTCCGGAGCATAACCAGCGCAGCGTTCAAAGCCCTGATCCCGGCGCTGGAAACGTAATCGCAGTTTGCCAGATCGACAATCATATCGTGAGCGCCCCCTACGAAAACCTCACGCGCTTTTTCTTCCAGCGCAGTATGCGTGTCGGAATTGATTGCCCCCGTGACATGCAAAACGGCGACAGGCCGCCGACCCTGCTCGTGCGAAACGCTGATATCCATTCAATCTCCTCCTGGCGAGCAAGAAACAAGGCTTGTATCTTATGATAGCGGCGCCGCGCGGTCAAGCTGTGGCAGCGCCGGGCGATGGCTTATGAGAAGGCCGCAAGAAAAGCTTGGTTGCTTCGCCCGCGATAAAGGGTATCACCACCAGAATAGCGATTTCGCCCCATTCCAGTAGCGTGAGGGGCTTGGTTTCAAAGATCGGGTTCAGGAATGGGATGTAAATCACCGCCAGCAGCAAGACCACCGACACGGCGACCGCCCACTGCATCCACTTGTTGCTAAACACGCCAATCTTGAACACGCTGAAAAACTCAGAACGAGCGCTGTAAGCCCGCAGCAGTTCAGAGAAGGCCAAGACCACAAAGGCCACCGAACGCGCTTCCCACAAATTGTCTTCCGCTTCCGCCCCGGTCAGGTTCGGGTTGTAGATCAAGAAGAAACCGAACAGTGTGACAGCGGTTTTGGCGATGGTCTGGACGATCAGGTTTATTCGCAACACCCGGTCGATGATCGGCTCGTTGGGCGGGCGTGGCGGACGATCCATAATGTCGGGGTCGCCCTTCTCAACGCCCAGCGCCAGCGCGGGCGCGCCGTCCGTCAGCAGGTTCAGCCACAAAAGCTGGATGGCGGTTAACGGGCTAGGCGCGCCGACCAGCACGGCCAGAAAGATGGTCATGATCTCAGCAAGGTTGCAGGTCAGCAGGAACGCGACAAACTTGCGGATGTTGTCATAAATCACACGGCCTTGCTCGACGGCGTTCACAATGCTGACATAGTTATCATCGGTCAACACCATGTCAGCCGTCTCTTTTGCCACATCCGTCCCGGTGATACCCATCGCCACGCCGATGCTGGCGCGCTTCAGGGCGGGAGCGTCATTCACGCCGTCACCGGTCATCGCGACCACATAATCGCGTTTACGGAAGGCGTCCACAATCCGCACTTTATGCTCTGGCGACACGCGGGCGAAAACATCCACCTTGTCAACCATGCCGACAAGCTGCGCTTCGGACATTTCCTGAAGTTCTGCCCCGCTGACGACTTTTCCGCCTTCAGTCAATAACCCGATCTGGCTGGCAATAGCGCGGGCGGTTTCGGGGTAGTCGCCGGTGACCATCACCGTCTTGATCCCGGCGTGGCGGGCTTTTTCGATGGCGGACTTGACCTCCGGGCGGGCCGGGTCGATCATTCCCACGAGGCCAAGAAACGTCAAATCGGTTTCGTGTTCTTCGACCGTCAGGTTGTCGATCTTCTTGGAATACCGACGCTCGGCGATTGCCAGCACTCGCAGGGCCTGCGAGGCCATCTCGCGGTTCGCGTCAGCGATGGTCTGGCGCATGCCTTTGGACAGCGGCTTGACATCGCCCTGATCGTAGACATTGGCGCAAAGTTCTAAGAGCATGTCTGGCGCGCCTTTGACGTAGAGCGCATACCCGCCGCCATCCGGGTCGTGGTGGAGGGTGCTCATGCGTTTGCGGGTGGCGTCAAAAGGGATTTCGTTGACGCGCGGGTAAAGCTCTTCCAGTTTCTCGCGCGTGAAGTTGGCTTTTCCGGCAGCGACCACCAGCGCGCCTTCGGTCGGGTCGCCAATAATGCGGAACTCCTTGCCGCCATCGGTGGGCAAAAGCTCAAGCCGGGCATCGCTGCATAACAGCGCGGCGCGCAACAGATTGGCGAGGTCAGGTAGTTCCGCCGGATCGACATCCTTTTCGTTGCGATGAAAATGCCCATCGGGGGAATAACCCTGCCCGGTGACATCGACCAACGCGCCGGGGACAAACAGCTTGACGGCGGTCATTTCGTTCTGGGTGAGCGTTCCTGTTTTGTCCGAGCAGATCGCCGAGGCGCTGCCCAGCGTCTCGACGGCGGGCAGACGGCGGATCAGAGCGTTGCGCTTGACCATTTCGCGCATCCCCAGCGCCAGATTGATGGTGACAATCGCCGGGAGACCCTCTGGCACAGCGGCGACAGCCAGCGCGACGGCGGTGAGGAAGGCTTCAATCCCGGCGGAGGTTAGCGCAGAGGTCAATTTGGGATCATTTAATGCGGCGAAGAAACCTTCGAGAGTGCCAATGGAAAGGTCAGTGGCAGTGTGGCGAGCAGCCTGATAGAACTCAACGAGAAAAACCACGCCGCAGATCGCCAGCGCGACGTACACCAGAAATTTGCCTAACTCGCCCAGCCGTTTTTGAAGCGGGGTCTCTTCGTCTTCAACCGACTGGATCATCTGGGCAATCTTGCCGATCTCGGTCTCCATGCCTGTCCCGACAACCACGCCCTTGCCGCGCCCGTAGGTGGCAATGGTGCTTTTGAAAGCCATTGTCTTGCGGTCGCCGAGGACAGCTTCTTCGGCCACTTCTCTGTGCGCGTCCTTGTTCACCGGGACGGATTCGCCGGTGAGCGAAGCCTCTTCAATTTGCAGGTTGGCGGTCTCAATTAGCCGCAAGTCAGCGGGGATGTAGTTCCCGGCTTCCAATAGCGCTACGTCGCCGGGGACGACCTCCCCGCTGGGGATAGTGACAACATGGCCGCCGCGCAGAAGATGAGCCTCTGGCGCGGACATTTTCTTGAGAGCCGCTAACGCTTCCTCGGCGCGCCCTTCCTGAACAACTCCTAGCACGGCATTCAGGATAACTATCAGGATAATCGCGCCAGCCTCGTAATACTCTCCGAGAAAGGCGGAGATCACGCTGGCAACGATCAGCATGATGACAACGGTGTCTTTGAATTGGCCAAGCAGCCGGGCGAGAAACCCGGGGCGGGGTTGTTCATGAAGCTCGTTGCGGCCATACTTTTCCAGTCGCATTTGCGCTTCATCAGCAGCAAGCCCCTGCTCGCGATCCGTTGCCAACTCATTGAGGGTTTTATCTATCGAGAAGCTGTGCCAGTTGGATGCCATCCGTTGTTCCTCGTGTAGAATAGATTCGGAAAACTTGCGACGATTATAATCGGGTTTGCCAGAGTTGCGCGACAGACAGCGTTAGCGCGAACATGTTGGTCAATCGCGCAGGATCGTCGCTTCGCTGGCGTGGACAAAGTGAATGTTGCCGCTGTCATCTTTGAGGAACAACGCGCCATTGCCGCCGATGTCATGCGCCAGCCCGCTGATCATCCCTTGCGGGGATAGCGCCCTGACTCGTTGGCCCAGCGTGACGCAGCGTTCGCGCCACGCATCCAGCAGATCGCGGTCACTGAGATGGGCGTGCCAGCGATGGCAGTTTTGCATGATAAGGGCAAACAACGGGGCGCGATCGATCATGTCCCCGCATGCCATTCGCAGGCTGGTGGCAGTTTCAAACAGGGGATCGGCCTGATCAAAACGCTGATTGACATTCACTCCGGCGCCGATGAGAACGTAATCGAGGCGGTCACCAGTGAGCGAAGACTCCGGGAGGATGCCGACAAATTTCTTGCCGTCAATCTGCAGATCGTTAGGCCATTTGACATCAACCTTCACCCCGGCTATTTCCTCGCACGCCTCGGCAATCGACAGCCCGGCGACCATCACCAATCGCAGGGCCAGATCGGGGGGGAGCGAAGGGCGAAACAAGGTGGTGAACATCAAGTTGGCGTTAGGCGGCGAAACCCATACCCTGCCCAGCCGCCCTCGCCCGGCAGTCTGCTCGTCTGCGATCACTACTGCGCCTTCGGGCGCGCCCTGAACAGCCAACTCCCGCAGAAAGTCGTTGGTTGACGCCACTTGAGACTGATGCACCAGCGACAAGCCAAACACGCCTCGCTCGACAGGGGCGAGAGCCGCACTCAGGATTTCAGCAGATAAGGGTTGAAATTCACCCATGCGACCATTGTATCAGATCATGGAAAAGCGAAAGAGAAGTTCCCCTCATAACAGCGTGGACATATACCAATCGCCTAAAATAAAGCCCAACCGACGATAATATTCACGCGTACCCACAGCAGAAATCACCGCAAGTCTTGCAAAACCAGCGTCGTGCGCGCGCTGGCGAGCCATCTCGATCAAACGCCGTCCAATGCCCTGATGCTGGGCGCGACCTTCTGATTCGTCCGCCAGCATCAGGGCGGGGCCGTACACCTGAACCTGCCGGATAATTGCTTGCCCCTCAATTTCAGAGATCGGCGCGGGGGCAGTGGGCAGCGACAGGCGCAAGAAACCCGCTAGTTTGTTTTCAGGCGTGACGGCTGAGATGAACACTTCGCGGCTGTGGTCAGTGTCATATTCCAAAGTTTGCCAAGCCAACGCCGCCGGATCAACGATTTCGCGCTTGACTTCCCGGCAGCGAATACAACGGCAGGGTGTCCCCGCGCGATACAGTCGTTCTTGAACCATCTGGCGCAGATTGGATGTGGTCACGCCCGCGGCAATCTCCGGCGCGGGAATGTCACGCATGACCCGATTGAGTCGGCAGTACTCCGGCACGAGCTTTTTGCATTCAATGAGCAGGTCGGTTAGTTCAGCTTCGGTATAGGGGCGGTATTCGCCGTGCTGGTAATGCTCGTAAAGCTCCGTGCCGCGCAGCAACCCGGTCGGGTAGATTTTCATTTCGTCCGGTCGGATCGCGGGGTCGTCCCAGAAACGGCGACAATCGGCGCGATCCGATTCCAGCGTCGCGCCGAGCAAGTTGGGCATCCAGTGGACGGCGATCTTCATCCCCGCGCCGCGCAACAGCCGTATCGCCCGCCGGACATCCTCAGCGGTCTCGCCGCGCTTATTCAGGGCCGACACCCGATCATCCAGCGTTTGAACGCCTAACTGAACGCGGGTCACTCCCAACCAGCGCAGATGGCGAACCTCTTCTATGGTGATATGATCCGGGCGCGTTTCGATCACCAGCCCGGTGTTGCGGTGAACAGCATGTTCGTTCAGCCGATGCGCCGCCTCGATGGTTTTAGAATCCGCGCCATTCATCGCGTCGAACAGGCGGCGCACAAACCATTCTTGATAGTCGGGCTTATAGGCTGACCATGTTCCACCAAGAATAAGCAGTTCAACCTTATCAACTACATGGCCGATGCGCGCCATCGCCCGGATACGCTCATCAACTTGCCGGAAAGGGTCAAAATCCAGCATCAAGGCGCGCATCGCCCCCGGCTCGTTGCTGAGATAACTTTTGGGCATCGCAACATCGTCCGGGCAGAAGATGCACTGAGCCGGGCAGCCAAACGGTTTGGTCAGCACGGTGACCGGGGCGACGCCGCTGAGGGTTCGCACCGGGTTGATCGTTAGGCGGCGCAGCATTTCCTCATCGGCGACGACTTCGCCAGCGTCTATCAGGGCCATATAACCGCGCCGAACAGTATCTTTGGAAAAATGAGAGTAGCCGGAGCGTGTCAGATGGCGCATTAAACGGGTATAGGCTTCGCCGTCAAAATTCGGTTCGGCACGGATAGCTTCGAAATAGGCTAGCAGTGAATCGCGGTGGACTTCAATATCCACCGGGCCAGCATGGCGATCTCGCCACTCGGCCTGCTGCTGTGGGGATGTTCCCTTGCCGCGCGTCACAAATTCGTATTTAGGCTTGCGCGGCTTCTTGGCAATTGGGGTAGCTGGCATAAGTCAGATCATAACGAGGCAAGCTGTTGGGGGCAATATGCCGGGGATCACTGATCACGGGAAAACTTATCGGATTTCTCATCGAAAAAGTAATCGTTTCTGCCAGTGAGTGTGCCGATCTTCAGAAACAGTGTACGGTCATCGACGGCTTCAAAAGGCAGGAAGGCGTACAGCCCCGGCAGCGATTCGATGCGCGCCAGTAACACAGGATCAATCTCCTCTGGCGGGTGGCTGGTCGAGACGTAATCCATTGCTTTGATAAGGCACAGCAACCGCTGATCGTCATTATCGACGGCCTTTACCTCGACCACAAATCCAGCCCATGCGCGGATATCTTGCGCCTCATCCAAGCGCCAGTGCATTTTGGCGATGAAGGTTGTTCCGGGGGGGTAAGCCAGGTTGCCATCAATCATAAGCGCGATTATAACAAGTAACGGGTTTCGAGCCTTGCTTGCCGTCGAATCGCGCTAGAAGTTTGTTTTCGGTTAAGGTACAATAGTCGCTAATATGTTCTAGTGTTCAGGGAGTGATGGCGCATGGCGTTAACGGATAAAGCATGGCATGTTTCGATAGGCGGAACTTATATCGGCACGCTGTCCCCGACAGGCTCGGAGGGGCAATGGGTGACGGCCAGTTTTAGCCCCGGCGATGGCTGGGGAAACTTCGCGCCATGGTTCCAGCAAGCCTACGCCGCGTTTTCGGCTGGCGACGACGCGGGGTGGCAATCGACCTATCAGCAATTGACGCTGATGAAGTTGACGATTGCCGCCGATGATGGCGAAACATTGACCAACCCTACCATCCACATTGATGGCGGGAACGCATGGTTCGCGGCCTGATCCCAGCCTATGCCTGCCTCGACCCCTCACCTGCAAGAACTGCTCAAAAACCTGCCGACACGCCCCGGCGTCTATTTGATGAAAGACGCCAGCGGGCAGGTGATCTATGTGGGCAAGGCGGTCAACCTTCGCAACCGGGTTCGGTCATATTTTCATTCCGCCATCCAAAATGGCCGGCAGTACGAGAAGACCACCCGGCTTGTCCAAAACATCGCAGACATCGAATTTATCGTCGTTGATTCTGAGCTAGAGGCGTTGCTGACCGAGATCAACCTGATCAAGGCGCATCGCCCGTTTTATAATATTCGCCTCAAAGACGACAAACGCTATCCCTACATCAAAGTGCATTGGGCAGACACCTTCCCCACCGTAACCATCACGCGACGCATGGTCAAGGATGGGTCGCGTTATTTTGGCCCCTATACCAGCATCGCCGCCGTGCACCAAACACTGGACGTGCTGCGCCGCGCTTTCCCCTTCCTAACGTGCGACCGTGAGATCACGGGCAAGGATGAGCGCGCCTGCCTCTACTATGACATCAAGCTCTGCAACGCGCCATGCATTGGGGTAGTCAACCAGATCGAATATCGAGCGACGGTTGAAGGGCTGATGGAGTTCTTGCAGGGCCGGTCGGATGACATTATCCAGCAGACACAACAGAAGATGGAAACGGCATCGGATGCGCTTAACTTTGAACAAGCGGCGCGCTACCGCGATCAACTGCGGGCACTGGAAACCGTTGTGGAGCGACAGAAAGTGGTGTCCGGGATGGACACCAATCAGGACGTGATCGCCTTCGCTCGTGAAAAGAACGACGCCTGCGTTCAAATCTTCTTTATTCGCTCCGGCAAGATCATCGGGCGGGAGCATTATGTGCTGGAAGGCACGGCGGACGAAGAAGCTTCCGAGATTATGGGCGGATTTATGAAACAATTCTATGACAAAGCCGCCGATATCCCATCGGAGGTTCTGCTGCCGCATGAGATTGAAGAGGCGCAAATTATTGAAAGCTGGCTGAATGCGAAGCGTGGCAACAAGGTTGTATTGAATGTGCCTCAGCGCGGGCATAAGCATGATCTCGTGCGGATGGCCTCAGATAACGCCACTGAAACGCTGCATATGCTCAAAGCGCAGTGGGAAGCGGACACGCTCAAACAGGAAAGCGCGCTTGGGGATATTCAAAAAGCGCTTAACCTTCCGGCGATCCCCGCCCGGATTGAATGCTTTGACATCAGCAACACGCAAGGAATCGCTATTTCCGCCAGCCGGGTTGTATTTGTTCAGGGTGTGCCGCGCAAGAACGAATACCGCAAATTCAATATCCGGACAGTGGTCGGGTCGCCCGATGATTACGCTTCGATGCGTGAAGCGTTGACCCGCCGCTTTCAACGTTGGGCGGACAGCCAAACCGAAGAGCATGCGCCCGGACAGAAGGCTGATCCAACTTGGAGCTTGCTGCCCGACCTGCTGATCATCGATGGTGGCAAGGGCCAGTTAGGCGTTGCGGTAGAAGTTCTTGAAACATTCAATCTGATGGGGGTCATCAATGTGGTGGGGCTGGCGAAGCAGCGCGAGGAGTTGTTCACACCGGGGCGCAGCCATCCGATTTTGCTTCCTATGCGGTCACAAGGGTTGTTTTTGCTGCAGCGCATTCGTGATGAAGCGCATCGCTTCGCCATCACGCATCAGCGCCAGCGGCGCGACAAGCTGGGGATTGCTTCGCAACTCGATACAATATCCGGCATTGGTCCGGCCCGGCGTCGCGCGTTGCTCAAAACGTTCGGGTCGTTGGCAGGCATACGCGCCGCCAGCGAGGAAGAACTCGCTGCTGTGCCGGGAATCACACGGGAATTGGCGGGGACGCTCAAAGCGGAGTTATAGGCGTTAGGCGCTTATAGCCTCAGGCGTATAATTAGCCCTGAGGAGCTTGAACAGCAGTAGTTCTAGAGGTTTACAGCGCCCCTCATTCAGGGCAAGTCCAGAACTGGCGTCATTACTTGATCCGTCTTGCGCTGGAGTTATGGCCATTCTACGACGTGTCGTATCTTCATGGCGCTCCCTAGCCGCTTTGGCTCGTGATAGTTTGCTGCTCATTGCTTCCATGCATTTTGCGGCAGGTCTACGATATCTTCTGCCGTTTGGCAAATCTCTAGCTGCTGGTTATCAAGCAGAACCGCCAATATTATATGCGTTGGCAGTGGCAGCTGCTGCAATAATCAGGGCGCTACAATTGTGGCGTGGTTGGTCAGATTTGGCTGCTTATTCATTAGCCCTTTTGTTAACCATTGTCGGGGCATTAGTTATTGTATCGGATGTGTCGCAACTACAACTTGGCTATGCAATGGGACTGGGCATAGGCTTAGGTTTTACTTGTGTTGCTTTACCGGAGATTGCTCAAAGCAACGTCACCCAGAGGCCATTGGATCATTTCCGCGCTCTATGGCGATATCGCTTTTTGGTTTTCATATGGTTGCGATACAACATACTCTCGCGATATAGCCAAACCGTACTGGGAATTTTGTGGATTGTGCTGCTGCCTCTGATCACTTCGCTAGTGCTGGCATTCATCTTTTCAGAGGTGCTTCACATCCAATTGGGGAATGTGCCATTTGTCTCGTTTTTCTTGGTAGCCTTAGTCCCATGGAATCTATTTAGCCAGGGAATATTTGGCGGAACACGCGCAATACTTGGCAATTTAGGATTAATCAACCAGGTCTATTTCCCGCGTGAAATTTTGACGCTACTAGCATTAGGCGAATCTATTGTCGATTTCACATTTACTTTCACGAGCTTGTTGCTGATCAATATACTATATGGGCTATGGCCCAGTATTGTGTTTGTTCATTTATTGCCGCTGCTGGCAATTCAAATCATGTTGACTTTAGGATTGATGCTGTTCGTAAGTTATCTATGCGTGATTGTCCGAGATATGCCGCAATTAGTGGCCGTTATTATGCAGATTTTGTTCTACTTGTCTCCGATTATCTACCCGCTTGATTCAATACCAGAAAAATATCGTTGGCTGGCCCAGCTTAATCCCCTAGTGTCGTTAATCCAGGGATATAGAGAAGTGATATTATTCGCCCGCCCCCCCCACTATAGCGAGTTGATCTATCCAGCAAGCGCGGCCATTGTGGTTCTGACGCTGGGCTATCTATTCTTTAAGCAAAACGAGAGCCGATTGGCGGATCTGCTATGACAACACTCCCACAGGATTTGGCTATCCGTGTTGAGGGTGTGTCAAAGCGTTATGAGCAGGGCCGTCGCATTAGCTTGCGCCATGAGGCGGGAGAGATGTTGCGCGCATTGTTTCAGGCCAATGCGCCAAGTTTTTCGCCTAATGGTTTCTGGGCGCTTCGTGATGTTTCCTTCGAGGTTCGGCGTGGGGAAACTGTCGGCATTATTGGGCGCAACGGATCAGGCAAAACCACATTGCTCAAACTTCTGGCTGGCATAACAGCCCCTACCATGGGCCAGGTGGAGATATATGGGCGGGCGGCCTCTTTGCTTTCATTGAATGCCGGGTTTAGCATGGAGCGTAGCGGGCGGGACAACATCAATCTCAATGCGGCCTTGTGCGGCGCAACTCCGCGCGATGTGCGACTGCATCTAGATAATATTATTGAGTTTGCTGAGTTGGGAGAGTTCATCGACCGGCCTGTCAAATTGTATTCCAGTGGGATGCTGGCGCGGCTGGGTTTCAGCATAGCGATTCATATTTTGCCAGAGATCATCTTGATCGATGAGGTATTGAGCGTTGGCGACGCGGCATTTCAAGCAAAATGCATGGAGCGGATAGTTGGATTGAAATCGAGGGATCGAACACTTGTCTTGGTTTCCCACTCGGAAGAGACAATCCGTATGCTGTGCCGGCGAGCGATCTGGCTGGATGGAGGGCGCGTGCTTATTAACGGGCCAACGGAATCCGTGTTGGCTGCGTATAAGAACGCCTATACCGCTTTGGGAGGGCTTGGTGATGGCACAGCAAACAGTTAATCCAAGATTTAATCCGTCTGACCATCCTATCATCTTCTCACCGCCGCAATATTTCGAGAAGCCATCCGCATGGACAGAGCACATTCCATTTGGAATGCTGCTTGTGGATCTCTTGCGTCCTCGCACCTTTGTGGAATTAGGCGCCTATTATGGAATCTCGTATGCTGGGTTTTGCCAGGCAGTAAGAGAGTTGCATCTGACAACGAAATGTTATGCAGTTGATACGTGGGAGGGAGATCAACACGCAGGTTTCTATGGGCCGGAGGTTCTCTCTTCGTTTCGCGGCTACCATGATCCCGCCTACAGCGACTTTTCTTATCTGCTCCACATGACATTTGATGACGCCGCTCGCAACTTTGCCGATTCTAGTATTGACCTGCTGCATATTGACGGGTTTCATACCTATGAGGCCGCGGAGCGCGATTTTCAAACTTGGCTCCCCAAGATGAGCTCCAGAGGCGTAGTGTTGTTCCATGACATCAATGTCCACATATCTGATTTTGGTGTCTGGAAGCTTTGGGATCAACTGAAAACTGTTTACCCCTATTTTGAGCTAATGAATGAACATGGATTAGGCTTAATAGCAGTTGGAAATAAGTATCCAAGAAGTCTGGATAAATTGCTAACCATGTCGGGCCACGAACTTGTAACTGTTCGGCGCCTTTTTCACAGCTTGGGATCGCTGGCAAAGGTTAAACAACAAAAAGCCTATGTTGAACAAGCTCAAATTGAACAATCGCGACAGCTTTCTGAGTTTGAACAACAGCAAATAAGACTTCGGGCTGAACATGATGCAGCGCTACAGCAGAATGCTCAATTCAGGCAAACGGAAGCCCAGTTAACTCCAAAGATTAACACTCTGGAAGAAAACAATGCCCGACTTCAGAAACAGCTTAATGAAACACTTCAGCAAATAGGTCGTCTAGAACATGAACGCTCCGAGCTAACACGAAAGACAAATAGTGTTGAAGAGCGGGTCTCTGGTCTGCTACTCCAACTTGAAATGTCGCAACAGCAAATTGCGTCGTTGACAGCCAATCTAGCGACGCGCGATCAACAGATAGAGCAAGTCTTACAAAGCACCGAGCTAGAACAGCAGCAGTTGGTTCAGATGCGCGAACAGGCTGCTATGCGCGAGGCATTGCTTGAGAAAATACAGCCGCGCATTAACGAGCGCAATACGCAAATTAAGAATGCCTATGGAACTATCAGGGCCTTGCAAGGAGAGCGGGATAAAGCAGAAACGTTGCTTCAAGTAAGGGAGGCATTAGGAGAGCAGCTTCAAGCCGATCTAGTTGCTACGCAAGGCGAGTGTGAGGCGCTCGTGTCCGCCCATGCGACCGAGGTTGCGGCGCTACAAAGGGAAGCGCAGACGGCAAACGCGGAAATCATGAAGATGCGAGAGACGCGCGGTTGGAGGGCGTTAGAACAGTGGTGGAAAATAAAGAGCCACATCACACCAATCGGCTACTGGCACAGATTGCAGGAGCTTGTTGATAGGTCACGACTTATTCTAAGGGCAGAAGGCCCTATTGCGCTCCTCGGACGCCTCTTCCTCTGGCTACGTGGCGAACGGCGATTCCGTAATGCCAATACCCCCGCTTTAACACTTGCGAACTCGAACGCTCCATCTCTGCAGTTTCCGAGTCAAATAAGCTCGCACATTTCACCAGAAGAACCCTTGCCTACTCAAGGAGCTTTCTATGGTGTCAGTATCATAATCCCGGTTTTTAACGCGCTCGAATATGCGAAGGCTTGTGTGGAAAGCATATATGCAGCGAGGACACATAAGAGATTCGAGGTAATCGTCATAGACAATGGATCCAACGAAGATGTACTGTTTTGGCTTGAAACTGAGCGGCAAAAAAGAGATTCATTTAAATACATAAGACTTCCACAAAACTTAGGCTTTGCTAAAGCTGTTAATATCGGCATCCAACACGCCAATGGTCAATACATCATTATTCTCAATAGTGATACGCTTGTTACAACAGAATGGATTGACGGATTAGTGAATGTTGCAGAGTCTGACTCATCCATCGGAATAGTTAGCCCAAAGACGAACTATGTTGGAGATGGCCCGCAACTAGATCGCGATGCGATGTCTCTGACCCCAGAACAAGCAAACAATTATGCCCAAACTATCAGCAATACTCCAACACTATGCGAATACGTCACAACACGTCTAGTTTTCTTCTGTGTTCTCGTTAGACGTAACGTTGCAATACTTTTGAGTGGTTTGGATGAAGGATACAAAATCGGAAATTTTGAGGATGACGATTTTTGCGTTAGGGCAAAGCTAGCCGGCTTCAAGCTCGCGATTGCGTCGCGTGTTTTCGTTTATCATTATGGCAGTAAATCTTTTACACAAAATATGATTGATCATGAAGATTGGATGCAGCGTAACCGACTAAGATTCTTGGAGAGACAAAGTATATTAGCTACATGTTCTCCGATGCGCCATAGGCTCATAACATATTCGTCAATACCCCAAGTCAGTGTCATCGTTCGAACGAGGAATCGGTTAGAAACACTTGATGAAGCGCTAAAGAGTTTGGCAAATCAAACTCTAGATTCCTTTGAAGTTGTTATTGTAAATGACGGGGGAGAAAATATCGAAGCCTATTTACAAAAATTTGAAAGGAGTCTTTCCATTCAATATGTTCATCACGCGCAACAGCAGGGTAGAGCTACCGCGCTAAATTCTGGTAACCAAGCCGCAAGAGGCAGATACTTGGCATATCTAGATGATGATGATATTGCCTATCCGTGTCATCTAGAAACACTCTGTGCAGGCCTTGTTCAGAGCAAAGGTGTATACAAGTTTGTATATAGCGACTTTGTGAAAGCTTTTGTTATGAGACGAGGCCAAGGTTCAGTAGTTAAAGCTAGAAAGCCTGTGCCATTGTGGGAATTTAAGTATGATGACTTAATGATTCGAAATTATCTTCCAATCCATACTTGGATGTTTGAGAAGGCATATCTCCAAGAAATAGGAGACTTTGATGAAGACCTAGATTTAATGGAAGATTGGGACTTTCTACTACGGTTTGCTTCAAAGTATGACTTCCTTCATATCCAAACAATCTCTTGTGAATATCGACTGTATGCCGATATGGGAAACTCTGTTGTAAGTTTAGGGCCAGCCTTTTCCCGATATCTTGAAAAGATATATGAGCGATATCCTGTCAATAGCAACAAGATCTCGAGAGAGCGAGCATTAGAATTGGACAATGTTCAAGCCCAGAGAAATGAAATTTTGGCACTGCGTAGACAGATCGAGTTAGAACCAGAAAAGGAAGCCGAACTACAGAAAAAAATATTGATCATGCGAACGGGTTTTACTTGGTAGAGTTACCCCGCTATCTTTATGAAGCCTACAGTTACTAACATGTATATTCAAATATTGACAACGTTATTCATTTCAAGCACAATAGCGTCTATCGAGATCCAATAGGTTGCAATTCTCAACTAATTCTACGTAGCTTATCCCGCGATATGTAATACCATGTCTCTCGCACAACAGCGAGTCTGGAAATCGCATCAGTGGCGAATTGCAGACTCGAAAATAGGAGTTGGGCGGCCTCAACTCAACTTGAGAAGCATTGTAATAGCCTGAGAGGGTTATTTTTGTTTCGCCTCCGCGCTCAAGAGTCATCATTAAATGGAAGCAATTGTCGTCACCGTTGAAAATATGACAGGCCAAACCATAGACTTGGAGCTGCCCGTTGAGGTGCCCGTTAGTCTCCTTGCCCCGCTGGTAGTGCGGGCTTCGTTTTGGGAGGCCAACTATCCGCTTGACTCTGACCTTGAATTCAGCTTTCAACTCAAAAATGAGGGAATAGTTGCCCGGGCGAGCGACACTTTGTCTAGCGTGGGCATCGTGACTGGCGATGTGATCCAACTCAAGACAACACGATCATCAGCGCCAGTAAATGCGCCACCTGTGCGTGAAACATCAGTTATAGCAAACGCTGATGCCACCGTGTTAGCTTCGCTGATCGGCGAGAACGGTGTTATTTATCAAATTGCCTCGACTCGGCCCCAACCTATTGTTGGACGTGAGGATCCCGCCAAAGGCGTCGCAGTTGACTTTGATTTGACGGGCCTGGATGTCAACATTCATAGCTCACGACGACACGCGCAGATAATATGCAACCCTGATCAATTTTTCGTGAGGGATTTGCGAAGCGCCAATGGCACATTTGTGAATGGCGAGCGGCTTGCTGCCGGCGAACGACGCCAAATTTTTGACGGCGATCAATTACAGTTTGGAAGCAAAAACGCCATTCAATGGCTTTTTCATATTGGATAGTCGAGAAAATGCAAGACGCTGGACCCCATCATCCTGTGAGTCCCGGAGGAAGGCAGTGCTACACCATATTTTGCGAACGAAGAAATCTCTCATTCTTCTCACGTTAATTTCGGTCGCCGTGTTGGCTATGCCAACCCCTTCATACTCTCAGGGAGCGATTGCTTCCATCCGACTCACAAGCGTTGACTACAGCGCTTTTCCCCAGGTCAAGGTCAACGCAGTGATATTGGATACCAGCGGGAAGTTTCTTAATAATCTGCCGGATGGCAGCCTGGCAATGACTGAAAATGGGGAAGCTGTAACATTTGAGCATCGGCCAACTGAAGTTGGGGTTGAAGTCGCGTTAGTAGCAGATGTTGGCGCGGGCAATTCTTCCAGCGGCGCAACGGGAGCCTCGCGGCTTGTTGAAATTCGGGATCTCATCTCACGTTATATCGAAGGAATGGGGGCTAATGATCGGGCCACAGTTGTCCTTGTCAACGAGAATGGCGTCTCTGTTCTTCAGCCCTTGACCGGGGACAAGACAGCCCTAGCCGCGACCATCAACAGCATAAGCGCTAACCCCGGATCAACGGTATTGACCAACGGGCTAGGTGGCGTAAAAAGGGGGTTAGATGACCTCAAAGAATTAGGCGATGCATCTCGCTTTAAGGCGGTTGTTTTGTTCTCCAGCGGTGTGCAGACAAGCACACCTGTGAACTATGGCCAGGTCGAATCGTACGCAACCCAACTCAATATTCCAGTTCACACCGTGCTAACTAATTCATCATACGATGGCGGTAGTTTGGCCGGGTTGGCGCGCCGCACTAATGGGGAAGCTATAACTTATAAAGGACAATCCGACGCAGATTCTCTTTACCAAACTCTCCAACAGCAACGCATCCAATATGAATTCGTGTATCGATCACATCTGAACACATCGTCAGAACGAACCATTGAAGTTGCTGTCGATTCATCATCGGCAGTTCCCGCGAAAGGCTCTATCCGATTTGTAGTGCCTTTGCAGCCGCCCAGCATAATCATCAAACAGCCTGTCCCGGGCGCCGAGATTCTGCGTGAAACGGACACCCCCGGGATTAACATGGACGCCGTGGAACCCACCGCCACGAATGTGGTTGCCGATGTGGTATGGCCTGATGGCTTGCCCAGAACCATAGTCAGCGCCCAGCTGCTCGTCAACGGTAGTCCTTCGGGCACACCTGTTAACAATCCGGGCAACTCCTTATCTCTCCCATGGGATCTGCGCTCATACCGGACGGGCGGGCAAAATGCTGTGCAGCTGCAAATTCAGGTGCAGGACGAGGTCGGATTTACTGCCATAAGCGCGCCTCAAGCCGCAACGGTTACCGTTGGACTTTCTCTTAGTTGTGTTAACGTCACGGGTATCGGCAACATTATTTTTTGCGCGGTCAGCCGCTATTCGGGCATTATTGCGCTATTAGTAGCCGTTCCAACGTTGATCATCGTCTATCTTAATCGAGGCCGTGTTGTCGAAATAGGTCGTCAGGCTGGAGAAAATGTTTCAACTTTTGTTCAACGATTTACCAAGCCTTTGTCAACGCGAACAACAGCCGCCTATCTGGTCGTCATCCGAGGCGACAGTTTCCTCACAGGCCGCCGGATATCCGTTGCAGCCGATACAGTGACCCCCCTTGGTTGTGACAAGCAGCGCGCTGAAATTGTGTTTTCGGATGACAATCCTATCGTCAGCGGCAAGCATTGCGAGATCAGCATCGATGGAAGCTTGTACCGGATCAAGGATTTTGGCAGCGTCAATGGAACATACTTGAATGGCGTCAGGCTGCCAGAACTTGAGGAAGAAGAAATACACCACCTGGATCAAATAGAGCTTGGCCCTGCTGAAGCTGGCGGCGTAGTGTTACGATTCGAAGTCGCATCAGAAAGCTTTGATGATGAACTTCGCAAGACACGCCCGGCAGCGGAATAAACAAAAAATTACGGAGGCGTTTTGCCATGGCTGCCCGCATCAAGGCTGGTGATAAAGTCGGCCCGTACGTGATTGTTGAAGAACTGGCCGATGGAGGAATGGCTCGGGTATTTCGCGCGTATGGCGCTGATAGCAATCGAAAAGAGGTAGCTCTGAAGTTAGGGCGTGATGGGGATGAACGATATCATGAAGCCATTCGTAGGGAAGGCGAACTCCTGCGCAAGCTTAATCACCCTGGCATCGTCAGTATTCTGCCTACCCAGTTAGGCCGCGTCCCTGACTATTATGTCAAGGCCTATAATGTTGATGGACATCCCTGGTTTTTTGCGATGGAATTTCTGGCCGGGGGAACCTTAAAGAGCTACATAGGGAACGGGCAATTTCTTCCCCAGGAAATTGCCTCGGCCATTGTGCTTCAAGTGGCTCGCTCTCTTCATTACATGCATGGACAAGGATATGCCCACCAGGACACTAAACCTGAAAACATTATGTTGCGCGGGCCATTGAAGCGAGACGCAGATATTGCTCCTATCCTGATCGATTTTGGGGTAGCTGCCAATGTCAAGGGCGCAGCCAAGGGTGGGACAGTTGTAACCATGTCACCTGAACAAGTGGAACATATGCAAGGCACACTTCCCCCCGAAATTCAAGTCGATCATGCAAAGTCGGATGTTTATTCACTAGGGGTGGTTTATTATCTGGCCTTGACTGGCCAATACCCATTTGGCGGATTTACTGAGAAAATAATGACTCAACAGATTCTCAATGGTCAGCCGACACCCCCTCGCCAGGCTCGTCCTGAAGCTAACATCTCAAGGGACACTCAGGATACCGTGTTGGGCTGTTTAGCTAAAGACCCTAAAATTCGTTACGACATGCCTACACTTATCAAGAAGCTGGAAATCACGAGCGGCGGTTTGACTCGTGTCAACGTAGACATCGCTATACCCGGCGAGAAAAAACGCGGGTTCCGGTTATTTGGATGACACATTAGACGCGCATAATCGGCATTTAGTTCAAAAGTGTCTATTCACCAGAAAGCAATGAGGAGCTTATGGCGATTCTACATGGCGAGGCCCAGCACATCGGTTATGGACAAAGACGCACCACGCTTGAAGACAGAATGCGGTTTGAGGAAATCACAACTGCTGGCGGAATGAAGCTCAGTGTGGGCATTGTTGCCGACGGAATTGGCGGGGCGAGCGCCGGAGAAAATGCGGGGGAGATAGCCGTAAGCGTGGTGTTTAACGCAATCCGGCAATCTAACAACAAGAATGTTGCGCTGGTTCTTAAAGAGGCGTTGGAATCCGCGCATGGGCAGATTCTTGGAAAACAACAAGAGCGGCGTGAGTGGAAGGATATGGGCACCACAGCGACCGTTGCCGCGATCACCGATGACAACCGATTGTTTCTTGCCCATGCCGGAGATAGCCGCGCGTATTTGATGCGCGACGGCAAACTTCAACAACTCACCATTGATCATAACTGGGGCATCGAGAATCTGCGGGCGGGTAGACTCAGTGAGCAAGACGCCATGACGCATTCCCGCCGGGATGAATTGGTGCGGTTTCTAGGCATCAAAGCGCGCCCGCTGGAAATTGATTTGGGGATCCATTTGAGCGATGGCCTGAGCGATGATGCCGCTAAAGGTAATCAGGGCGTCGCGCTGAAAGCTGGTGACGCAGTCCTCTTATGCACTGACGGCTTAATCAAATCTCGCCCACGCAGCCATGAGCATTTTGTTGAGCCAGACGAAATCGTGCGAGTTTTGCGCACGAATGAGCCGTTGGATGCTGTCAACACGCTGGTGGCTTACGCCATAAGCCGTGAAGTGGACGACAATGTCACAGCCGTAGTTCTGGAAATGCCGGGCGGCAAGAAAGCCTTTGCTTCGCTTGCCAAGATTCCACAGGCCACCGTCGCGCTGGCGGCCATTGGTGGCGCGCTGGTAGTTCTGGCCGTTATGCTGGCGATTGTCTTTTTGTTTGTCCTCCCGTTAATCCAGCAGAGCAGCCAACCCGAAATTCCAGAAAACTTTGCCTTTGCTTCGCAGTCTTCTGGCCCCGTTGAATCGCAAATACCCGGCGAAGACTGGAAACCCATCTCCGGTCAGCTGGTGCGGACTGGCGAGGGCGCGCTGGTCAGGACGGGGCCAGGGGGCCGACTGGTTTTGATAGTGGGGGATAACACGACGTTGTATTTGGACGAGATGACGACGGTAGGCCTGAACAACGTCAATGCTGCTCAGGGTGACATCCAACTCATCATCCATGGGGGGAAGCTGTTAGTTAACGCCAATCTTCAACCGGGCCGCCAATTGATTGTTCGGACAACAATTAACACACAGGCTACGGTGTTAGGATCGGTGATGGGAGTAGAATATCGCCCGGACAATCAACGTCTGGATGCGGACTGTCTGGAAGGGCATTGCCGCTTAACCAGCGTGAATAAGAGCGTTGATCTGGAAACCTGCCAGCACAGCGGCGTGTTTTCTATCGGCGATCCCCAACCACCCGATGCCTCGCGCAATGCTTTCTGGCAACCACTGGGTGGAGAAGTGGTGCCGCCGCCCGAATCATGTGTGCCTCCTACCGGAACGCCTTTGCCAACCTTCACGCCCGTTCCGGCGGTGACGCCACAGCCAACCTATATCCCGCCCGCGTTTACGCCCGTGCCTACTGCTGAACCAGCTCACTAGCTAGCGGCTGGCGAAAAACGTTAAACCTCCGACCGCCTGTTCACATCAAAGGCGGTCGGAGGGCATCCAGGCCAAGCAATTCGTTGCCTCATCAGTAGCGTAGCCAGCACAGGAGCGAAGTATGCCCCTCTCAATTGCGGATGCTCAACATATCGGCTACGGAAAAGATCGCACAGCGCAAGGCGATGGGCGCTTCCACGCAGAAATTGATGCGGGCAATGGGAAAAACATGCGCGTCGCGCTGGTCTGCGACGGCATAACACCGCGCTCAGATGAGGTTCATATCGGCCAGGTAGTTCTGGACGCTGTCCAGCGCCAGTTAAAGCGCGCCGCAGGCATGTCCCCGCTCAAACTGATGAACAGCGCGCTTCAGGCGGCGCATGACGCTATCCGCGAGAAATACGCTTCGGGCACACGGGATTTGTCGCAGCGTATCGGCGCATCTGCGACACTAGCTATCATCACCCCCGATCAACGGTTATTCCTCGCGCATATCGGCAGTTCCAGAGCCTACCTGCTGCGTGATGGCAAACTCGCTCAACTGACCCTTGAGCATACCTGGGGAGCCGAGAAAGTGGCTGCCGGACTATTGTCTTTCGCGGAAGCGGACCTTAACCAGCGCCGCTCCGAGATAACGCATTATTTAGGCGAGCCTGCGGCGCGCCCGGCCATCAGCTACGGAATTTACCTTGAGCAGAATGGGTCGGAGAATCAAGCCAATGCTAATCAGGGAATGCGCCTGCAATCAGGCGACACCCTTTTGCTCTGCACTGATGGTCTCGTCAAAAACCGGGGACGGTCGTCCCATCATTATGTTGAGCCTGACGAAATTGAAGCTGTGCTTAAGACCAATCACGCCCGCGATGCCGTCAACACGCTGATCAGCTATGCCACCAGCCGTGAAGTGGATGACAATGTGACGGCCATGGTGATCGAAATGCCCGGGGCGCGCAAGGGTTTTGCCCAGTTGCAACGGCTCCCGCGCCGCCAAATGCTTGCCGCGCTAGGCATTGGCGGCGCGGCTATGCTGCTGCTATCAGCATTTATCATAATCTCTTTGCTGACTCCAAGGCCCGATGTGATCGCCGACCCGGGTCATGTTTACTTCATTGATGTTCAGGGCTTATCCGTGCAGAGCCAGTATCCCAACCAAGAATCTCAGCCAATAGAAGCAGGAAGCCGGGAATATACGCCGGGCATGAAGATTATCACCGGGCCAGATTCGCGCTTGCGGATGAGCCTATCGGATGGCTCGGTGCTCTACTTGATACCCAATACAGCGGTGACACTGGAGCGTGTCGCTGATCCGGCCACGAACACTGCTGACACTTTGTTGAAGCTGGGGCAGGGCGGCATTCTGGTCGCTATTCAAAACAAGCAGTGGCCGTTTATGATTCAGGCTGACATCACCAGCACAACAGCGCAAGTGGAAGGCTCCGTGATGGGAACGGAATTCACGCCGGACGGACAACGGCTCGTGGTCGATTGCTTTGAGGGTCATTGTCGTATTGGCGGCAGAACCACCGGGCTGTCGCTGCTGGCCTGCCAACGAAGCCAGGTCATTTCGCTGGGCGAGCCAGAACAGCCGCCCACCCTATCCCAGAATGAGTATTGGCGAGGGCAGCTCGCTCCGATACTGAGCGCTGGCGTGATACCCGACTCAACAACTTGCGCGCCAACCCCCGCGCCGCGTCCTACCGATGCGCCGACGCCAACCGCGACAAAGGCTCCGTTTAATGTTCTCACCCCGGCGGGCGAAGGCACGTCACCCGTTATGGAGTGCGGCAACACTATCTGCGTTCCGGGCGAAGAAATAACCTGCCCGGAAGATTGCCCACCACCCGCCATCGATCCGTGCGCGGCGAGTTCCTGTGGCGATCATACATGCGAGGGTATGTGCGGTGAAAATGCGGGAAACTGCGCAATAGATTGCGGTCAACAGCAGACCCCGCCTGATCAATGTCAGACTACTTGCGGGGATGAGAAATGCAAATGCGGGGAAACGCCGGGGGGTTGCCCGGACGATTGCGGTGATCCACCTGATCCATGCGATGATATGAATTGCGAAGATGGTGATGGTGATTGCGATCCACGATGCAAATCGCTGTGCAACATAAACTGCAAGAAAAATGATATGCTCCTTTCAGCTTGGCCTAGCGTAACAATAACAGGTAGCCCAATACTCGCATCTTTCCTGCCAGAAATAGTAGAAGTGCCCGTGTGCCGTGAAGAACCTTAAATCGAAGACTTTTTGAGCCATAGTGTGTGTTGTGGCGACGGCCCGGATGGTGACTATCCGGCTAGAAAGTTATTGACATGACCCATCGTGTTTTGATCCTCGGCGGCGGTTTTGGCGGGATTTCGGCGGCGCTAGCGTTGCGAGACATGCTTCCCACCGATGATGAAGTTGTCTTGATTGAACGCAACACCCACTATATGATGGGGCTGCGCAAAACATGGGCAATGCTAGGCACAGCCACCCGCGAGGCGGGGCAGCGGCCCCTGTCGTTGCTTGCCAAGCGCGGCATCACGGTTGTTCAGGGCGCGGCGACTTCCATCGATCCGGCAGCGCGCTCGATTGAGGTCAACGGCGAACGGCTGGAAGGCGACGCCCTGATCGTCGCGCTGGGGGCGCAGCACGCCCCGCAGGCCGTGCCGGGTTTTGCCGAATATGCTCTCAGCCAGTATGACCCGGCTCGCATTCCGCAGGCCGCTGAAACCCTGAGCGGCTTCGCCGGGGGCCGTGTGGTGGTTGGCATTTTTGGCATTCCCTACCCCTGCCCGCCCGCGCCGTTTGAACTGGCGCTGCTGCTGAATGATGTATTCAAAGCCAAAGGCGTGAGCGTCAGTATCGAGGTGTTTTCGCCTCAGCCGATGTCGATGCCAGTGCTTGGCGAGATCGGGTGCAGCGTGCTGGACAGCCGGATGGAGTCGCATGGCATCCATTTTCGGGCGAATACCAAAGCCACCGCCGTCGAGCCGGGCAGGGTGGTTCTGGCTGATGGCAGCCACATCCCATTTGATTTGCTATTTGGCGTAGCCGCGCACCGCGCCCCGGAGATTGTTGTTCAGGGCGGGCTGGCCGAGACAGGCGGTTGGATTAAGGTCAATCCCCACACGCTTGAAACCACATTTCCCGGCGTGTATGCGATAGGCGATGTCACCCAGATCGCGCTGGCGAACGGGATGCCGCTGCCCAAAGCAGGCGTGATGGCGGAAGCGGAAGGCATGATCGCCGCCCGAAACATAACGGATATGCTGGCGGGCAGGCCATCGTCTGCCGTCTTTGAAGGCAGGGGTGGCTGCTTTCTGGAAGCTGGAGGCGGCAAAGCGATGATGATTCAAGGCCATTTTCTGGCGCAGCCTGCGCCCGATGTGAGCCTTACCGAGCCAACCGAGCAATATCTGGAAGACAAAATAGCCTTTGAAGCTGACCGCCTGCGGGCGTGGTTTGGTGACTGACCGTCTTGACGACCTTTGTGGGCATCTGCACGGTTGAACTCCGGTTGCCGGGCATCAGGTCGCTTAAAGCCAAGCGCAGCGTGGTCAAAAGCATCACGGCGCGAGTGAACCGCGAATTCAATGTGTCGTGCGCAGAGGTGGATTATCTGGATGCCTGGCAGACCGCCGGGATTGGCATAGCCGTCGTGACCAATTCGGCGGTTCACGCCCAGCAAGCGCTGGGGAAAGCGTTACACTGGATCGAGGCTAATCGGCCCGATGTGATGATCGTTGACCACCAGATCGAGATTATCTCGTAGCTCTCTATTCAAGCGGCTGCCAGTCTCCTCCCTGATCGCTTGCCGCTTCGTCTGGTTGAGTCCAGCCATCAGAAGAATGCGGCTCTTCAGCCAACCAGTCTGGCGGTGGCTCCGCCGCGACAAAGGGGGCAGGCTCTTGAAGGGCCAGTTCGACATCCCGCGCCAACTGGCGCAGCTCATCTGCTGTGCGACCCAGCACCAACCGGACATGCCCATCAGATTTAGCCGCCCACAGATCAAGCTCGTCGGCGGTAGCTTTAAGTTGTTGAACCTTCGCATGCCAGTCAATCATTGTGCGTTCTCCTGCGTCAGGTCGATCCCCTTACTGCCACTGAGTATAATCACCCCCTATGCGACCACAACCGTTGGCATTAATTCTGGCGTTGGTTATCGTTTTGGGCGGGGGACTGCTGGTTTCGCAGGGCTGGCTGCGCGAGCGCGCGTTTGATCTGACCGGGGAAGCAGACCCCGGCCCGCAGGCTCTCGGCATGGCCCAGCTTGCCCTGAACCTGACCACGCGACCGTTGGACACCCGGCCTAACGCTTCTATTGATCATTCAGGAGTCAATCCTTTTGGGATCAATACCTTCTTGCAGCAGGAAGTTGATCCATCGCGCCGCGAAGAACAGCTACGACTGATTTCAGAAGCAGGCTTTCACTGGATTCGGCAGGAATTCTCTTGGCAGGATATTGAGGTGCACGGTCGCGGCGACTTTGTCGACCGACGCAATGATCCCAACGGGGTTGACGCATGGGCCAAATACGACAACATCGTTGATCTGGCGGACAAACATGGGTTGGAAATAATCGCCCGCCTGAGCAGCCCGCCCGCGTGGAGCCGCGCCGCCGGGGAAACCAACGGAGCGTTCGCCCCGCCGGATGATTATGAGGATTTTGCCCGCTATGCGCAGGCTGTTGTGAAACGCTATAAGGGGCGCATCCACTATTATCAGGTCTGGAACGAGCCGAACATCTACCCGGAGTGGGGCGAGCAGAATGTCAGCCCCGAAGACTACACCAAGCTGTTGTGTTTGGCATATCAGGCTATCAAAACTGCTGACCCGGAAGCGGTGGTGTTAAGCGGCGCGCTCGCGCCAACGGCGGAGCTTTCAGGCCGGGACTTCAGCGATTATCTCTTTCTCGACCGGATGTACCGCGCCGGGGCAGGCGCGTGTTTTGACATTCTGTCGATGCAGGGTTACGGGCTGTGGTCGGGGCCAACGGATCACCGGATGCGTCCGCTGGTTGTCAATTATTCGCGGAACGAGTTTATCCGCGATCTGATGGTCAAACATGGCGACGAGCATAAGCCTATCTGGATCAGCGAAATGAATTGGAACGTCGCCCCGGAAGGCGTCGAGCCACGCTATGGGCGAGTGACGCTGGATCAGCAGGCGCGTTGGGCGCCGTTGGCTTACGAACGCGCCCAACAGGAGTGGCCGTGGGTGGGGGTGATCTCCTTGTGGTATTTCAAGCGGGCCGACGATCAATGGCTGCGCGAGCGGCGCCCGGAAGCGTATTTTCAGATGGCCGAGCCAGACTTTACGCTGCTGCCTGTCTACGAGTCGATGAAGGCGTATGCCAATCAATGGCCTGTGATCTATAGCGGCAATCACGCGGCGGATCACTGGGCGATCGTGTATGGATCAGCGTGGCAAGTTGATAACGGCGTTGCGAAGTTCACACAACAAGGGCCCGGCGAGACCGGGAACGTCCTCTTTAGCTTTGAAGGAACCACGCTACGGATTGAATTTGGCCCGGACGATGCGCCTGAAAGCGATGTGATTCTTTCGGTGGATGGCGGAGCGCCGACAGGCTTTGGCTCGAACAAGGGATATTTCGTGTGGAAGGGTTGGTGGGGGCAACACACCGTCAGCCTTATTCCCGCGCCAAACGGCAAAATCAACATCCAAAGAATCAAAGTTGGCAATGAGTTGCCACTAATACTTCAGATGGTTTTGAGCGCTATGGCAATTCTGGGCGGCGCGCTGTACGCCCTCTCCCGCAAGTTGCCGGGCGCGCCATCGAAGTCGTTGCCCAAAGGACGCGCCCAATGACGCATCGACCCCGTGTTTGGCTTGGCCTGCTGGTGACATTGATCGCGCTCCTAGGCGCAGGGCTGCGCTTTTATCGCATCGAGGCCCAATCGCTGTGGCATGACGAGGGAAACTCGGCGGCAATGGTTGGGCGGACGCCCGATCAGATCGCACAGGCTGCCGCCGCTGACATCCATCCGCCCTTGTATTACTGGCTGCTGGCAGGATGGGGATCGCTGTCGGGCAACTCCGAGATAGCGCTTCGTATCCCCTCAGCGTTCGCCGGAATACTTGCCATCGCCGTCATAGTTCAAATAGGCTCACGGCTGTTCAATCGATCAACTGGCGCGCTAGCCGGATTGTTAGTCGCGGTCAGCCCGTTTCAAGTTTATTACGGGCAAGAGGCGCGGATGTACGCCCTGCTGGCCCTTCTCAGCGCCGCGTCTGTCCTGATGACGATTCGCGTTCTGGAACTGCCCGGGCAGATGATTCAGGGCCGCACGAACAGGCGGAGAACGCTCGGCGTAGTTATCGGCTACGTTCTGGTCAGCGTCGCCGGGTTGTACACGCATTACACTTTCTCATTGGTGATAATCGCCGAAACGCTGGTGTTCCTCGCGTGGTTAGCGCGGCGGCGCAGCAAACTGCACGGCCTTGCCATCTGGGGCGGGTTGCAGATTGCCACGCTGTTAGCGTTTGCTCCCTGGCTGCCGATTGCGATTCGCCAGTTGCAATCGTGGCCGCGTTTGACCAGCGGAGCCGTCGGCGCTCCGACGATTGCGCGAACCTTGTTTTACGGAACAACGCTTTCCGCATCTGAGGTGGGCATGGGAACGTTGGCTCTCGCACTACTGGCAACCCTGAGCTTGCTGCCTCCATCGCTGGGCGAGAAGCGGCGCTACCTTTACTGGCTTGAGCGTATCGGGTTGGCGGCGCTCTGGCTGATTGTTCCCCTGAGCCTGCTGCTGGCTAGCGGGACGATCCGCGAGCCATCGCTCAAGTTCTTGCTGCCCGGCCATCTTGCGTTATCTTTGCTGATCGCTCATGGCGCATCAATGGCAGGGGGACTCGCCGCGCCAGCGCACGATGCGCTTCAAAACCGTTCTTTGTTGCCACGTTTGTTAGCGCCGATCTTGTTGGTTGTGGGGGCGGCGCCGATCCTCGCCGGGCTGCAAAATCTGTATTTCAACCCGGCTTATGCTCGCGACGATTACCGGGCTATCGCGCAGCGCATTATGGAAGAGGCCGGGCCACAGGCGGCGGTGATTCTGGACGCGCCCAACCAGCGTGAAGTGTTCACTTATTATTATCCAGATGGGCCGGGTATTACCCCCTTGCCGGATGCCACCCCGGTCAAGTCGGTGATCCGTGTGTTGGAAGCCAACCAGCGGGTATACGCTGTCTTTTGGGCTAACCAGGAGCAAGACCCACAGGACAAAGTCGAAAACGCGCTCCAACGCCGAGCGTATGTGAATACGACAACATGGTATGGCAACGTGCGGCTGTCAACCTTTCTGGCTGTTGGCTCGCCCTCTGACACGATTGCCAACCCGGTGGATGCCAGCTTTGGCGTCCCAGTGTTGGCAGAGCTTGCCGGTTATAACCTGACCAGCGACACTCTCAGCCCCGGCGATGCGCTGGGTGTCACCTTGTTCTGGGAGGCGTCAGCCGGCATAGAAACGCGCCTGAAAGTCTTTGTTCATTTGATCGGACCGGACGGAACATTGGTCGCCCAGCACGACGGCGAGCCGCGCGGCGGCCTTTCCCCGACAGATAGCTGGCAACCCCACAAACTGGTGATGGATAATCACGGGCTGGTCGTTCCCGCCGATTTGCCACCCGGAGTGTATTCGCTACGGGTTGGGTTATATCAGGGCGTTGGAGATCGGTTGCCTGTCATGAGCGCAGGATTGTTGATCGGGGACTCTGTGGAGCTTCGAAAGATCACTATCACGCTAAAATGAGCGATCCTGAACGGGTTGCCTTGCTAGGCTCTTGAAGTAGCCAAACCTACGCTTTCTCCCACGCTATAGCTTTGAGCCACGCAGCGTATCATATTGGGTCACAATTTGCCCAACGCCCCACATATTGAGCAGCCATTAACTACCTAAATTACGCGCCATCTACAAAGCCCATCGCTTGATCAGTTGTCAGTCGTTGATATCGCCCATTATACTTGCCTAATATCCTCGACATCCTCTGTCGCGTGGAGATGGATCATGCGTCTTGCGAAGCGCCGTTTGCTCCCGATCCTAGCGCTTGGCCTCATTGTTACGTTATGGATCGCGTCAGGGGCAGACGACATCCCGCGCGCCATTGCTGCCGAACAAGGCGTTGCGGGCTATGTGCTTGACGAACATGATCTACCAATAGCCGACGCAGAGCTACGGTTGTTTGTCAACGACGAGACAGAGCCGATCTACATAACGCACAGCCAGATTGATGGGGCGTATCTATTATTGCTGCCTGACGCAGGCGGGGTTCGCCAAGTCCGGGTTGAAATCAATCGCGCTCATTTTCAACCGTATATTTGGAGTCCGGATTCAGCGCAGCTCAAAATTCTGCTGGATGCAGGCTCGTTTCTGGTCAACGATTTCCATCTTGCGCGCCGAGTCACGCTTAGTTTCTGGATCACGACACTGGTGTTTATTGGGATGCTTGTTCTGATTGTGATGGACAAGCTGCATAACACGCTGGCGGCTCTATTAGGCGTCGCAGTCATTCTCAGCGTGAGCCTTGTAGGCGGCGCATTCATCCCCGATCTAACGATCCTGAATTTTGAGCAGGCGCTTCGGCATGTCGATTTTGACGTGATCTTCTTGCTGCTGGGCATGATGATCGTTATTGGCGTGGTGGAAGAGACCGGAATTTTCCAATGGCTGGCCTTTCAAGCGTTTCGGCTGGCGCGCGGGCGAGTCTGGCTGCTGGCGGTTATCCTGATGCTGATCTCATTTGTCGCGTCAGCGCTGCTTGACAATGTTGTCACAATGTTGTTGATGATCCCAATCACACTGCAGATCGCACTGGTGTTAGGAATAAATCCAATGTCCTTATTAATGCCGGCTCTCCTGTCATCCAATGTAGGCGGCATGGCGACACTGGTTGGCACGCCAGTCAACATTATCATCGGGTCGTACGCCGGGTTTGCCTTCAACGACTTTATCGCCCATATCACGCTGGGGACGCTGCTGATCGAAACAGGGTTGATCGCTTTTTGCCTGCTTGTTTATCGCAAAGATCATCACATCGGAGCGCGCAAGCAATCACCACGATTGCTCAAGAAACTTGAAGAAGATAGCCGCATTCGGGACGTTCCAAAAATGCGGAAGGCTCTCGCCGTGTTTGGCGGCATGTTGCTGCTGTTTATCTTTGGAGAGCAAGCACATCTGCCTCCGCCAGTGGCAGCAATTATTGGCGCGGTGGTGATGCTGCTCTGGGTTCATCCGCATATCGAACAGATGATGGGCGTGGTGGACTGGACGACGCTGATATTCTTTATTGCCCTTTTTATGGTGATCGGCGCGGTGCAAGAGGTCGGGCTTCTGGTATACATCGGTGACGCGCTCGCTCAACTCGTTGGCAGCAATCTCCTCTTGGCGACGTTGGCGACTGTCTGGTTGTCGATGGCTCTTTCTGGCGTGGTGGACAACATTCCCTTCGCCGCGGCGATGCTGCCCGTCGTTGGTTTGCTTGCCCGGATCGTGCCCGGCGCAGCGGATAACAACATCCTATTCTGGGCGTTGGTTATTGGAGCTAATCTCGGCGGCAATACCACTCTGATTGGCTCATCGGCCAATCTGGTTGTCAAAGGCATTTCTGAGCGCGCGGGCTACCCTATCAGCTTCCGAGATTTTATGAAGATTGGCCTTCCCGCCAGCATTGTCACGACGGCGTTGGGTTGCATCTGGCTGCTGCTCCACTTCCAGTAAGGAAGACAGCGCTTTGCCCTCTTGGATCAATCCTTGAACACAATTCGCTCATCAGTCATGTCAGCGATAATCGCCAGCGACTCGATCCGTATGTTCAAGTCAGCCAGAAACGCGCGCCCGCCTTCAAACGTTTTCTCGACCACCGTCGCCACCCCCACCAGCGATGCGCCTGCTTGCCGCGCAATCCGCGCCAGCGCGTGAATGGTCTTGCCTGATGCCAGAAAATCGTCAACGATCAAGATCGAATCGGCGGGCGCCAGAAACTCCGGCGAGACCATCAGCAGCACTTCATCGCCTTTGGTGTGCGAAGGGGCCGATTCCACATAAACCGGCTCTTTCATCGTGATAGGTTTGCGCTTGCGCGCATAAACCATAGGAACGCCCAACACTAACCCGGCCATTAGCGCCGGGCCAATTCCTGAGACTTCCGCCGTCAAAATCCGGGTGATCTTCTCATTGGCGAACCGCCGCGCGATTTCCTTGCCAATCGCGCTCATCAACGCTGGATCCATCTGGTGATTAAGAAGGCTGTCAATTTTGAGAATGCCATTGCCGAGGTTCTTGCCTTCGAGAAGAATACGCCGCTTGAGTTCTTCCATGCGATTGCCGCCTTACTTTTGAACAAGCAAGATCAACCATCGAGCGCCATCAGAGCGATTTCGGCGCGGCGCTGGTGAACGTTCCGTAGCGCGATCAAGTCTTGCGCGAGGCTGAACGGCAACGCCTCGCCGGATTCTTGCTGCCGCACCAGCCATTCTGAAATTGCCCATTGCTGGATCGATGACACTGCATTGTATAGCGGCGGGCCTTCAAAGCTGCGCCCGCTGGCTGCCAGATAGGTTTGCAGGAAATCATCAGCGGCCTCAGCGGCAGCGAAATCCACAAGCTGCATATAAGCGTTGGAGACATCCCAGCGCGGATCGCCCAGCGCCGCATATTCCCAGTCAACGATTCCGGCGATTTGCCCCTCATACAGTAGCGCGTTCGAAAAATGATAATCCCCATGCAACATAACAGGCGCGGCTTCTGGCACGTCAACGGCCAGCTTCATCGCCTTTTCGCACATGGATATAAGGTCGTCATGCCGCATTCGCATTGCCATAGCGCCCAGATTGGCAATCGCAATCGGCAATGTCACGGTCGGAGCCACAGAGCGGACTTGCTCTGGCGGCTCCAGCGCGTGAAGCTGCGCTAGCAGCCGCGCAAACGGCTCAACCTGCGTTCGAACTGCCTCTCGAAATGGCAGTCCGCTGGCTGACCAATCCGCGCCTGGCAGACGCGAGAATAAAACCAGATCGCCAAGAGCGTTGAACTCGCGCCCATAGGCGACAGGAACAGGGAAACCCTGCGAGCGCAGCCAGCGCGTTATCGTCACTTCGCGCTGGGCCTTGCCAAGATCATCAGCGCGCCACCAGCTAATTGTCGAAACGTATCGTCGCGCGATCAGCGACTCTCGCTCAATGCCGTGCCTCGAATTCCATAGCAGATCAAACGCGACCATTTCATGCTGGCGGCTAGGCAGTGGTTCGATTGCGTCGCCGCGCTGGCCATCGCGCTCCGGGAAAACATGCTGGCATAAGTCAGCCAGAATGCTGGCCGTGAGGGCCGGTTGGCGTGCCATCAAAGGGCTTGATTAAGGCGCGAAGAACAGAAGGACTGTCCGAGCATGAAACTATTCCTGTGCGAATTCGTTCTGACACACACATGCTAGCCTTAAAGATGCTGACAGCCCTTTGAGTTTTAAGATTCTTTATGCGCTATTGCAAATGCCACCTAGCCTCACCCCCTCTTATTATAAGCGATTCTACCATCGTAAAAAGATTTGCTTCAAATTATTCTCAGTTGAATCAGATTGCCGGACGACTAGCCTGAACAATCTCTTGCCTATCATCGCCCAGTTGGTCATATAATGGGGATGCGTCGCAGCGACGCTAATTTAAGAGAGGCTCCCACTGTGGATTCTTCAGAACTTCTAGATATGATTGCTCTGGCGGCACGGGACAAGCGCACTGAGCTAAACCTTGACAGAAAAGGGATTCGAGACCTGCCTCCTGAAATTGGCCTGCTCACAGAATTGCAGGACCTCAATCTTAATGATAATCGGCTGGTCAACCTGCCTGCGGAAATCGGGCAAATGATCAATCTGCGCACCCTGGATGTCAGCTACAACCGCATTGAAAGTATTCCGGCCCAGCTATGGCATTTGCGCGGGCTGGAAGCGTTGGATCTTGGCGGAAACCTATTGAGCGTGCTGCCGCCAGATATCAGGCGACTCGCCAATTTGCGGATGCTCGATCTGCATACCAATCGTCTCAGAGAACTGCCTATAGAGATCGGAACATTGGAGCAACTCCGCATTTTGGATATTAGCTACAACCAGATCGCAGAGTTGCCTGACGAACTCTGGCAGTCGCCCGTCATCCGGTCGCTTAACTTAAGCGCCAACCCTCTTGCCGAGATTCCGCCCCAGATCGCCGCGTTAAGCAACCTGAGAACGCTCACCGTCGGGGTCAACCACCTGACAATGATTCCCCATGAAGTAGGGCGATTGATCGGACTAGAGCGATTGATCATGCCGCATTGCCAGATCGCTTATTTGCCGCCAGAAATTGGAAATCTGGCTCAAGTTCAAATCCTTGATCTGCGGAGCAATCAACTCAAAGAACTGCCGCCAGAAATCAGAAAATTGACGCGGTTGGAAGAACTGTGGCTGATGGACAACAAGCTGCCTATCCCGGCGGAAGTTCTGGCGCAGGGAGACCGACCAAGCGCGATTCTGGATTACTACTTCGATCATCTGGCCTAACCTCATTGCAAACAGCCATTGGCTTTCGTGACATTGAATCGGGGCTGCGCGATCATCTCGGGGCGCAGCCGGGTTTGAACTTCATCGTTCATGCCAATATGACCGCGCTTGGCCCAATCAGCGGCGAGGCCGAAACAGTCGTGGATGCGCTGCTCGCGCTCGGCGGGACAGCGCTAATGCCCGCCTTCACCTACCAAACACAGATCATTCCTCAGGTAGGCCCCGATAACAACGCCATAGTCTACGGATCGGGCGACTCCATTAACGCTAAAGCCGAAGTGTTCCGACCTGATCTGCCTGCGCACCCCGACTGCGGCGCTGTAGCAGAAGCGCTACGAAAGAGGCCAGGCACGCTGCGTAGCGTCCACCCGATTCTGTCTTTCGTGGCGCATGGCCCCAAAGCGCGCGACGCGCTGGCTTCGCAGACCCGGCAAAACCCGTTGGGGCCTATCGCATGGCTGGAAGCGCACAATGGAGCGGCTCTGCTGTTAGGCGTGGATCAGCGAGAGAATTTTGCGCTGCATCTGGCCGAACAGCGCGCGGGGCGCAAAACATTCACCCGGTGGGCGTTAACCCTCGACGACATCGAAGAGCTAGAGAACATCCCCGGCTGCATGGAAGGCTTTAACGCGATCTGGCCGGAGCTTGCCAATATCACCCGAGCCGCGCAGATCGGGATGGGGCGCTGCGAGCTTATCCCGTTGGCGCCGATGCTATCCTATGCCGAGCAGCGCATCCGAGGTTTTCGGCAGTTCATGTTGTGCGAAAAACCAAGCTGCCTGAGCTGCCGAGCGCGCGAAAAATAGCATTCGCCTGTAGAAGGCGCAGGACAACAGAATAACATCAAGACACTACAAATCTCCGGCGAGACGAGCCGCCAGAGCGGTGTAACGCTGAGACACCTTGTCGTTTTTGACCGCAATGGCAATCGCCTTCTTTGACCCGACCAGCACGACCAACTGTTTAGCTCGGGTGATGGCGGTATAAAGCAAATTGCGTTGGAGCAGCATGAAGTGCTGTGTGACCATAGGCACGACCACCGCCGGATACTCGCTGCCCTGCGAACGGTGAACACTGATCGCGTAGGCATGGGTTAGCTCAGGAATTTCGCTAAAATCGTATTCCACCAGACGCTCGTCAAACAAAACCTTGATCGTTTGATCCACAAAATCCAAACTGTGGACACGCCCGACATCGCCATTAAAGACTTCTTTCTCGTAGTTGTTGCGGGATTGCATCACCTTGTCGCCTACACGGTACAGCTTGCCGGCGATGTGACGCTCGGCGTTGCGCCCCGGCGGATTCAAGACAGCCTGAAGCCGATCATTGAGGGCTGAAACGCCGACCGGCCCCCGGTACATCGGCACGATGACTTGAATATCGTTAAGCGAGTCCAGCCCAAAGCGGCGAGGAACGCGCTCGTTGACAATCTCGATAATCAGATCGGCGGCGCGCTCGGCGTCATCATCCACTTTGAACAGAAAGAAATCTTCCGCTTCGTCTGGAAACAGGGGCATTTCGCCGCTGTTGATGCGGTGCGCGTTTGAGATAATCAAGCTCTGAGCCGCCTGCCGGAATATCACAGCTAGCCGCGTCACCGGAGCGACGCCCGACGCGATCAGATCGCGCAGAACATCGCCCGCCCCCACGCTGGGAAGTTGATCCACATCGCCGACCAGCAGCAAATGCGAGCGCGGATCGACGGCGCGGAACAAGGCGTAAGCCAGCATCTCGTCCAACATGGAGCATTCATCGACGATCACGATGTCCACCGGGAGCGGGTTTTCCTCGTTGTGAGCAAAGCCGCCTGCCCGCTTCGAAAATCCCAACAGCCGGTGAATGGTGCGGGCGGGCTGCCCGGTAGCCTCGGCCAGACGCTTGGCAGCGCGTCCGGTGGGGGACGCCAGCGCGAAGGTGTGCCCGGCCATCATTAGCGCGCCGATGAGCGAGCGCAGGGTGGTCGTCTTGCCCGTGCCGGGGCCGCCCGTCAGGACGCTGATCTTGTGATTGATGGTGGTGATGATCGCCGTGTGCTGTTGATCCGAGAGTTCTACATTAGCTTCGGCGGCAGCCTGCGCGATTAGGGCCGGAGGATCGTAGGCTTGAATTTTGTCCAGCCGCGAGCTGGGAGTTTCCAGCATTCGCTGAACTGCGCGGGCGATTCCCGTTTCACCACGATGGAACATCGGCAGGTAAACCGCCCGGATCGTCTCGCCGTCCGCAGCAGGAAGATTCTCAAGATGCGCCAGCCCGCTTTCGGCGGCGCGATCAATGGCAGGAATGATCTGATCGCCTTCTACTTCCAACAATTCAGCAGCCGCGGCAGCCAGTTCTTGATCGGGCAAATAGACATGCCCATCATTTTGGGCTTGATCCAGTGTGTAGGCGACCCCCGCTTCCAAACGGCGGGGATGATCGGCAGGAAGGCCCAGTGCGCGCGCGATGCGATCAGCAGTTTTGAAGCCGATTCCCCAGACATCGCGCGCCAGACGATACGGATCAGCTTCGACCACACCGATGGACTCGTCGCCATAGGTCTTGTAAATCCGGGTCGCCAGGCTGGTCGAGATGCCATGCCCTTCGAGAAAGATCATCACATCGCGGATTTTACGTTGTTCAGCCCACGCCTTGATCACTAATCTTGCGCGGTGATTGCCGATTCCTTCGATCTCAAATAAGCGTTCAGGATTCGTGTCCAACACATCGAGCGTGTCAGAGCCAAAGGCGTCAACGATTCGTTCGGCGGTGCGACTGCCCACCCCTTTGATCAGCCCTGAGCCAAGAAAACGGCGAATACCCTCCACTGTGGCAGGGCGCATTCGGCGGACGTTTTCCGACTTGAACTGGCGCCCGTATTTCGCGTTGGTCTGCCATTGCCCATCAATGCTGAGGCTTTCGCCGGGAGTCAGGTCGGGCATGTTGCCGGTGACCGTCACCAAACCGTCATCGCCTGCGGCGTTCCAGAAGGCTAGCGTGCCTGTCGGGGCGAGGCGAATGACGCTGTAGCCATTCTCCACGTTGACATAGGTGACGCGCTCGACCGTGCCTTCAATCGTTTCGAGTTTCATAGGTCTTTCCGAAAAGCAATAACACTAACGGTGAACTTGCCCTGTTCTTAAGGACAGAGCGCATGTCCCAGTCAAGATGTTGCCCAAACTACTCCTCAAGGCAGCACGACCTCTTGGATGCCTGTCAGGATAAAGAATGGTCGCAAAGCCGTTGAGCTTGACACGCTACATAAGATCACACGTGTTGACCGCATCCGACGCCAGCAGCCCGGTGGTGATCTCCAATTCCCGCTCAAGCGCTGCTACGCTTTTGCCGCTGATTTCCAGCAGGCTCAACGCTTCCAGCTTGAATTCCTTGCTGTACGTGCGATGCTTCTTGCATCAAAGTCGATACTTGCGTGTGTCCATACCAAGCCTCCGATACACCCCAGTACGGGGTTTCAGTGTACCTCTTCTTAGACATTTTTTGTGTCCACTGAATCGGGGGAAGCCCAAGTCAAATTCTTAACCAAGTTGGCGTAGCGCGGTAGGTCGTGCTTGCTGTCGGTGGTGACGACCCGCACACGCCCGACCGAGCAAGGTATGCTCCATCTGCCGCAGAAGCCGCCGGACGCGGGTTTC
>Ga0210377_10000488_pt1 | contig 37996 bp, 31 predicted proteins | sample PLM4_65_b1redo_FD_155480 | JGI IMG/M metagenome (GOLD analysis project Ga0210377, IMG submission 155480) | Groundwater sediment microbial communities from an aquifer in East River, Colorado, USA - PLM4_65_b1 redo | ecosystem: Environmental > Terrestrial > Soil > Riparian zone | place: USA: East... | reverse complement strand
GTGAGATATTGGATTTCATCGCAGAGGTAGCCTATAAAGAAGCAAAGAACACCTTCACGCTTCCCGGGCTCGGCAAGCTCGTGCTCGTACAGCGCAAGGCCCGCATGGGTAGAAACCCGGCAACCGGCGAAGCCATCAAGATAAAGGCAAAGAAAGTCGTCAAGTTCCGGGTTGCCAAGGCAGCCAAAGATGCAATCCTTGGTTAACAAGTTGTCATTCCCTCATATAATCAGGCCCGCTCCTGACAGGAGCGGGCCTGGCGTTTTTCATAAATGTCGTTGAGGCAGATTGCCCGTCCTGTTCTTGACGATACGCTTCCCCCTACTTAAAAAAAGGACCGAAGAAAATAGTCATTTCATTCCTCTGTCTTCCTGAAAACACGCACCTCCACATCGACATCCAATGTCAGTCTCTCAAGCGCCTCCACTCTGGATTTGGTGTTAAGATCGATATTCCAGAAATAGGGGGTCATTGCCAGCAGGTCCATGATTTCTCCGGCACTCGTCAGCTCGATCTGATAATTGGTCCTCGTTTCCGCGCAGGGAGAGAAAAGCCCCCTGGCCTGTTCGATCATTGCTGATTGTGCATGCTCCCTGGCAATTGGATAGATGATCTCCCGCAGGCCGTTCAGGTGTCTTGGGCCGGGGCTTGCCATCACAAGCCTCCCGGTCTTCCTCAGGATCCTTGAGAATTCAGCAAAGTCGATAGGTGAAAAAACGTTCAGAACAACATCAAGGGATGAGGGGGCAAAAGGCAGATCAACGATACTGGCAACAATCCAGTGCATCGTTTTATCGCGTTGAGCGGCCTGGCGAACTGCAAATTTTGAGATGTCGACGCCGTAATAGTCGACGGCGATCGGGCTGCCGGGGCGGTTGGCAAGAGACTCCCTGAGGCGCTTAAGATAAAATCCCTCTCCACAGCCGGCGTCAAGAACACTGAACGAGCGACCACGCTCCAATCCAGCGAGATGAGCAATAACAGCCTCGTTGATGCTGTCAGATACCCTGTCGTAGAACCCTAAATCCAGGAATCTTCTCCGGCTCCTGATCATATCCGCGCTGTCACCGGGCTCTTTGGAATGCTTCTGGTGAGCAAGCAGGAGATTTACGTATCCCTGACGAGCGGCGTCAAAGTTGTGCTTGTTGCAGCATTGGTAGCCGCCCGCGGAGCTCAACAAGGGCTGCCGGCAAACGGGACATTGCAGGATGGAGGTCATATGCCCTTCGCCCCGTAGGTCCTTATCTCTTCCAGAAAAGCCTCTCCGTACCGCTCAAGCTTCACGTCTCCCACGCCTGAGATACGTCTCATCTCGGATGCAGTTTTCGGAAAATGTCTGCACATCTCATGGAGCGTCTTGTCTGAAAAAATAACAAAGGGAGGCACGTGGTTCGTTCCGGCGATCCTTTTTCTGATCACGCGCAGCTGGTCAAAGAGCATCTCGTCATACCAGCCGCCTTCAGCTTTTTTCCCGCGGCGCTCCTTTGGCTTCACCTCTTCCCGCTTGAGCCCGAAGACCTCTTTGTTGCCACGGAGCACGTCTGCGCCCCTGGGCGTGAGCTTTAAAACCGGGTAGCGATCGCCGTCCTGTCTGATCAACTCCTGGGCAAGGAGTTCATTAACGATGAAGCGCCAGTGGTTCTTGTCCTGGAGCTTTCCAGCGCCGAACGTCTTGAGTTCATGATGTCCAAGCTCCCGGATGCGCCTGGTATCCGCGCCCATGACGATGTCAATGATGTGGACGATGCCGAACCGCTCACTGGCCCTCGCTATGGCAGACATGAGTATCCGGGCATCGGTTGAGATATCGATCCGGATCACCGAGCCGGTACAGATGTCGCAGGCCCCGCAATTTTCCGTACCGTATGCTTCGCCGAAAAAAGAGAGGAGCTGTTTCCTCCTGCACACATTATGAGATGCGAACCGGACGGTCTGGTTCAACTTCTCCATGGCGATCGCGCGTTCCGTTTCGTCTTCCATCTTGTCGATGAAATATCGTATCTTCGGGATATCGCCCCTGCTGAAATAGAGCAGGCAGTGAGCCGGTTCGTTATCGCGCCCGGCGCGGCCCGTTTCCTGGTAATAGGCCTCGATATGTTTCGGGAGGTCGGCATGCACCACGAAGCGGACGTTCGACTTGTCGATTCCCATGCCGAACGCAATGGTCGCAACGATCACAGAGACCTCGTCCTTATTGAATGCCTCCTGGTTCTGATCGCGTTCTTCGGACGGCAAACCGGCATGGTAGGGGAGTGCCTTGATGCCGTGGGATGCAAGGAACTCTGCTGTTGCTGAAACCGAGTCCCGGGTCGTCCGATATACGATCCCCGACTCGCCCGTGTGGTCTTGTAAAAATTCCAATATCTGTTCTTCAACCCTCGATTTCGGTTTGACCTGGTAGAAGAGATTGGGCCGATTGAACGATGCGCGAATGGTATGGGGCGTCCTGAGTCCGATCTTATGAATGATGTCCTGCTGGACCTTCTGCGTCGCGGTGGCGGTGAAGGCGGCAACGGGGATGTTGGGAAAGAGTTCTGGAATAGCGGACAGGGCAAGGTAGTCGGGCCGGAAATCGTGACCCCACTCGGAGATGCAGTGTGCCTCGTCGATGGCAAAGAGCGAGAGGGGTATGCGTTTGAGCGCCTCGATGAACTGCGACATGGCGAAGCGTTCCGGAGCGATGTAGAGGAGCTTGACCTGATTGGTGTTGAGCATGCGCTCGATATTCGCGATCTCCCGCTGGTCGAGCGAGCTGTTCATGAACACGGCGGCAATTCCGTTTTCTCTCGCTGCGTCGACTTGGTCCTTCATGAGCGAGATAAGCGGACTGATAACGACTGCTGTTCCCTCCAGCAACAGCGCCGGGAGCTGGTAACACAGGGACTTTCCTCCGCCCGTTGGCATGACTGCGAAGACGTCTTGTTGATTCAGGATGGTGTTTACGATGGTCTCCTGGTTCGGCCGGAAGGACTCAAAACCGAAGACCGTGCGGAGTGTGTTATGAACCACGGCATTGTCGTAAGGTTTCATGGAGCACCATGATAATCCTGGAAAACAGTGTTGTCAAGATGAGAGAGGGGAGAGAATTTTCCGTCTTCTCAGCCTGTATTATTTATGGTATGATGATTCATTCGGGAGGAAACTATGATCGATTTTTATCTTGTTTGCAGAAAGTTCCGTCTCGTTGCGGTTGCTCTCCTGCTGCTGTTCATCTTGTACGCTGCGACCAGACAAGCACACGCCCAGACTGCACAGGACGTCGTCGCCTCGGTAGAGAACCATTTCCGTGACCTTGCCGACCTCACCGCAAAGGTGACGCAGAAAAACGTCCTTAAGTCCATCGGTAAGACGCAGAAATACGAGGGAACGCTGTTCATCAAGAAACCGGGCAAGCTCCGGCTCGAGTATTCGAATGGACAGCTCATTCTCATCGACGGCACGGCCGCGCTGCTCTATTCCAAAAAGAACGAACAGGTAATCAAGAAGACTTTTACGGATTTTGAGCACATGAACATCCCCGTGGCATTCCTGCTCGGCGCAGCCCATATCCGGGACGACTTCGACGTTCAGCAAGCGGACCCGAAGACGCCGCGCGAACTCGAGCTCCAGCCCAGGAAGCCGGGGGCGGCCATGAAGAAGATGCGTCTCCGTGTCGATGACGCCGGCCGGATCATGGAACTCATGATCTTCGACAGGTCCGGCAACACAACCACGATAACCTTTACGGACATCCGGGAAAGCACGGGTGTCGACGACCAGCGCTTTATTTTTAAGGCCCCGAAGGGAACTGAGATTATCGAGTAATGGCTCGAATTGCAAATTGAAGATTGTTAATTGGAAATTGCAAATTTGAAATCAACAATTTCCAATATTCATTTTCTAATCAAACCGGAGGTTGCCATGGCTGCAGAAAATTCATTTGATGTGGTGTCGAAGATCGATATGGCCGAGGTGACAAACGCGGTGACCCAGGCACTTAAGGAGATCGGCCAACGGTTCGACTTCAAGGGGAGCAAGTCCCATATAACGCAGGAGAAGGACGCCCTCGTGATCGTGTCCGATGATGAGTTCAAGCTGAAGAGCGTGATCGATATCCTGCAGGGCAAACTCGTGAAGCGCGGAGTGCCGGTCAAAAACCTGTCCTTCGGCAAGGTGGAGGCGGCCCTCTCGGGCACGGTGCGCCAGCGCCTGACGCTGCAGCAGGGAATCCCCACGGACAAGGCCAAGGAGATCGTGAAGGCGATCAAGGACTCCAAGATCAAGGTGCAGGCGTCGATCCAGTCGGACCAGGTGCGCGTATCAGGCAAGGACAGGGACAATCTTCAAACAGTCATCCAGCTCCTGAAGGGAAAAGACTTCGGCGTCGAGCTCCAGTTTGAAAACTACCGAAGCACGTAACCATCGAAGCGCCTCATATACAGGACAGACCGGAACAAGTCGTATTTCCATCTAAGGAACAGAATGAATGGCGGCGGATCATAACAACGAGAGATGAAGGAAAAGGAACGAAAGCTTTGTGTACGTATCAATCATCTATTCTCACTTCTCACGCGATTCCTTCAGTCGTTTGCTTCTGTGATCTTCCTGTCTCGTCGGTAATTTTTTTCTGTAAACGGTTAATGATCGAGTTACAAGCCGTTTGAAACCTGTTTCCAAAAACATCTTTCACCATCGCAGATATCCGTCCTAACTGATGAATTAATCTTGCATTATTTGCTTAAACTGATATAATTTTGACCATTCAATTTAACAGGGAGAATTCATGAGCCTTGTCGGCAGGCTGGAAGACCTTGCACTACCCGACATCTTCCAGATCATCAGTCTGAGCAAAAAAACCGGCACCCTCGTTGTCCGAAGCCGCAGGGGAACGGGGATGGTTGTCTTTAAGGACGGTCAGGTGATCCAGGCCGCGAGCGACAGCATTCGCGACTCGCTCGGCAATATCCTGGTGTCCCAGGGCATGCTGGACGAAGCTGCACTGTCCAAGGCGCTGGCTTTTCAGAAACGGGAGCCCGACAAACCGCTCGGCATGATCCTCACGGACATGGGGGTGGTGGCTGCGCAGACGCTCCAGAGCGTCATCCGCAAGCAGATCGAGGAGATCATTTACGACCTGCTGGATTGGGAAGGGGGATTCTTCAACTTCGAAATCGGTGAAATCATCCCCAAGGACACGATCGAGATCGACACCCAGGAATTCCTCCTCAAATCCGGCATCAGCGCTGAATACCTGCTCATGGAGGGCACGCGGATACTCGATGAGAGGCGGAGGGATGAGAAAAGACCGGCGGCTGCACGGCCGGCCCCTGTTTCACCAACGCCTGCCGAGCCCACTGCCGCACCGAAAGCACCTCCTTCCCCTGCCAGCTACGAACCTGCCAAAGAGGAGTTCCGGGCCCGAATAGAAAAAGAAGCGTCCCGCAAGGACCTCACCGCGCTCAAATCCATGTTTGTCGAGCTCAGATTCCCGACTGCCACGGCCGAGGTGACGCTTCTGATCTTGCGGTACGCAAGCGAGGTGGTGAACCGTGCGGTCCTGTTCATGGTCAAAAAGGACGAAGTGCGCGGCCTCGGTCAGTTCGGTATCGAGCTCAAGGGGAAATCAGCGGACCAGGTAGTCCGCAATATCAAGCTCCCGCTGAATCAGCCCTCCGTGTTCCTCAGCGTGATTGAAAGCCGGCGCAGCTATCTTGGCGCCCTCGAGTCGAACCCGAGCCACACCTATCTCATGAACGAACTCGGAGGCACGATGCCTGAAGCGGTTCTTGCCATACCGCTGGTCGTGGACGGTAAAGTGGCGCTGGTCGTATACGGCGATAATCTGCCCGAGCGGAGACCGATCCGGGGTATGGATACACTCGAAATTTTCATGAACCAGGCGGGTATGGCGCTGGAAAAAGCGCTCCTCGAAAAGAGAATTGCCGAACTTCAGAAGGAGCAACGATGAAGAACGTCCTTGTTGTCGAGGATTCCAAGGCCATTCGTTCGATGATTCGGGTATCGCTCGAGGAAGCCGGCGGTTTTTTCGCGGTGGAGGCAGGCAACGGCTTTGAGGCGCTCAAGACGCTTCCCACGCGGCGCTTCGACCTCATCATCACCGACATCAACATGCCCGACATCAATGGTCTGGAGCTTATCGGCTACGTGAAGTCCAACCCCACCTACCGGGATATTCCGCTTATCATCGTGAGCACTGAAAAGACCGAAGCGGACAAAAAGCGAGGTATCGCCCTCGGTGCCGCGGGCTATGTCGTGAAGCCATTCAGGAAAGAAGAGCTCATGGGCATGGTCACGAAGGTGCTTGAGACAGCGGCGCGTGATGCGCGCTGAATTGGAAATTGAAGATTGGAAATTGAAGATTGCGAAGAGATAAATTGAAAAACGGTCTAGATTGCTGCAGTTTTATAATTTTCAATTTACATTTTCCAATTTCCAATTTTCAATGGAGCGCAGCGACATGAAGACAGACCGGCCCATAAAAGACTTTCTCGCCGAGGCTGAGGACATCCTCGAATTGGCGAACCAGACGCTGCTGTCGCTTGAAACCGGGCAGGCCGCTGGCCGCATTGATCCTGATCAGGTGAATGTCCTGTTCCGGGCGATCCATTCCTTCAAGGGGCTCGCGGGCATGTTCGGGCTTAAGGAACCGTCGGAGCTCTCGCACAAGCTGGAATTTCTCCTCGACGAGCTCCGGCTGGGCAAGGTGGGTCTCGGCAGGAAGGTCCTTGACGTTGTGCTCGGGACCGTGGCGCTGCTCGGCAAACTGGTGCAGCAGGCCGGGACGGATCAACCCTTCGAAGACATTGCGTCCGCCCTATTCGACATCGACGGGATACTGAAGGCAAAGCCAGCCGCCGGGTCCGGACGACCGATTGGTGAGCAGGTCGGTCTCGACCAAGGCATTCTGCAGGTCCTCACCGAGTATGAAGAGCACCGTCTCAGGGAATGCATCAGGGAGCGAAAGAACCTGTTCATGCTCAAGGCTCAGTTCGATTTTGCAACCTTTGAAATTGCGCTCAAGGAGCTCAATGCCACCCTTAAGAAACACGGAGAGATCATTTGCACCCTGCCGACGGCAGGCGGGGGGAACTGGATAGGTTTCAGCATTGTTGTTGGTACGACCGAGGATGCGGGGTTGTTCGCGTCCATCATTTCCCTGCCGCATGTAGCTATCGAGAAGATTACGTATGTCGAAGAGCGCAGGACCGAAGACCGAAGGGCCGAGGAGCCACGCCCCGGCGTGGACGCGGCGGGCCTCAAGTCCGTAAGCAACACCGTCAGGGTGGACATCTACAAGCTCGACAGCCTTATGAACGTCGTGGGAGAGATGCATCTGGTCAAGAACATCATCGGCCGGATCACGAAGGAACTTCGCGCCATGCAAGGCAACACGGGTATTTCCGTGGATCTGTACAAGGCGCAGCGCAGTCTTGAACGGAAGCTGAACGAGCTCCAGGAGGGCATCCTTGAGGTCAGGATGGTCCCCATCGGCCAGATCTTCACGCGCCTGGCTCAGGTGGTCAGAAAATATGCGCGGGACGCAGGGAAAGAGATCGACCTCCAGCTTCAGGGTGAGGAAACGGAGCTTGACAAGATCATGATCGAAGACCTTGCTGATCCGCTCATGCACCTGATCAGAAATGCGATCGATCACGGCATCGAAGCCCCTGACATCCGGAAACAGCTCGGTAAGCCGGAACAGGGGACCGTGAACCTGACAGCGTTTCCCCGGGGCAATCATGTGGTCATCACGATCGAGGATGACGGAGCGGGGATGGACCCATCGCGGATACTGAACACGGCCGTTGAAAAGGGCTTACTCCCCCCGGATCACGGACTCGATCTCGAGCGCGACCGCAAGGAGATCCTCGATCTCATTTTTCTTCCCGGCTTTACCACCAACAGGACGGTGACCGAGATGTCGGGCCGCGGTGTGGGTATGGATGTCGTAAAGCGGAATGTTTCCAAGCTCTCGGGTATGATCGATATCAACACCGAACCTGGAGTAGGCAGTACCTTTGCCCTGACGCTTCCTATCACGCTCGCCATCATCAAGGCGCTTGTCATCGAAACGGGCAGGCAGGTTTTCGCCATCCCGCTCAGCTCGGTGCTTGAGATCCTGCAGGCAACCGACGATCAGGTGGAGACCATCGAGGGGCGCGAGGTGATGGCTGTGCGTGATGAAACGGTCCCGCTTCTCCGGCTTACCCGGGCGTTCAACCTCACTGCTGACCACGGGAGCAATTCCTTCTATGTCATTCTGGTCGGCATTGCTGAGCGGAGGCTTGGCATTATTGTTGATCGTCTCAAGGACCAGCAGGAGATCGTTATCAAACCTCTTGGGAAAAGATTCTCTGAGACGACGGGCATTGCCGGGGCCACCGAGCTGGGTGACCGGCGGGGTGTCGTCGTGCTCGTTCTCGACGTGGAATCGCTCGTTGACGGTGCACTGAAAAGAGTAGCTGTCAGCAAGTAAGTGCAGAGCGAGCCGACCGACCGCGCCGGCGTCACTCTCGGGAAACGCAAACGACGCAACGCGAGAAGAGGAGAGGGACGACAAAACGGTTGCCTCGGTCCATGACATGTACAAAGAATTTTACAGACTCAGGGAAAGGCCTTTTAATAAAACGCCGGACCCGCGGTTCCTCTACCACAGCCCGAAACACGGGGAGGCACTCGCGCGTCTTCTGCATGCAGTGGAGGAACAGGACATCGTCCTGCTCACCGGCGAGATCGGATCAGGCAAGACCACGCTCTCCCGCGCCTTCATTGATTCGCTGGACGAGAGCTATCACCCGCTTCTCATTATCAACCCCCGGCTTTCTCCGTCGCAGCTCCTGCGCACCGTGGCGATGCGCCTCGGCATGGAAGACGCGAGCCGGTACCGGCACGATATCCTCGAGGGGATCAATGCGAGGCTCTATGAGCTGTACGAAGCGGGCAGGCGGCCGGTGATCATTATCGACGAGGCGCAACTCATCCCGGGCAAGTCGACCTTTGAAGAATTGCGGCTTTTGACAAACTTTCAGCTTGATAATTGCAATCTCCTGGCCCTTGTGCTGATCGGCCAGACCGAGCTCCGGGATCGCCTCAACAAGAAGCCGTACCGGGCGCTCCGCCAGCGCATCGGGCTGCAGTATCATCTGGGACCGCTCAACGCGGAAGAGGTTGAGGCCTATGTTCGGCACCGGCTCGAGATCGCCGGCAGGTCAGAGCCGCTGTTTGATGATCAGGCGCTGGCGCTCCTGTTTACATATTCGGAAGGCATTCCCCGCCGCATCAATACCATCGCGGGGAACGCGCTGGTAGAAGGATTCGGACGATCGGCCGAGATCATCGGGCCAGAGATCATCGAGAGTGTGGTTCACGATGGGGCGTAAGGTAAGGCATGACAGACGAGAGATGAGGGACGACGGGCGAAAAAGCGTCCATCGTCTCAGCGTGCGAAAGGAACGGTCGTCCGTCGTTGATACGGGAGGAGCAACACGACATGGACATTCTTGCAGCGCGAAAGAAAGCAGCGGAACAGGCGAATGCCCGGAACAAACCGAAAGCGGTGACCCCGGCAGAACAGCCGACTCGGGAAGCAGAGGCTCCAGCAGGACAGCCGAGTCGGGAACCAGAGGCTCCGGCAGAACAGCCGAGTCAGGAACCGGAGACGCCGGCAGCACAGCCGAGGCCGGAACCAGAGGCGCCGCCCGCTCCCTCCGAGCCAAGCCCCGACCGGATTGTGGGGTCTCCGGCAGCGTCGGGCGTTGTCCCGGCGCTTGAAGAGACTGGCGACAAGGCCGGGGTCGTTCCTGTTTCCGACGCAGGCGAATCGGAAGAAACTGAGCAGAGTGAGATTGAGCTGCTTTCGTTCCGTCTCGGCGGCGAGGTGTATGCCGTGCTGGTGGCAGATGTGCGGGAGGTCCTGAAGAACTATCACTTGACAACCGTGCCGAACACACCCGACTATATTCTCGGCGTCATGTCGCTCCGGGGGGCCATGCTGCCCGTCATCGACCTTTGCAAGCGGTTCGGTCTTGCACCGGGCGCCAAAGACGAAAAATCGAGGATTGTCGTGGTCAGTTCCGCTGACGAAGTGGTGGGGCTCGTGGTCGACCGGGTGACGGGGGTGTTCAGGATTCTTCCCGATGAGGTCAAGCCGGTGCCGGAAAACCTCGAGCAGGGTGCGGAGTTCCTGCGCGGCATCGTGAGGACAGATGACCGGCTGTATATCCTGCTGGATCTGGAAAAGGCCCTGGGTGTGTAATATAAAGCCGGATTGCAAAATTCGTAATTAAACAAGAGGGAGTACGAACCATGATCGATCATAAGAGACACCGCGGAGTTTTTGTTTTCCTGGCGCTATTCGCAGCAGTCACCCTGCTCGGTGCATGCGGCAATTCCAACAAAAAATCAACATCCCCTGCCGGAGCGGTCTCACTAAACGCTGCAACGGCAGTGGGCATCAATGTTTGCACCACCTGCCACACTGTGGCGACGACAGACTGGCTCACCACTAAGCACGCAAACGCCGTGGACGGCACCAACAGCGCGGGCTCGCCGACGCTTGGCGGTAATTATATTCCGGGATCTTGCGGGCAGTGTCATGACCCGAATGGCGACAGCGCCTATATCATCGCGGCGGGTTATATCGGAAGCGTCGCGCGGCCGGTTGTCGGATGCGAAGCCTGCCATGGGCCGGGAAGCCTGCATGCGAACTCCGGCGGGGCTGGAGCGATATCCCTTCTTTCCGGCACGTATGCTTCGACATCGATTGGATCGACGACGGTTTCCGGCCAGTTTATCATGTGCACGAATTGCCATGAGCTGCTCGATTCATCGGGAACGGCAACGGTGACCAGTCCTGTGCACGGCCTCGCAAGCGTCGTAACTCCAACAGGCACTCAGTATACCATCACGGACACGCATTTTGCCACCGCGGGCGATTGGTCAACGGGACAAAACAGCAATGATGTATCCGGCTACGCCATGAATTTTGCGGATGACCGGGTCTGCGTTAACTGTCATAACCCGCACAAGCCGGCCGACATCAACAGAGAATGGGCCCGATCGCTGCATGCGGACAAGGCCGCATTGAATGCATGGGCACATTACAACTGGACGTGCGATGCCGCGAATTGCGGCGGGGCGAACGGGGACAGGACCACATGCCAGCGGTGCCATACGACAACAGGATTTGCAGCCTACGCCGATGCGCTCGGAAGCGGCAATGTCTCATTGGCAGCCGCCATCTTCGCAGGCGGCCCGCCTCCGCTGGCGCCTCCGCTGGCGTACAATGCAAACTTCAAACCGGAGATGCTGGAGTGCAAAGGCTGCCATGTGAACAACAGGGGAGGCCTGAGGAACCCGAGAGCTTACAAGGCATCATATCAAATTCCCGTGGGTGGTTTTCCTTCTGGTTCCCCGATAAATGCAGACGTGTCTTATCAATACCCCGATATCTTCGCATCAAACGTCTGCATGCCCTGTCATACGGGGCGCGGGAGCGGCAAAGCGATTCATAATCTCAAAACGGATTTCAGCAATGATCTGGGCTTCCCCGATGGTCACTACCTGACGGCAGGCGGAACGATGTTCAAGGGCACGCCATACGAATATGCCGGAAGGAACTATGTCGATCCCGCTTCTTACAAACACAATCAGATCGGCACACCAACTGCTCCGAACACCGGTTCGAACGGCCCTTGCATCGGGTGCCATATGGACCGGCCGGGCATGGGCGGCAATCATCTCTTTGAGCCGATTGGCACGAATACGAGGACCATCATCGTATCGAGCGAGATTTGCTTTAACTGCCATGCCGGTTCGAGCATTGATTTTGGAACAGTGGTGCAGAATGAGAAGGACAACTTTGAATTTGCCCTCGAAGCTCTCGAGACACAGCTCGATCTCGTAAGTGGTTTTACGTTTACCACCAACTATCCGTATTTCTCGACCGTGAAGTGGCTTTCTGCCGGCGATTCTGATACGACGGGCAACACGACCGGTAAAAACAATCTGGGCGCCGCCTTCAACTTCAGTCTCCTCCATCATGAACCGGGGGCCTACGTGCATAATAGCAAATACGTGAAGAGGATCCTCTACGACTCTCTCGACTGGATCGATGACGGACAAATGAACTACTCGGTCGGCGCGACGCTTAGCACAACATGTACGAGCGCATCGCAGCCTTGGTGCACAGGGGCCATGAAATATCTCTTGCCGAACGGAGTGCTCTGGCAGCAGGGCCCATGGCCAAATGGATACGGCATCGATGCTGAACGGCCCTAACCCACACTTGAGGTAAAGGAGGTTTCACATACATGGAAGGATTCGAGAAATGGAAAAAATGGCTGGCAATCGGGATTCTCGGGGCCTTCTTTGCAGTGGGATGTGCGGTGCTCAAGGAATCGAGGCCGATCTTGCCGATCAAAGAGTACGAAAAGATGATCGCCGGGCGGCTGGACGCGGACTACATCGGCACGGACAACTGCCTCAAGGCGTGCCACGTCCACGACAAAATCAGGCGAGATTTCGATCTCTCGACCATGGGCGCGCAGCTGTCGAGAGAATCCGGAATGCCGCTTGTGAACTGCGAGAGCTGCCATGGTCCGGGAAGCCTCGCCATTGAGGGGCTGACACCGGAAAAAATACAGGCAGATGAGAAGGCGGGAAAGCGCACAGAGTGTGACTTCAAGACATTCATCGACATAAAGAACCTGCCTGCACAGGCGAAGTCGCTCATCTGTCTCAAGTGCCACACCGCAAACGCCACATTCAACCTGCATAACTGGAACGCCGGCGCCCATGCGGTGGCCGATGTGTCCTGTTCAGACTGTCATAACATCCACGCGGGCCACAATCTGAAGGTGAGACCCAGGGACACGGCCGAGATGTGCGAGCGGTGCCACCAGGATATCAAGGTTGCTTTCACGCTCCCGAACCATCATCCAGTTCCGGAGAAAAAAATTTTTTGCACGGATTGCCACGATCCTCACGGCGGCAGCACAGAGAAAGGCTTGAGAAAGGATACGGTGAAGTCCACGTGCACACAGTGCCATCCTGAGAAGGAGGGACCGTTCGTGTACGAGCACGCAGACCTGATCGAGGACTGTCGTAACTGCCACACGCCGCACGGTTCCGTGAACAATAACCTGCTTATTCTGCGCGAGCCGTACCTCTGTCTTCAGTGCCATCCCTCGCACCGGATCAGCAGCACGACGACAGCGGAGACCAAACAAGCATACTATCTGCGGTGTTCGGACTGTCATTCTCAAATCCATGGTTCTGACCTGCCTTCGCCAAGCGGCAGGGGCAGTTTCATACAGTAAAAGGAGCCTCGACTATGAAAAAGAAGTTGATGATCCTGTTGACTTTTGTGCTCTGTGCCGCTTCCGTCAGGGTTCAGGCAGCAGGCACCGCGCTGCCGGAGCTCCCCACCATCGAAGCACTACCTGCGGAGTCCCCGGGGGTTGTCTTGAACACGAGGCTTGGACTGGGCTATCGATTTATATCGCAGGAGGGCAATCCATCCCATGCCGGGGAATATGAGTATCTCAAGTCTTCTGGTGTCGGGTCGCTTGACTTCGAATGGGATACACTTCCGCACCGCTTCAGGCTGGAATCCTATTATCTGAACTCCAAGGATTATTTCGGCGAACTGGACTATGCGTTCAAGGACGTCGTGCTTTTCAACATGTACACGCGGGGGATGTACCATAACCTGGACCACTACAGCTTCGGCCCGGACGATCCGACCACGCCATCACCGAGTTTTGTGAATAAGAACCCCCATGATGTCTATGCGATCGAGGACAAGATGCAGAGGGCATTTATCAGGTTCAAGACCCCGGATTTCCCCTTCCACCTCTTTGCTGATGTGCAGACCCTTGACCAGGAAGGGCTGGCCCAGCAGCGGTTTCTGCGCGGCTACACCGGAGGGCTGGACAAGGTTTCGCAGTCGCGGAACGTTGACTGGCAAACCCAGAACGTCAGATTGGGAATGAACAGTCATCTGGGTCCTGTCGAAGCAGAGTATAGCCACGAAGAGAAAAAGTTCCAGGTGAATTCAGCGAAAGCGCTCTACGATTCCTATTCCGTGCCGAACATGATCATTCCGCACAATGAGGTGCCTGACCTGAAGTCCTCCCAGGACACGGTAAAGCTCCATACGACATACTCGGGCGGATTCGTGGCTTCTGCCACCTATTCGGACGGAGACAAGAAGAATCAGGACAGCGGCGCCAAGGCTGATTTCCGGAACGCTGCCGCAGACATCACCTTCATACCGGTCACGAGCGTATCGCTCTTTGTCAAGTACCGGCACTATGATCTCAATACGAGCAATCCTGATACGGTGCTGATGCCAGGTCTCGGCGCGACGTATGCAGTCCGTGATTCCCTGTCGTCAACGCGGGACCAGCTGAGCGGCATCATCCGATATCGGGTGAACGCGAGACTGACGGTAAGAGGGGAGTATGTGTTCGATACCATTAACCGGGACCCATCGAGCGGTGGCATCCTTTCGCCGCTCCAGATTTCGCCGGTACCAGCAGGCAGTGGCCCGAATTTCTGGGACGTCGCTCATCGGACAACGAAATGTACTGAGAAGATCGGAATCACCTACCGGATCATGAACAAACTCTCTCTCCGGGCGGACTACAGTGCCACGCAAGTGACCGATCCGGCCTATGCGAACGATCCGGACCAGATCAATTCAGGCACGGCCACGGTAACCTGGACACCTGCCCAGCGGGTCATCGCTCTGGTGAGCTACGGGGGTCTTCGGGAGAAGCGCAGCGACCTGTCAGCTCAGCTTGGCGGCGGAAGCATGAAGATGGACCGCGACCAGGCGCTCGGCAGCCTCACGTTCCTGGTGGGCAATCGCTCCTCGGTGACCGCCAGCTATTTGTACTTCAGGAATAAACAGTCTCAGACCCTCACCGTCACCGATGGAACAGGAGCTTTCATCCTGGAAGACGGCGTTCCTTATGGGGACAAAGCCCAGATCTTCTCCCTGTCCGCGAGCGTTGCACCCTCAGAGGGTGTCATGCTGACCGCGGATGCGAGCAAATGCTACACCCAGGGCAACTTCCGCTTGAATGGTACGGTCCCTAACACAGCGGGGATTGATGTCCTCTCGGATATGAAGGTCGTTGAGGATATCTATGGAGCGAGCGTGGCGGTACAGCACAGTAAGTACCTCAGCAGCGAGCTCCGGTTCCAACAGCGGCATTATGATGATCAGATCGATAATACTCAGGACGGTAAAGTCAGCATGGTCATGGCCATCGTATCCATGAAGTGGTAGCGGGCGCGACGATGAGACGAATGCAATGGATACTGATTGCCGCATTGCTCTTCCAGGCGGCCCCGGCCCCGGCAGCTGATAAGACCGTGGGTGTGGTCATGTCGGGGAACATCGGATACTATCAGGAAATACACAAGGCATTTCAGGCCGCCCTCGTAAAAGAGGGGTTTGACCATCGCACGGTCGACATCCTGCTGCAGATGCCTTCCCCTGACCCGATGTCCTGGACGAATGCGGCGCGCAGGCTGGCGGTTGCCGAGGTGAACGTGCTGGTCACTTACGGCGCGCCCGCCGCACTGGCTGCGATCAGGGAGGCGAAAGGCATTCCGATCGTCTTCGCCGGTGTCTACGATCCGAACGCAGTGGGCGTCTCGGCCAAGAATGTCACCGGCATCAGCTCCGCTGTGCAGATGACGAGCCTGTTGAAGTATGCAAAAAAAATTATGCCATTTACCAGGCTTGCCGTCGTCTACAATGAGCAGGAGCCCGATTCGGTGCGGCAGGCGAATGAACTGACGCAGCTTGAGAGCCAGTTCGGGTTCCAGACCGTCAGGATGGCTGTCAGGAGATCCGCAGACGCCGGAAAGCTGGTGTTCGCGCGCAAGGCGGACGCGGTGTTTATCTCGGTAAGCGCGGTGGTGAACGAGGCGATTGACGTTTTTGTGAAAACCGCGCACGACGCAAAGGTGCTTACGATCAGCCAGACCGGCGGCACCGCGGAACACGGGGTAATCCTCAGCCTTGCGCCGAGTGCGACGGAGCAGGGGGAGGCGGCGGCACGGCTTGCCGCGCGGATGCTGAAGGGTGGGAACCCCAAGGGCATGCCGGTGGAGTTCCCAAAACAGGTGGAACTGGTGCTGAATCTCAAGGAGGCGAGAGAGCTCGGAATCAAGGTGCCTTTTGATCTCATTACGGATGCAGCGAGGGTGCTCAAATGAAAATACGATTATCATCCGTGAACCTCAAAACGCGGGCCATGGTGGTCACCGCCGCTGTCCTGTTTCTGGTTATAGCCGTAAATACGCTCGTCAATATCTCCGTGGCCACGAGCAAATATCGTGAGGCGCTTATTGCGCGGACCACCGCGCTCGCGGAGGGGACCTGGAAGGACATCGCCAAGGCAATCGGTTCGGTATTCCGTTGAAAGAAGGCCCTTGCCGCGAACGAGCCTATAGTGCAGCCAGACGGTCAGGATGGCCGTCAAGCAGCCTGACGTGGGAAAATATGATCGCGCGTGTTCACGCATCAGAACAGGGCGAAACAGCAGGAAAGCTTACCGTTAAATAATCGGTAAAGTGATTTGCGGTCTAGACCTCTCAAATTGCACACTTACTATAACTGAAAAAGTGAGGAGGAGAACTGTGTTAATGAAAAAAATTATTAATAGCAATATGTCGTTAGCTTCGAAAATTGGTACCCTCATTGTTATAGTTGTATTTATCGGTATTTCTATATCGGTAATTGTGACTGGCTATACAATGAAATTAATTGTTACTCGAGAGGTAGAGAAATCGACATTGGAAATCACAAGAGATACTGTTCTGAATTCGCTTACAATGATGATGATGAGTAATGATATTAAAAATACAAATAAATCATTCATAGATCAGATGAAGAAGATCATCGATTTGAAATTAATCAGGTCAGATAAATTAAACGAACAATATAACACTGATGAAAAAAGCTATTCAAAAGATGATATACAATCGGAGGTCCTCGACAAGGGAGAACAAAAGATAGTCTTTGAAGGTGATACCATTAGAGGGGTTTTCCCCTATATTGCAAAGCGAGATAGTATTGGTAGAAACTGCATGAACATGAACTGTCACAATGTGCCCGAAGGGACGGTCCTTGGAGCTGTCGATATAAAAGTACCCCTCAGCGAGTCTTATTCAAGAATAAATAAAATACAAGGGATATTTGTCCTTTTGGGTCTTACAGGAATATTGACGCTTTTGTTTGCTGTTCGTTACATATTGAAAATCACGCTGCGGCCCATCGCGGAAATGTCGAAAATCGCCAGCATGATGGCGGCAGGAGACCTGTCGCGGGAGATCGCCGTTAATGTTAAAGGACGGGACGAAATTGCCGAACTGGGCAGCGCCATCAATACGATGTCGTCCAGCCTCAAGGAAATGCTGCGTAAGCTCGCGACAACCGGCGGAGACCTGACCGAGGCAATAGTTGTGATGAGCGGCGCCGCGGCCAAAATGAGCCAGGGATCACGCGTCCAGCAGGAAGCCACAGAACAAACGGCGATGGTCGTGAATGAAATGGTCGCTTCGATCCGCGGCGTTGCTGACAACGCCAGCGATATGTCCCGGGTGGCCGTCGACGCCTCGTCTTCGGCGTCCGAAATGGCATCTTCGATCGAAGAGGTGTCCAGAAATTCGGGCGTGCTCGCAGCGGCCGTTGAGGATACAGCCTTATCAATCGAGGAGATGATCGCCTCGATCAAACAGGTGTCGGAGAATACCGACACGCTTTCCGCATCAGCAGAGCAGACGTCATCGTCCATCACCGAGATGAGCTCTTCGGTGAAGGAGGTCGAGCAACGCGCCGTCGAATCGGCCCGCCTGGCGGAAAAGGTCTCCCTTGACGCCTCGGAGCGCGGGAAATCCGCGGCTACGGAAGCGATCAGGGGCATGCAGAACATCAAGGAGACCGTCGAGGCCACCGCTACGGTGGTGAACCGTCTCGGAAAGCGATCACACGAGATCGGACAGATATTGAAGGTAATCGATGAAGTGACGGACCAGACCAGCCTGCTCGCCCTGAACGCCGCCATTCTCGCGGCACAGGCCGGTGAGCACGGCAAGGGCTTCGCGGTCGTTGCCGAGGAGATCAAGGACCTCGCGGAGCGCACGGCCGCGTCCACCCAGGAGATCGCCGGCCTCATCGCGTCGGTGCAGGAGGAGACCGCCGAGAGCGTGCAGGCCATGGGCAGAGGGCTCAAAGCTGTCGAGAGCGGCGTCGCGCTGGTGAACGTGACCAGTGAGGTGCTCGAACAGGTATCGAACAGTTCGCGGCAGTCCTCGGACATGGCCCGGGCCATCGAAAAAACGACTGCGGAGCAGGCCAAGGCTGTAGCGCAGATCACCGATACCTCAATCAGCATTGCGGGCCAGCTTGAGCAGATCGCCGGCGCGTTGCAGGAACAGCGCCAGGGGAGCGAACGGATCGCACAGGCGGCGGAACGGATGCGTGACCTTACCCGGCAGGTGAAGACCGCGACCCAGGAGCAGACCACGGGCAGCAGGCAGATCGCTAATGCTGTCGAGTCGGTCACCGTGCAGGCCGCCCAGTCAGCCCGCTCTACGCAGGAGCAGAGCCTTGGCATGCAGCAGATGAGCGAGGCGATTACGCGCATTCAAAAGATCACTCAGGACACGGTTGACGTGTCGATCGAAATGGATAAGGCGGTGCAGACGCTCAAGTCAAAAGCAGACGCGCTCCAGGCGGAGCTGAAAGGCTTCAAGTTCTAATGACGGAAGACAGAGGACAGAAGACGGATCGTTAAAGAACAGACTCAGATTCTGCCGTCTGATTTCTGATAGCCTGTCTTCTGGCTTCTGTTTTATCAGGAGGGCTCGTGGTTAGTGGTATAAGACAGAAATTTATATTCCTGATCTTCACCGGTCTGTTCGTGACCATGGGGTTGATCGGGACGTACCGGTATTTTATGGAGAAGCGGGACATTATGGTCAATACCCGCATTCAGGGGGAACAGACAGGCAAGCTCATGGCCGAGTTTGCTGTACCCTATCTGCTGACGTCGGATTACAGCGGGCTGAACTCCATGGCCAGGAATTTCATGAACAGGCCCGATGCCCAGGAAGTGACCTTTATCGACCGCGAGGGGCGGCAGCTGGTCCACCTGGCCAGGCCTGTTCTTGCGAAGAACCGCATCGCAGTGACCGCGCTGCCGATCCGCTCGGACACCGCGAAGCTCGGCGAGCTCCTCATTGCCGTGTATCCGGCGGACATGGAACACAGGCTCAGCGCGTATGCCCTGAGCGCTCTCCTCGAATACCTTGTGCTCTCTCTCATTCTGGCGGAAATCCTTTTCTTCACCGTGACCCGTACAATCACAAAGCCGGCCAGGGAACTCAGCAGCGCGCTCAAAGAGGTAATTGACCAAAAAGATTTTACCCGGCGCGTTGCAACGCATGGACGTGATGAGATCGGAGACCTGGCGAACGGAGTAAACTACCTGATCGCGCGCCTTGAGCAGTTCATCGTCGATACGGATGCCATTTCCTCGCGGATCAGCGAATTGAGCCCGACGATCGCGTCGGACACGCGGGAGGTCAAAAAGAACGCCGAGGTAGAGGCCGGCACCATCCAGCTCGTTTCCTCGTCGGTTACGGAGATGTCCTCATCCATCCAGTCTATTGCTGAAAGCGCTGAAAGCCTGTCGGTTTCGGCTGAAGAAACGTCATCAGCTATTCTCGAAATGAACGCCTCCAATCAAGAGGTCGCCAGCCACACGTCCGAACTCGCCTCGTCGGTTGAGGACGTGACAACGTCGGTCACCGAGATGATCGCTTCGATCCGCGACGTGGCCGGCCATGTCGAGAGCCTCTCCTCGGCGGCTGAGGAGACCTCGGCTTCGGCGATCCAGATCGAGGCCACGGTGCGGGAGGTGGAGCGGGCTGCCAAGGAGTCGACCGGATTGTCGCAGCAGGTGTCCCGGGAGGCGCAGGACATCGGGGTGAAGTCCATTCATGCCACCATCAGCGCCATTGATGCGATCAAAGACACGGTCGGGAAGTATGCCGACACGGTCACGAGGCTCGGGAAGCGCTCGGAAGAGATCGGTAAGATCCTCGGTGTGATCGTCGAGGTGACGGAGCGCACTAACCTGCTGGCGCTGAATGCATCCATCCTCGCGGCCCAGGCAGGCGAGCAGGGCAAGGGATTCGCGGTTGTGGCCGAGCAGATCAAGGCGCTGGCCGACCGCACCGCCGGCTCAGCCCAGGATATCGGGAAGCTCATCGCCTCAGTGCGGCGCGAGGCCAAAGAGGCCGTGACCGCCACGTCGGGCAGTCTCATCGCCGTGGAAGAAGGCGTGCGGCGTTCTCAGGAGGCCGGTGCGGCTCTGGACAAGATCCTTGCGAGCTCGAGCCGCTCGGCGGAGATGGCCACCATGATAGAACGGGCCATGACCGAGCAGTACCGGGGCATCAAACAGGTGAGCGAGGCAGTCATGAACGTCAAGCAGAAGATGGAACAGATAGCCGGGGCTACGCAGGCCCAGACGAGGGGTACGGAGAACATCCTGAGCGCTGCCGAAGAAATGCGCACTATCGCGCGCCAGGTGCGGACCGCCATGACCGAGCAGGCCCGAGGTGGCAAGCAGATCGCGGTGGCGGCCGATAACGTTACCATGCGCGCCGGTAAGATCGCTGCCGGCAGCCGTGAGCAGCGGCAGGCCATCGGTCAGATTCTGGAGTCCCTGGAGCGGATCCAGGACCTCCCGCGTCAGAACATTACGCGCGTCGACGGCATGGCCGTTGCGCTCAAGACCCTTGGAGAGCAGGCGGAACTGCTCAACCACGAGATCGCTATGATGAGTACATCCAAAGTGAAGGACACCGCCGGAATATCGGAAGCGGGGTGATGAAAATATGCTGATCATGATAAAGAGGTTTTTTCTGGAAGGGAAAGGAAAGAAGCTGAAGGACGGCATTGACTCCAGCATGGGTCTCAAGATCATGTTCGCAATGATCGGCGCTATCTCCGTGCTTATGGTCTTGGGTACGGTTTTCGTCGCGCACATGCTGATGGACGGGCAGTATCGGGCGCTGGAAACACGGGGCCGTGAAATGGGCCGGTTTCTCGGCAAGGCCGGCACTGACGCTCTTCTGCACCGGGACATCCCTGCGCTCGACGGTCTTGTAGCGGAAATGGTGAAGTCACCGGACATGCTTTACACCTATGTAACGGACACGTCTGATGTGGTCCTGAATAATGCCTCTGTCAGCTTTAACCGCGCTCATCCCGATGTGAAGGAATTTCTCGCTCAGGAAAAAATCGAAGAGGTGGCAACGCTCGCGGCGAAAGCAAAGGAGAAGCTCGATCCCATCGAGGTGCAGGTTGATGTCAAGACCGGTGTCACCCGCCTCGGCATGGTCAGGATGGGATTTTCACGCGCGGCGGTCCGGAAGGACGGGTGGAACGTGGTATGGCTGCTTCTCGGGACCAGCACCCTGATCATCGGCGCCCTCGCCCTGATGATCTACCTCATGGTGCGAAGCATGGTCGTTCTGCCTACGAGGGAAGCGGTGACTGTGGCCTCGAACGTTGCGGCAGGGGACCTGACGCAGAGCGTGCGCGTGCGGACGATCGATGAGCTCGGGATGCTTGGGCGGGGCCTTAACCGCATGATCATCGGGCTCAAGGGCATGATCGAGCGCGTACGGGAGGCGGCCCACAAAACAGCTGAAATCTGGGGAGAGGTGAAGGGGACCTCCCAGGAGATCACCGGGGGAAGCAAAGGCCAGGCTGAGGCAGTGGAAGAGGTGGCATCGTCGGTGAATGAAATGCACTTCTCGCTTAAGGAGATGGCAAGCAATGTCAAAGACCTGTACGCTAACTCGGAGACGACTTCCTCATCGGTGATCGAGATGGCGGCATCGAGCGATGAGGTCGCAAAAACCATTGTGCAACTGTCCACCGCCATTGAAGACACGTCCACCGCCATAATTCAGATGTCCGCCGCGGTCCGCCAGATCGCAGAGAACGTTGAAGTGCTTTCATCGGCCGCGGAAGATACGGCAGCCTCTGCGACCGAGATCAGCGCATCCGTGAAAGAGGTGGAATCCAATGCGAAGGAGTCCACCTCGCTGGCCGAAGCCGTTGCCTCGGATGCCAAGCAGCTTGGAATGCGTTCCATTGAGAAGACCATAGAAGGCATGAGCCGGATCGAATCCACGGCGCGCCGTACCGCGGATGTGGTGAACCGCCTGGGAGAGCGTGCGGAGAACATCGGCAGCATCCTGACCGTCATCGAGGACTTTACCGACCAGACCGGGCTTCTCGCGCTGAATGCGGCCATCCTCGCGGCGCGGGCCGGCGAGCACGGCAAGGGATTCGCGGTGGTTGCGGCCGAGATCCGCGAACTCGCGAATCGCACCGCCGCTTCGACAAAGGAGATCGGAAAGCTGATCACCTCGGTGCAGGAGGAGTCTCGCGAGGCGGTCGGGGCAATGCGAGAAGAGATTTCAATGGTGGAGGACGGGGTGCGGCTTGCCCGAGATGCCAGCGGCGCTCTCGAAAAGATCGTTGAACGCGCTGATCAATCTAGGGACATGAGCAGGAGCATCAACAAAGCCGCGACAGATCAGGTCCGGGGCGTCAGGCAGGTGAGCGATGCTGTCGACAAGATCAACGAGATGACGCACCAGATAAGCCAGGCCGTGAATGAGCAGAAGATCGGCAGCGAGCAGATCACAACGTCATCGGAAAAAATGCGCGAGCTCACGCGCTTTATCAGGACCTCAACGGAGGAACAGGCAAGGGGAAGCAAGGACATTTCCACCGCGGTCGAGAACATGAGCGCGAAGATCGGCATGGTGAACAGGGCCGCCGGCGAAGTACAGACCGGAAGCGACCTCATTGTAAGATCGATCGAGCGCATCAAGGAAATCGCGAGATCGAACGCCGATCTGGCGGCGGGACTGAACGTGGCTATGGACCTGATGGCCAAACAATCGGAATCGCTCAATAAGGAAATCTCGAAGTTCAGGACAGAGGTGCGTGAAGGGAAGTAAGGCGTGCGGGTGACTGTTCAAGAGGGCCGAGCAATACAGTGACAGGTTTGTTAGCATGTCCATACATGGCGGTGAGTGTTATCTCTAACATAGGTCCAGGGTCATCAGGGGCGGGGGGCAAGGGTTGTGAAAAGCATGTTTTCAAAAGTGAAAAAGGATGTTGTGGTTGACGACGCGGTCCATCTCGTAACCTTCAAGGTCGGCGGCGAGGAGTATGGCGTGGATATCCGGTGCATAACCGAGGTGGTGCGTCCGCTCAAGATCACTCCGCTTCCGCATATGCCGGAGTTCATTGAGGGCGTGGTCAACCTTCGCGGCACGATCATCCCGATCGTGGACCTGCGTAAGCGCTTTGCCCTTTCCCGGATCGTCGATAATCCCAGGAAAATGCGCATGCTAATCATGAAGGGCGCCATACCCGGGGCATCGGGAGCTACGCCGGAGGCGTTGCTCGGGCTGGTGGTGGATGGCGTGCAGGAAGTGCTCTATGTTCCCGGGAAAGACATTGAACGGACGCCGGAGGCCGCGAAGGGTCAGTATGCCGGGTTTATAACCGGTATGGGCAAGGTGGGCGATCGGCTCATCATTATCTTCGATATCACGAAGATCCTGAGCCAGCAGGAGCGCTCAGCGTTGGCGGAGGCGGGTCATGCGGGATATTGAGGCCCTGGGCACTAAGCTTCAGAGCTCTGACGCGGAAGAACGACGGGAGGCTGCTGTGGATCTCGGTCGTGCGGGCAGGCAGGCGGTTCCCCTGCTCTTACGCGCCATGGCGGACAAGGACTGGCGGGTGCGCAAGACAGCGGTCGAGGCGCTGGTGGCGATCGAAGGGGAAAGTGTTATCACCGGTCTGATCGAGGCACTGAAGATCGACGATAACGCCGGTGCCAGGAACTCGGCCATCGAGGCCCTTATTCAGATCGGAGGGCCCGCGCTGGATTACCTGCTCCCCATTCTCACCACGCCGGATCCGGATGTGCGGAAGTTCGTCATCGATATTCTGGGTGACATCAGGGATTCCCGGGCTGTGCCCGCGATGATCACCCGGCTCACCGAGGACGTTGACGAGAATATCCGCGTTGCTGCTGCCGAGGCCCTGGGAAAGATGCGTGACCCCCGGGCGGTGGATGCCCTGCTGGCTTGCCTGAACCGCCGCCAACAGGGCTGGCTTGACTACGCCGCGGCCGAAGCGCTCGGCGAGATCGGCGACCAGCGGGCGCTCGAACCGCTTCTTGCGGCGCTCGACCGGAGCAGTCTTCGTGAACCGGTCCTCGAGTCGCTCGGCAAGATCGGCAATGCGAACACCATCGATCCGCTCATTGTGAGCCTTGCAGACGCGCTCAGGATCGTGCGCGATGTCTCAATCATCGCGATCTTCGCGATCTACCGCAAGAGCACCGCGCCGGACCGGATCAGGATCATCGAGTCGGTTCGCGCACGGGTGATCGAGCGGGCCGTGGATCTTTTGGAAGAGACGCTCATCTCGAGCGCCGGCGATCTTCAAAAGGCGGCCATCGTCCTCCTTGGCTGGATCGGACGGGAAAGCTCGGTCCGGAAGCTGCTCTCCCTTTTGAACGAGGAAGAACTCCAGGAGACCGTGGCGCAATCACTCACGCACATTGACAGGGTCAAGGCAGGTTTTCTATTCCCCTACCTTGCGAGTAACAATGCGCTGGTCCGGCGGACCGTGGCAGAGGTGCTGGGGGAGGTCGACGGTGCGGAGGCCGAGGGGCGCCTGATCCCGCTCCTGCGGGATGAGAACGGCCACGTGCGGAGCGCTGCTGCGATTTCGCTCGGCCGTCTGCGGAGCCGGATGGCGGTCACGCCGCTCCTTGACCTGCTCGGCGACGAATACGAGAACGTGCAGGAAGCGGCGATCCATGCACTGGCCGCAATCGGCGATGAGTCCGTGCTCGACGGGCTCACGAAGGACTTCTCTTCTCACGAAGCCTATATGCGCAGGAATATCGTGCTGCTGCTCGGAAAGTTTTCTACAGAAAAGGCCGTTGACGCCCTTGCCTTCGCCCTCAAGGACGAGGAACCGGACGTCCGGAAGGCCGTGGTCAATGCGCTCGCCAACGCGCCCGGCGCCAAGGCGCTCCGGCCACTTCTGCTTGCCGTCACCGATGATGATCCCGAGGTCAGAATGCCCGCCGCGGAGGCGCTCGGCGCCATGGATGCGTCCGAGGCGCGTGAAGCCCTCATTGCCCTGCTTGCGGATACCGACCTCTGGGTCCGGGCAACTGCCGCGCGGGGGCTGGGCAGGATCGGCGGCGCAAAGGCCGGAGACGTGCTCACGGCTTGCCTTGGCACAGCGTCCGATATTTTTCTTCTTGCTCTCGTGGAGGTGCTGGGCAGGCTTCGCTATGCGCCGGCACGCGATCCTCTATTGAAACTGGCGGACCACAAGGACCCGGAGGTGCGTAAAACGGTGCTCGCCGCCCTTGACGGATTTGAGGGGAGCGAGGTGCTGTGGGCCGTGCTTGCACGACTGTCGGACCAGCACTGGAGCGTGAGAAAGACCGCGGTCGAGGTGCTCACGCACAGGCGCGACCCGGCGGTCGAAGCGCTTCTCGCGAAGATCGCCGATGGAGATCCGGATACGGCGGTACGGCAGGCGGCGAACGAGGCGTTGGGGAGATAAATGTTTGAAGAGCAGACCATTCCTCTGCCGGACGATGTGTTCAGGCTCCTTCGTGATTTCATCCACGGCTACTGCGGGATATTTTTTGACGATGCGTCCAAGTTCCTCCTTGAACGCCGGCTCTCGCGCAGGCTTGAGCAGCATCACCTCAGGAGCTTCGAGGAGTACTACCACTTCCTCCGCTATGACCGGAAGCGGGAGGAAGAGCTCACCATTCTCATTGACAACCTCACCACGAACGAGACTTATTTCTTCCGGGAAAGTCCGCAACTCCGGGCTTTTTCCGAGGAGATCCTCCCCGAACTGCGCGAACGCCTTGCCGACCGGAAGGCCCTCCGGATCTGGAGTGCCGGTTGTTCCACGGGAGAGGAGCCCTATACCATCGCCATGCTGCTGTTCGAATCCGGGGAGTGGTGGCGCGACTGGCAGGTGGAGATCCTCGGCAGCGACATCAATCAGCGGGTTCTGCACACGGCGCGCAAGGGTGTGTATAAGACGAGCGCGCATCGCGTGACGAGCCCCGAAATGCTGACGAAGTATTTCATCGAAGAGGACAAGGGCAATTATCGGATTGTTGATAGGGTCAAGGCGCTCGTTTCGTTCAGCTCGCTGAACCTTCTCGATCCGCTCAAGGCCAACCTTATCAGCAACATGGACATCATCTTCTGCCGGAATGTGATCATCTATTTCGACAAGGAAGCCAAGAAAAAGGTGATCGAGAGCTTCTCGAACAAGCTCCGCGAAGGAGGCTACCTGCTCCTCGGCCACTCTGAATCGCTGATCAATATCTCGAACGCGTTCGTGCTGCGCACGCTTAAAAACGACATGGTTTACCAGAAGCCGCTTCGGACGAGGGCTGGGTCGTGAGCGGCGCGCAGACCGGAAAAGGATGATCGCTATGAATAAGAAGATCAGGACCCTTGTTGTCGACGATTCGGCATACAATCGCACGGTGATCGGGGAGATGCTGGCGAGCGATGCCGGGATCGAGGTCGTGGGGAGCGCGATGGACGGCGTGGACGCCATCGCCAAGACGCTCCGCCTCAAGCCCGATGTGATCACCCTCGACCTCGAGATGCCGAACATGGACGGATTCTCGTTCCTGCGGTGGCTCATGACGGAGCGGCCGACGCCTGTGCTCGTGATCTCGTCGCTTTCCGACAGCCGCAGTGTTTTCCGCGCACTGGAACTCGGGGCAGTCGATTTTCTGGCCAAGCCCGAGGCGCGCATCTCGAAGAGCATCGAGAGCCTCAGGGACAACCTGGTGGCCAAGGTCCATGCCGTGTTGAACCTTGAGATGGCGAAGGTCAAGTTCACGATCGATCTTCTCGCCCGGGAGCACGTTCCGCTCCCGGCGAGGAAAGAGGATGAGATGCCGCGGGAGCAGGGGCCGGTCGAAGTGGTGACGATCGCATCGTCAACTGGCGGGCCGCCGGCGATCCAGGCGATCCTGTCAACACTCCCCGCTGAACTCAACGCCGGCATAGTGATCTCCCAGCACATGCCCGCCGGGTTCACCCGGAGCTTCGCCGAGCGGCTGAACAAGCTCTCGCCGCTTGTGGTGAGCGAGGCCGAGGTCGGAGACCGGGTGAAGGCGGGAATGGTGCACATCGCGCCTGGCGGACATCACCTCATTGTCAGGAAGACCCGCAGCGGGCTGGTGATCGATCTTGCTCCACGGAAACCGTCGGACAGGTATGTTCCCTCCGCCGACCAGATGATGGTGTCCGTTGCCGAGGCCTGCGGCCCGGCCACCCTCGGTGTCGTGCTTACCGGGATGGGCAACGATGGCGTCGAAGGAGTGATCGCCATCAAGGGCAAGCAGGGCCAGTGCCTCGCTGAGAGCGAAGAGAGCGCCGTTGTCTTCGGCATGCCGCAGGAGGCCATCCGCACGGGACTCGTGGACATGGTGCTGGCACTCGGCAAGATGTCCACGGAGATTGAAGCGCGCTGCAACCCCAAGCGGGCCGCGCTGTGAGTGAAGCGGCGGAAATAATTCTTACGGTAATTCTTTCTTGATAATTTTATCAGACTCAACTATAATTGCGACGTTGCGTATGTTGAGCTTCAGCGACTTCGATTACCTGAGCAGCCATAACAGGAGGGTATGATGGAAAAGGACTCGGCATCGATCACCAAAAAGGTTGAAGAGTTTCTCCAGGTATTCAAAAAGGGCGAGGAGTTTACCCAGGCGCTTTTGAAGGAGAACGAGAAGCTCAGATACCGGGTCGCCCAGTTCGAGGAAGTGACCAAATTCTCGGGCAGGGAAGGCGATTTCCTGGCACATAACCTGGAAGAGAGGATCAAGTTCCTTGAGGAAGAAAATAGACAGCTGATCGACCGCTATCGCGTTGTGGAAGAGGAGAACAAAGACTTCGCGAACCGTTATATCGAGGTGGAGGCGGAGAACAACAACCTGGCCAACCTGTACGTGGCAAGCTATCAGCTCCATTCCACGCTTGATTTCAGCGAATGCCTCAAGATCATCCTCGAGATCGTCATGAACCTGATCGGCGCAGAGGAGTTCTCGATCATGATGCTCGACGAAAAGACAAACGAAATGACGATCGTTGCACAGGAAGGCATGGGGCCGGAAGCGCGGGCAAGCGTCAAGCTGGGCGATGGGATCATCGGCTCTGCGGCCAAGGCGGGCGAGTCATTCTACCGCGCAGGCGATCCCAAGGACCTGAGGAGCGTCGACTATCTGAACCCCCTTGTTGTTATCCCGCTCAAGATCAAGGAGCATGTGATCGGCGTGATCGTCATCTATAAACTCCTGGTCCAGAAGGAGGCGTTCACCCCTGTGGACTACGAGCTGTTCACCATGCTTGCCGGCCATGCGGCAACAGCGCTCTTTTCATCAAAGCTTTATTCGCAGTCAGAGCGCAAGCTCACGACGATCCAGAGCTTTCTCGATTTACTCAAGGAAAAATAAACGGAGGTTAGAAAATGCCCGAGTATAATTTTTTAGTGGTGGAAGATTCTCCGACAATGCGGCAATTGATCTCCTTTGCCCTGAAGCGTATCCCTGGCAGCAAGATCTTCGAGGCCAATGACGGCATTGACGCGCTCAAGAAGCTCTCGACCCAGAAGTTCGACATCATCCTGACGGACATCAACATGCCGATCATGGATGGGCTCAAGCTCATCTCCATGGTGCGGAACGATCCTTCTCACAAGGCCATTCCCATCATCATCATTACCACTGAAGGCGCGGACGAGGACCGCAAACGTGGACTCGCCCTGGGCGCGAACGCATATATCCCCAAGCCCATCCAGACGGCGGAACTCCTGAGCGTGGTCAATGGAATCCTGGGGAGCAAGGCGTAGTTTGCAAAACGTCAAAGGCAGGACGAGTGACGATGGACGAGAACCGATATGGGTTCTCGTCTTTTGTTATGCTACCTTATGAATACAAATTGAAAAAACGGATTGGCCACGGATCAATGCAGAGAAGAGTCTGATAGAATCTTTTTTTTCCCGGGAAAGTTCACCCGGAGGATGATGGGCTGTAACGAATGTTGACTCTATGCTATGTCATCCGCTTTTATCATAGGGTAAATCCGATTCTTCCGTGTCTACATGCCATTTGCAGCTTCCCTCTCCCGTAACTGTCCACATGCCGCCGAGATGTCCCTGCCGCGCGACTCGCGCACCGGTGTGATATAGTGTTGGTCCAGCAGGATCTTTTGAAAATGAAGTACGGTCGCGTCGTCAGGCCTGTCAAAAACACTCCCGGGGAAAGGATTAAAGGGGATGAGGTTCACTTTGCACTTGATACCCCTGAGCAGTTTGGCAAGACGCCGGGCATCTTCCGCCGTGTCATTCACCCCCTGTAACAACACATATTCAAACGTGATCCTTCGCCTCGGATCAAGCGGATAGCGACGGCAGGCGGCAAGGAGTTCCTTGATGGGGTAGCGCCGGTTCACGGGCATGATCCTGTCCCGCACCTCGTCGGTCGTGGCGTTGAGCGAGATCGCGATATTTACCTTCACTCCCGACCTTCCCAGGTTTTCGATCTCCGGTACGAGCCCGTTCGTCGATACGGTGACGCGTCGCGTGGCAAATCCCAATCCCTTGTCCGAGGCGATCACCTGTAATGCCTTCAGCACCTCATCGAAGTTCGCCAGCGGTTCACCCATGCCCATAAGCACGATATTCGTGATACTGCGCTTTTTCTCATGACGCAGGATGCGCGATATTTCCAGCACCTGATCAACGATCTCATAGGCCTTGAGATCTCTGGTAAAGCCCTTGCTCCCGGTGAGACAGAAACGACACGCCTGCTGGCAACCTACCTGCGAGGAGATACAGAGAGTCTGACGGTCCTCGTCGGGGATCAGGACGCTCTCGATGGTGTGTGCATCCTCAAGTTCAAAAAGAAATTTTCTCGTGCCGTCCTTTGAGATCTCCGTCCTGATGATGTTTGGTGTCGAAATAAAAAAGACGGACGAGAGCAGGGCGCGCTCCATTTTCGGAATATTTGTCATCTCCTCGAAGGCGCGGGCGTGCTGCATGTACAACCACGCAAGGATCTGGCCGGCGCGAAATTTTTTAAGCCCCCTTTCGATGAGATCGGCCTGGAGCTCGTTCCGGCCCATGGATTTTATGTTGATCTTTGGAGTGCCCATTCACTGTGTCCTCAACTTTATTCAGGAATGTAACATTATCGTTTTTTAAAAGCAAGAAATAGCGTGCTCGTGTGACCTGCAGTGCGCAGTGGTTCCCGATCCCTAGTCCGGGATAAACGGGATACGCTTATTGACAGGATCGCAGAAAAGATCGGATAATAATTTTTGCATCCCTTCAATCCAATGCCTCTGTGATCTTGTATCAGGGCTCGCCTTTTTCCGCACCGTTTGAGAAAAATATAATACTTCAGAAGTGAAGAATGCCCTGCCAGGGAGCAACAAAAAAGCCTTGACACTTCAGCGTCATAGATGTTATTTTGTCTCTCTACACCAGAGGAGATGTTGTTTGAAAATAGCGATTACCGGCAAGGGCGGAGTAGGGAAAACAACGCTGGCAGGTTTGTTGGCGCGGCTCTATGCGGCCGAGGGCAAAAAGGTGCTTGCGGTTGACGCTGATCCGGATGCGAACCTGGCCTCTGCGCTCGGGATTTCGCCTGAGGTGGCATCAACGGCCCTACCGCTCGCTGAGCAGTCGGACATGATCGAAGAGCGAACCGGCTCCCGTCCGGGAAGACCCGGCGGCATGTTCAGCATCAATCCCAAGGTGGACGATATCCCGGAGGCGTACGGCATCCAGCATGAGGGTGTACGGCTTCTGGTCATGGGAAAATCCAAAGAGGCCGCTGCAGGCTGTTATTGTCCGGAACATGTACTGCTGCGTCGTCTGATCAGCCACCTTATCCTGCGTCGGGACGAGGTGGTCATCCTTGACATGGAGGCGGGCATCGAGCACCTGACCCGCGGCACGGCCAGCGGCGTGAATGCCTTTATTGTTGTCGTGGAGCCCGGCCAGCGGAGCCTTCAGACCGCGCGTCACGTGGAGAGCCTGGCAACCGGGCTCGGCATCAAGGATGTCTTCATCGTCGGCAACAAGATCAGGCAGGATACGGATAAGGCATTCATCGCAAAACACCTCACGGGCATGAAGGTCCTTGGGTTCATGAGCTACGCCGATGACACGGTCAGGGCGGACCTTGACGGCAGATCCGCATACGATGCCTCGCCCCGTGCCGTGGATGAAGCGAAGGTCATCAAGGCCGCGCTCGATCAGTTGATGAAGAAGTAAATCCATCACTTGAAAAAAGAGATCAGAAAAAAGGTACTCGCCGCAAGGGACAGCCTGCTGCCGGGACAGCGAACCGCGAAAAGCCGGGAGATCGAAGAGAGGCTCTTTTCTCTTGCTGAATTCAAGTCAGCGACTATCGTCCTGTTCTTTGCATCGTTCCGGAGCGAAGTGGACACGGGTTCCATGATCCGGCGCGCACTGACCTTCGGCAAGAGGGTTGCCCTTCCCAAGGTAAAAGGCACGGAATTGGCGCTGTATGAGATCGCGAATTGGGACAAGGACGTTTCTCCCGGAGCGTGGGGCATTCCCGAACCTCATGAAGACAGGCCAATCGGACTTGATGAGATCGCTCTCATTATGGTGCCCGGCGCGGCGTTTGACGAGCAAGGCAACCGGTTGGGATACGGCGCCGGTTTTTACGACAAGCTGCTGTCCGCTTTCACGAAGACGACGGTGGCGCTGGCATTCGAAGCGCAGATCGTTCCGCTGGTCCCGGCTGAGCTTCATGATGTGCCGGTGATGAAGATCGTGACGGAGAAGAGGATTATAACGGCGCAGAGAGCATAGAAAGAACGCATGGGGCTGAGTGCAAAGGGCAGTGTCTTCTTCATGCGCTATGCACGGTGCGGTTTCACCGACTATGGATACTAACAAAATAGAAAAAGGCGTCAAACTTATTCTCGAAGGTATCGGCGAAGACCCGCAGCGGCCGGGACTCAAGGACACGCCCAAGCGGGTTGCTGAGATGTATGGCGAGATCTTCACGGGCATCTCCCTGGACACCGAAAAGCTGCTCAGTCCCATGGCCGGCGAGAACCATGACGAGATGGTGATGATCCGTGATATTCCATTTTATTCGGTCTGTGAGCATCATCTCCTGCCGTTCTTCGGCAAGGCGCACATCGCGTACATTCCGGGCGCCGGAAAGATCGTGGGAATAAGCGCGCTTGCAAAAGCGCTTGAAGTGTTTGCAAAACGGCCCCAGGTGCAGGAGCGGCTCACGGCCCAGTTCATCGATTTGATCGTGAGCCACCTGAAGCCCAAGGGTGCCATGGTGGTTATCGACGCTGAGCACCTCTGCATGAGCATGCGCGGCGTGAGGAAGCCCGGACACCGGGTGGTTACCTCCGCAGTACGGGGCACCTTCCGGACCAAGGAATCCACCCGCATGGAGATGCTCGAGCTGTTGACCAAGAAAGAGTGAGTGCGTGAACGCGAAAATGCGTGTATGCGTGCACGCAGGGAGGTATTTCGCATAGACGCTTTCACGCATCGACTCATATCCGTTTTTATTAGGAGTGACCAATGGCAACGGAAACAACATGCATCCCGACAGAGTACCAGCCTTACGGCGCTGAGATCAAGGAAACAAGGCCCTATTCACCGTGCCGTGCCGCATGCCCGGCGCATACCGACGTTCAGGCCTATGTGGGTTTGATCGCCCAGGGCAAATATACCGAGGCCTTCGAGGTCATCACATCGGTGAACCCGATCGCGTCGGTCTGCTCCATGATCTGCCATCATCCCTGCGAGCAGTCGTGCAGGCGCTGCGGCGTGGACGAGCCGCTGGCTGTCCGCCACCTGAAGCGCTTTGCGATCGAAAAGTCCAAGGAATACCGGCGCGCCAAGCGCAAGCTCATAGCAAAGACCAAGGGCAAGAGCGTCGGCATCATTGGTTCCGGTCCATCCGGGTTGACTGCCGCTCGGGACCTTGCCAACCTTGGCTATGGCGTCACCATTTATGAGCGTCAGCCTGTGCTCGGCGGCATGCTCGCCACCGCCATCCCTCCGTACCGTCTGCCGCGAGAAGTTTTGAAGGAAGACATTGACGATGTTGTATCAAAAGGCATCGAAGTAAAGACGAACTTCGAGATCGGCAAGAATGCGAAGCTTGAAGACCTCACGAAAAAACATGCTGCCGTGCTCATCGCCATCGGCCTGTCACTGAGCAGGTCATTGAACATTCCGGGCCTGGAAGGCCCCGGCGTTTTGCTTGCGATACCATTTCTCGAGGATGTTGCCTTCAACCGGAAGCCGACGCTGGGAGAGAAAGTACTGGTCATCGGCGGCGGAAACGTTGCCATGGATGTTGCCCGCTCCGCCCGCAGGCTCGGTGTGAAGAACGTGGAAATGGTCTGCCTCGAGAACGAAGAAGAGATCCCGGCATGGAAATGGGAAGTAGACGAGGCTGTTGAAGAGGCCATAAAGATCAATTACCGCTGGGGGCCCAAGGCGGTCATACGCGAAGACGGCAAGGTAAAGGGCCTCGAGGTCACAAAGGTCCTGTCGGTCTTCGACGCGAACAAGCGGTTCAGCCCGACCTTTGATAAGACGGTGACCACACTTCTTGAAGCCGATACGATCATCATCACCATCGGCCAGATGTCGGACCTGTCGTTCCTGAAGGGCGGTCCGGTGAAGGTCGACGAGCGCGGCCGTGTTGAGTGGAACCCGGCGACACAGAAGAGCAGTGCCGGGAACGTGTTCGTTGCCGGTGAGGTTGTGACCGGGCCGGGCTCTGCGATCGCCGCTGTTGCGAGCGGCCATCGTTCGGCTATTGCAATGCATCTTTTTCTCCAGGGAGAGTCGATCGAAGGCAAGCTTCCGGTGCAGGAAAAGGAAAAGATCGCGCAGATGCCGTCGGAGGTCGTGGAGAAGATCGCCAGGCAGCCGCGAATGAAGGTCAGGCATCTCAGCCCCGAGGTCCGCGTCAAGACCATGGAGCACTTCGAGGAAGGCTTCACCGAGAAGGAGGCCCTCGAGGAAGCAGGGCGGTGCAGGGGCTGCGGCGGCGGCGCCGTGGTGGACCAGAAGAAATGCATGGCCTGCCTCACCTGCATGCGCATCTGCCCCTACGGAGCGCCGGTGGTCACGTCGGTGTCCGAAATACGGCCCGAGTACTGCCAGGCCTGCGGTCTCTGTGCGCCGGAATGTCCTGCCGAAGCCATCAGCATGGTGAGCTACGACGTTCGAGATATCAGAAACACGCTCCCCACGCTTATCGGCAAGGTTGATCCCAGCCGGCAGGAACCCGTCATTGTCGCTCTATTGTGTACGCACCATGCAGGGATTCTCGGCCTCGATCTCCCGAGAAACATGCGCACCGTACTGGTGCACTGTACGAGCAGGATCGATATCCTGGATATGCTGAAGGCTTTCGAGTCCGGGGCCGACGGTGTTGCCGTGGTTCGCTGCAACGACGGGACCTGCAAGTATAAGGATATCGCGCCGCGCGTGAATGCGCGGGTGAAGCGCGTTCAGGACCTGCTCGGCATGCTCAAGATAGAGCCGGGCCGGGTAGAGATCCTCTCCGCGGTCTCGACCAATGACGGCAATCCTTACGCAGCGGTGTGCGCTGATTTCTCGGAGCGGGTGAAGAAGATAGGAATGAGGGCTGGCAAATAACGGCTTATGCAAATGAGCTCGTCATAAAGGAGTATTACCTATGATCGTCGGATCGCAAAAACCAATCGATGAAATCTGGAGCATGGTAAAGGACTTCAAAAAGGTCCTCGTGTTCGGATGCAACACCTGTGTGGCCATCTGCCATGCGGGCGGAGAGAAGGAGGCCGAGACCATCGCGTCTCTCATCAGGATGAAGGCGTCGCAGGAGGGAACGCAGATGACGGTGAATCACCTGGGCGTGATGCGCCACTGCGAGCCGGAGTATTTTGACCCGGTGATGGACGAGGTTAAGAAGTACGACCTCGTGCTCTCGACTGCCTGCGGTGTGGGGGTGAACTTCCTGTCGGACCGGACCGGAACGATTCCCGTGTATCCGGGTATTAATACTTCTTTCTATGGTGCCGTCGAGGCACCCGGCGTTTTCAAAGAACTCTGCGCGGGCTGCGGAGACTGCATAGTGCACATGACCGGCGGCATCTGTCCTGTTGCACGCTGCGCCAAGACGCTCATGAACGGACCCTGCGGCGGGACGAACAAGGGCAAGTGCGAGATCAGCAAGGACGTGGACTGCGCCTGGTATCTTATTGTCGAGCGCATGAAGATGCTCGGCACCCTTGAGAAGCTTTCTGCGGTCATCCCTCCGCGCAACTGGTCCACGTCGCGTGACGGCGGACCGCGCAGGATATCGATGGAGCACATACGGGCGTTCGAGGAAAAAGAAGAGGCGAAGGCCGGGAAGTAATAAAACTTTTTCACCACGGAGACTCAGAGACACGAAGAGAGACTTCAAAGCTTTAAGTCGTTCTCCGTGACCTCCGTGACTCTATGGTAAAAAAACCGATTTTACTGTTTATCCTTTTTGGAGGTTTAGATAATGAAAAGCGGAAGCAATCTTGAAAAAGTACTTGCGAGCGGTAATCCCGCAGTCACGGCAGAGCTTGGTCCGCCGATGAGCGCAGACGGCCATGAGGTTGTGAAAAAAGCCCAGCTGCTGAAAGGATTTTGCGATGCGGCGAACATCACGGACTGCCAGACCGCAGTCGTCCGCATCTCGAGCATTGCCGCGGCTGCCATAGCGTTCCAGAACGGCCTCGAGCCGGTCATGCAGATGACCTGCCGTGACCGGAATCGAATCGCAATACAGGCGGACCTTCTCGGCGCCGCAGCCCTTGGCCTCAAGAACTGTCTCTGCCTTGCCGGTGACCACCAGAAGTTCAGCGCTGCCGGAAAGCTCAAAGGCCACCCGGGCGCGAAGAACGTTTATGACGTGGACACCTGCCAGCTCGTCGGCATCCTGAAAAAGATGCGTGATGAGGGTAAGCAGGAAGGCGGAGACCCCATTGAAGTGCCGCCGAAGTTCTTCATCGGCGCTTCCTGGACGCCCATGGCCGATCCCATCGACTTCAGACCGATCAATCTCATGAAGAAAGTGAATGCGGGAGCTGATTTCATCCAGACGCAGGGCATTTACGACATGGAGCTTTTCCGCGGGCAGATGGCAAAGATCCGGAACATGGGTCTCCACGAGAAGACAGCGATCCTCGCCGGGATCATCGTGCCGAAGAGCGCCATGATGCTGAAGTACATGGATTCCTCGGTTGCCGGCGTGTCCGTGCCGAAAGAACTAATTGACCGGATGAACAGGGCAAAGGCCGCCGCGGGTGAAGATAAGAAAAAGATGAAGGAACTTCAGGAGCAGGAAGGCATCAAGATCACGATCGAACTCATTCACCAGGCATTAGAGACACCCGGTGTAAAGGGCGTGCATATCCAGGCGATCGAGTGGGAGAGCGCCATCGAAGGGATCGTCAAGGCGGCAGGATTGTACCCGAGACCCTCGGTGTAATTGCGGATTGTAGATTGCGGAGTGCGGATTGAAAAACAGAATGCGTTAGCCTGAACGTGGGGGATGATGCGCTGGGAATTGTAGATTTTGGGTGTGCGCCCTTTACTCCGCATTCCGAAATCCGCAATTCGTAATAAACCTATGCCAAAGATAACCGTCCTCGACATATATAAGAAAAAGGCCGAAGGCAAGAAGATCACGATGCTCACAGCCTACGACTACCCAACGGCCCAGATCGTGGACCAGGCAGGGATCGATATGATACTCGTGGGGGATTCGCTCGGCATGGTTGTACAGGGAGTTTCGAGCACGCTCCCGGTTACCATGGACGAAATGATCTATCACACGAAGATGGTCACCCGGGGGGCAGTTTCCGCCATGGTCGTGGGTGATATGCCGTTCCTTTCATACCAGACAGGCCATGAAGAAGCGGTCAGGAATGCCGGCAGGTTCTTGAAAGAAGCCGGGGCAGAGGCCGTGAAGCTGGAAGGCGGGTCATCAATGGCCGATGTGATCAGGGCAATCGTTTCCGTGGGCATCCCGGTCGTGGCACATATCGGCCTGACCCCGCAGTACATGCACGCCCTCGGCGGCTTCAAGGTACAGGGCAAGGATGAGGCTGCCCGGTTGAAAGTCCTTGCTGATGCGAGGGCGGTGCAGGACGCCGGCGCCTTCGCAGTTGTCCTTGAGGCCTTGCCGGCCTCCCTGGCAAAAGAGATCCATGAGACGCTCCATATTCCAACCATCGGGATAGGCGCAGGTGTGGATTGCGATGGTCAGGTGCTTGTTCTCCATGATCTTTTAGGCCTTTTCGACCGGTTCACTCCCAAGTTCGTCAAAAAGTACGCCAACTTGAAAGACATGGCGCTCAAGGCGGTGACAGCTTATAAACAGGAGGTGGAAAGCGGAAAATTCCCGTCAGATGAACACAGCTTTAAATGACAACGGGTTCAGTGTTGGATGAAAATTTAGTTTGAGCAGTATTTACAAAGCGGCTTTGAACAGCGATGTTGAACAAATAATTCTTCATTTTGATTGAGCCCCTTTTAGTCTCTTCATAATAATTTCCGGAGAAACCTACGGTACGCTCCTAACAGGTAACGCACAACGGTTGCAGATATAGATAATGTGCAGGAGGCATTTCATGTTCCCTTTTTGTTTGCAGGCTAAAAGCATATCAGATGCCTGGTTTCAATTGATCTATAATATCTTTGATCATTCATATAATCAGAAAATACAGAAAGGTTCCTTTGAAAAGGAACAGCATA
>Ga0210377_10000487_pt1 | contig 38126 bp, 30 predicted proteins | sample PLM4_65_b1redo_FD_155480 | JGI IMG/M metagenome (GOLD analysis project Ga0210377, IMG submission 155480) | Groundwater sediment microbial communities from an aquifer in East River, Colorado, USA - PLM4_65_b1 redo | ecosystem: Environmental > Terrestrial > Soil > Riparian zone | place: USA: East... | reverse complement strand
TACTCTGTCTTGTGCATGGCTACTCCTTTCTATGACTGTTCGTCAAAATCCTCGCCTGATCTTACGTCAGACCAGGCAGGAGTAGCCATCGCTTTTTTCAACCTTCAACTATGGATGGGACAAAATCTTTTGTGCAACAGCCATGACGATCTAGATCCGGAGAGATATTTTTCGTTTCCAGATGTCAACCGATTCAAAACTGCGAAGAATATTGTAGCCCTTAGGAATAAATATAACCTTGTCGATTCTGATGAACGAAAGCCAGTGGAAAGTTTCCTGTTAGATGCACCGGATAGGGAAGAAACAGTGAAATCATTGAGGGAAAGATTGTGGGGCAGGACGAAAGATGGAAAGTTGGTACAGCCACAGCATTGGACGAATTTGTCTATGGAAGGCAGAGTAAGGAAAATAGACGACCGGGCGATAATGAACACTTACCTCGAAGCGTACTACTACTGTAACTGGAGCGTACACTCTGGGTATTCAGACTTTCCTGGCAGACGCGCTGAAGATGTTCATCTTTACAACTGGCACTTGTATTCTCTTTCAAATAAGATGTTCGTCGACTCCTCAATATTGATTAACAAGGAAATTGAAGTAATCGACAATCAGACATTACAAAACGAGTTTGATAAGATTGAGCAAATCTCAAGCCGCCGGTTTTGGGGCGAGCTAGTAAAGGTAGGGAAGAAACGAACAAGAGAGTGTTAGGGGTGTTCTGAAGCTATAGAGAGTGAAGAATGAAGGGAAGATGGCTAAACGCCCCCAAGTTTTGGCAGCTTTTGTGTCAAGAATGAGAAAATCACAAGCAGAGAAGGTTCTGGACAGAGCGATGACTTCTTTTGGACGGAGAATGTCCGTTTTGACATTCGAAGAGAGCTTAGCTACCGGCCAATTCACAGAGGCCCATAAGCACTTTGTGGATTACATGGCCAAAACGAAAAGCCATACTAACCCAGAAGTGCGTAATCTCATTCTCAGGAAGGCTATCATGGGTTCTTGCGCCACCGGCGCGGACGTGACAGGAAAACTTGTAATTCGCTTTCCTCTCGGCCGCAAATCCATCAAGGTGGCACAGAAGGAAAAAGCCCTGATTGAGAACCTTAACCGGCAATATTGCTGGTTGCTTGTGTCTGCGTACGAAAGCTACGAAGGCTTTGTCAAAGAGCTGTACGCTTGCATGGGTTTTCTGGACACGGTTTTCTGGAAGTGTGACGACTACGGGCGACTTGCTGTGTCCGATATAGGCAAATTACGACTCCAGTGGTTCAAAGATAGAGTGCGAGACAGGCGGAATCCGAACTTTAGAGAGGGAGTGTCCTACGCTCTCCAGAGGCTCCGAGAAAGCTTCCCGTCTATTGAATGCTATGAAAAGAGGATGCTGTCCACAGGGAGGATATCCTTGTATTCCAACGGACTCCTCCATCAGTCGATCAATACCCTGCCACTTGGAACAAGTTGCCGCTTAGCTGAGAAGCTGCGCCATGCCATAGTCCACAGTCAGGGCACGATCGACAGCACGCAGTCACTGTGTACAAGCATAGGAGCCAACGGGAGAAGGAATATAGCCATTGTCTCGTCATACGCAAAGGCTTGTACTGAAGGAGTATATATATGGCTTGTACACGATGAGAATGGCCTGCTCGACTACAAATTCTTGAGCCTTCGGATCGACCACTTATTTGAGAGCCTCTGTGCTCACGCATGTCTCTTATACAAGTCGTGCTTGGGGCATTTTTGCAAGAGTGCGTATTGGGATCGCCAGCCCGAAAGACCTAAAAGGAAGCGCCACGGGCGGTGATCTGCTAAGGCTTTTATTTGGCTATCAGCTTGTATTTTTCCGGGTGCTCGATGATGTTCAAGGAGAGGTCTACGTCGAGGCTGGACCAGTAGAGATGCTCGCGGTGTAGTAACTGGACGTCGCTGATCTGGCAGACGGTGATTGTCCGCTATTCGAAACCAGATTTCTCCGCTTCGTCCCTTCGGGACTTCGGTCGAAATGACAACGCCGCGTCTGTCATGTCGAGCGCAGTCGAGACATCTGGCCTGTGTGCGAAAATGATCTTACAGGCCGTCACTAAGGTCTTGCCAGTCAGGGTTCTCCTGGGCAATCAGCCGTAATTTCTTTTCTCTGCGCCAACGCTTGATCTGTTTTTCGCGTGCAATCGCAGAGTATACGTCAGTGAAGGACTCCACGTAAACGAGCATGTCGATATTGTAGCGATGAGTAAAGCCTTCGAAAAGCACGTCTTTGTGTTCATAGACTCTCTTTTTGATGTTATTTGTGACGCCGATGTACAGTGTGCGGGATTGGTTGGTCATGATGTAGACGTAATAGGTCTTTTGTCCTGACACGGCATCATCATACAGGATGAACTTGTCTCTGTCATCATGGACTTGTTCGAGGGATTTGGCTGCGGATGATAGTCGTCGCCCATTCGGAACCAGATTTCTCCGCTTCGTCCCTTCGGGACTTCGGTCGAAATGACAAGGTGGTTGCTACAAGATACGCTTCACGCTTCATGCGATTCGAGCTACGCTCGGATGATGTCGGCGATTTTCATCAGGCGGCTGGTGTTGTCGCGTTCGGCTTCGGCTAATTTGTCGTAGATGAAACGGATCGTCTCGTGCAGATCGGGGATAACGACGTTCTCTAAGACATTGACCCTCCGGCGGGTCATTTGCAGCTCGGTAGCCAGCAATCGGGCCTGCTTTTCCTTCTCGGCCAGCTCGATCAAGAGATCGAACGCTCTCTCCAAAGCAAGCAGGGCGACGTCCATTTCGCCGGAGGTGGTGGCGTAGCCGTAACAGATAATTTCGCCTGAGATTTCCTTGGCCAGGCGGGGGACCTTAACGTTCATCACGTTGGCCAGGGTAATGGCCAGGCTGAATTTCTTGGTGGGGACCTCTAAGGCGGCCTTGATGTGCTCCGGCTCCATCGTGGCGCGGGCCAGCATGAACCGCCGGCACGTTTCCAGCAGCTCTTTCTCGACCTTCTGGCGCAGAGGCTGAATGTGCCGTGCGATCTGGATGAGCCGGCGGGAGATTTCATCCCGTTTTTCGCTGAGCAGATGGTGACCCCGGCTGGCCAAAGCCACACGCTTTCTCAGCCGTAACAATTCCATTCGTGTTGCATTAACGTTGGCTAACATAGTTCGTATCTCGTGAAGCGCGAAGCGTATTTCGTTATTTGTTTTTCATTTTACGCTTCACGTGCTTGTTGGCGAAATTTCGGCATATACTTTTCTATAAGCTTGACGTCGATGCGCTTGAGTTCGACGTTTTCGAACATGCTGAGCAGCTCCCAGCCCAGGTCCAGCGTCTGCTCGACCGTCCGGTTCTCGTAGTAGTCCTGGCTGACGTATCGGGCCTCGAACTTGTTCGCGAAGGTCATGTACTTTCTGTCTTCCTCCGAAAGGGCGGCCTCGCCCATGATCGTGGCCAGCTCCTGCATCTCCTTGCCGCGGGCGTAGGCGGCGTAAAGCTGGTTGTACAGGTCGGCGTGGTCCTCGCGGGTCTTTCCCTTGCCGATGCCTTTGTCTTTCAGCCGCGAGAGGCTGGGCAGAACGTCCACGGGCGGCGCGACGCCTTTTCTGTGCAGCGAGCGGCCCAGGATGATCTGGCCCTCGGTGATGTAGCCGGTCAGGTCGGGCACGGGATGGGTCTTGTCGTCTTCGGGCATGGTCAGCACGGGCACCATGGTGATCGAGCCTTTCTTGCCCTTGATGCGGCCGGCCCGTTCATACACGGTCGCCAGGTCGGTGTAGAGGTAGCCGGGATAGCCGCGCCGACCGGGAACCTCTTTTCGGGCGGCGCTGATCTCGCGAAGGGCCTCGCAGTAGTTCGTCATGTCGTTGAGGATGACCAGGACGTGCATATCCAGCTCGAAGGCCAGATACTCGGCGGCGGTCAGCGCGAACCGCGGCGTGGCGATCCGCTCGATGGCCGGGTCGTTCGCGAGGTTTATGAACATGACGGCTCGCTCGATGGCCCCGGTATTGTGCAGGTCGTCGATGAAAAATTGTGCCGCTTCGAACGTGATGCCCATCGCGGCAAAGACCACCGCGAACTCTTCACCCTTGCCGAGCACCGTCGCCTGGCGGGCCAATTGGGCGGTGATCTGGTCGTGCGGCAGGCCGGCGCCGGAAAAAATGGGCAGCTTCTGGCCTCGCACGAGCGGATTGAGGCCATCGATGGTGGAGATGCCGGTCTGGATGAATTCGTTCGGATAGTCGCGGGCGTACGGATTGATGGGCTTACTGTTTATGTCGAGCCGCTTCTTGGGGATGATGGCGGGTCCGTCGTCCCGCGGCTCGCCGAGACCGCTGAAGACCCGGCCGAGAATGTCCGGCGAGACGGCCAGCTCGAGCGGCTTGGCCAGGAAGCGGACGGTGCTGCGCTCGACGTCGATGCCGCTGGTGCCCTCGAAAACCTGGACGAGGACCTTGTCGTTCTCGACCTGGAGGATTTGGCCGTGGCGGATGGAGCCGTCGCCAAGCTCGATATCGACGATGTGGCCGTACTTGGCCTCGTCAACCATTTCGACCAGCATGAGCGGGCCGAAGATGTTCGTGACGGTTTGATACTCTTTTATGGACAGCATTTTGTGCTCCTGTTTTCGCGGACTTAAACGGCTGCGGGTTGTAATTGCTTCATTTGCGTGTCGATTGTCCGGCGTATTGCGGCGAATTTTTCGAGCTCGGCCTGTGGGATGTACTTGGCCCGGGCGATTTCCTCGCGGACGGCGAGCTTCGCGATTTGGGCGGTTTCGACGCCGGTCTCGACGGCGGCCAGGGCCTGCTTGTGAAAGTGCAGGACGGTCTTGATCATCTCGTACTGCTTTTGCATGGAGGTGTACGTGTCCACCGGGTGGAAGGCGTTCTGGTGGAGGAAGTCTTCGCGGATGGAGCGGGCCGTCTCGAGAGCGAGTCTATCCTGCGGCGAGAGGGCTTCGGCCCCGACGAGCCGGACAATCTCGAGCAGCTCCGCTTCCTGCTCCAGCAGGCTCATCGCCTCCACGGTCATCTGCTCCATTTCAAGCCCCTGGTCCTTATCGTCGAAACATTCCTTGAGATACTGCTTATAAAAACTGTATGAAGTTAACCAGTCAATGGCCGGAAAGTGCCGCTGGTAGGCGAGCTCGCCCTTGAGCGACCAGAAGACTTTGACGACGTGCAGCGTCGCCTGGACGACGGAATCGGACAGATCGCCGCCGGGTGGGCTGACGGCGCCGATGATCGACAAGGCGCCTTCGCGCTGCGGCGTGCCGCGGCAGCGGACCCGGCCGGCCCTTTCGTAGAACGCCGCAATCCGCGCCGCCAGATACGCGGGATACCCTTCCTCAGCGGGCATTTCCTCCAACCGCGTCGATATTTCCCGCATCGCTTCGGCCCATCGGCTCGTGCTGTCGGCCATCAGGGCCACCGTATAACCCATGTCCCGGAAATATTCCGCTATGGTAATGCCCGTATAGACGGAAGCCTCTCTGGCCGCCACGGGCATGTTGGAGGTATTGGCGATCAGCACCGAGCGCCGCATGAGCGGCTCGCCCGACCGCGGGTCCTTCAGCTCCGGAAATTCCGTCAGCACGTCGGTCATCTCGTTGCCGCGCTCGCCGCAGCCGACGTACACGACGATGTCCGCATCGACCCACTTGGACAACTGGTGCTGCACGACGGTCTTGCCCGTTCCGAACGGTCCCGGCACGCAGGCTGTCCCGCCCTTGGTAATCGGAAAGAACGTGTCGATGACCCGCTGGCCGGTCACGAGGATTCTGTTGGGTGCGAGCCGTTTGGCGGTCTGCCGGGCGTTGCGGACGGGCCATCGCTGCATCAGTTTCAGCTCCGTCCGGCGGCCATCGTCAGCCGTCACGACTCCAATCGTCTCAACGACGGTGAAGTCGCCTTCGCGTATCCCCTGCAGGGTGCCGTTGACTCCCGCCGGCACCATAATCTTATGCACGACGAGCGTCGTTTCCCTGACCTCGCCCACGATGTCACCGGGGCCGACCTTCGTCCCCTGGGCCACGGTCGGCTTGAAGTGCCATTTCTTCTGCCGGTTGAGGCCGGGTAGCGCGCTGCCTCTGCTCATAAACTGGCCTTCGAGCTCCACGAGCAAATCGAGCGGCCTCTGGATGCCATCGTAGATACTCTCGATCAACCCCGGCCCCAGCTCGACGCTCAAGGGCGCCTCGGTATCGGTCACCGGCTCGCCCGGTCCTATGCCGGTCGTTTCCTCGTAAACCTGAATCGAGGCCCGGTCGTTATGAAGCTCCACGATCTCGCCGATCAGGTTCAATTTGCCCACGCGAACGACGTCATACATTCGTGAGCCGGCCATTCTTTCGGCTACGACCACCGGTCCGGCCACTTTTACTATTCTGCCTTCTTTCGCTTCGTTCATTATCAAGACCTTCCGCATGTCGTATTGCGTATTGCGTCGTGAGTAGCGCACGACGAATTTTCTAACTATTATCGAATATATTGATGCCCGTCACCATTTTGAGCACCTTGCCTAAAGCTTCTGTTGCGAAGCCTTCGGATTCCGTGGTGAATGGAACCACCACAACGCATGGCGTCGGGGCGTTCTGATACGCCGCGAAAACCTCTTCGGCCGCAGGTGCGATATTCTCAGCCACCACGGCCAGCGCGTACTTCTCGCTGACGATCTTTCTGGCGCTCTCGGCGACGTCGCCGGCCGTCAGACCGACCGGATACGTATCGACCCCGAGCGCCGAAAACGGCATCACAAAGTCCGTGTCACCCAAAACTGCGATCTTACCTTCCATCTTCGTTCGTATCTTGTATAACTTTCTTTACTCTGCCGCCCCGTGTTTACGCAACAGTTCCTCGATGTCCTTGTGACCTCCATCTCTCGCCAGCCGTAGAGGACTCTTGCCCAGGCTGTCCTTTGTATTTACATTCGCGCGGTGGGCAATCAGGAATTCCACCATGTCTTTGTCGCCTCGGTTGATCGCCGACGTCAAGGGCGTCCAGCCATATCCGGCTGAGACGTTGACACTGGCGCCGGCGGCGATCAGCAGTTCCGCCACGTTCCTGTGGCCGCCGGAGACCGCCAGGTGCAGAGGTGTAGTATTGCCAAAACTCTTTGCCTTAGCATCGGCGCCTGCCGCGAGCAATAGCTGCACAACATCCTTGTCACCGCGGCTCGCTGCGTGGTGAAGCGGCGTCCAGTGCTCGTGGTCTCTTGGGTCCACCTTGGCGCCGTGGGCAATCAGAAGCTCTGCCACATCCTTATTCGCGGCATAATGCAAGGCAGTTCCGCTGCGCCAGACCATCCTTGCGTTGACATCAGTGCCTTTGTCAATGAAGCTTTTCACTTTGGCGGTATCTCCTATGAAGGCGGCAACGTAAAGAGTAGATACAGTGGCGCCTCTTGCCAGAAGAAGCTGCACGAGGTCTTTGTTTCTGGCTGCGACGGCGTGGTTAATGGGCGTCAGGCCGCCTTTCTCTTCAATATTTACGTCTGCCCCTTTGTTAAGAAGCATCTCCACTACGTCCTTGCGGCCTCGCTCGACCGCCGAGTGCAGGGGAGTCCAACCGCCCCTGTCTTTCGCATTTACGTCAGCGCCTTTTGAGATGAGCGATTCGACGCGTTTGAGATCACCTTCGTCCGCTGCTTTGTGCAGTTCCGTCGGGCCGGTTCCGAGCAGGTCCTCGATCGTGCTATCAGATTTGGCCCCGTTAGAAATAAGGAGCTCAACTACATCCTTGTGACCGGCTAAAGCTGCTTCGTGAAGAGGTGACTCGCCGCCTCTATTCGGAACTCTCAAGATTCTCAAAACCAACGGCCGTTTTACGGTCGGATTGACGTTAGCACCCTTATGAATGAGCAGTTCCACAACTGCAAAGTGGCCGTTGCGAGCGGCCACATGCAAAGGCGTACGCCCGTTCTCGTCGCTCGCGTTTATGTCAGCGCCCTGGGCAATAAGAAGTTCGACCATCTCTCTGTGCTCATTTCCGGCGGCTGCGTGCAGTGGCGTTCCGCCGTGATAGTCTCTTGCGCGAGGGTCGGCGCCTTTAGTCATGAGAAGTTCTGCCACGTCCTTTCCGCCCCAGTTGGCCGCTGTGTATAGAGGAGTCTCGCCAAGGTTGTCTTTTATATTGATATCTGCGCCCTTTGAAAGAAGCAGTTCTGCCATGTCCTTACTTCCGGCTCTGCCGGCGGCTGTGTGTAAAGGCGTATTACCATTCCTGTCCTTGGCGTTTACATCGGCGCCGCTGGAGATAAGAATCTCCGCTGCACTGGTATCTCTTGACTGTGCCGCAGAGTGCAGAGGGGTCCATTGGGTATTCCCACTTTTAGCATTAACGTTGGCGCCTTTGGCAATGAGCAACTCGACCAAATCTGTATACGTGTGCCGGGCCGCTAAATGTAAGGTTGTGTTGCCATCCTCATCCCTTGCATTTACGTTGGCGCCTTTTGAAATAAGCAGTTCCGCCACATCCTTATGACCATCCCATGCTGTCTCGTGCAAAGGTGTCCAACCAGCAATTCTCGGCCTGTTTGTCATAGTCAAGGCTACGTTGGGATCGGCGCCGCTGGCCAGAAGTAGTCCGGCGACATTCCTGTGGCCCCCCAGAGCTGCCAAGTGCAGAGGCGTAGAACCATCTATATCCTTCGCATTAACATTGGCGTTTTTGTCGATAAGGAATTGGGCCACTTCTTCCTGTCCTTCGGCGGCGGCATATTGAAGAGGAGTCGCGTCATTCTTGTCCTTGGCATCCACTTCGGCCCCTTCTTCGATTAAGTTTCTTATCTTCGACAAATCCCCCAGGTACGCCGCCAGATGAATGCTCTTTAGAGTATGGGCCGGGGTGCCTTTGGAGACCAGCAGCGCGACCACGTCTTTTCGGCTGGCCTGTTTGTAAGTCAAAGCATAATCCACGGCGGTCTGGCCGTCTTTGTCTGTAGCGCTTAAATCTGCACCGCTGGCAATAAGCAGTTCCACAATGTCCCTGCGACCATACCAGGCTGCTCTATGCAGAGGTGTCTTGTCGTCGTAGCTTCTTGAGTTGATCTCGGCGCCATTGGCGATAAGAAATTCTGCAATATCTCTATGGCCCTCTGATGTGGCGCCGTAAAGAGGCGTCTGTCTGAAACTGCCTATTGCGTTGACATTGGCTCCTTTTTCAATCAGTAACTCAACCATATCCTTATCGCCTTTGCTTGCCGCGATGTGCAGAGGGGCATCGCCATGTCTCATTTGCACATTGACATCCGCGCCTTTGGCGATCAGCAGTCTGACTACGTCCTTGTGGCCTGCTTTGATTGCTTCGTATAATGGAGTTAAACCACCGATTGTATTTACTGTTCTGGTTGCGCCGATGTCAGCCCCGTTGTCGATAAGCATTTCTACTATATCTCGATGCCCTCGAACGGCCGCCCAGTGCAAAGGTGTCGCGCCATCTCTGTCGGTTGCGTTAACATCGGCGCCCTTCGATATGAGCAACCGGACCTGGTCGATGTCACCGGCCGCCGCAGCTACGTGCAGAGATTTGCTTGGCCTGTCTTTCTGTTGTTTGCCCTCACTTTTGACTTGCTGGGACTGCGGAGCTTCCTTTTGCCCACGCGCATCAGCGAGGGTGACTAATATCAAAAGCACGCAGGTTAGTCTTATCGACTTCATTTCAGTCGTCTCCTGTACATCCCTCGCGGGACACTTCGCGTTTCACGAGATACGGTCCAGAATAAGTTTTGTATCCAGGTTGCTCTTTTTGGCGGTCAGGATAAGTCTGACCGTGCGAATTTCGTTTTCCTTCATCAGTAAAAACGCCATGATCGACTGAGGGCCGGCGGTCACCTGCACCGTCGATTTGAGATAACCAGTGAGGTGTTCCTCACACTGCTGCTCGACCTTCAGGAACGATTTATTCGACGCCAGATAAGCGGCGCCGGTTTCGACGATTCGGTGGTAGGGCGTCACGAAGAATAACGGCCCCAATGCTTCATAGCCTAACTCGATGCCGTGAATGAATCGCTCCAGCTCGATAAAGCCGCCTTTGAGAAAGACGTTGTGCTGCTCGGATTCGGTGAATTTGAGCCGGAGCATCGTTCGAATGTTGGTCAAATCTGTCTGGATTCTAAAAAGCCCCAACAGAAAGACGCTGTTCAGCTTGCGCGCCTTGCCCAGATTGTATTCGGTCTGGCATTGATCGATGGCGTAATCAATCTGGCGGACGTCCTTGCTCTGGTAATAGGCCAGGACGGCCCGCTCGACCGCGTCCCGCACGTAATCCGGAAATACGGGCCTGCTGAATTCATCTTCCTCGGCGAATAGCTGTTCGATGCGTTCGGCCGGCACGTTGCCGTCGCTGCTATAGTCCACACCGACCGGCTTTTGGGTCAACGTTCGCCTGACGGCCAGCCGGAGATTTGCAAAGTCGTCCCGCGTCCTGAAAAGCTCCACAAGAGGTTTGTCCAGCATAAGCTGTGCGAAAAGCTCTCGCACTGCCGTTCGCCGCTGCTGCAGGACGTCCTCGATTTCGGAGAAGTTCCTGCCGCCCTGGGGCAGGGTGTATTCGGTGCCGTTCAGCAGCTCGGCCGCCTGCCGGAAGCTCGGCGCGTTGGCCATATCGAGCAGAGTCGATTTGGCGAGCATCTGTGTCTCGAACGCGCGGACCTGGGCGGTCTGGAATACATATCGCCAGTCGTCGCCGCCGACGGGAGGATACGTGTAAAAGTCAAGAACAGCTTGTTGAGCGAGTCCGGCCATTTATGTTCTACGTTACTTTCCTGGATTCCCGCTTGCGCAGGAATGACAAGTAGCCATTTAATCCTCGAATAGCTGCCTGGCCAATTCGATCTCCAGCTCCTTGCGGGCCTGGTCGAGCAGGACCTCAAGAGAGACATTGGTTTTGACTTTGCCGCGTCTGAGAATGAAACCGGCCCCCAGGTCGTGCCTTTCATCGGCTAACTTCAGCGCGCCCTTGCGGTTCGGGCCTAACTGCTGATTGACCTGATGGACCAGATCATGATTGATGCGGCGTTCGTTCTTATCAACGATGACTTCTTCGTCGCCGGTTTCGACGGCCTGGAGCATTAGTTTTGTGCACAGATGCCGGTACGGCTCGTCGGGCATCTCCGTTATTTGGCGGCGTGCCCGTTCGAAGACCTCATCGAGTATTTTTCTTTTCTCCGCCAGAAGCTGCCTGGCCATGTCCATCCTCGCTGCTGCGAGGATGTGCGACTCTTCGTCTTCGCCGGCCTTTTTAGCGAGGCTCTCGGTTTGCTTTCTGTATTGGGCCAGTTGCTCGCTGAGCTTAGCCTGCTCGTCTGCTTCTTTCAGGTCGGCTTCCGCAGCTATTCTTTCAGCCTCGGCCTGGGCGTCGGCTAATATCTTCTGGACTACCTGTTCAGCTTCCATGGTCTGGTATCTCTTTTAGTGTGCTGCGGTTAAGGTATCAGGCCGCCGGTGTCGGCCAGCTAATACCGAACTGCAAAATGAACAACGTGGTCAGCAGGCCGAGAATGGCATATATCTCCACCATCACGGCATATACAACGCCCGCCTTGAACGCCAATTCAGGCCGTTTGGCGGCCATCATGATACCCGCCGCTGCCACCTTGCCCTGGTATATAGCCGTAACAAGACCGGCGAACGCCACCGGAATACAGGCGACCAGAACTTGCAGTCCGAGCTTCGTGGAGACCTCGATCAGCCCGGTACCCCCGAAGAACCCCAGTCTCAGCATTGTCATAAACCCAGCGAGGAAGCCGTAAAAGCCCTGCGTTCCCGGCAGCACAACCATGACGAAGAACTGCCCGTATCGCTCCGGTTTTTCACTCAGGATACCCGTCGCGGCCCTGCTTGAGATATTGATGCCGATTGACGAGCCGATTCCTGACAGCAATGTCGCCATTCCGGCCCCGCACAACGCCAGTGCCATTCCAACGTCCATCGTTCAACCTGCCTTTCAGGCCCGCCACGTCAAACGTGGAGGCTCGCTATTTGAACCCGCAAAGTGCGGGCTCATCTGATGTAAATATGCTTATACTTTTTGTTTAATGGTTCGAAGATTTTTCCGCCGCTGACTAAGAACTTGGGGAAAAACTCCACAAACTGCAATCGCATCGTATGCACAAACGCACCCAGCACCGCAAGGACCAAATTGAATCCGTGCCCAATGATGAAGATGACAATCGCAATCACAATACCGATAAACGGTATATCCAGCGCCATTTTCGCCATCAGGTTCATGGCCATCGCCAGCCCCGCACCGACCATGCACAAGCCCATCAGTCGCAGATAGCTTAATACATCCCCCAAAAAGAAAATCGAGCTGAAGAGATTGTAGGCCCCCATCCCAAGCCGCGCACCCCAGCCTCCTTCCCGGGAGCTTAGGAAAAAGATCGTCGCCGCGGGTATTGGGACTATCCATCCGCATATCCTGCCGACACCAGGGGGCACAACGCCGGCCTTACCCATGCCGTACATAACAATACAATTCAGCATCACCAGCCATGTGCATTGGTCGCATAGTGCGGCGACAAAATCTCTCCTTTTCAAGTTATGCCCCAGCGCGATGAGCAGCCCGGTCATTATTTGGATGTAACCAAGTGCTACGGACAATCCCAGCAGCAGCATCGGCTTCTCAAAGGGGTCAAACCACATCAGTTTCTTTCTGACGGGGTCCAGAGCGGGGACAAAATTTACTATTGCGTCGCCGAACCAACTGCCCGTCAACGCTCCGAATATCACGGCAAATATCGAGCACAGACCCAGCACGAGCACAAGCTTCTTGTCGCCCTGGAGCTTTGTCGCAAGCCACGCTGCCGCCAGTATCACCACCAGGCCGTAGCCTGCGTCGCCCAGACATATCCCGAAGAACATACCGAAGAAAGGCGCCAAAAAAATCGTGGGATCAACGTTCAGATAGTGCGGCATGCCGTACAGGCGCGTTATCATCTCGAACGGCCTGACGACGTTCTTGTTCTCGATTTCGACCGGGACCTCCTCGCCTTGCGCCGGTTCAATCTCAGTCAGGCTCGACGCCCCAAAGCTCGATACGATCTTTTCGAGGCGGCGATAGTCTGCTTTCTTCACCCAGCCTTCGAGGATGACCGTGCATTCGGTAGCCGGAGCGGCGCCTCTGGTTTGCTCTCTGTTGAGGAGATTCTGATAATGGTCGTAAAGAATCTCAAGTTGCAGCCGATTTCCGGATAGGGCCGCTGCGTCCTTTTCGTAGCCGGACAATTGGCTCTTCGCCTGAGCCAGCTTTTTGCTATGCTCCTCGGTCAGTTCCGCGATAGTTCCAGTCAGGCCCTCGAAGCTGACCGGCTCGAACTCGGCCGAGCGCAGGGCTTTTTGCGCTTCTTCGGCGCTCTGTTTCATAGAAACGACCAGGCAGGCAAAGCGATTGCCGGCGGCGCCGATTTGCTCGATGGCCGCTCCGAGCTCGATGAGTTTTTCTTGCGTCGGTTCGAATTGCTGAGTGGGTATCAGGCCGGCCCAGCACGTCGTCTGGCGAAGCCGGCCGATTTCCTCGACGGGCGTTTCCAGGCCCGACCAGGGGGCGAGCATCTCCATGACGCCGCGGAGGCTTTCGATCTGGCCCCGCGTTTTTTCCATGGATGTTTCGAGCTGCTCGCACGTATCGACGAGTTTCAGGATTTCCCGGTCTGCGACCGTCTTCTTATACGATTGCTCGTCAACAACGGCTCGTGGGGCAAAGACGCCGGCCAGACCCTTTGAGGGTGCGGCATAGCTCTTAAGGAATGTGATCCCTTTTTGAAGCCGGCTCAGTAAGGCTTCGATATCTTTGGGGCGTTCCGCCGTGGGGCCAAGATCGGGGAATTCCCGGCTGACAACGGCCTCCTCCGCATTGAGGATGTGGCAAATGCCTTCTCGCTGGAGCGCCTCCAGAAGATCCGACGCCTCCATGCGATGACTGACGATGATAACTTTTGCCATGGGGGCGATGGCCATACTCAGCCTCTTAAGTAATCTATTACTTTTGTCGTGGCTGTGGCCATCTTGCCGTTGGCTTTATCCCGCAGCTCCCGGCGCTGCTTTTGGGCTTGCGCTTCGAGTTTCCGGACCTCGGTCTGCGCTCGCGACCGCGCTACGCTGATGGCGGCCTCGATTGCTTTTTTCCTTTGCTGCTCGGCTTCCACCTGCATCCGGCGGCGGTCTTGCCTTCCTTGTTCAGCCTGTGCGGCGGCACGGGCTTTGGCCTGCTCGATAGCCTGCTGGGCCTGAGCCTCTGCCTGCTTGATTTTCTTTATCAATTCCATGCGTGTCCCTCTGGCTAAAGACCCTTTTTTGAGGAACCCGAAACATACACTGTTACAAGGCAAACAGCAACAGAGAACCGAAAGAAATGTTATCCTCTACAATAGTTCATCAACCTTCGCCGCCAGTTGCTTGACGTGGTCGAGGGATTCCCGGAACAGGGCGAGCTCGGTCTGGTCCAAATCAAGCTCAATGACTTTTTCCACGCCGTTCCTGCCTAAGACGACGGGAACTCCGACGAAATATCCGCCGGCGTCGTACTCGCTGTCGCAATAGGCGCAGCACGACAGGACGGTCTTTCTATCTTTGAGTATCGCCTCAGCCATTTGGGCGGCCCCCGCGGCAGGGGCGTAGTAGGCGCTATAGCCTAACAGGTTGACCACTTCGATGCCGCCTTTTCTCGTTCGCTCGATCAGCTCAGCGAGCCTGTGGCTCTCCAGCAGTTCGGTGACAGGGATTCCGCCAACGGATGTGAATCGCAGTAAGGGGACCATGTCGTCGCCGTGGCCGCCCATCAGAACGCATTTTATTTGCTCGACGCTCACGCCCAGCTCGCCCGCCAGAAAGCAGCAAAAGCGCGCCGCGTCCAGGGCTCCGGCCATTCCCATGATCCTGTTTGTCGCGAAGCCCGTGACTTTGGCGGCGGCGTAAACCATCGCATCGAGCGGATTGCACACGACGATGACGATGCTCTCGGGCGAATACTTCGCTATTTTGGCGCTGACGTCCTTGACGATCTGGGTGTTTTTTGCGAGCAGGTCGTCGCGGCTCATGCCCGGCTTGCGGGCAAGGCCGCTGGTGATGATGACGATATCGCTGTCGGCGGTCTGTTCCCAGTCGCGCGTGCCGGTGACTTTGCAGTCGTACAGCCCGATGGGAGCCGCCTCGGCAATATCGAGAGCCTTGCCCTCAGCCAGACCTTCGACGACGTCGATCAGGACGACATCGCCGAGCTGTCTGGTCGCTGCGATGTGGGCGGTGGTCGCGCCGACGTTGCCGGCGCCCACAACTGTTATCTTATTCCTTGCCATGATCTACCCCTTCGGTTTATCAGCTAAACATAGTGCGACTATGTTATCCTTCTCGCCCGTTCGGGTCAATGCACGATTCCGGAGCGCCGCCGGAGGTAGTCTGCTGCAACCGCACCTCCGGGTAGTGAAATGAATTGAGGATCGTGAAGCGTGAAGCGGATCTCGGCCCCTGGGATTTCGACCCTTGATGCGGGATACCCGTTGTCACTTCGACCGCAGGACCGACGTCAGTCGGGACGAAGTGGAGAAGTCTGCTTGTGAATAAACACGGCTCTTGTCCGCAGCATCACAGCATGTGCAGATTCTCGAGCCCATGCGGCCCCATCATTTTTCGAAGAGGTCCCAGTTATCTTTGAATTCGCTCAGTGAAGTGTGGGTGACTCCAGGAAAGCTTCCACGGATGCCCTGCCGTCCTATCTCTGAATGCCAAAATCGGTACACGTCCCGCATAAAATCTTGCCTCTACGAATAGGTGGGTGGCCAAAGTTCTTTCACATTATACTTACAGTCGCACTGTTCACATTAATTCTTAACGAAGATCAATTGCTTGCTCGTTGGATATCATTTCTTCTGGCATATCTATTTTGCCCACATAATATCGGTTCTCATAAAACTTAACCATCCACAATGAAACATATCCCTGGTCAGTTATGTAAATGTCAAAAATATACTCGAACACCTCTGGAACAATATTGTGCCAATTTGCTTCAATAATAAGCTTCGGGATTTCATATTTCAGGACATCCACATTAATACTTTCTTTTGGTATACAACTTCTAAAATGATAAAAACTCAGACCACTGAAGATCTTTTTCAGGATTCTCACAAATTTTTCGTCCTGCATTGGGTAGATGATATGGCGTTTTCCATTTGGCGTATTGATTTCATTCATATTAGTCAACAACTGATTTAAGTGTCGTAGACTTTTTCCCTTGGAAAAACTTGGATGCACTTTATCATGGAACAATTCATTAACAATCGGGGTATTATATCCACCAACCGTGATGATGTTCCTGAAATGTTCCTCATCATCAGAGAATCCTGCATTACACTTATAACACGACGGAACAGTCAATAGCTGAACGTTTTGTTTTCTGATTGACATAGGATAGAGATTTTTCGGTATGACATGGTCGTCAGTCTCTGCCAGTCCTCCGCAATACGCACATTTTTTCTCCATAGAGGTTCTCTTGAATAAAACATTTGTATATATCACATTTTACAACCTATGATGGTACTTTTCTATTTTAACAAGACAATTATTTTCAGTCAATAAACTCTTGCAGAAAGTTGGATGTGAATTAAACTGTCGGGCTATGGGAAAGAGAAAAACAGAAAAGAAAAAGGCGGCGGCAGGCAGGCCGTCGGCGGTGGTTGATACGCGGGTAATATACTGCGGGGACAATCTCGATCAGCTCAAGAAATTCCCCGACCAGTGTGTTGACCTGATTTATATTGACCCGCCGTTTAACTCAAACCGCAACTATGAGGTCTTCTGGGGTGAGACAAAGGAAAAACGCTCTTTTGAGGACCGGCACGTATCCACGCAGGCTTACATCGACTTTATGCGGCCGCGCTGCGTCGAACTTCACCGCGTCTTAAAGAACACCGGCTCGTTCTACTATCACTGCGACTGGCACGCCTCACATTATGTCAAGATCATGCTCGACCAAATCTTCGGAGAAAACCAATTCCTGAACGAGATCATCTGGAAACGAACGTCTGGACGAAAGAGCGAACGCCAGTATCCACGCATTCATGATATTCTTTTTTTCTATGCAAGAGGCAACCGGTGGACGTGGAATCCGCCCAAGGTACTTCAGACCCCAGAAACTGTCCGCGGCCACGACATAATGCATGACGAAAATGGGCCGTACCGACTCTCTGATTTTAGCGGTGCGGGAGAGGGGCCAGCACGCCGGTTTGGTGACAAAGAGATTGCGCCCCCCAAAGGGAGACACTGGATGTTCGACCAAGTCGGCGTCGATGACCTGATGGCGAAGGGCCGGATAGCCTTCTCCAAGAACGGAATGCCGCGTCTGAAAACCTACGTGAAAGATTTACCCGGCATCGACATTGGGGATCTTTGGCTTGACATTGAACCAATCAACAGCGCTGCCGCTGAACGTCTGGGCTACCCCACACAGAAGCCGCTTTCGCTTCTGGAGCGGATCATCAAAGGTAGCAGCAATCCCAACGACATTGTTCTTGATGCCTTTTGCGGGTGCGGGACGGCGCTGGTTGCTGCTGAGAACCTTGGGCGTCAGTGGATAGGTATTGATATTTCGCCGACGGCCTGCCGGGTGATGGCTAAGCGTATGCGGGATGTCTGCGGGATGAAAGAAGATGAAAAGCTCTGGAGAATCGGGCGCGGCTTTGTCGTCCGTGACCTGCCGTGGAGCGAAAAGCAGCTTAGAGAACTTCCTCACTTCGAGTTTGAGAACTGGGCCGTCATCGCACTGGGCGGGATTCCCAATAAGGCGCAGGTCGGCGATATGGGTATCGATGGCCGGATATATCCGGTCTCGGCCACGCCGAAGAAAAAAGAAGGCGAGCTGGAGTTCATGGACGTTTGGTATCCCATCCAGGTCAAACAGAAGGACAAGGTGGGCCGTCCCGATATTGATTCTTTCGAGGCAGTCATGAACCGCGAAGACCGCGCCAAGGGCTTTTTTGTCTCATTCGATTATTCTCAGGACGCATTGTCCGAGATACAGGCATTTTTCAAGAAGAGCGGAAGGAGTATCATCGCCCTGACGGTCAAAGACATCCTCGACGAACAAATCGCCCTCAAACTGGCGTAGCCATGGCGTCGCTAACAAGAATCCCGGCCCGTGCTGTTACTACTTGAGCTTGTCCTGGAGTTCCGTGATGGCCGTCTGAGCGTGCTTGAGCTGGCCCTGCAGCTCACGGACCCTTTCAGTCTCAGCCTGAAGCGAGGCGGCGAGCTGGTCCATTCGTGACTGGGCCGTCTGTGCCTCAGCAAGAGCGGATGTGCGTAGCTTGTTCAGCTCATCCTCCCGCTTTTGCAGCTCCTCGCGGAAGCTGATGAAGGCATCGACCTGTTTCTGCAGCTCGCCGAACGAGCCGGTAAGCTCCTGGGTTCGTACCGGCGGCTGGTCACGACTCTGTTCGAGGACGGCTAATCGGGCCTGCAGCTCATCTCTTTGGCCTTTGGTTATGGTCAGCTCATCCTCAAGGCGGGCCATATCGACGCGGCAGCAGCCTGTCAGGGCCAATGGAAGAGCCAATGCTATTAAACTCATGAGAATCACGATCTTTTTCATCATCTCACTGCTCCTTTTCTATTAATTGCGCCCGTCATAAAAGCGAGCGACTCTGCGAAAGGGGAAAGCTCAAGCGGCCTCCTGCTGGCTCTCCACCACCGCTCCTGCGATTACCTATCTTAACGCACTGAAGCGAAAAGTCAACGAAAAAATTAACAAGTAAGGCCAATTCAACGGATTTTGGCCGTCCTTTATGGTTTCGGCGACGCCCATTCGTGGGCGTCAGGGCTGGCACCAATCGTCGGAAAGGCCGAAATCCGCAAGCGGGCACAGCCCATCGGGATAAGCGAGATTGTTTCTACTGACTCGCTGGATTTTACCGGACTTGGCTGGAGCGTTCCAACAAGCCCAATCTGGTCTTTCTGCCACGCCGGAATCTTCTTTGCTTTGGCACGCAGCTCGATGGGTGCGGTATTGGGCTCGAAAGGCTGATTGTTATCGGGCCACGCCTTTAGCACGGCCTCGAACGACGAGCCCGGCTGGTCTTCGTTCAATACCAGCCCGTAATTCCACGCCGTAGTTGGATAAATCTCCCATGCGGGCCACTGGTCCGTGCCTCCGGCCCTGACGTATTTCTCGCCGATCTTCAACGAGTAGGTCAGAGGCCCGCGATCGACGGATACGCTGTTTTGGTTCTTTGTCCATTTTCGCAGCGTAACCGTCATCGGAAGTCTGAGCTTTACCTTGTCGCCGTCAACCCATTGCCGGGTAATCTCAATATAAGAGTTTGCACCGAACAGTTCGAGCATCTTTTCGTTCATCGTTAGCTCAGGAGCCTTGCACCAGCCGGGCACACGCAGATAAAGCGGGAACCGGACGGGTTTGCTGGTCTTGATTGTGAACTCGATATCTTCCTGGAATGGATAGCGCGTCTCTTCGATAATTGTGACGGTTGTCCCGTCGCCTGCTTTCGCGGTCACGCTGCACGGGGCGTACATCACCGCGGCCAAGCCATTGCCGGGCGTGGCGAGCCACAGGTGCTCGGCATAGTAGGGCCACCCGTGGCCGGCGTTGTGCTGGCAGCAGCGGTGAATGTGCGGGTTGTAGAGGAACATTGGCCCATCGTTTTGAACGCCCGGTGATTTGTTCAGGCGGTCGCAGAGAATCTGGTTCGGGGCGGTCAGATAGTGCAGGGCCTTCAGGTCGGGCGTAAACGCCGCCGGCAGCGAGTTGAACGCCACGTCCTCGCAGCGGTCCGCCCATTTCGGATCGCCGGAGAGCGTCAGCAGGATCTCGTGCGAGAGCATCATCTCGACCATGCCGCAGGTCTCGACCGCCTGCCTGGGGTCGGTGAAGCCGGGCCGGCAGTTCTCGTCACCGCCGAACATTCCGCCCGGCACCTGGCCGTACAGGTCGCGGATTTTTTGCCAGTTGCGTTCTGCCGCGGCCAGATGAGCGGGATTGTACGATTGCATGTAGAATACCGCCGGCTCACGGAAGGCTTGCGACATATTTACGTTATGCCAGTTGATGACGTCGTCCTGCCATGCAGCCGTACAGCGGTGGACTTTGCCGGCCAGCGGCAGCAGGAAGGCGTCGCCCGTCCGGTTGTAGAGCCAATAGATGCTGTAAAGCAGGTCGCCGCCGCGCATCTTCGGCCAGTAGCCGACCAGGAGCTTCTCTTCCGGCACGGCTGTCAGGTACTTCATATATTTGGTCATCAACGTGATGACGCGCTGATCGCCGGTGAACTCGTAATAATCCTGCAGGCAGAACAGCATGATCATGTTCGGCCAGAGGTCTTCGCGGCCCACCAAATCCGTCGCCGCTCCCTTTCGGCCTTTGTCGGGGCCGAACCATCCGTCTTCTTTCTGGCCGGCGAGCGCCGCCTCGATCCATATCTTCGATTCGGCGATCATCCCGTGGTCGCGGAGGATGTAGCCGCAATTGCTGAAGCCCTTGAGCCAGTAGGGGGGCTCTTCCCAGCCGTGGTCGCCCTCGCCCTTTGTGCTCAGCCACGCATTGCCCTCCTTCTTGAGGAACTGGCTGATCTCGGTCAGATGCCCGTGGAATCCGTCCCGCTGTAATTCGAGCTGCCTGCGGACCCAGCCAGCCGGCTCAATGGCGCCGGGCGGCAGTTTGATGAATGGGCTCGGCGTCAAAGGAGGCCGGTTGCCGACGTAAAAATCATTCTTTGCCTGCGTGCCCGGCCGCTCGATGACGCGAATATCCGTGTCGCCGCAGAACCCAATCCCGGCCAGCCAAACAATGAGAATCATACTAAGCAGCGTGCACTTGAACATTAGCAGCCCTTTCATGTAGGGGCGGCCCCATGTGGCCGCCCTGTAACGCGGGCAACCACACGGGGTTGCCCCTACCTGATCTCTTTCAACAGATTCCCGTTCAACCTAACGACGGCACTGGGTTTTGATTCTAAGCAAGAAATAGGATGATGCCAACACAAAAACGTCTGGACGGACGCCATAGGGCTATGAAGGTACTGCCGGCAGCCGGCGCACCAAGCTGCCAGTATTCGTTAAAAAGCAGGGGGGCATGTTCCGCTCTTTGTTTTTTTTTCTTTGCCGGCTTTGCTTATCGGCGTTTTCTTTTGCATAATGTAAATAGGAGAGCGTACACGTCGCCGGCATATCTGTTTAAACGGTGCGTGCTTTTATCGGCCAATCTGAGAGTGCCTGCGACATCAATACGTGGCAAGCTCCCCCAAAAGTAATAAGGCATCGTCTGAATAGGAAAGCTCAGGTGGTTTTCAGAGGATTCCTATGCTCACGGGAGGCCTGAGATGATGATATCAAACTTAGCCGCGATATGGTGCAAGACGGCTCTTTTGGCGCTCACGGCGTCGGAACGCTGGGCGGCCGTGAAGCAGATGAAACCCGACACTTCGGTGCCGATTTGGCTGATAGTGGTCACGGCGGTGGCTCTGATTATCTTATTAGTTGTATCGGCTTTGGTGATTAACCGGAGACAAGGGTCTCGCAAGTTCGTGCCGCGCCGGTGATGATTCTTTAAGCTCTGCTTCAATAGTCCTTAAAACTTCTCATCCATTCGGGCCAGTCGCTCGACTGCACGCCGCCGGCCTTGGTCCAGGCGCCGTGAATATCGAAATTGCGATGCCAGTTAAGCGTCCACAGCTCCTTCAGCCCGATCTTCCTGATAGACCAGTCCAGGAAGGCGCCGTTGACCGCCGCACTGTGCCGGTTCAGACACACCCGCCGCATCTCGTTGCTGCCGGCCAGGTTTTCCGTCGCGCCGTCGTACTGTGGAGGTTGATTCTCGGGGAACGGCCAGACGTCGTACCAAAGACAATCGAGGAAAAGCGGTATCCGGTCCGCCGGCTTGTTATTGATGTGCTTGTAGTAGTTGCTCGCGTTGCTGCTTGAGGTGGTTCGATTGCACAGCCACTCGTTGAAGCCGTAGCTGCCGTAGGAGCCGTCCGGGAAGACGCCCCACGCGGCAAAGGGATTACGGCCTCCTTCGGAAAGAGGCTTGGTCGCCATCGGGCAAAGACGCATATCCAGGTCCTTGTACTCCGCCCGCATCACGACCGGCCATCGGCCCTCGCTGGTTTGGCTCTCTCCGCCAAGACCCTGATGAAAATAGCCATCCCTGTCTGTGGTGAACATCGACCAGATCAACGTCCACTGATGCAGGATCGCCTGGCAGGTGACGGTCCGCGCCTGTTTCCTTACCCGCTGGAGCGCCGGCATGAGTATCGATAGCAGCAACGCAATGATCGCAATCACAACCAACAGCTCGATTAACGTAAAGCCTTTTGGCTTGTGCATGATGGTTCTCCTTCTCCGGTTTACGGAACGTTCTTCCAAAGCTACAATCTTCTTTCGGATGGCAGGCTCCGGCTTCTGTGTCTATCTGCCTGCTACTTTGCCGGCCGCCAGGCTTCTCGTACGCACGCGGGGGCCCAGCTCGTCCTTTCCGGTCAGGCGGTAACCTTGGGATTTCATACATCCACGAAACAGGTTTTCCCGATGCGTTGTCCCCCAAAGCGTCCATTCGCGAAGTGCCCCGACGTCTGAGCCGTTCAGGTTGTCGCACCACGCGGAGAAATGAGGCGACTGGCGCATCTCGGGAGAATGCCCATAGTATTCATCCGCGAGATCTTCCGATGCCTGTCGCACGGCCTGGTCATAACACTGGCGGCAATCTCGCTGTGCTTCGTTTACTATCTTCGCAGGATTATACCAATAGTGAGAGGCGCCCGAGCACCCACCGAATACTGGTCCAATCAATGCCAATATCGAAGCAATAGCTCTCACTCTATTTCCTTGCGGAACGTTGGTGCAGGATTTCGGTGCTCCACGCGTATGCCTAATCTACCATGATTATAGCACAGTTACCCCCATCGGTCCAGCACAAAGGACCTTCGCTGTAGGAGTTGATTACTTGTGAGGCTCGTAGGCAATCTCGATGCGATGTTCCGGGCCGGCTACACCGAAGAGGTTGACCGTCCGGAATGTGAAGCGGTTGCGGACCTGGCTGTCGAGCGAATGCTCGATGTCCTCCTCGCAGTCGCGCCATGAGCCGTCGTCGCCCATTCTCTGGAAGCTTCGGAAGTTGGGTGTGCATGAGCCGAGAAACACGCGGACCTTGTCGCCCTCAATGGTCACTTTCGAGGTGATGACGTTGGGTGTCCATTCGATCCAATCCCGCCGGGTAGTCTTTATGAAGTAAGGCGTGTCATAGGCCCAGTGGGGCTTGCCATCCCGATACCACGTATGATTGCGGGAGATCGCGTCATCGAGTACGACGAGCGTCGAGGTGGGTCTGGCCGGGAACGCGGTAAAGCGATTGGTGTCCGTCTCCCAGCTACACCAGCGATAGGTGTCGGGCCGGGTTTCCCCCTTGCCGGTTTCCGGATCCGGCTTCATGGGCTTTCGGTCGGGGCCGACAACGCAAATCACCGATTTGGCCCCATCCCGCCAGATCTCGTCCCGGATTTCCAGGGCCGAGAGCGGCACGCCGTTCTTCTCGAAATGCGCATCGTACTTGGCGTCGATGAGCACCCATTTGCTGAACTTGTTGACCCAGACCTCGTTGACGCCGTGGTGTCCGCCATCGTCTTTTAGCCCCGGCCCGCAGCCTAATCGCCGGGTGACGTAACCGAAGCTATTGAGCACCGCGTGCTGGACGATGCTGAAATGTGTGCAATGGAACTTGCCGCCCGCCAGCGCCGCGTCGAGAATGGCGAACGCGTCTTCTCGCGTCTGCGTGGGATTGTCGTTGTCGATAGCGATATGCGACTTGATCCAGTGGCGCAGCAGGAGAATGCGCTTCCACTCGTCGCTCTGGCCGGCCACGACAGCATCAAGGCCGTACCGCGTCCGCAATTCGCCAATGCGCGGGCTGTAGTAGTTCTCGAACGCTCGAAACAGCTCATTGCCGCAATACCGCGGATTCTCAACCGGCACGTCAACAAACCGTCCGCCTTCAGCCGCGAACACTCGCGGCAAAACCGCCAAATTGAAGGTGAATAAAACGCCGGCCGCGGCGAACCGTATCCGCCGGGACCACACACGGTTGGTATTCGTACTGAAATTCATAATCCGTCCTTGCTAAGAATCACGGGATAAGATACTTCTCTTAAATTGTCTAATCTCGACAGCTCGGCCACGGGTAGTGATAGCATAACCTGTGTTCGTTGGCCACAATTATTGATGCAAAATCTGGTCCTGGAATTGCGGTTTGCGATGTGGCGAGGGCATCTTGCCCGTGCGCAAGGCCGCGACGGCCTCACCACGCCGATTTAAGAAATAGAAAATCATAAATAGTAAATCCAAAGGCGCAGCCCTCTCTATCGGGGGGATTTTTCTTGACGGTAAGCCGGCTGATATGGTAGAAAAAGAGATGAATATGTGCGGATTTTGGCCCTTCGGACAGGCGCGTTACGGCCGGATCATCTTTGCAGGAGGACTGTCACATCTGGCTTGCCTTGTTCTGGTTCTTGGGCTTCGCGGCGACGAGGTGATTGGTAAAGACAAGCGAGTGAAAAAGGGAGATTCAAAATGACTGACAAATCGAACTCAAGAATCTGGTTGGCCATATCAGTGCTTTTGTCTGTAACGCTTTGTACGACGGTCCCGGCCAAGACGATTTATGTCGATGCCGACGCCGCCGGGGCCAACAACGGCTCAAGCTGGCAAAACGCATACGTTTATCTTCAGGAGGCGCTGGCGGCTGCAAATCTATCCGAAAAGCCGGTCGAAATCCGGGTCGCGCAGGGCGTTTACAGGCCGAACCAGGGCCTTGTGGCCATCCCCGAGTTCGACTGGAGAACAACAACCTTCCAGCTCGTTAGTGGCGTCGCGATCAAAGGCGGCTACGCCGGCCTCGGCCAGCCGGACCCAAATGCCAGAAACGTTGAGCTGTACGAAACCATCCTCAGCGGCGACCTGAACGGCAATGACGCAGACGTTGCCGACCCTTGTGATTTGCTGAACGAGCCGACCAGGGCCGACAACAGCTACCATGTTGTCACAGGCAGCGGAACAGACCTAATGGCTATTCTGGACGGGTTCTCGGTAACCGGTGGAAACGCTCTGAATAACGAGGGCAAAACAGGCGGCGGAATCTTGAATATGTACGGCAATCCGACGCTAAATAACTGCACTGTGAAGAAGAACATAGCGGTCAACGGCGGCGGAATGTTTAACTCTTACAGTAGTCCAACTCTAAACTACTGCGTGTTCCAAGAAAACTCGGCAGATCGTTGTGGAGGGATGCAAAACGCAAACAGCAGCCCTGCCTTGACGAACTGCATTTTCAGGAGAAACTACTCTTATAGGACGGGAGGGGGGATGTACAACAATCGCAGCGATACGCTAATCAGCAACTGCCTGTTCACCAACAACAGGGCAAGGTTCTATGGGGGAGGCATAGAGAACTTCTTGAGTAGCCCCAATCTGGTCAACTGCATTTTCTCCGGCAATGTTGGTTCGTCCGGTGGAGGTGCGATATTCTGCACTGACAGCGACCCAGCACTTGCGAATTGCGCTTTTGTGGGAAACACAGGGCAACCAGGGAATGCTTTTCTTGCGTATTCTATGACGAGCGGGAGTCATGGCCATGTAGTCAACTGCATTTTCCGGGACGGTGGCGATGAGATATCAAACGACGGTCCGTCAATCGTGGAGGTGGCCTACAGCAACGTGCAGGGCGGCTGGATAGGCGAGGGTAACATCGGCGCCGATCCGTTCTTCGCAGAGCCAGGTCGCTGGGCCGATGTGAATGATCCGAACGTTGTTGTTGAGCCGAACGACCCGAATGCGGCGTGGGTGGATGGGGACTATCATTTGAAATCGCAGGCGGGGCGATGGGAGCCGGTCAGCAAAAACTGGGTGATGGACGACGTAACCAGCCCGTGCATCGACACCGGCGATCCCAATAGCCCGGTTGGCGATGAGCCGCAGCCGAACGGCGGAAGAATCAACATGGGCGTCTACGGCGGCACCGCCGAGGCCAGCAAGTCGCCGTCAGTCGCAAGTCCTATCGTTTACATTCAATGGCTCGGCCATTCGAGCGTGAAGCTCTGGGCGGAGGATTGCATCGTCTATGTGGACCCGCAGAGGCTGAGCATCTCGCCCCACGATGCGACGCTCGTGTTAGTCACCCACACTCACGGCGACCACTACTCGCCCACGGACATTGCGAGGGTCTCGAATGACCAGACGAAGTTCGTTGCTCCGCCGGACGTCGTTCGCCAGTACGGCAAGGGCGAGAACATCGCGCCGGGCCAGACCATCGAATCGTACTGCGCGCGTCTGACCGGTGTGGCGTCATATAATACCAACAAGTCGAACCATCCCAAATCGAACAACTGGGTCGGGTACATCGTCGAGCTTGGCGGCAAGCGCATTTACGTCGCGGGCGACACAGACCTCATCGAGGAGATGAAATCACTTGGCGAGATTAACGTGGCGATTCTTCCCGCCGGCGGAACTTATACGATGAACGCCGTCGAGGCGGCGGAAGCGACGCAGTACATCAAGCCCGATTTGGCCATACCGTACCACTGGGGCCAGAACGTCGGCACCATCGCCGATGCGCAGACCTTTGCCCAATTAGCCCGGTGCGCCGTGAAGATTATGACGGTCGGTGAGACGATAAGCTCGGATAATTGGCCGGTCTATTCGCCGCTGATCGCGCACTGGAAGCTGGACGAGACAGCAGACGGCCTCGCCCAGGATAGCGCCGGCGATTTCGACGGCACGTTGCACGGCGGTCCCGCTTGGCTGCCTGCCGGCGGCAAGAAAACCGGGGCGCTTCAGTTAGACGGTGTGGACGATTATGTCAGCACACCCTTTGTGTCGAACCCGGCCGACGGCGCGTTCAGCGCCTTCGCCTGGGTCAAGGGCGGCGCGCCGGGCCAGGTCATCCTATCTCAGACCGATGGCGCCGGCAGTGGCGAGATATGGCTGGGCGTGGAACCATTGCAGGGAAAACTTATGACGGGCTTGATTCCTCCTCCTTCCGGGCGGACGGCGACGCCGGCGTTGAAATCGGACTTCATCATTACCGATGGCCAGTGGCATCACATCGGCTTCGCCTGGGACGGCTCTCGCCGGCATCTATACGCCGACGGCGCGGAGATTGCCAAAGACGCCGCCGCTGTGGCTCCATTGAAATCTTCGAACGGTGGCCTTTATATCGGTGCAGGTAAAACGCCGGATGCCGGGACCTTCTGGCTCGGCCTGCTCGATGAGATTCGTATCTACAATCGGGCTTTGGATGTCGCCGAGATTGGAGATCTGGCGCACTAAAAAAGCCCCTGCTTGTGGCCCTTCATTCGGTAATAGCAGGGGCTAAATAGAGAATACAACATACATATTTTACCGATTTAATGGGCTGCATGTCTATTGTGGTAACTACGTATTTTCATAGACAAGCCACTTTCGCTAATGTGTAAAAAAAGCCGAAAACCGCCGTTTCATGAGCGATTGCCTGCTTGACAGGCGGGGCGAAATTGCCGATATTCAGATCCAGGAATTCCGATCCCTTGTATTGCGAGCAGAACCGATGCGTTTGGTTGTGAAAAAAGCGGGTCAGACGGTCAACGAATTGCGATTCGATAGAGGCCCTGTTTACATCGGGCGGCACGCGCACAGCCAGGTTTTCCTGCCGGACAGGGCCGTCTCGCGGCAGCACGCCGCCATCTTCACTACGCAGGACGGCCGGTGGGTCGTCGAGGACCTCGACTCGGCCAACAAGACCTTTCTGAACGATAAGGCTATTCACAAGGGCCAAATCAAAACCGGCGACTGCCTTCGCATCGGCGATTTCGAGATTGAGATCGACCTTGAAGCGGACGCCGAGGACGGCGGCGCCATCAATCTGGAAGACACGCTGGTTTCCAGTCCGCGTAAGCCGGCCTCCGCGTCGGCGGCGTCTCGTGAAATCATCGTGCGAAATCCCGACGCCGAGCGCGCTCCGGATATCCGGCTGCCGGCCAGACGCATAAAAGATTTCCTTCAAGCCGCCGAGGCGATCTGCAAGTCGAACGGTCCCGACGAAGTGGTCAAGACTCTGCTGGATGTCACACTGAGGGATTTCGGCGCCTACCAAAGCTGGTGCGCGCTTCGCGCGCTGCCCGAAGGCCCGATGACCTGTCACGCCGGCAGGAACCGAGACGGTCAGCCGGTGGAGCTGAGCAAAATAGGCGTCCATGAAAAGGTCACGGAGGCGATTGAAAAAAAGCAGTTCATGCTCGTACCGCGGGTTACACTCCCGTCGGGCCGGCAGAAGATACGCTCGGCCATGATCGCGCCGATCATGGACCCTTCGGGCTGCTTCGGCGTGCTGTACGTCGATCACTCTATCGACCAGGACTATTACACCCTGAGCGATCTGGATTACCTCATGCTGCTGGCGATCCACACCGCCGCCATCGTGGAAAACTTCTGAGAGGCTACATGAAAAGCCCGAATGTCATTCCTTCGGCACGCTCAGGACGGCGTCTGAACGGAGCGCAGCGGAGTGAAGAATCTCTTTCTTCATGTGGCACGGGCTTCCAGCCCGTGAAAACGATCACGGCCAGGATGGCCGTGCCACTGTTCACTCCCATGTCATGGCGTTCAGAATCATCTGGGTGACGCGATCGTTCTGGTAGTCCGAGATACAATGGCCGGGCATGAGATAGACGATAGTGCCCTTGCCCTGGCTCTTGATCCAGCCGCCTCGATCCTGCATGTACGTCTTGCCGGTCGCCTTGTCGGAATAAATCAGGCCGCACAAGACGGTCTTATCCCGGCCGTCGGTGAACCGGTGATTGACGAAGACCTCGGAATCGTCTTTGAGCCGCGTGCAGGGATAGAGTTTCTCGACGCCGGGCTGGTCGGATGAGGTGTATGTCACTTGGTCTTTCCATTCGATGTTGTGGTTGGTGATGTAGTGGCTGGAGTTGAGGTTCACCAACGTCCAGTTTGAAGCTTTGTACGCGTAGCCCCCATCCTCCATCGAGCCTTTATTGAGCTGCACGCCCAGGAAGTCGAAATAAAACTTGTTCTCGGCCTTCTTGCTGCTGATCGAATGGTGCAGGCAAACCAGCCGGCCGCCTGCCTTCGTGTAGTCGATGATGGCCCGCTCGGTTGGCTCGTACAGGTCTTTGTGGATAAAGACGACGACCGCCCTGTACGGCGACAGGTCTTTGTCCATAGACTGCTGGTCGGCAATGGTCACCGGCAGCTTGCCCTTTTCCGTGAGGAATTTCGCCAACACCTCCATCTGCGGCCGTTCATCCTGGATAATCAGCACCTGTGACTGGCCCACCGGGCCGGAGCCGCCGCACGTCAGAGCGGCGATGAATACAGCGATACAAACCATAAGCAACTTCGATAACGTAGATTTCATACTTCACAGCCCTTCAATAGATCGGAATTATCTTGCGCGAGCGATTGTATCACGCTGTCTGCCCGGAGTTCAAGCCTGGAGCAGATCTGCGTACTACCGATTTCAAAACATGGTCGTCAGGAATGAGCTAAGACAACGATCCGGCAACAAACGACGCTTCTTGCCAACGTTCCTGGCAACAACAGAAAAAAGGCCGCAAATCCGCCAGGCTTGACGGACTCACAGCCCTTGATTTTCAGTCACAAGTTGGCAGACCTATTGGCTACTTTCCGCCTTTTGCGATGATGACGATGCAGTCCGTTCCTTCTATCGGTGTTTCACCAAAAGCGTCGGCCAACACACCGCTCAGGGTTAACTGCAATACATCGCTGTCGTTTACTATGCCAAGTGCTGCTACAATATCCTGAACGTTGAACTTCAGCACAAGGTCAAGGTGTCCATCAAGACCTTCTGTCGTACATTCACACACCTCTGCTCCATCCGGCATAGGAGTTGCCACATCCTCATAACTGCTTCGAACCGGTGCAACGCCCTCTAACCGAATGGAGGCTGTATCAATCGTCAAAACGTCAAAATCTTCCAACCCCAGGATAGCCACAGAAAGCAGGCCCTTGTCCTTAACATTCAACGGATTGGGACAACTGCCTGGCTTGATATGAATCGGCACCTCATGGACGGAAGTAGCCAGATAGATGGGCACATTGCCATGGACGTAGAATCCCAGATCAATCGGGTCCCCATTTTCATACGTCCCCGTCAGTATGCCGAACGTATATGAAGGGAGCATAAACTCCGACAACGGCGTGCCATTTTCGTCAACGAGAGGTATCCCATTCATTGCAAAGTCCACACCATAAATCGTCACAATCGGGTTCGGCTCGCTGCTGAGAATCATGACGAAGCCGTCGATTTGTCCTCCGTAAATATTGACTTCTCCACCAAAGGCATACACCCAGACGACCTCGGCCCCCGGATGAAGATTCAAGGTTCCGTACACCACCACGTAATCGTCAGCAACGACACCGTCGATGTCAAGCGTTTGACCGCTGGAAACGCTTGTGTTGAGGCGAAGGCCATCCGCTTGCACATGTTCAAACCCGCTGGCTGGTTTTGCAACGATGACCACGCAGTCCGTTCCTTCTATCGGTGTTTCCCCAAAAGCCTCGACTAACGCACCGGTTAGGGCTAATTCCAATACATCGCCATCATTGACTTGGCCAAGTGTTCCTACAATATCCTTAGCGTTGAACTTCAACACAAGATCAAGATACCCATCCGGACCTGCCGTTGTACATTCGCAACCACCTGCTCCATCCGGCATGGGAGTGGCGACATCCTCATAACTGCTGCGAACCGGTGCAACGCCCTCTAACCGAATGGAGGCTGTATCAATCGTCAAAACGTCAAAATCTTCCAACCCCAGGATAGCCACAGAAAGTACTCCCTTATCCTTGACATTCAACGGGTCGGGGCAGCTTTGAGGTTTGATGTCAATGAATACACTGATTACTTCTGACGGGTTCACCGTAATGCTCACCGTGGTCTGCGTGAACTCCGCACCTGCCTGACCATCGGTGGCATAATACGTGAAACCGTCCTGCCCGGCGTAGCCCGGCCCTGGCGTGTAGGTGAACGTGCCGTCGGGATTCGGCGTCAACGTACCGTGCGCCGGACTGCCGACCAAGGCCGCTGTAAGCGGATCACCGTCTGGATCAATGTCGTTGGCCAGAACGTCGATCACTACTGCAACGTCCTGATTTGTCGTCGCCGCATCATCGCCCGCTACCGGCAGCGCGTTCGTCACGGTGATTGTCACCGTAATCGGATCGGTATAGAGTTCGCCGTCCGTGGCGATGTAGGTGAAGGTGTCTGTGCCGACAAAGCCTTCCTCCGGCTGGTACGTATAGTCGCCGGTCTCCCAGTCAAATTCCGTCAGCTCGCCATTTGACGGCTCGCTGGTGAGAACGGCCGTCAGATTCCCGCCGTCGGGGAGACTGTCGTTACCAAGGACGTTGCCGCTCACAGAGTTGTTCATGTGGGTGGTCGTCATATCAGGCAAAGGCGGAATCGGCGGTGGTAACGCATCCGCATATCCGCAGATGCAAAAAACAAGAGGCAAAACCGCAGCCCATGACTGTCGCCGCTCTGTCTTCATAGCATTATCCTCCAGTATTGCTTTCAAAACGGATCCATTAACGGATTACTTTTCACAAAGCCCTTTTCCGTGGCAGTGGGGGAACCGACGCATCGTGGGGCAGCCTGGACCCACTCCTCCATACAATAACAACAATATATCCAATTCCCGAGCAGGATGTCAAGCATAATTGCCCGTTTTTCCGAAAGAAAAGCGGCTCCAATACGTGCCGGGTCAGCCGTTGCCGTAGCTCCAGAAGAGGGCGAAGGTCACCACGAGCACCAGGACTTGCGTCGCCATACTGAGCCGAAGGGGTATCGTTCTTGCGAGGCGGAGCAGCAGCGGGGCCCATAAGAGGCCGGACCAGAGAACAAAGGCAAGAAGCGAAGAAATCGAGGGCTGGCAGAGTGCGTTTGCCCCGATCCCCTTGCCCTCCAGATGCAGCGCTGCCTCGTGGGCGGGCCACGTCAGAATGCCGAATGGAGCAAGGGCCAAAGCTACCGGCTGGCCGTAGGGCCGGGACAAGAGCGTTTTGAGGATGCCCGTCCAGATGGACATGCCGCCAGCGGTCCAAACCAGCACCAGCACAATGTACCACATTGCTACCTGCCTGCGATGGCGAGCGGGGCCCGCCTGCTTATCTTTTACCTGATCCATGATTCTCTGCAATCCAACTGTAGCTTATTTCTGCGGCTCCGGGGCGCTCACGGCGGGCGGTGGGGTGTAGCGCGTCCACGTGCCGTCGAGCATCTGCTTGACGTAAACGCCGAAGCCCGGCGAGGGCGTATAATCCCAGCCGGAGATCAGGGTCGGGCCGGCAGAGGGATGGAAGTCCCACGCGGTATAGGACCATTGGTGGTCCTCGATGGCTTGCAGGACGCGCATCAGCCAGTCGCCGTCGTTTCGTCTCATGCCGCCGAAGCGGCGCATGGGCGGTTCCTCGCCCGGCTTGTAGTACGCGCCGCCGAACTCGCTGATGATGATCGGCAGCTTCGCGGCCGCCTTCTCCATATTGGCGATCCAGGTCTCCACGGCCTGGTTCTTGTTGTTGTAGCAGTGATTGGCGTAGAGCACGCCGCTGCCGGTCGGGTCCTTGAGCTGCCGGCCTTCGAGGATGCCGGAGAAGTCGTAGGCCCAGTCCAGGCCGCCGGCGACGATGAGATTCTTGGCGCCGGTGGCGCGGACGGCATCGAGCAGCGGCTGCATCCCGACGGCCTTGAAGGTCTTCGGCGTCTGTCCCCGGCGGTTCGGCCGGTCCGTGATTTCCCCGCCGTTGAGCCAGACGTCCCATGTGACGTCGTGAGGTTCGTTGTACAGGTCATAAATGACGGCCGGATGGTTCGCATAGACCGGAGCGAGATCCTTCCAGAACGTCAGGCTGTTCTCGTCGGGCATCGAATGCTGGCCGATATTCTGGCCCCACTCGCCGACGTCTGACCAGTGCATGTCCAGCATGATATAGACGCACTTGGAGGCGCACAGCTTGACCACCTCATCGACGAGCGCGCGGTAGGCCTTGCCTTCGTCGGTCTGTTCGGGCGCTTTTCCGAACCAGCGGTCCTGGGACATCGGCAGGCGGATGTGGTTGACGTGCCAGTCGTCGATGGCTACGCGGACCGATTCGAGGATATGCCCTTCGCCGTTGCTGGTCCATTCAAGGCAGGCGGCATTGACGCCGCGAAGTCTCACAGGCTCGTTCTTACTGTTGACGATTTGCGTTCCCACGACCTTTAGAGGAAGCGGCAGCGACGAGGGTTGGCCCATCCCGATATTCATCGAGACGGTTAGGACAACAATAATAAGCACGATGCATCGGAATACTTTGACAAGTCGCATACTAATTTCCTCCATTCGTTTGAAACACATTTTACCGGCTGTTGTCACAGCAGCAGAACAATAATACCGGCGCCGCTGCTAAAGTGATACTACTCTTTAATACAGCGTTTCTCTATTGCACAAGCCTATGCCAAAGACCTAAGATAGTCAATCAGAGTGGGGATCCGGTCGAGCGTCAGGAACAGCGAAGACAGGATGGCGATAATCCACATGGCCGGCTTTACGTCTCGTGCCTTGCCCGCGGCGACTTTGATCAGCGTAAACGAGATGAACCCGAAGGCCAGTCCCGTGCTGATGCTGTAGCTTAGAGAGATCATCACCATGATGATGAAGGCGGGGAATGCCTCTTCCATGTCTGCAAAATCTATCTTCCTGACCTCCTTCATCATAAACAGGCCGACCATGATCAGGGCGGGCGCCGTGGCGTACTTGGGCACGATTCCCACCACCGGCACAAAAAGCAGCGCCGCCAGAAAGCACAGCCCCGTGACGATGGAGGTCAGGCCGGTGCGTCCTCCCTCCTCGATGCCGGAGGCCGATTCGATATACGAGGCAATCGACGAGGTCCCCATCGCCGCGCCTAACATGCTCGCCGCCGCGTCAATCTGCAGCAGCCGATCCAGCCCTTTGATCGTGCCTTTTTCGTCCACCATCTTTGCCTCGTGACAGCAGGCCACCAGCGTTCCGATGCTGTCGAACATGTCGATAAACATCAGCGCAAAGATATTTCCGAACAGGCTCCACTTCAGCGCCCCCAGGATGTCGAGATGGAAGGCGACGGGCGTAATATCGAAATCGAGGGACACCAGCCGGTCCGGCCTCTGGACAAAGCCGGCGGCAACCGCCAGCATGGTCGAGAACAGCATCCCGATCAATAGCGCGCCTTTGACCTTCTTCATCGCCAGGAAGGCCATGAGCAGCAGGCCGCACAGACCCATCACCACCGTCCATGTGAGCGGCCCGGCTGAGACCAGCGTTGCCTCGTTTTTCACGATTACCCCCAAATCCCGCAGCCCGATGAACGTGATGAAAAGGCCGATCCCCACTGAGATCGCCGAAATTAGGCTCACTGGGATGGCTTCGACCAGCCGCTTCCTCAGCCCTAATAGCGTCAGCAGCCAGCATAGCAGGCCCGAAAGAAACACCACGCCGAGGGCCGCCTGCCAGGTGATCTTGCCGTTCAGCACGAGAGTATAGGCGAGAAATGCATTGAGCCCCATCCCCGGCGCCATCGCGATCGGCGCGTTGCCGAACAGGCCGGTGACAATTGTCATCACGCCGCTGACCAGGCACGTGACGATAATGAGCGCCTGCTTATCCATGCCCGCGTTGCTGAGGATGGATGGGTTGACAAAGATAATGTAGGCCATAGTCAGGAACGTCGTCAGTCCGGCCACAATCTCGGTCTTGACGCTTGTCCCTTTCTCCGGCAGTCCGAAATATTTGTTGAGCATCTCTACTTCCTTGGCAGATCCGCTTCGCTTGTTGTTTTGATGCCGGCCTCCGACCCCAGGAGCCCGACGATATCGGCGACAAGGTCCGCCGAGTTTCTCGCGGCCAGTATGTAGAACATCTGCTTATCCAGCACGGCGTCCTCGTCGGCGTTGTCGCTGATGCTGCGTATCACAAGGTGGCCGATGCCTCGCTGATAGCAAATCTGGGCGACGGCCGCCCCTTCCATCTCGACGGCGTCGGCTTCGAGCTTCTTACGCAATTCGGCGCACTTGTCGGCCGAGGCGATGAAGGCGTCGCCCGTGACAATGATGCCTTTGATGATTCTCGGCGCTCTGCCGCCCTCGGTTGTCTCGATACGTTCGAGAGCGGCCCGGTCGGCGGCCTGCTGGGCGAAGCGCACGAGCTGGCGGTCGGCGGGGAAAAAGACAGGATTCTCCTGCCCGTCGAGGCGGCTCTTGACGCCCTTGACGAACAGGCCCTCGGGCCAGACTGTGCCCATATCGTGGTGGGCGGTCTTCTCGGCGATGACGATGTCACCCGGGCGAAGCTCCGGGTTTACCGCACCGGCGATGCCCGTGAAGATAATCTGCTTTGGCTTGAAGTGTTCGATGAGCAGTGTGGTTGTCATGGCGGCGTTGACTTTGCCGACCCCCGTCCATGCGACCACCGCGTTTTGGCCGTTCAGTCTGCCGGTCACGAACCGGATACCTTCAATCTCATGCTCCTGCCGGCCTGCCAGTTGGTCTTCGAGCAAAGTGACTTCCCGCTCGAACGCGCCCAATACGGCCGTGACCGGCCCGGCGTGGACTACCCGGGGAGCCGGGTGACAAGAGGTGCTCAAGGTGATGATTGCGACCGAACAGATGCACGTGACGATTCCATTGTACTTCACGGCTCGTGCCTTTCAGTGTGTGCCCGATACGACTCCTTCGTTACTCAGCCGGACCTTTATTGCATAAGATGACAATGCGAGCGAAAGGAGTCGAACCTTCACGTCCTTAACGGACACCAGGACCTAAACCTGGCGCGTCTGCCAGTTCCGCCACGCTCGCAAATTCATGGTACGTATCGCCGCACTCAATTTTCCGCTTCGCTTTCAGAAGAATCCTGCGATTCCGCCTCCGGCCGCGATATTTTCTCGATGCGCTCCTCGGCCTGCTTGAGTATCGTCCTGCAATGTTTGATCAGGGCCATGCCTTTTTCGTACTGCTGCAGGCTGTCCTGCAGGGCGATGTCTCCCTGCTCGATCTTGCCGACGATGTCCGTGAGCTCTTTGATTGCCTCTTCGAAGCTCAGCTTGCCGATCTCATTTTTTGGCTTCTGGCCTGCCATCTGTTCTTCCTAAATTATACGCGGTCCTGCGCGACCTGCACTGCCCTTTTTACTTTTTTGTGACTTTGCTTTCAATGAAATTCTCGCCGGCCAGCTCGGTGAGCAAATCGTCTCCTATCTGTACGTCCTGGGCGGCTCTGACCAACAAGCCGGTCTTTTTGTCCGTCGTGATGCTGTATCCGCGATGCAGGACCGATTTGGGATTCAACGCGGTCAGCCGGTTTTCCTTCGCGGTAAGCTGCACTCGGCAGTTGTTCAAAATGGTCCTCATGGCCTTATCGGTGCGATTTTGCCAGTCGTTCAATTCGACCGTCTTGCGTCCCAGGAGCCGGTGGGGCTCGATTCTGACGATCTGCTCGTAGCGGGCGGAGACCTTCCGCTGCGCTTCGCTCAGCCGCTTTCGTGTCACCTCCGCCATGTCCACGGCCAGCTCATCCAGGCGCTGCTCGGCGTTCTGGACGAGCGTAAGAGGATTTCTGAACGGCGCGCCGGCCAGGATAATCTGCAAATCCTGCCGCGCCAGTTGCAGCCTTGCGTTTGTCTGATTTGACAGGTTTCGTTGCATGGCGGCCAATTGGCTCAGCACTTCCTGCATATCCGGGACGGCGACGACGCCCGCTTTTGTGGGCGTCGAGGCTCGCGCGTCGGCGACGAGGTCTGCAATGGTGGTGTCCACTTCGTGACCCACCGCACTGATAACGGGAATCTGCGAGTCGAAAATCGCCCTGGCTAAGACCTCCTCGTTGAAGGCCCACAAGTCCTCCAGCGAGCCGCCGCCTCGGCCGACGATCAGCACGTCCAGCCGGAGCTTTCTGTTTCGCCTGTTGATATATCGCAGTGCGGCCGCAATCTTTTCCGCCGAGCCTTCGCCCTGCACCGGTACCGGATAGAAGAACAGCCTGGCACAGGGCCACCGGCTGCGGATGCTGTCGGTGATATCGTGCACCGCAGCGCCCGATTCACTGGTCACTATGCCGATTCGCATCGGGTAGGGCGGCAGTGCTCTCTTGTGCGCCTCGTCAAAGAGCCCTTCACTTTGCAGTTTTCGGACCATCTGCTCGAAGGCGAGCTGAAGTGCTCCGACGCCGGCCGGATCGAGCTTGTCAACGTAAAGCTGGTACTTGCCGCCGGCGGTGTAAACATCGATATGGCCCATGGCGAACACGGCCATGCCGTCCTCCGGGGCGAATTTGAGCGTCCTGAACTTGCTCGCCCACATCACACAGGGCAGGATCGCTGATTCGTCTTTCAGACTGAAGTAGCAGTGCCCGCTGGAATGATGTTTCCAGTCGCTGATCTCGCCCGTGACGGTCAATCGCGGGGGCAGGCTTTCTTCAAGTACGACCTTGATGAGCGTATTGATCTGGCTGACCGTGTATATTTTCGTTGCTGGCATGTTCCAGAGACCTATAATTTTACTGTTTTACGCCGGCCGGATTATAAGCCCACAGGTTCTCATAATCAATCGCCGGTTTGCGCCAATACTCCAATACCTTTGCAGGATTTATTCTTGACATTTAATGTCAAAAAAGATAAAATACTATCATGTCCTATTGAGGACGGCCTGTCAGCACGAGGGGATGGTTGGCCATGCAGTTGGCAAGGGGGTAAGCGGGAAGCCACAAAGCGTAGAGAAATTCTTGTATTTGTACGGGATGACTATATTTGTTGATCCGCGCGACATTTATTTGAGGAGAAAGATGATGAAAAGTGCGAAGAAGATTCTGAAATGGCATTATGGTAGGAAAGCGGTTATCTATTTCCTGACGTGGTGCCTGATTTTGAACACATCGCTGCCGGCCGTGATGGCAACGCCTTCCGGCGGGGTATTCACCGTCGGGACCGGGAGCATTGTCGAGGGTGCCAACACCGCCGTAACCGTGAGCCAGGCGCAATCCGTTATCCAGTGGGGCGCTCCCGGCTCCGGAGGAATAGACACCAGCGCCGCGGAAAGCCTGTCGTTTATGCAGGCGGCG
>Ga0210377_10000486_pt1 | contig 38174 bp, 34 predicted proteins | sample PLM4_65_b1redo_FD_155480 | JGI IMG/M metagenome (GOLD analysis project Ga0210377, IMG submission 155480) | Groundwater sediment microbial communities from an aquifer in East River, Colorado, USA - PLM4_65_b1 redo | ecosystem: Environmental > Terrestrial > Soil > Riparian zone | place: USA: East... | reverse complement strand
AAAGTCCCGGTTCCTCCTTCATTGCCGGACGCGGTTTGGATTAATAAGCCGAAGCCGGTCCCTGTGAGCGTGGAAAAAGTACACTAAATTCGGTTGCGGGGTGTCCCAAAGTTATTGACAAATTCCGCTTCGTTCTGGTGCGGCTTGCTTCATCATACCGGTAGCGCACACAGACAAGCGCGTCGCCATGCTGCGCAAGCAGCTTCATCGTTCCCTTTTGCCCCGGTTTCAGTTTCAGCCGCGTTGTCAAATTTGACCTTCCTCAATCGACGACCGGCCTGATGCCGGGTGCCGAAGCGGGTATCGGTATCTGAAAGTAGTTCTGTGGAATACATACGAAAACTGTTGCTGGGAAAGAATACCGCAAATCTGAAAAGGAGTGGTTCGATTATAGATATATTATACGAATTGTCAATAATTCCGATGGGGTAATGTCAGGGTATTCCGATCGGACTGCAAGGCGCTGCTTCAGGCCGCGCTCTGTTCCTGTCGATCGCCTGAAACATACCGCTGTGGCCGAAGTGTCGTTGCTTCTCTTCACGCCCCATTTACGACGGCAGCACCACGTTTCGCAGCTTCTCCGCCGCATCTTCCGGGCAGACAGTGTTCACGAACAGGCCCGACCCCAGCTCGAACCCCGTGGGAATGCTCGTGCGCGGACAGATCTCGATGTGCCAGTGATAGGAGGCCGCGTTTCCTGCGTACTCGTCGCCGTGCGGCAGGGAATGGAAGAAGAAATTATACTGCACGCCGCCGAGCACCGTGTTGAGCCGCGCCATGGTCCTCCTGAAGATCCGCGCAAGGTCAGCGAGGTCTTCCGCTGTTGCATCGAGAAAGTCGGCCTGGTGCTTGAGCGGAAGGATATGCACCTCCCACTCGTAGCGGCTGGCGAAGGGCTTGATGGCGATGAACGCAGGGCTCCGTTCGATGACGAACTGGCCCACGTTGATCTTGCGTCGCACCTCGCCGGACTCCCGGTCGTAGAGGGTCGCCTCGAAGGTGAGCGCCTCGTCAATGGAATTGCAGAAGATGCAGGCTTGCTGCGCCTGGTAAAAGGCCGCGCTGTTCCGCACCTCGGCCTGCACATTGTCCGGCACGACCGGCATGGCGATGATCTGACTGTGCGTGTGGCCGATGCTGGCGCCCGCGGCAGGGCCGAAGTTCTTGAACAGCAGCACGTACTTCAGGCGGTCGTTGGAATGGTAGAGCTGCTCCATGCGGCTGCGGTACGTGGACAGGAGCAGGGCGAGATGCTCCTCGGACATTTCATGGAGCCTGATGCCGTGCGAGGCGTGGTCGATGACGACCTCGTGCCGGCCGTATCCGTCGATGGTCTGCTGCATGCCGAAGGAGAAGTTCGCGTTCCTGCGGTCGTCCCCCAGCACCGGGTAGAGGTTCTCCACGAGGCGCAGTTGCCAGTCCCCGTCTGCCGGGACCTGGGCGATGGGCGCAGGCGTCTTGTCCTCGTTGCCTTTGCAGAAGGGACAGGTATCCACAAAGGTCCGCGCGTCATAGGGCGCCGGCGCCTCCTCCTTCTTGGGCCGCAGGCTGCGTGCGGTTGCCACCAGCACCGACTCAGACGGCACAATGGGATTGATCCGTATCTCGCGGACGGCTTTGGCCTGTTCTGGTTTTGGATCTGACGAAGCGCTCATGATAGGATTCTCCCCCATGACCCTGGCGATCGCTGCTGAAAAACCCCCGATCGTGCAGAAAGGATCAGGGAGAGAGTACAATAGAACGGTCTGTCCGGGCAAGCGAAAAAGAAGTGAGGATCCTCCGTGTTTTGTGTGGTTAGGTTTTCACCCTTTATCGATTTTCTTGCATATCCCCTTCGCAGCCTGAATGAAATTTTTGACCCGTCTAAGGCCACATCCGCTCGATCGCGCAAACTCGGCCTCCCCGACCTCGTCGGGACAGGTCGGCCTCAGACAGTGCGCGCTCGCCCTTGCGGGACGACTTCGACAATAAAGCACCCTCTCCCTTATTCCCTCTCCCCTCGAGGGAGAGGGGCAGGGGTGAGGGGCGGTATTGATTGGGTGCCCCAAAATTTCACCTGCACTCCGCGAGTGTAGGGCCGCTCCGTGGACATGCGGGGTTGGTTTAAAGACGTTTCACTAAAAGCTTCCCATGCGAAAATCTAGGCATGTGACCGAGTCCGTAGGGTTAAACATTTCAGACTGTCTGAGCCCGAAGGGCGAGTTTCTGAAATGTACCGAAGGACGACCGAGCATGCCGTAAAGGATTTCCGCCGGGTGCCCTTCTTTCGGTTACCTTTCTTGGGCAAGCAAGAAAGGTGACAGAAAACGCGAAAAATGGCGCAAATACTGTCTAATAAATCATATAGGCGCTTATTCCACCCACATGAAAGCCAGAAGATCCAGAAGTGTTACAGGAGAGCTGGTGCAGATCGAAGACCGGAGAAGGTGACGCGGGAGAACGGTTCGAAGTTTTGTAGCTCAACGGAAAACTGATACAACAAAAAAGTTTCCGTCATTCCCGCGAAGCGAGAACCCAAATGCATAGTACCTGGGGGGGGTATGCCACTGGATATCCGCTTTCGCGGGGATGACGGAATTGGTGAACGTGCCTTTCGTTGGACAGGAGAACAAAACCCGGTACGAGACAGCCTGTTCTACACCGGGATGTCCCGCGCGATCTGGTCCTTGATGAAATCGCGCACGAATATCCTGTCCTCGGGGCGTATGCTCATGAACTTCATGCCCATGCCGGGTTCTTTATGCTGTCCCCCGATCATGGTCGAGCTGTACTGCACAGCAGCAGATACCTGGATCTCCCGGTTCTTGACGAGCAGCTTAAGGGAAAGGACCGTCTGCACGGGCTCCGGAGCGCTCGAACATATGTAGCACCCGCCTTCGGACAGGGCGGTCACCCGTTCCTGCCGGGCCGCGCCTGCCCCGTTCTTTACAACGACCTTGAGCAGCGTATCGATCCTGATGCTCTTTCGCGGCACGGTCTCGGTAGCAGCCTGAATGGCGCTGTAGAGCACATTGAAATCGGTCGGCTTCCGGTAAAAATCCGTAGCTCCCGCCGACAGGCAGGCCTCGCGCACGCGGGCATCGCTTTCCGAGGAATGGACGATCACGGGCACGGTCTTTAATTGCGGGGACTGCCGCATTTCCTTCAACAGCTCGATGCCGCTCTTGGCAGGAAGAGCGGTGTCCGTTAATACCAGTGCAGGGGGTGCTTCGGTCATGGCGCGCAGGGCATCGTCGGCGTTCATGGCGGAGCGCACTTTGTAGTCGAGCTTCCTGAGCATCGTGCCCATGAAGAATATATGTGACGCGCTGCTGTCCACGACCAGGAGTGTCCGCATTTCCCTATCCACCTCATACCTCCGTGCTGTTTAAAACCTACAGCATCGGATGGGTATTTGCAAGGATTCCGATGGGGTAATTTAAGGGTATTGACAAAAAGTTGCATTTGTGTCCGAATTTTCCTGATTCCGCTCGTGCGGAACCTTCCGGTCAGTGTGCTAGGGAAAGTCGAAGAATGCTGCGTGATTGGATGTGAACAGAGGCGGATCGTGCTTCAGGATCGCAGCAACGGCGCGGTGCCGTTTGAACTCGTTCTCCAGGAACTGCCGCACCAGCTTCCGGTCCCAGCCCGCCGGATGCTTGAACCCGGTATAGAGGGAAAGGTCTCCTTCATAGAATTGCCCGGTTCCGTATTCGCCGGCCTGCTCGCCGCAAAGCGGCATATTAAAGATGGCAAGATTCAGGAACGTTATCGCCGCCGCGTGTTGCGCGACAAATGCGAGCGTCTTCCGCGCCTCCACCACGGTCTCTGCAGGCGTTCCAAAGAGCAGATACACGTACGTGGCGATGCCGGCTTTCTGCAGATTCAGCAATACCTGCGACGCCATGGCGAGGTCGATCCCCTTCTGCAGCCTGTCCAGCACAGTCTGGTCGCCTGATTCCAGACCGAGCTTCAGCACGACGCAGCCCGATCGTTTCAGCGCCCTGCAGAATTCGAGGTCCGTCAGCTCTTTGCTGATCCGCGCGAATCCGTACCAGGGAACGCCGGGCGGCTTCTCCGCGAGCGCTCCCATGAGCGCAGGACTGACCGCGTTGTCGAGCAGATGGATCAGGACCGGCCTGGTTTGCAGGGTCAGCGATTCGAGATCGGACAAAACCCGCTGCACCGGCACCGGAAAATAAGGATTGCCTTCCGCGGTTTCCGGACAGAAGGAACACCTGTTCCAGTAACATCCGCTGGAGGCGCTGTACGGGAGAATGAATCCAGGAGAGAGATATTCATGCGTCGGCAGCGCTCCATAGTCCGGCATGGCCCGGATCTGTTGATCTCCGGGAACGCCAAGCAGATCGAGCAGGGCGGATTCCCCCGGCCCGGCAATGATATGGTCGACCAGGCCGTTAAAAGGGTCGGCCCATCCCGGCCGCTTCACCCAGGAACTTACCAGGCCGCCGCCGAGCACGACCGAAAGTCCGGGGAACTCTTTCCTGAGATACCCGATCATGGCGAACGTGCACAAGGCCTGGCTCAAATAGTTGAGAGAGAACCCGACCCTTTGTATCCGCTCTTTCTCAATACCTGTCCCAAGAGTAAGGATTTCCCGCAAACGCTTGCTGAAATACCTGTAGAACAGATTCTGCTCCGGATGTTCGGCTGCCGCAAGCAGATCAGCGCTCCGTACCGGAGAGAGTTTTTCATGGTGAAAATCAGCGAGCCCCAGGACCGCGTGGTACGGTCTGGCTGCGGCTTCGAGCACGCGGTTCACGTCGCGCACTGCCCTGCTGTAGCGGTCAGGCGATCGGTAGGTGCGGGGGTCTTTGAGCGCAGCAAGATTGGTCAAGCTATGCTTTACTGCCCTGCGGGTCCAGGTGTCGGAAGCAACAAGCTTCTGCTGCAGAAGGAAGAGCTGCCCTTCGAGGTTGGCATCCAGCAGCGTGCAGGGGAGATGGTGCGCCTTCAAGGCGCCGGCGAGTTTTGCGATGCCGGCAGGCGGTTCGCAGGCTTTGGCGGCAGGGGGAAAGATCAGCAGCATGGGAAACAGGGTACAGGGTCAGGCGGCAGGGGTCAAGAGAAAGTTCGGAGCAGCGATAGTAAAAATATGAACAGATCAGCCGGACGGGGATGCACAAACTCCGGCATCGGGTGAAGAGGCCTTTTCAGTCGTGATCGTAACACTACAATAGGCATCGAGCAATGGTAGGGGCGGGTTTAAAACCCGCCCCTACAGATCTGATCAGAAACCGCTTCCCCATCACGGGATCACGTGAACAGCTTCTGGAAGAACCCTTTATTTTCCTCTTCCCTCCTCAGCCGGATCGCATCCATATGTTTGAGCGCGGTCTTGTTGTTCGGGTTGAGCTTCAGGGCTTTTTTGAACTCCGCTTCGGCAAAGTTCACGCTGCCCTCGTCAAGGTACATCGTGCCCTTCAGCGCATAGGAGATGGCCAGCTTGCCGAGCTGCAGGGAGCGGTTGACCGCGTCCTTTGCCCGTTTGACGGCTGCGGGGTTCCCCTTGTTGGCGGGATGATTGTAGATCGCCAGCGCCAGGTAGGCATGGTACTCGGCTTTGTTGGGGTCGATGTTCAGGCAGTTCGTGAAGGCCTTCTCTGCGCTTTCGCACTGGCCCTGTTCCAGCAGCACCTTCCCGGACTGGAACTGGACCTTTTCGTAGAACTCCTTGTCCTCGCCCTCCGTCGGCGCCTGCTCCTGCTGGGAAATCATCTCATCGTAGTTTTCCTTGGACACCACGTTGGAAAGCGTTTCGTAGGCATGGGAGGCTTTGGATAGAAGCTCCTCGGCAAGCTCCATGACCTGGCCTGAACTGCCGAAGAACTTCTCAGGGCCATAGGTCCGGGTCAGTTCGAAATAGGCTTTTTTCAGTTTCTCGAACGAGAAGGTCTTGGGCGTCATCCCGAACATCTCGTAGAAATTTTTCCCCTTGATCGCTTCCCACTGTTGGTGCAGGTCCTCTTCCAGGGCCGAGGTCCCCTCGGTTGACCCGGGCGCGCTCGTGTCCTGCATTTCCCCCAGCGCGCCGACCTCCTCGGCAAGGTCGTTCAGCGCGCCGCCCAGGTCCTCGAATAGTTCGGCAGGCGCTTCTGTTCGGTGCGATTCGCGTTTTCGGATCGGAAAGGGAGGCGGGGCCGCGCCGGGGACCGGGGTTTTGCTGTAGGAAAGCATCTTCAGGTAATCGAGCGTATACAGGGCGACTGCGGCATCGTCGGCATCAATGGCGGCGGCGATATCGGAGCAGGTCCTGGTGCCGTCGATAAGATCAAGCAGCTCGGGACTTGCCAGTTCGGCGGCAAGATGGTTCTGGTGCTCAAAGAACTCCGCGGTCCTGACCGCATAGAGTTTCCCATTCTGCTCGACAAAGGAGCGCATGGCGGCCTGGTCCAGGTGGGCGAGGAACCCCCGAAAAAAAAGCGCGGGCATGAACGCAGCTGCCGCAGGCGCCATGGTGGCGCAGGACGCGCCCCATTCGAACAGGACCGTGCCGGACCTCCAGGAGAAGCATTCGACCAGCCGGTCATGCATAAATTGCGTCTGTTCTTCCTGGAACGCGCGCGGCGTCAGGCAGCCCATCTTGATGAACAGGTCCCGCGGGTCAAGAGCCGCCGACTTCCTCCGGTCCTCGTAGGCTTTCTGTTCTTCTCCGTCAACGAGGTCCTTGCGGGCCAGAAAAGCGCCGAAACCGGCATCTTCTGCAGACAGTTCCAGTTCAACGAGCGCGCCGGCGATAAAAAAGAACTTTCGCTGCAACAGTTCCCGGGCCACGGTCAGAACGCCGGTCCCTCTTTTCTTCAGCAGAAAGAACAGCACCTTTTCAAAGGGCGTCGCATCGAGCGCCGCCTGCATGGGCTGCGGCAGCGGGGAAGGGGAAGGCTCAGGCGCTGCAAGCTTCGGTGTCCTGCCCTGCAAGGCCGCTACGATCACCTCGTACAGCGTATCCGAGGAGAACGGTTTGATCAGAAAACCGCTGAGCGTCAGCTCCCGGGTCAGCCGCTCGATCTCGGACGGGTCCTTCTCGGTCATGCTCATCATGACGATCGGGATGGTGCCGCCTTTTGCGCTCTCCCTGATCTTTCTGCAGACCTCGTCCCCGCTCATCAGGGGAAGCTCGATATCGATCAGCAGCAGATCATAGGGCGCTCCCACAAAGGCGCGGACCGCGCTGATGCCGTCCGACACGACAACGGGATCCATGTCCTTCCGCTTCAGAAAATTGAAGAGCAGGTCGGAAAGCTTCTGGTTGTCTTCTATGATGAGGATGGTGGGCATATGAATACCTGCGGTCTCCGGACGGTATTATATATAATGGAGGGGCGGGTTATGCCCGCTCCTACAATTCGGTCTTGCCCTGACCCGGCTCCGGACAGACGGTCTTTGCCAGGCTTTTCTGATGGAGTGACTTGAAGATCATGTCCAGGACCCGCTTCTGCTTGCCCTCGAACTTGTTCAGCACCGCAAGGCAGGTCCCCATGGGAAAGCGTTCGTGCAGGTAGTCGGCGTCATGTCCGGATACGATGACGATGCGGTTCTTGTTCAACCCTTTGGACAGGGCATAGGCAAGGACCTTGGAACCGTCCAGGGCGGGCATCTCCAGATCGATCAGCAGGAGGTCGAGGTCCGCCGTGATGGAGACCAGGCATTTTATGGGGTCATTGCAGGTCAGGACATGGAGGGACGGGTAGTGCTCGGCAACATAGTCTTCGAGCAATTTCAGAAATGCGGCGTCATCATCGATCAGCAGGATGTTTCCCATGGTTTATACCGGTTTCCTTTGTTCTCGTTGCGCGCAATCGAACGCATGACCAGCGTGTAAATATTATACAGAACATCCAACGGCAGTCAATGACATATATAGGAGGCCCTCCGCTACCAGTCGATGGGGAAATAGTCTTTCAGGAACTTCCCGCACCAGTGTTTGTTGGTCAGGATCCCGTCGAAGAAAGGATCGCAGACCCGTGCGGCCCCGTCAACGATGTCCAGCGGCGGCTGAAAATCATGCACCTGCTGCTTGAACTGGGAAAGCTCCAGGGGGTCCTCGTCCGTGACCCAGCCCGTATCCACGGCATTCATATAGATGCCGTGCCGGGCAAGCTCCTCTGCCGACGTGTGCGTCATCATGTTCAAAGCCGCTTTCGCCATGTTCGTATGGGGATGCCGTTCGTCCTTCTTATAGCGGAAGAACTTCCCTTCCATGGCGGTCACATTGACGATATGTTTTTTGCCGGTATGCTCGCGCTTCATGAGCGTTATGAGCCTGTTGCATAATACGAAGGGCGCCACGGCATTCACCAGCTGCACTTCAAGCATTTCCGTGGTTGCGATCTCGCCCAGCTTCAGCCGCCAGCTGTTCACCTTGCGCAGGTCCACCTGCTGAAGGTCGACATCGAGCTTCCCGTGGGGAAAGACCTCTTCCGTGACCAGGGAGCTGTCATGGTTATAGGGGATCTGCGAGAGCTGCGCCGATTCACGCAGACCGATTCCCGGCCCCCGGTCCTGCCAGGCAAGAGAAAGGGCCGTATCCTTTTCCGCTGCGGCGGGACAAAAAGCGTCCAGTTGTTTCTTGCACGCCTCATGGCCGCGCAGGAGCTTCCGGGCCTCCGGGGAAAGGTCCGGATAACCGCTCTTTTCCTTATCGATGAGATGCGCATAGAACCCTGCGGGACGCCGCACGGTCTGGGCCGCATTGTTGATCAGGATATCAAGACGTCCGTACTGCTGTTCGACGTAGCTCGTGAACAGCTCGACGCTCGGAATATGCCGGAGGTCGAGGCCGTGAATATGCAGCCGGTCTCCCCAGACCGCATATCCCTCTTCCTTGGCATAGCGGGCCGCGGCATCCGCGGGGAACCGGGTCGTGGCGATCACCGTGGCGCCGGCACGCAGCATCAAAAGCGTGGCCTGGTAACCGATCTTCACGCGCGCGCCGGTGATCAACGCGACCTGGCCCTCAAGGGACGCCGTCTGAAAACGCTTGTGATAGTTCAAATCGCCGCATTTCTTGCACAGGGTGTCGTAGAAAAAATGCAGCGTCGTGAACTCCTCCTTGCAGACATAGCAATCCCTGGGCGTTTGGAGCTCTTCGGCTTTTCGTCCGGTCCCGGAGGGGGCGGCCTCTATCTGCGCAGGCGCTGTATATACGGCATCCATGCGCGCGCTGCGAATGCCCGTGGTATTTCTGGCGCGCCGGTTCTTTTCAAGCATTGCCAGGCGCTGCGGTTTTTTCGCGGCCTTATTCCTTTTTTTTGCCTCCGCCCGGTCAGGACGGGATATTGCGCCGGCAGCTTTCTGGAGCGCTATGCGCTGTTCTTCCGGGAGATTGGCGAGCTGGTCCGTATCGTGCACCAATGCTTCCAGCACGGAAATACATTGACTTATATCCTGGGGCGAACGTTTCATATGTCTGCCTTCTCTTTTTTTTATTTTCTGATGCTATTCAGGTTAAAAGCAAGTCGTCTCCCGCAGAGTCGCAGAGACGCAGGGAAACCGTTATACATAAGAACAAGGATTAAATCAGTTGCCTTCCCGGCGCCTCAGCGTCTCTGCGCGAAAAAGCTTTTGACGTATGCCAGGGCAACCAGCCAGGAAAGAAAAAATTCCAGCTTCTTATTCATAACCTTCGTCTCCTTTGCTGAAACCGAGCGCTGTTCAGACCCCGGCACTCGCTCGTAGGACAACATGCCTGACTCCTGCTAAACTGAGTCCCTCTGCACACTCTCCGGGGAAAAGGCGGGCAGGCATACAGCAACATACTCCGCACCGTCCGGGCCAGGCGTGCTGTACTGCACCCATTCCCCCTTGTTCGTGATGATGGCCTCTCCCGCCCTGACATCATAAACCCCGCCTTTCGTTCCAACGCGGAGCATGCCCTGTAAGACCAGGGTATATTCGTCAAACGCCGGGGTCTGTCCCGGTTCGATCCAGCCGGCGGGACTCTTCATGCGCGCCATACTGACGCCGGTGGTCCCGGTGTTCACTCTTCCCACGAATTCCTCGATGATCTTCGGCTTGTTGCCTGCTGCTTTGATGACTGTTGCTTTTTTAATATGCGTTGGCATTGATCAAGCCCCCTTCACCAGACACTGCACGATCTCACCCACGTACATGCGATGATAATCCTTCAGCGGGTACATCTCATTGATCTTCGGATCAAGGAAGCGTTCGGGGCTGATGTCCTGGAAATAAAGCTTCCTGCAGACGAGCACCAGCCTCGCCTCTTCAAAATAAACGACCTTGTCCTTTTTCACGGGCAGAAGGCCGGAACCCTTGATCTTGTCCGTGTCCCTGCCGGAGTGCGAGCCGCAGAAGGTCAGGGCCTTGCGATGCTGCTCTTCAAAGAAGGAAAGCGTGAACTCTTCCGCCTTTTCCATGAACCCGAGGGTATGCCGCGTAGGCCTGATGAAGCAGAAGGCCACCTTCTTCTCCCACAGCACGCCCAGCCCGCCCCAGCTCGCGGTCATGGTGTTGAACGACTCCGGCGTGCCTGCAGTGATAAGCATCCAGTCCTTCCCGATCAACTTGAACGGATTGTCGGGAAGCTGTTCCGGTTGTATTTCTTTAAATCCCATATGCGTGCCCTCCTTATTCGGTACTCGAAAAAACTCACCCTACTCCCAGATTTCACAGATCAGGCCAAAACTGAAACAGAGGAACCTTTGACACGGATCAAGGCGGATTAGGTTTTGATCAAAGCGGATAAAACCTTGGGCACGGTATAAAGAATAACTCTTTTAACTCTTTAGGAAGTATCCGCCCTTATCAGCCCCTATTTTTCCGCCGTTATCCGTGTCAAGGGTGCTGCATGTTTTTAAAGCCCGGCAGTAAGTCTTCCTTTGCGACCTTTGCGGACTTTGCGAGAGATGCCCTTAAGCTTCTAGCTTTTACTCTGCGTCTCTGCGAGAAACGCCTTGGGCGCCGGGTTACTGTTCAGGCTCGACGAATTCGATCCCCAGCGCTTCCTGAAAACCCCGCACAAACGCCTGCTTCACCTCGTCAAAGGGAACGGCGCGCCCCAGTTCCCGCCTGATGCTGGTGACCACATCTTCTGCGCATCCGCCGGGGATCACGGCGGCCTCTTGGTGCGGGTCGTAGTCTATCAGAATGGAGCCATGCTGGAGGAACGCGCCCGAGACCCTTCGCTGGGCGCTGCCGACGATCTTGCGGCCCTGCACCAGGATCTCGTACCACGAGGGGGAAGAAAAACAAGCGGCGTCCTTTGCGTTCTTATCCACGCGCTCTGCATGCCTGCTTCCGCGAGCGACGATCTCCGCCGGGATGCCGAGGTTTCTGAGCCCCGCCAGGAGGCCGGCGGCAATGACCTTATAGGTGCCGAGCACATTCCCGGGGAACAACGGGTTGTCGGTCCGGGCTATGATGCTGTAGGTAAGTTCTTTGTCGTGCAGCACGGCCCTTCCGCCGGTGATGCGGCGCACGATGTCGAGACCGAGCCGCTTGCAGGCTTCGGCATTGACCGCAGTTTCGCGCTTCTGGAACCTGCCAAGCGATACCGCAGCGGGCTGCCAGGCATAGAGCCGGAGGACCGGTCTGTCCTCGCCTGCCTGCGCGCGCGCCAGCAGCTCCTCGTCAAGGGCCATGTTGTAGACGCCGAGGTTGGGGCCGGAATCGATGTATTTCCATGGTTTCATAATTACGTAATGATGTGGAGGCAAAGCACGGCTTTGCTGATTTTACTCAACACGCTTCTTTTTCGCAAGCAGCAAAGATCGGAGCGCCAACAAAAAGCCCGAGGCTTTGCGCTCTCAGGCTTTTGCGGTCTGCTCCCGACTCCGAACACCCGACTCCGAACGCCGGATCATTTTTTACTGTACAGTGACGGTTCGTTGTTCGGCCGCGTCTTGAACCTGCGGTAGGACCACATATACTGTTCCGGCATTTCGCGGACCCACTGCTCGATCTCCCGGTTCATGCGCCTGGCGTCTTCAGCAGGGTCCCCTCCGGGAAAGTTCTCCAGCGCAGGATGGAACCGCACCTCGCAGCCCCGGCCGTAGGGCAAAATACGGGTGGTGCAGGGGACGACCGCCGCGTTCGTGCTTTCTGCAATGCGGCTGAGCGCCGTCACCGTTGCCGCCGGAACGCCGAAGAATGGAGCGAACACGCTTGAACGCTCGCCAATGTCCTGGTCCGGGAGATAGTAGAACCGCATGCCGCCGCGAATGCTCTTGAGGAGCGTCCTCAGGCTTGCCAGGTGCATCACCATGACCGCGCCGAACCGGCCCCGCCGCTGGAACAGATATTCCAGGAGCGGGCTCCTCGATTTCCGGTACATGGACACGACCTTTTGGTCCATGGACACGCGGATCCCTCCGATATCTAGGCCGATGAAATGGGGGGCAAGCAGAATGACGTTCCTGCCGTTTGCAAGAACGGCATTGAGATGGTGTTCGTCGCGCAGGGTGACGACACGCCGAAGCCGCCAGGCAGGCGCGAACCATGCGACGCCCAGATTCAGCACCGCTACGCCGGAGGCGCGGAAGTGACGCCGGACCAGTCGTCTGCGTTCGTCCGGGCTGAGTTCGGGGAAGCAGAGCTCGATGTTCCGCGAGGCAACGCGGCGCGCCGGAGAATTGAAAAGGGAAAAGAACCACCCCAGAGCGTTGCCCAAAATCCAGAGGACCGGCTGCGGCAGCCAGCTGATGACGATGACGCAGGCCAGGATGAGCAGCGCATACCAGTTCCGGGGGTGAAGAAATGTACGGAGAGTCACATCAGCCATGGCAATGATCTCTTTTTTCTCTGCAAAAAGATACTTTCTGTTCCCATTCGTGAACAAAAAAGCCTGAGCGTCTCGCCGACGCTCAGGCCCTTTCAGGTTTTCTTGGTCCGCTCACGGCGGACCGGTCAGGTGCCTCAGCCGCCGCCCCAGGAGAACCCCCCGGTGCCGCAACTTGCCCCTGATCCGTGTGAAGAGAACTTTGAGACGAGTTTTTTCGCCTTCCTCTGTTCACAATAGGGGCAGACCGTATCTTCTTCCTTTGCGGTTATCGACTGGAGCAGCACGAAATCCTTGCCGCAGGCGCCGCACATATACTCGTAAAATGGCATATTCAAACCTCCGTCTGAAAAAAACTGTACTGAAAACTAGCATTTACAGCGCTCCCGTGCACCGAAAGCGTAGAGTATAATACTCATGGGACAGAACCCTGTCAAGGCAAAAAATGATGAAAGCAGGGTACAGGGTCCAGTCGTCAGGGTTCAGGGTACAGGGTTCAGGAGTAGTAGGACAGGAATCTCTGGACCCTGACGACTAAACCCTGTACCCTGAACCCTGGCCCCTGAACCCTGCCCTTTCCCTGGACCCTGTTTTTCAAAGGCACGCGAACGGCGCTTTCCTGTCCTTTGATGCGAATCGAGAATAGTTGGGGGACGTGAAGATGTCCATCATCATGTGCCGGCTTATCACTCCCACGTACTTACCGTCCTTCACCACGGCGACTATGGAACAGCAGCTTTTCAGGAGCAGGGCAATGATATCCTGGGTCGGCGTTGTTGCCTCTGTGATGATCGGCGTGGGAACCATGACAGCCGAAGCCTGGATACTGTCCAGGTCCCACCCCTCTCGGATCAAGTCCAGAATGGAATTTTCCGTTGCAACGCCCAGGATCTCCCGGTTGGCATCCACGACCGGCATTGCAGCCAGTCCCGATGATATGAGCTTCATCGCCACTTCACGCGCCGTGGTATCCGGCGCGACGCTTATTTTTTCCCGCATAATATGCCATGCTGCAATTGCCATGTTTTTTCCTCCTTAAAAAACAGGGTTCGGGGTTCAGGGTTCAGGGTTCAGGGTCCAGGGTCCAAGGATTCCCGTTCTACTACTCCTGAACCCTGTACCCTGACTACTGAACCCTGCCTTTTCCCCTGTACCCTGACTACTGAACCCTGCCTTTTCCCCTGTACCCTGACTACTGTACCCTCGATACTATCCTTCCCTGGCTACTGGACCCCGGACCCTGGCCCCTGTTTTCACAATCTCTCCCACTGCTTCGTATCAGGATTAAAGGCCTCGCTGAAAGCCGTGACCTCCTGCTGCAAACCCACGTCGTAGCCCTCGTTCAACCCCACATTGACAAGCATTTTGATGGAGCGAAGCGAGCTCAGGCTGTTCCCTGCGATGCGGAGGGCAAGCTTGTTCGCCTCTTCATCAAGCGTCTCGGTCGGAACGACCAGGTTCACCAGCCCGATGCGAAGCGCTTCTTCGGCGTCAACGGTCCGGCCGGTGAACAGCAGCTCCTTTGCCCTGCCGATGCCGACGGTCTTCGCAAGCCGTTGTGACGAACCGAAGATGGGCGGCACGCCGAACTGCGCTTCCGGGAACGAAAAGACCGTGTCCGCTGCGGCGATCCTGATGTCCGCGGCAAGCGCAAGCCCCAGACCGGCGCCCGTAGTCTCTCCTTTGACCGCGGCGATCACCGGGACAGGAAGGTTTTCCAGATGCTTGAGCAGGTTGTAGCCCACTTCGGCAAAGTGGCCCGCCTCGTCCTTGGTCATTTTGACGAAGCCGGCATAATCGATCCCTGCTGAAAAATTCGCGCCCCGCGAGGCGATCAGGACCACGCGAAGGTCCGCCTGTGCAGCGTACACTTCGCTCACGGTTTTGTTCAGCCTCGCCAGGACCTCCTTGTCCAGATAATTGACCGGCGGATTATCGATCGTGACCGTGCTGATCCAGTCCTTGCATTCTATGCTGACACAGGTGTTTGACATGGTACCTCCAATTGAAATGCAGGGTTCAGGACCCTGTACCCTGGCTACTGGACCCTGTACCCTGATTACGAAGCTTCCCACCGCTTCTTCTCCATCATATAGTAGAACAGCGGCACCACCACCAGGGTCAGCGCCGTTGACGCCAGCATCCCGAAGATGAGCGCCAGGGCCAGGCCCGACCAGACCGGATCGGTCACGATCACGGCGGAGCCCAGGATCGCGGCCGCGGCAGTGAGCACGATCGGCCTGAAGCGGATCGCGCCTGCTTCGATCAGCGCCTGCTCCAGCGGCAGGCCTTCCTGCTTCTTGTCCAGAATGAACTCCAGAAGCACGATGGAGTTCCTGACCACGATGCCCGCCAGGGCGATGACGCCGATCATGGATGTGGCGCTGAAGTAAACGTTCGTCATGGCAAAGCCCGGCATGATGCCGATCATGGAGAGCGGGATCGATGCCATGATGACCAGCGGGATCGTGAACGACCGGAACCTGCCGACGAGCAGCAGATAGATCGCGATCAGGGCCACGCCCATGGCAGCGCCCAGGTCGCGGAATACGTCAAGGGTCAGCTTCATCTCGCCGTCCCATTTGATCTGGTAGCCCTCGGGCACGGGGTGCTTCCAGAGATAACGCATCATGTCGATCACGGCATAGACCTGGCTGCGGTCTCCCATCTCGGCGTACACATAGGTCACGGGTTCCAGGTTCTTGTGATGCACGGCCTTGTCCATCTCCGCAGGCACGATCGTTACGAGCGACGAGAGCGCCACCTGGCTGCCCTGCGGGCCGGAGAGGAAGACCTTGTCCATGTCCGACAGGCCCGTGCGGTCGCCTTTCGACAGCCTGAGCATGATCGCTACCGGGTCCTTTGCAGCCGGCTGGTGCAGGGTCGATATTGCCATGCCAGCCACCGAGATCCGCAGGGTCTGGACGATCTGCTCCGTAGAAATGCCCATGAGCGCTGCTTTTTCCTTGTCCACGATGACCTGGTACTTGTCCTGTTTTTCCTTAACGCTGTCGTCGATGTCCACGACCTCGCTGGTCTTTGCAAAGAGCGCCCGGATGTCCGCGGCGATCTCCCGCTGCTTGTTGTAGTCGGGTCCATAGATCTCGGCCACCACCGTGGCGCGGACCGGAGGGCCCGGAGGATCTTCCACCAGTTTGATGTTCGCGCCGTATTCTTGTCCCAGCCTGGCGAGGTCGGGCCTGAGCTTCAGCACGAGCTTTTCGCTCGATACTGAACGCTCTTCCTTGTCGATCAGGTTCACGCGCACATCGGCAAAGTGGCTTGCCTCGCGGAACGCGCCGCCCCGGAGCAGTCCGTTAAAGTCCATGACCGAACCGGTTCCCACAAAGGTCTCGTAGTCTTTGACCTCGGGAAGCCGCTTGAGATGATCGCCGACCGCGCGCGCGACCCGGTCCGTGTTCTCGATCACCGTGCCTGCGGGCATGTCAATGGACACCAGGAAGGTATTCTTGTTCGCCTTGGGCAGCATGCGGAACTTCACCCACTGGAACAAGGGGAAGGTCATGACGATGACAAAGATCGCCATGATGATGCCCAGGAATATTTTTCTCTTTTTTGAGTCCACCAAAAGCGGCGCAAGCACCTTCTTGTAGAGAAGATAGCTCCTCGTCTCTTCCAGCGGCTGCAGCTTCTCATCATGATGATCGGCCTTCATCAGCCGGTAGCTCGCCCAGGGCGTCACCACAAAGGCCACCACGAGCGAAACGATCATGGCCACGGGCACGTTAAAGGGTATGGGCATCATGTAGGGGCCCATCATGCCGGTCACAAAGGCCATGGGGATGAAGGCAAGCACCACGGTCAAGGTCGCCAGGATCGTGGGCATGCCGATCTCGTTCACGGCCATGATCGCCGCCTGCAGCCGCGAGTGCTGCTGTAGTTTGTAGTGGCGATGAATGTTCTCGACCACCACGATTGCGTCGTCTACTAAAAGTCCCAGAGACAGGATAAGCGCAAAGAGCGTGATGCGATTGATCGTCTGTCCGGCCACCATGCCGATGGCGAGCGTGAGGAAAAGGGTCAGCGGGATGGCAAGCGCCACGATGGCAGCCTCGCGCCAGCCGAGGGTGAAGAACAGCAGGACGATCACCACGATGATCGAGACCACCAGGTGGAACACGAGCTCGTTCACGGCGTCGTTGGCGGTCTTTCCGTCATTCCTCGTGACGGTGACGTCGATCCCCGCGGGGATCGCGTTCTTTTTGAGGTCATCGAGCTTGGCCAGTATTTCTCCCGAGATCTTAACCGCGTTCAGTTTCTGTCTCTTCGCCAGGGCCACGGTCACGGCAGGCCGTTCGACCCCGTTGCCATTCGCGACGGAGCCCTCATGGCTATGCGTGTCGAAGGCGATGCGCGTCAACTTCACCGTCTCTTCGAAACCGTCCGTTACCTCGGCCACATCGCCGAGATATACCGGTTTGTTGTTCGCCACGCCCACCACCGCGTTCTTCAGCTCTTGCGCAGTGTTGAAGAATCCGCCGGTCTCGAGGGTCAGTTTTTTGCTCCCCTGCTCCAAGTCTCCCGAGATCAGGTTCGCGTTCGACGCGGTGATGGCGCCGGCGATCTGGAGCACCGACAGACCGTAGCCTGAAGCGCGCAAAGGATCGAGGGTCACGCGCACCTGGCGGCTCCTGCCGCCGATGACGATCGTGTTGCCCACTCCCGGCACCTTCCGCAGTTCGTCGAGCGCATGATCGGCAACGAGCCGGAGCTGCGCGTCGTCATAGTTCGATCCGGCTGCTGCCGAGAACGTGATCGCCACGATCGGCACATCGTCCACATCAATGGGCTTCACCAGCGGCTGTGACGCTCCCGGGGGCGCGAAATCCATATTGGACATGAGCTTGTCGTAGAGCTTCACCAGCGACCGTTCCTTGTCCTGGCCCACGAAGAACTTCACCGTTACCACTGCCATGGAGTTCATCGAGACCGAGTACACGTCCTCGACGCCCGGTATCTCCCAGAGCTTTGCTTCGAGCTTTTTCGCAACCAGCTCTTCGACCTCCCGGGCGCTTGCGCCCGGCAGCATGACCATGACATTGGCCGCCGGAACCACGATCTGCGGGTTCTCTTCGCGCGGCGTGAACCAGAGCGCGAACAGCCCCAGGATCGTCGTTGCCGCCATGAGCAGCACCGTGAGCTGGGAGTTGATGAAGTATTGCGTTATCTTGCCGCTGATGTTAAGTTTCATATTTGGCACCTTAGATACTAAAAACCGGTAGTAGAACCTTTGACACTGATAACATCGGATTTACTTATGATAAAGGCGGATACGACAAGGACGTTGACGTATCCGTGAAAATCATATTTTTATCCGACTTGATCCGTGTCAAAGATTTTTTTTGAGACCTTTCATTCCGCATTCCGCAATCCGAAATCCGCAATTTATTTACTCACGACTTTCTTCCCGTCCAGCCTTATCTCATGCCTGCTCACGATCACCTGGTCCCCTGACTTCAGGCCGGTTACCGCCTCGACACTGTCGCCGTTCACATCGCCGAGCTGGACCATCTGGAAGACCCCTCGCCCTTCTGCTGATACGATATACACCCCCGATATGCCCGATAGTTCCACGACTGCCGTTCTCGGGACCAGGATGGCCTCGCGCTTGCCGGTGCTGAACAGAGCCTTGCCGTACATGCCGGTGATAAGGCTTTTATCGGTCGGAATATTTATCTTCACAATAAATGAATGGGTCCTGACATCCGACGCGGGCACGACCTGCGCCACCGTTGCCTTGATATCCCTGCCGGGCAGAGCATCGATCTGCACGATCACGGGCTTGCCCGCCTGGATGAAGCGGAGGTCCTGCTCCCGCACCGTTACCTCGAGCCGCAGGTTCCGATTGTCCTCGATCTTGATGATCGGCTGGCCCGGCAGCGCCATCTCTCCCAGGTTGATAAGTTTTTCGACGATCTGGCCGGAGATGGGTGCTTCAATGATCGTATAGCTTTCCATTGCCTTTGCGCCGTTCAGGCCTGCGTTGGCTGAGTCCAGTCCCAGGGTCGCCTGGTCCATTTCCATCTGGGTCGCTGCCTTTTCGTCAAAAAGCCGCTTAATACGGTCATACTGCAATCTGGCATTATTGTACGCTGCCTGTGCCTGAAAGACCTGGGCGCTGATCTCGCCGCTCTCTATCCTGAGAAGGATTTTGCCCTGCGAAACGTGGTCGCCTTCTTTCGCGTGCAGCGCGATCACTTTGCCCATGATCTTGCTCGAAAGCACCGAGGTGTTCCGGGAGTTGAGCGTCCCCACCGCCGACACCACCGCATCAATGCTCTTCGGCACGATGGTCACGGTCGATGCCGGAATAGCCGCCTCGACCTTCTTCGACGCTTCAGCATAACTGGTATCCTTCCCGAACAGGCCGTACCCTAAACCGAAAATCGCCAGTGCTACAATGAAAGAAGCTCCGTAGAGCTTATTTTTATCGATTGAACGGATCTTTTCTTTTATGGCCATGATATTCATAAAGCTCTCCTCATTTAAATCCGCAATCCGAAATCCGCAATGCCTTTTATAGCGTTCCCTTCGCCAGCCTCAGCTCGGCTGAAGAGATATTGTTGTCGTAGAGCGCCTGCAGCGCGTTGGTCCGCGCGCGGATGAGCGCGCTCTCCGCGCCGAGCACATCAACAAAGGTCGTCATGCCCGATTCATACCGTTTCTGCACGATCCTGAGGCCTTCCTCGGCCTCCTGTATGGATGACGAGGTCGCTGCAATGCGGTCCGTGGATGCCGCAAGATTGTAGAACGCCTGCCTCACCTGGAGCTGCGCCGCCGAACGGGTCTGTTCTTCCAGCGATCTCATTCTGCTGCTCAATGCAAGGGACTCCTTCACCTTTGCCTTTGTCACGAGCCCGTCGAAAAGGTTCCACTGCAGCACGGCCATGACCGCCCAGCTTTTCGCGCTGCCACGCGCGAACTGGTCGCTGTTCCAGTCCATCTGGCCCATAAGGTTCAGGTTCGGCAGATACTCGGTGCGCGCCTGGCTCACGGACTTCTCGGCGTTCTGACGGTTCAGGCCCATGGAGATCAGGTCCGGCCGTTTTGCCGCCGCCTCTTCAACTGCCGCGTCCACGTCCATCGGCATGGGCTGGGCAATAAGCGTTCCTTCGATCTCATATTCTGTTCCCTGCGGCACGCCCAGGGAAAAGGCCAGGTTCGCCGCGGCAAGCTTGATGCCGTTCTCGGACCGGGTCAGCATCTCCTGCACCTCGGCCAGCTGCACCCGTGCCCGCAAAAGATCGGACTGGAGCACGGCGCCTGCTTTGAACCGCGCCTCGGCAAGCTTCACGTTCGCCTGGCTCGCCTCCTGCGACTGGAGCGCCACCTTGTGATATTCCTTTGCAAGCAGCAGTCCGTAATATGCCTTCACTACGTTGTAGATGGTCTCCTGCCGTGCGCGTTCCCGGTCCTGGACCGACGCATCCCGCGCGAGCGCTGCCTGCGTTCTGCCGATATATTCCCGTCCGCCGTTGAACACCGGCTGCATCACTGAAAGCCTTGTGTTGTAATTGCTCATGGGGTCGGGGTCGTTCATGACCGCGGGGCTGAAGTCCGCCGGGGACACGATCTCCTGGTTCAGCTTGGTGCCGAGCACCATGAGCGGATTGTCCGACCTGCTCCAGGTCTCGGAGAGCGTCACCTTCGGAAGAAAGCCGGACGCGGACCTGAGCACGCCTGCATCGGCAGCTTCGATCTGGGCGTCGGCAGCTTTGAGCCCGGGATTGCTGTTGAGCGCTGTTTCGATCGCCTGTTCCAGCGTGAGGGTCTCCCCTGCATAGCTGTAAACCGCCACGGCCGCCGTCAAGAGAAGGAACAGTGCGGTGCACGTAATGACCCGTTTTATTTTTCGAAGAAGCGTATTCATATTAGCCACCCTTACGACGCCATTGCCGCGCTGTTCCAGGCAAGAATGCCGCCTTCGAGGTTTTTCACGTTGTAGCCGAGCTGCGCCAGATGCGCGCCGGCATAAGCGCTCCGGTTGCCGACCCTGCAGTACACCACGATCTCTTTATCTTTCGGGAGTTCCTTCACCCGGAATCCCAGTTCCTGCACCGGGATCAGGTAGGACCCTGCTATTGCCTCTGAAGCGTTCTCCTGGAGGGTCCGCACATCGAGCAGCAGGAAATCCTCGCCTGCGGTGATCTTTTTGTTCAGTTCATCAGGGCCAATATTGTCGAATCCTTGAGATTGAAAAAACATTGCCTGTACCTCCGGTCATTTCATTGTTATGTCTAAAATTATAGCTTAAGCAGGGACTCAGCTTAAGAAGCTCGAACAATGGACACTGCCGGGGGAGTTTTCCTTCGGGGGGGAAGGAGGGGTTTTGGCAGCGCCCATTGTTCAGGCTTTGTCACTTGTATTACAAGCTGCGTGCCAAATGAATAACATGTTGTTTATATTGTGTTTATTATTATAGAGTTCGCAGAGAGGATAAATTGTAGGAAAATAATGTCGAACGCTGACTTCCTGAGACTGCTACAACCATTTGATTTTATGATGAACACGGATTATCGTACATTCGACAATTATTGCCGGAAGTTAGAACCGTAAGAAGCCTTTGGACACGGATAAAAACTTTTTTTTACGCTGATTTTCACTGATTGCTTATGATTTATCCGAGCAATCATAACCATCATGCCTTTTCAGTGTCAAAGTTTTTTTCTTTTCTCTTTGCGCCTCAGTGTCTCCGCGGTAAGGCCTCGTCCGATCAGCAAAACATACGGTTGACACAAGCGCAAACACTATGATATGGTTAGGCAAATAATGTCCAAGGAGGCGGCAATGGGAAAGCTTAAACCGGTCATATTCATCGCGATCATGATGCTCTGCATCCTGCCCGGGCCCGGTCGTGCGGCAGATGAGCTCTTTGACACGGAAGGCGCGGCAGCGCTGACGAATAAAGGTGTCAACGACCTTATGCTCGGCCACTATGACGCAGCCATCGAGGCCCTTGAAGAATCGGTCGGCATCGATCCGCAGGCGCCGGCGTTCTACTATCTCGGCTATGCCTATTATATGAAGAGCAAAAAGGGCGATGGAGATAGCCTGATAAATGCTATGGAGAATTTTGACAAGGCGTACGAACTGGACCCAAGCTTTACACCCATAAAGATCAAGCCCAGCGAACCGGCTGCAGCAGAGCTGGCTCCCGCTCCCGTTGCTCCGCAGTTACAGTAACCAGCGATCTTCCGGACCGCACCACGCAAAAAAAACCGAGGCTATATGCCCCGGCTTTTTTGTTCCTGCCTCTTGACTTTATCCTATAAATGGAGTTAGCCACAGAAAGCACATAAGCCACATAGATATTAATCGTCTCAAAATAGAAACAATGTAATCGGAAATCACCTCCCCAACCCCTCCTTGTCAAGGAGGGGCTACGGCTTTCCCTCCCCTTGCCAAGGGGAGGTTAGGTGGGGTGATTTCGGTCCACCCCTTACACCACCATGATCGTCACATTCTCGATCGCGCTGCCGACCACAAAGACCTTTATATTATTACTGTCGGTATCCGAGGGAGACAGAAAGAACCCGGTGTCTTCGGTGCCGTCCGGTTTGGTGAGGGTGAACCCTTTTTGAAAGGGAACCTCGCCGTCAATGTACCCGATGAGGGATTCCTTGTCTTTGAACTTTATGAACACCTTGCGTCCCTTGGAAGGACTGACGCCGAAAGCCTTTTTTTCGCGATAGTCGCGGTCGCCTTCAAAGGTGCGGATAAAGAAGAGTGCCTTGAGCTCGTTGATCGGGATGATATGGTTCATCCCGCTCTCCGCTTCGTCCAGAAAGACCATGTCGGAATCGGCGGTAAAGTCCTTCACATACCCCTTCAGTACCTTCCCGTTGTTGAACCGTGCCGCCACCCGCTCTTCGGTCCCCATCAACCACCTCCGGTATGGATCACTCTCCCTGCGGCGCCGCGCAGTCAGAACAGCCTCTTGGTACCCGCTCACTTCCCGCAACGGTATGCAGCATTATAGCGCAATTGTTTCAGGGCGGTCAAAGCAATTCCTCGAGCGCCGGCCTTCCCTGTTTTATCTAAGCTTCGGCCACCGGCACCGGAAATAGGCGCTCTGCTGCGATGGTGGTTTTATTTATAAAAGTGTCGAATGCTAAAGATTCATGTTCCGTCTGATTTTATCTGTGTTTAATTTTTTAATTGTGCGGGACTGCCATTTCGATGTGCGTTGCACAACGTTTCATTGACTCACTGGTAGAATTATGTTAATTAAGGAACCTGATTAAGATCAGTTTTAGAAGAACGAGCGGAGCTCACCATGCCCACAACACCCTTTACCACACTACGGTCCAAGATCGCGCTGTTCATCATCGTTCTGCTGCTGGTCACCGCCGGCATCTTTTCCTTTCTCACCGTGCAAACCATGAACAGCCGCATTACCGATGAGGTAACCAAACGCGCCGAAGCGCTGTGCAAAAGCACGGCGGCGTTGGCGCCGTACAGCATGCTTGCCGGCGACGTGCTGGGACTGGACAACATCGTTGCCAAGGTAAAAGGCGCCAATCCCGATGTTGACTATGTGGCCGTGACCGACGCCGCCATGCAGGCCGTGGCCCATACCCGGGTGAAGGAACGGGATAAAAAATTGTCCCTGTCCCCGGGAGAGCTGATCAGCCAGGGCAGCGACGGCACCATGATCTATCGGGTGAGAAATACCTCCGGACTTTTTCTTGAGATCATGACGCCCGTCGTGTACAAGAACATCCCCATGGGCGGCGTCGTCATCGGCATCAACGATTCCCTGCTGCGGTCCGCCCGGACCGAGACCCGCAGAAGGATCCTCATGGGCTTTGCAGTCGTCATGCTCCTGGGCGCGGGCTGCATTGTCATCCTGTCGTCCGTGGTGGCGCGGCCCATCAAGGAGCTGTCGCTCGGTGTCGAGGAGCTCAAGGCAGGCCGCAGAACAAAGCTCCGGGTCTACTCCCATGATGAGCTCGGCAAGCTGACCGTGAGCTTCAACCAGATGACCGAAAAGATCACCCGGCAGCAGAACAGACTCAGCGACACTGCCGCTGAACTGGAAGACTCCTATGTCTCCACCGTCAAGGTGCTCTCTGCGGCCATCGACGCGCGGGACCCTTACACGCTGGGCCATTCCACGCGGGTAGCGAAGTTCGCGCGGAAGATCGGCGAGGCCTTCGGGTTCTCCCATGAAGAGCTGGAGGACCTTGAGGTCGCCAGTCTTTTCCATGACGTGGGCAAGCTCAAGACGCCCGACGCCCTGCTGCACAAGGACGGCCCGCTGGACGCCCTGGAACACCGCGAGGTCGCCAATCACAGCGAACACGGGGCCGCGATCCTGAGCCGCGCGCCGTCTTTGCAAAAATATATCCCCGCGGTCCGGCACCACCATGAATGGTTCGACGGCGAGGGCTATCCCGACCGCCTCCGCGGCGAGGACATTCCGCTGCATGCCGCCATTATCGCCGTTGCCGATGCCTTCGACGCCATGACCTCGGTCCGGCCCTACAAGAACCCCCGTTCCCAGGCTGACGCGCTCGATGAATTAAACCGCTGTTCAGGGACGCAGTTCAACCCCCAGGTCGTCGAGGTCTTTCATAAAGTGCTTGCTTTGCAGCCCCTGCAGACAGATCCTTTTGCAAGGAGAGCCTGATCCATGCGGATGTTCCGATCGACCCTGTCCATAATCCTCTGCTGTTCGCTGGCCGCGCTCATCTCGTCCTGCGCTACGTTCCGGAACAGACCCCGGGCGATCGCGGAAACCGTGAAGCAGGCCCAATCGCAGGTCGCGCTGGGCGACTACCAAAAAGCGCTCGCCCTCTTTGCCGTTGCTGACGACAAGTACGGACGTGATGCGGCCCTGCAGCATCACTATGTCAGGACGGGCGACCGGATCAGGTCTGCAGCCGACACGGCCTTTCAACAGGGGGTTTTCTCGCAAGCCGGAGGGATCTACCATATTCTGCTGGAGAGCGGCATTACCGGAAGGCGTTTCCAGGAGCCCTTATCCTTTGATACGGCCTATCTGCGCGGCCGTATCGGTTCCTGTTCCAAAGCGCTTATGGAGCTCGGGCTGGTAAAATATCGGGATGATGACCTCGACGGGGCATGTTCGATCTGGAACAAGGTCCTCGCGTTCGACCCCGGGAACAAGGCGGTCACGAAAGCCCTGCGGACAACGGGTAAACAACGGCAGAGGCTGAAGAGCCTCAGCGCGACCGGGAAGTAAACCTTTTACCCATCCCCCTCTTCAGTCTCCCCCTTGAAGGGGGAGAAATTATGATTTCACCCTCCCTTTCAAGGGGAGGGCGGGGTGGGGATGGGTTTTACAGGGTGACCTGACATGTACCTATTATTTTGATAAGTTCATACCTTCCCCTTCAGATACCGCTGTCTTTTCGCTTCCGGGAACCGTTCAATGGCATAACGCAGCATGGTCCTGGGCATGGTCCGGTAGTGATTCTTTAAGAATCCTTCTTCCGTTTGCATGTCGCGCTTTCCCACTTCCCGGAGCATCCACCCCACAGCTTTATGGATCAAATCGTGTTCGTCCTTGATCAGCATCCCGGCGATGGCCAGCGAATCCGCAAAATCATCCTGCTTGATGAACCGGAACGTGGCAAGGATGGCGATCCGTTTTTTCCAGAGGTCGCGCGACCTCGCCAGCGCATAAAGCGGCTTCCTGTTCCTGTCCAGAAGATGATCCCCCACGATATTCGGCGCTGAAAGGTCCACCAGGTCCCAGTTGTTGATGGAGCGGGTGTTCTTGAGATACTCCCCGTATATGCGCTTTTTTACGGCATCATCGCCCTGTGCATAGGCATGGATAAGCAAAAAGAGCGCCAGCAATCGTTGTTCGTGGACCTCCGATCGCAGGAGCGTCAGCGAATCAGCAACCGAGGTTCCCCGGCATTCCTTTGCCAGCTTTCTGAGCAAAGGAACGGTGATGCCGAGAAAAACGTCGCCCTCGCCGTATTGTCCCGGCCCGGTCTTAAAGAATCCCTGCAGGAGCCGCGCTTTTTCCTTGTTCGCGAGCTTGCGGAGCTTGCGCTGAATTTCTGGTACGGTCATGCTCTTTCCTTTGCTCTTTCGTTCTGTTTCAGAGAGGCAGCATGCTTTCTTTCTCGTTTAAATATTTGTCGATCACCGACGGTAGCCTCTGGGGAGACTTAATGCGCAGTTGTTTGTTGACATTGAACCGGCCGAACACAACCTCAATGTCACTGGTTGTCACGCCAAACTCTTTAGCCAGGAAGCGGACCATGTGATCGGTCGCCCTGCCAGCCACCGGCGTAGCAGTGACACTGACCTTGAGCTGATGACCTTTAATTTTGCCGATAGCATCCTGCTTTGCGCTCGGCTTGCCGAGAATATTCAGCACCAGCGTTTCGCCGTCCCAGACACAGCATGCATCAGTTTCCAATCCTTTACGCGCCGTGCGGACATTCATGAGCGGCGATGCTTATCCATGACTTCCTGATAGGATACGGTGGGAATGCGGCCTTCTTTGTAGGCGGCCCATCGTTTTCGCGCTTCTTCCACCCAGATGCGGTCCATCGCCGGGTCCGGCCTGTCAAGGTCGGTGAGGATCGAGTCCACAATCTGAAGTTTTTCTATGTCCGATAAGGAATGGATCTCCTTGGCTATTTTCTCGGCGGTTTTCGTCATAATAACGCCTCCCTGTGATAAGCGGATACATTCAATCTGAACTCTGATTCAATTATAAGCAAGTCATCTGAGCTACCAATGCTCACTTTATCTTCTTATTACTCCGCCGGGGCAATATCTTTGCCGCATCCGGTGGAAGAAAACTCTCACCCGTAACAACTTTCCTGCCCGTCTTTGTTTCTAGTTCTCGCCTTGCTTTCTTGGCAATGCCGCCGCCCGTTTTACCGGCAACCTTGTTTTCTTTCATCCCGACGGCCTTCATGGTCTCCGCAATTTGACGGGTGGATAGTTCGGCAAGGGCGGTAAAAATCAGTTCGGCTTCGCTCATGTGGTCTCTAAGATTCTGCGTCTGCAGCCCCTTCATTGCCTTGTGCTTTTTTACGGACACATCCGCCCATTCCCGGTGAATGATGTTCGTCAGAATGGCGTATTCCTCTTCTTCTTTAATGTCATGATCCTTCCAATAGTCCGTCAGCTTATTGCGGGTTTCCTGCCCCATCATCCGCTGCTGGATCCACTTTTCGCTTCTTCCATGCTGTTGCCAGTATTCCCGCGCCCTGTCAAGAGACCTCGCCGGGTCTGCCATGTCCTGCATGCGTTCATAGCCTACCTTGGCCAGCCACTGCTTGAATGGTTCGGCTTTAGGAGAAGGAATAGATTGAACAATACGCAGGAGTCCTTCCACATTTGCCGCATCCGTTGAGCGCATTTTTCCGTCAGGTGCCTGCATTTTCAACTGTCGACAAATTGTCGACAGTTCAAGTCCATCTTCGCTCTTAACTCTGATTTTCATCTTAAACCAATAGTCACGAGGATTAACGCTATCTGTTAATGCCCCAACGACATCCACAACCGAAAAATACCACGTTTCCATGTTCTCGTCGTAATGACGACGGATTTGTTTTCCTTCAAAAACAGCCAATGATTTTTCCGGCATCTTCTGCCCCCCCCCATTACACCGTTCTGAGTCCATTCCTTAACCTGGCCCCATGGTTTGGTCACCAATTTCAACTGGTGACAATTTGTCACCGACTGACTTCCGTCCTTGTTCAGCTGTTCCTTTAGCCTGTCCCAGTCAATTCGCGCAGCCTGATAGGGTAGAGCAGCACAAAACTCAAAAAAGACTGTTGCGTTACGCTACGTTTAACCCAACCTGGCTACTTCTTCTTGTACTTGCCAAGCTTCAGTTTCTTGTCAAGTTCGTCTTGCTCCTTTTTTTGTTTGTCGGTCAGTTCCCACCCGCCGAGACTCTCAACATATGAGTTCACCATTTCGGGTGTGATATTTTTTGCCGATGGTGCTTTTCTTTTGGGAAGCATATAATCACCTTTCTTACTGAAAATTGCTCGCATATGAGCATATGACGGAATAGTGGTCATACAACGTGCATTGTTAGTAATTTATCGAAGCCACACACAATATGGTTGAGCAAATCGTGCTACCGCAACAATTCTACGATAACGCGATTTCATCCTTCCGGGATGCGCTGTCATATCCTTTCGAACAGCACAGACCGTAGAACAACCAAGTGTAAATTTTAGCGGCTTCTGCTTGTCAAGGAAATCTGCATAACCCCATAAGTCCAACGTTCCATTAACGGCTGTCGTCAACATGTCAAAAACGAGGGCGGCTGCACTAATAGTCAATTTCCCAGTAACAGGGCCGATACCGTCGGGAAGTGGGTACCAGGAGTCTCTATCAGATGAGTATTCCCTTGAAATGTCGGCGGTAGTTGTAGCCCGAGCGCCGCCCTTGGTCGCTGGTTCAATAAAAATAGTGTATGCCTGAATAGTTTTGCAAATCTCTTTCACTTGTGGGGGGCGGGCTTTGGGCGACCTCATGAGCCAGAAGGTTTTTCCTGTTAGCTCGATATCGGCAGTTTTTCTATGAAAGATTGTATCAACGCCTTCACCGGCATGCCCACCCATCACACTTATCACGCATTGAGTGCTATTGAGTGCCTTTTCTAGTAGTGTCATATCCTTTTTCCACTCCTAACGAGGTTGGCTACGTATCACCACCCAACAGCCTTTTTATCCTAGTTAGCAAGCTGAGGCCCTTTGTCCAACCAGCCTGCGGCAGCCTCACATTGCGCTATGCAACGCGTGCATCAACGGCCCGTGACTTTATCAAATTTTGCCCTATGATAAATCGACGCTCATAAGTGCATTAAACTGAGAATCCATCATTACGCAGGTTCCATAGCCATACTTTTCCTTCAAATATTTCCATTGCCCACCACTTGCTGAGCGATTAATGTTTTCGGTAATCAGGAAGGCTGTCCCCTCAGATTCCGCTATTTCAGGATCTCTAACAGCTCCTTTTTATTGAGAATGCTATATAAACGACTTGAACGCAGGGCTTGTCTTCGATGTGAAAATGAGTTTACACACATATAGCCGGTCTGTATGTTAGAAAGAATCACGGCATCCAGTTCAGGCGATCTTATAAAATCGTTGCGGCTATAATAATAGCAAGGCTTTACTATCGGTGGCGCGTGGAATGATTTTATGGCTACCACATTTTCTAAACCGAATAACCGCTTTTCTACACAACTTAAGACAAAAGTGCTATCGTTATGTGCAGCAACTAGCCAAAGAATGCGGAAAGCTGTATTGCTTGCAGGCGTAGAAGACAACTGTTTGCTGGCCCGAACAATCACAGCAGACAATGCGTTCCATGGTTTAACATCACGGCTTATTGAAGAGAACACATCACTATCAGCTTTTGAGACCAAGTTAGTCCAGGAGGGTGTTTGATCCTTCCCTTTTGCTTCTATTACATATTCTTCATTGTTCCACGAAGCCCTCAAATCTGCACGACTATTCTGCGCAGTAGGAATCTCTTCTACGATAAACCCCTCGCCGGTGAGGCATTTTCTTGCATGTATTTTGGAGAACTCATCGCCCATATATATAACCGATAATATAAGATTAACGATTTACAGCAAATCACATGAAACAATGAAGCTGTTTTCCCTTTCACAATATGTTACCTTTGGCAGCAAAAAGCGCTCAACCTACGTACTGCCAATTCACGCGATACGGCCACCTGACTCTATCCATGCCTGATTCCAGGCTATACGCCAATTGCCACTCACCTCAATCGTAGAACCGTTTATATCCGGAGACTTGATACGGCGTATGCGCTGCAGCTGTATTGTACATATCAGTTCGGGACCGAGACCAAAATCACTGAGGCGACGACGGCGAAAGTCCTTGGAGAAGACTGATATGCGCGCATAGCCTAAGGGAAGATAGCGGACAGGATTAAACCAGCTCATCGCAGACCGGGCCTGTTTAGCCACTTTGCGAATAATCCGACGTTTATGTGCTCGAATAGCCTCGGCTGCCGACTCGTTCGTCAGTCTTTCAGTGACGACAGCTCCATTGAGAACAAAGCCCCAACTGTTACGATGCATGCGGGCATTTCGACTAATGATTTTTGGAATACCCAGGCGCTCTCTCACATTCTGCTTTGAAAGCGGCCATTGGAGCCGAATACTGTGCAACAATGTATCAAGTCTGCAAAGAAAACGCGGTAGGGCTGGCTTGGGAACATAGAAGAGACCGACCTCCTCGAACGCGGTCGCATAGTCGGCAATCTCAGCTACCGCAGAATCTCTGAGTCGCTTCAGCTCCTTACCGCTGAAGGCCGCCCAGCCTGGCCACGCCTTTTTTGAGGCTCGAAGGGAAATAAAGTAGCGGTCATAACCTGGTGCAAAGAACTCCGACATAACAGCGGATTGCAATGAAGACCACTGAATCTTGGTAAAATCTCGCGAGTTTGGACAAGCATAAATTAACAATTGTTTCGTGGTACTCAGTTCTGATTCAATACACGCATCAATGGTCCACCACGGCATGCGGGTTTCCTCGACAAGTTCTTCAACTAGCAGTTCGTGCGGTAAACGGTATCCATTATCGCGCGACAGAATCAAGAAGCCTTTCAAGGCAGAGGCCAATCCATTGCAAGCATCAAGCATGTCATCGCAGAGTCGGATCACAGCTCGGACATTGAGCTTCTCCTCGTTCCCCTTCTTGTCAAGATAGCGAATGTAGTTATGCATGTAGATAATACCACCGTGACCTATCCCATTTCGTACGGTATGGCGATACGCATTAACACATGGGGCCATCGTGGTATTAGATAGCTCCTGAACCAGGTTGTAAACGTCTAGACCCTCAGTATCCTTGCAACGATCAAGCCTCGTAAAAAAGGCCACTGGACGAATAAGGGGCGCAAGTACACCCTCGACAAGTCGAATGTACACAGGGTGAAGGTGCTTGTCGATGAATCGAACCACCTCATAATCGTCACCTGCTGCGTGCGGACTATCGTGCCAATCTTCTGCGTTAATCTGTCTCAGAAAGAGCATCGCTCGGCTAAGCTCGGCTTCCGCTGACTCAAAGTACTTTCTTAATTCATCGCGCTGACGGGTATCGCGCTCCTTAAGCCAATCGCGAAAAAGCGTGTGAACACTCTGATTGAAGAAGCGGCCAGGGTATCCCTTTGCATAGGGGCGAAGCGCAAGAAAATGAGGCTCAGGACAGCCGGACAGTTCGGGAAACAGGCGTTCCAAACAAGCCCGGTCAGCAGAATCACGTGCTCGTGTCAGAGGATTATGTAACTTCTCGTGAATAGCATGCATAGTTTGTAGGTAAGTCTACAGATCAACAATACCTTTTTGCTCTGTTGGGCGAGATGACGCGTTTTGTCCATTCAACCCGCTACCTTGCGATGATAATCCCTGATATTCTCTCGCTATTGAGTTATTATAATCTCAATTATCTCCTGAATTTATTTCGAACAGCCAATGCAAAGAGTGCAGCTTGGATGGAAATCAGTATCTGGAAAGCAGATTTTGCAAAGTCCCCGCACTTAGACATTGGAGCAAGCGTATATTCGCGCTGATAAGTAATGTATTTAAAGATGTTTACGAACAACAACTCGATGTCCATTGATCTAGGCCATTGAATGCTTTTTACTTCGTATGACATTTTGTCTGTTGTAGGTGTCAGGCCAAGTACTGATAATATAAATGCTGCGACGCAAATCATAAAAATAAGAACTAGCAGTCCTCTCCTCGGCTCTTCACTATATCCACTGGACATATAGTAAAGGTGTAAAAATGAATAGGTCATAACATTTTTAACCGGGGTTTTCTTACGCTGCATCTCCTTCTCCCCGTAGTGCCAATTTGAAACCTCCGCCTCATTGTGTTCTTCTTTGCATTTTTGTTTTAACTTTCGATAAAGAGATTCGACTTTATTAATGTCTTTACTGGGCGCATTCTTTTCAGCAAGTTCCAATTCGTCAAAAAGAACATCCCTGTCTTCTTTTTTAGGCCAGGTACAATTGTCAAAATCTATCTTTCGTAAATCCGTATCTAAGAAAGAGACCTTCTTCAAAATTGCATTTTCCATTTTAATTGATTCTGATATATGCATTGAAGTTAGCTGCCCGAATTTGAGGAACTCTATTTCTTTAAATTCCGTCCTTCCCTGAAAATTTGTAGAAATGAAGAAAGCCTGATCAAAGACAACCTTAAAAAAAGACACGCCGGACTTAAAATTGCTATTTAAAAAATTGGCCTCTTTAAAAAAATTTGCATGGAACTCTGCCTTACGATCGAACGTAGCGTTAGCAAATGATGCTATTTCCTTGAAGTTCACTTCAAAAAATTTGGTATTTTTGTTGAAGTTGGAATATAAACAATAAAAGTTTTTCCTGAAGGTAGCTCCAAAAAAGTTAGCATCTTCACTAAAAGTACTCCTAAAAAAATTTGCATCATCTCCAAATATTGCATTGGTAAAAACCGCTGGACACATAAAGTTAATATCAGAAAAATCGACTACTCCCTCAAATCGAGCATCCAAAAAATTCGCCGTTCTTAAAATCGAGAACTCTTGTTTGAAATTGATGTCCCAAGGGAAAATTGCACCGGCAAAGTTACATTCACCGCCAGCTTCGCTATTGACTTTTTTAAAAACAGAAGCCCTATCAATTGCCATTTTATTGAAATCGGCGGCAGATGAATTCTTTTCACCTGCTGGAGCGTGAAATAGACAATACTGATTACCATCGCTATCTTTATACGGCACTATTGGTACTGTATTACACCAATGATTATATTGTGCGCCCTTACAACATGGCATGAGACATCTCCTAAGCTGGAGCCCTTTTGCCCCTCATTTTTTTACAGCCCAAACGTTATATGCCGCCTTGATCACTTTCCGATAATTGTCATCCAAAGATGCCTGCAAGGCGATCAAAGCCGTAATCCGCCGGGCCATCTCCGTCACGTAACGAACTTCCTCAGAGGTCAGGCCACGGCCAAGAAGCGGCTTTTCGCGGTACGACAGCCACTTCTTGATGACCTGATAGCCGCCGATGATGTAGTCCCATACCTCCTCGGGTACGTTACGCCAGCACGTATCATCGTTAAGGTAGATGTCAAACGCGCCATCATCCCGTCGCATAAGCTTCCCTTTGCCCGGCATAGTGATGCCGCCCTTCCCGCCATGACCCCATCCGGCGGTCAAGTCCAGATCCGCAGTGTCAGGGTTTGCGGGTCTGCCATCCACGCGCTGAAAGATTGCGATGCTTTTCAATTCGTCCCGAAGATTTCCGGTGGTCACGCCGCCCACAGACGCTTCAGTGTCCAGTAATGCCGCTACCTGCCGACCCAATTCAGCGGAGGCGAGCAAGGCATCCTTCGACTTCGGAAGCGGAATCCGCGGCCAGTCCTGGCGTAAAGCCCCTGCGTTCTCCGCGCTGTAGGCCGGGGCATGCAGCACAGCCAGGGTGTGATAGAAAAGGTCTTCGGGATCGGCACCGCTGTCTGTTCGATAGCCGATGGCTTGCTCGCTCAGGTTGGGCTTGCATCCTGCTTTTTCAAGCAAAGTGGCAGTTTCGGTTGTCCGCAGCAGATACAAAGGAAACATTCCGACATTTGACTCTACGATGTGATGATCCGCCAGCAAGTGCGTAAACTGCGGCTGATAAAAATCTGCTTTACGGTTTCGTTGTCCGGCGCTCAACCAAACATTACCCTCGCCTACATGCGGAAAGTACTCGCTACGTTTCTCATCGAGCAGCTTAGTTTCAGGTTCCCAATAAAGCCAGCGCACGTCAAAGGGCCGATAGGAATAACGGACGATATTGCCCGTTAGAAAACCGCGTTTGCGGAGTTGATCACGCACCGCCTCAGCTTTGAAACGGTTGGTACTCGTCATGACCGACAGCGAAATTCGGCGCATTTGTTCGTGGGTTATCTTCGGGTCGAAGTAGTCCTTCATCCTCTTCACGAGCCGGTCGCGGTCGATATCCACTACCACGTCGTCGCGGCTGGTTTTGACGCCGGGGAACGAGACCGGGAACAAGTCAGGCAACGACGGCCAAGTGACGTAGTCTGCAGCCATTTGACCGGGCATGAGCGAGAGCCCCATCTCCAGCACCGGCGTCACCTGCTGATAGTCGCCCACATCTTCAAGCAGTTGAGCGCGTTTATCCTTACCCCAGAAATGGCGAAATTGAACGGCGCCAACACTGGTATGCTTCACATTGCGGACGAGCAGGGCAATGGCCGTGCCTACCTGGATGCCTTCCTTGTTGAACTCCGTGGAGAAGACACTGGGATCGGGCGCGCCCTCGGGTGTCATTTTGCCGGTCTTGTATTTGTCGCCGTTCAGGCAGTCGATGCTGATCTTATCGAACACATCGAGATATCGTTCCCGCATTCCGGTAAATGACAGCCCATCGAGCCATGAGTAATTCGAGATGAAACAGACGACGCCCTGTCCGTTCTTCTCCACAATGCGGCGTTCCGCCATGCGGAAGAACCGGACATAAAGATCGTTCAGGCCCTGCCCTTGCGGTGCCGCAACCTTCTTCGCTGTCCGGTATGCGTTCGAAAGATCGCGCTCCTCGTCCATTGCCAGACCAGCGAATCCGTTATAGGGTGGGTTGCCGAGTATAACGAGGATCGGCTTTTCCTGCTTCACCTTGCCTGCCGCGTCGCGCTCGTCATCGAAACCAGGGAAGGCGATCTGTTTCGGTTTTTCCTTGGGCGGTTCCCAGCCGGTGAGGGCATTGGTCAAATACACCCCGGCGCGTTCGGGCGGATCGCGGTCGCTGAGCGGCGCGCCTAGGGTTTCGAGTTCCAGGCCGAGTTGGAGATGGGCGATAACAAACGGCGCAGGCAGAATCTCAAACCCGAAGACACGCTCCATGGCGGCCTTCTTGAGATCGTTCGCGACCAGAGCGTCACCGCCTTTTTCATGGAGGGTGACGGCGATGCGGCGGAGTACTGCGCGTAAGTACGCGCCAGTACCGCAACAAGGATCAAGAACAACGACGTTCGGATCAGCCAGACCATCAGCAAGACCGAGTTCCGAGCGAAGGACGGCGTCCACGCGTTCGACCTGATAACGAACGATTTCCTCGGGGGTGTACCAGACGCCAAGTTCCTTGCGCAGTTCAGGGTCGAAGGCATGGAGGAAGGGTTCATAAAAGTACTGAACAGCGTGTCCCTCGTCAAAGGACTTGAAGAACTCTGCGCGGTCCACGCGATTCAGGGCAGCGGCGGTCCAGTCTAAAACCTCGATCAGGCCCAACGCCCCAAGACGGGCGGGATCGGCGACTTGTACGAAAAGTGCGCGGAGCATAGGCACGCGCAAAAGGTAGGGAGCAACGCGCCAATCGAAACCGCCGGCAACAGCGTAGGGCGACGCTGTCTCGCGGAGGGCGTCGGCAAATCCGGTCTTTTCATCGGGTTTGGCTCCGCGCTTTCGCGCCCACAAGACCCAGGCGGAGAAGACGCCGTAAAAGAGGGTTTGAATGAGCGTTGAACGAAAGAAGTGCTCGCCCTTCTCTCCTTCGAAACGCAGGCCCAGGGATTCCTCCAGCGCCTGACGAAGGCTGGTCAAGGCAGGAAGCTCGGCCTGTTCTATGCGAAGCCGCGCGTCATGTGCGTAGGAGGCGAGAAGCCCGGCCACGTCTTGCGGAGCGGCCAGCGGCGCATTATGGAGCAGCACGCGCTTCAAATACTCCAGCATCCGTTCGCCGTGTTCCTTAGCCGCAGCCTGACGGGGATGGGCGGTCAATTGCCAGAATTCGCTCTCGGACTCCGACAAGGTGAAGGACTCCAGAACACAGGGCTGTCCTGTCGGTCCCTTGCCGATAAGAGCAAAAGAGCGAAAGTTGGTTACCAGCACCATGCCGTACCGCTTCCAGTACCGCTCCACCTGCTCGGTCCCGGCAACTTGGCGGACATCTTCGGACGGTGGCTTGGCTTCGATAACTCCGCGCGAGGGGTTCTGAACCAGGAAAGGATTGTCTTTGGAGTCCGCGCCGCGTGTCTTACCGCGAAATTGTTCAGCGGAGAAGAGACCGCCGTCGGGCAACCCCGCGCCCCGGTTGGCAAGGTTGATGACGCAGCGAACTTTAGGGGACAGGCCCTTCCCGATGTCCGAGAGCAGCCGTTCAAGTGCCGGATAGAACGAGGTCTCCGCCACGTTGGACCTGGTGCCCCGCACTTCTCCAATGTCGGTCAGGTATCGCTCTATCAGGTTATCATGCATGATTGGCTATTCCGTCCTGTTAGTAGTTCCACTTTGTCAGATTATTATCAGTAACCCATCCCCACCTCAATCCTCCCCTTGAAGGGGAGGAAAATATATAAACCTCTCCCCCTTCAAGGGGGAGACGGAGAGGGGGATGGGTCAAAACATGCCAGCAGGCTTTAAGAATTAAGCAACATTTGGATGCTCATGACGAGCACAAAATCACTTACCGGTTATGAGTATATTGAAGTTACTCTGAAAGATAAAGAACAAAAATGGGGTAAATTCGGGGTATGCGGAAAAGCAGGTTTTTTTTGGGGGGTCCGATCAGCTCACTTCTTGACCGCGGCCTCGATCAGCGCCTTTACGCCCGGCTCCACGTCAGTGTACTTGATGCCGTAAAGAAAGGTTCCGGGCGAGCCCGGGACCTTATCGACGCGGGCGATTTCTCCGTACCCGGTGATGTGCTGTCCGTTGGAAAGAAAGAACGAGAAGTACACACCATCGCCTTTCGCAAGAGGCTCTTCCGCGCTGATGAGCATCCCGCTGGCGCTGATATTCTCCGTGCGGAACGAAAGCGGCCGGTTCTTGAATCTTCCTGAAATGGCGATGGCCAGAGCGGCCCGGTAGGACTTTCTCGGCGCAATGTTCAGGAATTGCTGCATCTTCATATGAAGGAGGACCGGTTTGACCGGCATGGTAAAGAACGCATTGGGTTTGCACTGGCTGATCCGCTCCCGGTGGGCGAGAGTGTCCTTGCAAATAAGGATGACGGACACTTCCGTCAGTTCCTTGCTTTTTCTGATAAGGCTGAAGAGCTCCTCGCTCTTCAGGCCGGGCAGTTCGAGCTTGCTGACGATGAGGTCGACCTTCTCTTTCTTGTGGACCTTCAGGATATCATCGTTCGTTGCAGCGGTAAATACGGCAACGCCCGCGCGCTCGAGAAAACTGCTTTTCTCCACGATCGGTTTTTTCAGTTCTTGCGCCAGCAACACCTTTTTCATCGATCTCGTCCTTGAGCACGTCAGATAGCAATGATTCAATATACCACAGCTTTCCGTATCGCGTCCAACGGACTTTCCCCACCGGACGAACTCAGAACTAAAACAGCACGGGCGCAGACCCATAGAATGATCTGCGCCCGTTTCCGTCAATGATACTGAAACCCTATTTTTTAAATATTTCCTTAAAAAACGCCGTCATATCGGCCCAGGACTCCTTGTCAGCCTTTGCATTGTAGGCCAGCGGGATCTTAAACTTCAGCCCCAGCTTTGTTGCATCGGGATTGGTGAAGGCGTGTACCGCGCCGGGATAGGAGATGAACTTGAAATCAGCCTTGGCGTCCGTCATCTCTTTTTTGAACGCCTCGATCCCCTCAGGGGTCGTGAACTTGTCGTCACCGCCGTGATATACCCTGATCTTCGACTTGATGGCGCCAGGCTCTGCCGGCTGAACCGCGCCCAAGCTGCCGTGGAAACTGGCGATGCCCTTGAGGTCAACGCCCTGCCGCGCCATGTTCAGGACCACGCCGCCGCCGAAGCAGTAGCCGATGGCCGCCATATTGGCAGGATCAACGGTCGGCTGCTTCTTTAAAAATTCCTGGGCAGCGAGGAACCGCGCTTTGCCGTCTTCGTTAAAATGCTTCATGACCTCCGATGAAAATTTCCCGGCCTCATCGGGATGCATGGCCTGCTTGCCGTCACCGTACATGTCCACGGCAAGGGCGGTATAGCCGAGCTTCGCCAGCATTCGCGCGCGCTTGCGTGCAAACTCGTTATGCCCCCACCATTCGTGCACCACGAGCACGCCGGGCCGTTGCCCCTTGATGTTCTCGTCATAGGCCAGATAACCCTTCAGGACCGTGCTTCCCGCGGTATACTCCACCGCTTCACCTTTGATCTTCGGGGCGGCGTTCACGAAACCAGCCACAAACATTACACTTACCATACCCATGATTCCCAGCAGCAGCTTATACATGACATCCTCCTTTTTTGGGGAAACAGAATGTATCAAAATTGTGCTTTTTTCTTTTCCCCTGTAAGTATTGATGCTCCAGTAGCAAGTCTTTTTTACCGCGGAGCTTGCTATATTGTAGAAAGTTGCTAAGCCGCGGCAAAAACGGCTATACTCTTTCTTGATTTGGAACCAGCTGGGGAGTTGGTAAATCCAAACCAAGAGAAAGGAGCATAGCCGTGAAAAATATT
>Ga0210377_10000485_pt1 | contig 38186 bp, 36 predicted proteins | sample PLM4_65_b1redo_FD_155480 | JGI IMG/M metagenome (GOLD analysis project Ga0210377, IMG submission 155480) | Groundwater sediment microbial communities from an aquifer in East River, Colorado, USA - PLM4_65_b1 redo | ecosystem: Environmental > Terrestrial > Soil > Riparian zone | place: USA: East... | reverse complement strand
GGCGATCGCAGCGCCAGCGCCGACGACAATCGTCTCGGTTCCCGAGCGGGCGGACAATTTCCAGCTCACCGATCAAACCCGGCTGGCCCATGAACTCTATTACTTCAAAACAGCGCCCGCGATCGTGCTGATGACCCAAAGCAACGGCTCGAAGCTGTCGCGCGACGCCGCCGCCGAACTCGAAAAACTGCAAGCCTCCTACAAGGCCCAGGGCGTCCTCTTCTACATGATGAACTCGAACCTCGGCGACACGCGCGACGCGACCGCTGCCGAAGCCAAGGCCCAGGGCTTCGACATTCCGGTGCTAATGGACGAATACCAGCTTGTCGGCGAATCGCTGGGCGTCCAGAAGGAAGGCGAAGTCTTCGTCATCGACTCGAAGAACGGCTTCAAGGTCGCCTATCACGGCCCGCTGGATGACCGCTTCGCCAAGTCCACGCCCAACGCGAAAGCCAAAGTGGGCGACGCCTACACCGCCAAGGCGATTGACGCCGTGCTGGCCGGCAAACCCGTCGCCGCGCCGCGCGTCGACGTAAAGGCCGGCAAGGCCATCGCCTTCCCCGAGCGCGCCAAGGCCGCAGACTTCGCCAAGATCTCCTACTCGAAAGACATCGCTCCGATCCTCCAGGACAAGTGCGTCACCTGCCACCAGAAGGGCGGGATCGCTCCATTCGCGATGGACAGCTACGAGATCGTCAAGGGCTTCGCGCCGACGATGCGCGAGACCATCCGCACCGATCGCATGCCGCCCTACTTCGCCGATCCGCATATCGGCAACTTCAAGAACGATCAGGGCATGACCGCCAAGCAGACCAAGACGCTGGTGCACTGGCTCGAAGCCGGCGCACCGCGCGGCGACGGCCCTGACGTGCTGAAGGAAAAAGCCGGCGTTGCGCCGGAATGGCCTGCTGACCTTGGCGCGCCTGACGTGGTTATCGACCTGCCGGCCTTCAGCGTTCCGGCGACGGGCATTGTCCAGTATCAGAACCAGCGCGTCGACAACCCCTTCACCAAGGACACCTGGCTGCACGCCATCGCGATCAAGCCGGGCGACACGAGTGTTCTGCACCACGTAGTCTCGAACCACATGCCGGATCCGAAACTGCCGCGCTCGCCTATCCCGGGCGGCTCGGTTGGCTCCTACACGCCTGGCGCCCAGCCGCAGGTCATGGGTGACAATGCCGGCGCCCCGGTTCCGGGCGGCGGCAAGCTGAACTTCCAGATGCACTACACCACCACCGGCAAGGCGGTCACTGACCACACCAAGGTCGGCTTCTACACGCTCAAGACGCCGCCGAAATACATCAAACGGTCGACCGTGATCGGCGACTTCGGCATGGTGATCCCGGCGGGTGAAGGGCGGCACACCGAGATCGCCTACCAGACCTTCCCGGCTGATGCGTATCTCTACACACTCTACCCGCACGCCCATTATCGCGGCTACCACGTCGAGCTGAAGGCGAAGACGCCGGACGGCAAGGAGACGATGCTCCTCTCGCTGCCGAAGTACGACTTCAACTGGCAGCGCGATTATGATCCGGTCGAGCCGATCCTCGTGAAGGCCGGCACCAAGCTCATAGCGACCTGGGTGTTCGACAACTCGACCAACAACCAGACGCTGCACAAGGAAACTAAGGACGCGGAGGGCAGCCCGATCGCCTCCTACACGGTTGACGTGCACACCGGCGAGCAGACCTACCAGGAGATGATGTATTTCCGGGTCAACTATCGCTGGGCCGACGAGACGGTCGACAACATCCGCAATGACCTGCAGACTAAGCTGATGCAGTCGATGTCCATCGGCATGCTCGACGACAATGCCGACGACCTCATCCAGAAGGACGAGATGAAAGGCGCAATGGCTTCGATGAAAGCCCGCTTCAGCGATCTCGATGTCGACCACAATGGCGGTCTCGACGCCAAGGAACTCGCCGCCGCTGGCGGCGGGGGATCCTTCGTCCGGGTCCCGCTGGATCAGCCGGATCTGTAAACGGCGATGCCAGACTGATTAGGAAGAAGGCCGGAGCGATGCTCCGGCCTTTTTATTTTGGCGCCCAGAGACGGGTCAAGAAGCGCGTTTTCTAGCACTCCCACCGTCTAATCCGATTAAATCTCAGATAGAATTGGCGTTTTTCTGCCTTCTCTTGAGGCAGAAACCGCAAAGCACGCTAAGTCGCCTCCTCGCGAAGCGCTCGACGACAGACTGCGCTCGCGACCTTGGGACGAAACACCAGACGGGCAGACACGAGCAACCGCTCCGGATGAGCCGGGCGGCGAGAGGGTGCGTGGATGTTGCGTATCTGGAAGGCGCGAGCCTGCCGGGCAGTTGTGAGTTCAATGGCTGCGGTTTGCCTCGTCGGCGCCGCACGGGCGGACGCGTTCGAGCCCGTGCATCCGGCCGAGATCACAGCGCCCGCCCTGCGCTTCAGTAGCGTTCCCACACCCGAACAGGTCTTCGAGGCGGTATCGGACCAGGCTGCTGTGCTCGCGCGTGCGCCCTATGCTGGACGGCCAGGCACGCTTCCCGTTTCTTTCCGCGACCTTGATTACGACGGCTATCGCAAGCTGCGGCCCAAACAGGATGCGGCCGTCTGGGGCGAGGCAGGCAACTCCTTCGCCGTTCTGCCACTGCCGCGCGGCGGCCTGTTCAACGACCCCGTGCGGCTGTGGCTTGTCGATAGCGCCGAGCCCACGCGCATCACCGACGAAGCGGCGTTCTTCGATTTCGTCGACTTTCCGCAGGCCACTCAAGCCGAGCGAGAGCAGCTTGGCGTTTCCGGTTGGCGCGCGATCAAGCATCCAGGCCAAGCAGGCGTGGGCTACGAAGCGGCTATCTTCCAGGGCGGGGTCTATTTCCGCGCCGTAGCCAAGAACCTTGTCTACGGGGCATCGGCCCGCGCTCTGGCAATCGGGACAGGGTCATCTGCGCGCGAAGAGTTCCCGCACTTCACCGACTTCTGGATTTTCCACCCTACGGCCAACAGTGAAACGCTAACAGCCATTGCGCTGATGGACACGCCAAGCGCGGCCGCCGCCTATCGCTTCGACATCAAGCCGGGCGTCGGCACGGCCATTGCGGTCGAAGCGAACATCCATCCGCGCGTAGAACTATCGACTTTCGGTGTGGCGCCGCTGTCGAGCATGTACCAACACGGCGCGACTGATCATGCCGGCGCCAGCGATTGGCGCGCCGAGGTTCACGACAGCGACGGACTTTCGATCCTCACGGCGTCCGGCGAGCGCATCTGGCGGCCGCTGATCAATCCCGCGGGCCTGCAGATCTCTACTTTCGCCGCGAACTCGGTTCGTGGATTCGGCCTGCTGCAACGCGCACGGGAGTTTTCATCCTACGGCGATCTCGAGGCGAAATACGAGCTCCGCCCGAGCGTCTGGATAGAGCCCGGGGGTGACTGGGGCGAAGGCGAGATCACGCTGGTCGAGATTCCGACGCCCACCGAATACAACGACAATATCGTCGCCTTCTGGCGCCCCGCCCGCGCATGGGCGCCGGGCGAGGCGCATCGTATCGCCTATGAGCTGGACTGGACCGCCCAAGGTCCCGCCAACCATTCGATCGCGACAGTCGCTGCGACTCGCGCGGGCGCGGCGCCTGGCGCGCCGGGGCTGCGCCGGTTCGTGATCGACTTTGCCAGCGATCACCATTTTGCGGCCGCGGCTTCGGCTGCCGACGTGTGGAGCACGGCTGGCGCAATCCGCAACCTCCAGCTGAGCGACGGCCCGGATGCAGGTAGCCGCCGGCTGACATTCGATCTCGATCCGCAAAGCGCTGCGGTCGCTGAACTGCACGCGGCGCTTCGCGATGAAACCTCGCAACTGACGGAGACATGGTTGTTCCGATGGACGCCAGAGTGAAATTCGACTCGCCGGCGCTGCCTCTCGAAGCTCCGGCCAACAATCCGGATACGCCCCCAGAAGCCCGGCTCGATATGCCCGAGCAGGCGGCTTCTGGCGTGCGCCGGCGCGTCCATGGGGAAACCGATGGGCGTTGGCGGTTGGCGGCGGTGGTTGCGCCGGCGCTCATCGTTACGGCGCTGGCGTCGTTTCAGTCCTGGCAGTTGATGAGCGCGGAAGGCATGACTGCACTGGAGTGGCTGGGCCTCGCGCTGTTTGCCATCAATCTCGCCTGGGTTTCGGCGGCCGCGGCTACAGCGGTGGCCGGCGCAGCGTTGCTGATGACGGCGCGCCCGCAAGAAGGCCACGTGGCGCCGTTCCGCACCCGCTCGCACACGGCGATCGTCTTTCCGATCCGGAACGAGCATCTTGGCCGCGTGATGGGCGGCGCACGCGCCGTGCACGACGCGCTCGTCCAGGCGAAGGCTGATCACGCCTTCGAGATTTTCTTCCTCAGCGATACGTCCGACACCGCACTGGCGCGGGACGAAGAAGCCGCGTTCCAGCAACTGAGACTGGCGCGGCCCGAAGCGAAAGTGTTCTACCGCCGGCGCACGCTCAACCATGGCCGCAAGGCGGGCAATATCGCCGACTTCGTGCAGCGCTGGGGCGCTCGGTACACCTATATGGCCGTGTTCGACGCCGACAGCCTGATGTCGGCGAGCGCGCTGGTTCAGCTGGTGCAGCGGATGGACGATCGGCCGCGCACGGCGCTGATCCAGACGCTGCCGGCGATCGTCAACGCGCAGACGCTGTTTGCACGAACGCAGCAGTTCGCCATGCGCGCCTATGGCCAGATTTTCGGCGCTGGCCTTGCCTGGTGGTCGGGCGGCGCCGGCAATTTCTGGGGTCACAACGCCATCATACGTGTGAGGGCGTTCGCCGCGCATGCGAGCCTTCCAGTTCTGCCGGGCAAGGGTCCGCTTGGCGGCCACATCCTCAGCCATGACTTCGTCGAGGCCGCCCTGCTCCGCCGCGCCGGCTGGCGTGTCGAAATCGCGCCGGAAATCTCGGGAAGTTATGAAGAGTGCCCACCGACACTGACCGACATGTCGGAGCGCGACAGGCGCTGGGCGCAGGGCAACCTGCAGCACATCTCGCTCATCGGTGCGCGTGGGTTCGATCCGGTTAGCCGCGCACACATCATTGCGGGCCTGATGGGATATCTCTCGGCGCCGCTGTGGTTCGCACTGGTGATCGCCGGTGTGGGGCTGGCCTGGCTGCGGCCATCCGTGAGCGAAGGCGCGCTTTCGGGCGATGGCGGGGCGGGCGCGCTCCTGTTTGCCTTCACCGCGCTCATTGTTCTTTCGCCCAAGCTGCTCGCGCTACTGCTGTGGTCGGCCGGGCGGCTGCCCGGTTGGTCGATGCATCCGCGATTCATCGCCGGCGTGCTGGTCGAAGCGGCAGTGTCGGCCGCTACCGCGCCCGTGCTGATGCTGAATCAGACGATCTCGATCGCTTCGACACTGCTCGGCAAGGACACCGGCTGGAGGCCCCAAACCCGCGGCGCGTGCGGGCCCCCGAGCGAAAGCCTGATGGTGCGCTATGGCGTGCACGTTGTTCTCGGTCTCGCCTTAGCGGTGGCGGCGGTGGCGCACGATGGAGCGATGGCGGCGTGGACCGCGCCTGTCGCTCTCGGCCTCATGCTGGCGGCGCCTGTTTCAGCCATGCTGTCGCGAGCGCCTCGCAGGCATGGTTTGCTGTGGCGGCTGACGGCGACGCCGGAAGACATGTCGCCGCCGGCCGTCGTGCGCTCGGCGGGCCGAGCCGCGCTCCAGCTCGGCGCAACGTCCGTTGTGCTTCAAGGTCCAGACAATGGGCTCATAGTTCGGCTGCTGCCGCAGCGACCGGACAAAGTTCCGCAAGCCGGCGGCTGATTCCTCGGCCCAAGTATTGGCAGGTTCCGGCCCCACATTGACGCCAGCGCCCTTGCTTGGCATTACCTGCCCCTCGCCGTCACGGCGATGGAGCACTGGAACGGGCGGTTAGCTCAGCGGTAGAGCACTACCTTGACATGGTAGGGGTCACAGGTTCGATCCCTGTACCGCCCACCAGCCTTCGCTCGCTTCGCGGGCCTCGGCTGGCGAATCTCATAATCTGATTTTCTAGAAAGACAGCAGCTCAGGCCGCCATCACACGCTCGACCTCGTCCACGAGCTCGCGCAAGTGGAATGGTTTGGACAATACCTTGGCCCCGGCCGGCGCCGGTCCGCCCGAGGATAAGGCGACCCCGGCAAATCCCGTGATGAAGACGATCTTCATGGCCGGATCTAGTTCCGCGCCGCGGCGGGCAAGCTCTATCCCATCGAGCCCCGGCATCACGATGTCGGTTAACAGAAGGTCAAAGACCTCGCGTTCGAGTGCCTTCAGGGCCGTCCGGCCCTCGTCGAAATCCTTCACTACGTGACCGGCGCGCTTCAGCGCATTGACCAGAAAGCCGCGCAGGCTGTCGTCGTCCTCCGCAAGAAGAATTTTGGCCATGACGTCCTGGGACCTCGACGTAGCGCTAATACGCTACGATTTGTGATCCGTCGTGGTAAAGCAGGAATGAAGAGACGCGCTTGACCCAAACGCAGCGTCCGAAAATATGGGAATAATGTTTCCCGGATTGATGATCTTCTCCGATCCAGGGTCGCGCGACCCGAAATCCCGCTCAACCGAGGGGGAACGCACTGGTTTTTCCTTCTCCATAGAAGAACCGGTCTCGGTCGTTTCGCCTGCGGTATTCGCCTCCCCCCATTCCGGCCGCCTCTATCCCAAGGGCTTTCTCGAGGCCTGCACGGCCCCAATGATCGACCTGAGGCGAATCGAAGACGCCTATGTCGACCGGCTACTGGCCGATGTTCACTTTTCCGGCGCCCCGGTTATCTGCGGGCTGGTGGCGCGGGCCTGTATCGATCTCAACCGGGCGGAATCTGAGATGGACCCCCTTATGTTCGAGGATCCCTCGCCGTCCTGGTTCTCCTCGCGCTCGCCCAGGGTCGAGGCTGGGCTGGGGTGCATCCCGCGCCTCGCCTTCAACGGATCGGTTATATACAACCGGAAGTTGTCGCGCCGGGAAGCCGACGGCCGACTTGACCAAATCTACCGACCTTATCATCGAGCGCTAGAAGCCCTGATGCGGCGGGCGCAGGCCATGTTCGGCCAAGCTTGGCTGATTGACTGCCATTCCATGCCTGCCGAGACGGAAAATTCCTCCCGATCGCCTGATATCGTGATCGGCGACCGATTCGGGGCGTCCTGCTCGCCGGGCCTGGCCGATCATGTCGAAGCCCTATTCAGGGCCCAGGGCTATACAACCGCGCGTAACACCCCCTACGCGGGAGGCTTCGCGACGCTGGCGCACGGCACGCCGGCGCTCGGCCGCCATGCCCTTCAGATCGAGGTTCGCCGGCGGCTTTACCTGGATGAAGCCCGAGTCGAGCCGCACGATGGCTTCCTCGCCTTGCGCCGCCACCTGAGTGAGATTGCAGTCGAGATCTGCAGCTTCACGCGCGCTGAAGTGGGATTAAACGCTGAAAATACAAAAGGAAAGGCCGCGTCGGATACCGACGCGGCCAAAGTTTTAGGGAGGAAACGCCCATAAGGGCAGCGGCTCCGAAGAGCCACGAACAGAACTTACGCTGCAGCGCAAAAACCTCAACCCCCAATCTCGCACCTGCGGCGAATTTCCGCAGTTGGCCTGTAAAACAGCGATTTTGGCGATCTTTTGGGCGGGTCTGGCGGGTTTTCGAGCAGCCAATTCTGCTGCAATGCACCATACCAACAACTCCTCCCCGCCAGCCTTTCTCCGGGGAGTGGCGCCCGCCTTGCTGAGTTCCCGCACGACGGTCTCCAATTGGTACGGCCGGCGTAGCGGGAGTAAGAGTTATGGCCACTGACGTGGATATTTATGTCGGCAAGCGGCTGCGCCGCCGCCGGCGCCTTCTGGGGCTCACCCAGCAGGACCTGGCTGGACAGGTTGGAGTTCGCTTCCAGCAAATCCAGAAATACGAGTGCGGCGCCAATCGCATCACGGCGAGCCGGTTGTTCGCCCTGTCGACCGCCCTCAATGTCAACATCAACTATTTCTTCGACGGCCTCGCGCCCGACGGCAAACAGGCCGCCGCCAACGATCAGAATGACCGTCTGAGCGGCGACATCCTTTCGCAAAAGGAAACGCTGGAACTCGTGCGCGCCTACTACAGGCTCTCCGAACGTCCGCGCCGCCGTCTTCTCGACCTCGCGAAAGCCCTCGAAGGCGACGGCTCAGACTCGGTCGCTTCGTAAGGTTTCGCTTCCCGCGCGCCAGAGGCCCGGTCCACGATCGGGCCTCATTGCGTGGCGCTTCGAATGTCTCCGAACGCGACTCTCCTCCGCGGTTGTTTTCCGATAGCCGCCGGGCAATGGTCCGCCCCATGCCGGACCCCGCCCTTTCCCGATCGCTTCTGCCGCTCGCACTGAAGCTTGCCGACGCCGCCCGGGCCGCCATCCTTCCCTATTTCCGTTCGGCTGCCGCGGCCAATCCCGACAACAAGGCGAAGACCGGTTACGATCCGGTGACCGAGGCAGACCGCGCCGCCGAGCGCGCCATGCGCGAGATCATCTTCTCGACACGCACTGACGACGGCATCGAGGGCGAAGAGTACGGCTCCGCAGCCGGCAAAAGCGGCCTTGTCTGGCATCTCGATCCCATCGACGGCACGCGCGCCTTCGTCGCCGGCCTCCCGTCGTGGTGCGTCCTCATTGGTCTGGTGCAGGACGGCAAGCCTATCCTCGGCGTCATCGACCAGCCTTGGCTCGACGAGCGCTATGTCGGTCTTGGCGACGAGAGTTGGCTCGACTGTCGCGGCGCGCGCACTCATCTCCGCACGCGCGACTGTCCCGCACTCGCCCACGCCGTCCTTTCCACCACCGATCCTTTCATCCTCACTCCGCCCGAGCGCGGCGCGTTCGACCATCTCCGCGCCACCGCCCGCCTCACCCGCTACGGTCTCGACGCCTACGCCTACGCGCGCCTCGCCGCTGGTACGATCGACATGGTGGCGGAGACCGGCCTAAAATCTCACGACGTCGCCGCGCTGATCCCGGTGATCGAAGGCGCGGGCGGCGTAGTGACCGACTGGCGAGGCAGCCCGGCCAAGCTCGGCGGGCAGATAGTCGCCTCCGCCAACCGGAAAATCCTCGACGAGGCGCTGATCTCGCTCAAGCGATCGGCGCTCTAGGACCCAGGGAGATCGTCATGCCCTCGCCCAGCCTGCTCGACGCCGTCACCCGCGCCTTCGCGATGGTCTGCCTGGCCGATGGGCGCGTGAACCCACTCGAGGAGCGCCACTTCCTGTCCTTCATCGAGCACGACCCGGTCCTGCGCCATTCTCCCAGCCGCACTGTCAGGACCGGCTGGGCGAATGCGCTCAAGCTGCTCGGCAAGACCAAGGACTTTTCGGCGCCCGCCCTCGCCATCGCCACGCTGGCGACCAGCGCCGCCGACCGGGAAACCGTGATGCGTGCAGCCCAGGCGGCCCTCGTCGCCGACCAGGAAGACAAGCCCAACGAGAACGGCGCGATCCGCGCGCTGGCGCTGGCGCTGAAACTCGATCCGGAAAAGTACTGATCGGTCAGATCTTGGCCTTGCGGCACATCTCGTCAAAAGCTTTCCAGAACTGTTCGCGCCGTTCGTCCGTTTCCATCAGGATCTCGTGGCCGGCGCCCTGAACGGTCACCACCTTCCCGGCCTTGAAGCGCCGCGCGAGCTTTCGCTGCGCGGCTTTCTTCACGATGGTGTCCTCGGTCGCGATGCCGATCACCGACGGCAGGGTGCGCAGATGGTCGAGCGCGCCGGCCTCGAAGAATTCCCGCATCACATTGAGCGAGGCGACCACCCAGGCGATGGTGGGCTCGCCGACCGCGAGCCTGGGCTCGGCCTCGATCAGCGCGCGGTAGAGCTTCCAGCGCGGCTCGTCATGGGTGAGCTGGTTGTTCTCGAACGTCTCTTCCGGGCCGGGCGGACGGGCGGGAAAACCGCCGAAACCGAACATCCGCGCAAGGCGCGCATACCAGCGCTGGAAGAACCAGATCGGGATGCCCCACATCGGCGCCGAGAAGGCGGCGGCATCGACCTCGATCCGCCGCGTGCGCAGCGCCTCGAGAGCTACGGTTCCGCCCATCGAGTGGGCGAGGAAGACCCATTTTTTTTGGGCCCGGCGGCCGAGCTTTTCCATGCCGCGGACCAGCGCATCGACGTAGACGCCGAAGGTGCGCACATGACCCAGCCCTAAGTTCTTCAGCATGCGCTCCGACAGGCCCTGTCCGGGCCAGTCGAAGATCACCACCGCAAAGCCCCGGCCCTGCAGCTCGCGCGCGACCTCGAAATACTTCTCGATGAACTCGGTGCGGCCCGGACACACGATAGCGGTGCCGCGCGTCTTGAGATCATTGCCCTTGGGTTCCGGCGCGAACAGCATGCGCAGCTTTCGCCCGCCCTTGCCTTCATACCAGATCACCTCGGCGCCTTCCGGCGGTGGATTGCCCGGAATGATGACGAGGTCGGTCGGCTTGCTGCTGGCGCCGTCGCCCATGGGGTTACGCGTGTCCGGTCAGCGCAGCTTGGAGAACAGCGACTGGAGCTTCATCGCGACGGCCATGTCACCCATCACTTTCAGCTTGCCCGACATGTAGGCCATCATCGGGTCGAGCTTGCCCGCGGCGAGATTCTTGAAATCCTCGAAGTCGACCGAGATGGTTGCGTCTGCCGCGCCGTCCTCATTGGTGACCTTGCCGGCGACGCCATCGATCAGGAGCTTGCCGACTGCGCCGAAGTCGAACTTTACGGTCTTGTCGAATCCTCCCCCGGCCAGCGCGGCCTGCACCTTTTGCGTCACTTCGGCGAGATCCATGTCGTTCTCCTAAATCTGATCGCTTCTTGTCGCGCGTTGCTGCGCCCGAAGCAACGCCGGGACAACCTAGTTTGGCACGTAGCCGAGCTGTTTCTCGACCAGGTCGACCAGGTCTGACGGCATCTGCCTGCGCGAAATGGACGCGTTGGGACCGGTGACAGGCGGGGGATCGCCGTGCGCCGGTAGTTGCTCCCACGCGCCAAGTTCCTCGGCCGCTTTCGACCGGGCGATCGCGGGGTATTGCGTCACGGCGGGCTCGGCGAACGGATCGGGGACGAGCTCAGCTATCCTCGCGTCGCTGATCCGTATCATGGACATTTGCCGGCGCGCCTCGATCCGCGCCCGCCGGTCGGCCTTCATCCTGCTCTCGAGATAGGCCGCAAGAACGTCGATCTGCTGATCGCGTGGCAGACCGGATCGAACGACGTAACCGATCATGCCCTGGCTGAGGCCGGCGGCGCCGCCCCGCTGCCAGGGCTGGAAGGCCCGGCCCGCGTCGGCCGTGACCGCTGCCGGCGTCATTGAGCTGAGTGCGATCTGACCCATGAATCCGTCTGTCATCGCCGTGTAGATGCGAACGGTCGGAACGTCGAGGCCGGCGGCCTGGCCGATCTCGAGGTTGAGCACCTGGCCCTCGGGCAGATGCAGCGCCATCGGATCATAGCCAGCGAAACGCTCGCTCGTGGTCTTCACCGGTTCGGCCACCGCATCGATGCGCGGCATCAGAAGGAGCGCGCGGCTGGCGCCGACGGACTTCACATTGGCCATGATTGTGCCGGCCCAATATTTTTCCGCGACTGATCTGTCGCGCGCGCTGGTGGGATGACCATCGAGGGTCGAGCCGATCACCATCGGCGCGCCTCTGGACACAAGATCCTCGAGCCGGGCGCGCATCGCCCGTTCAGCGCCGCTCGACCCGCCGACATATTCCGGCAACCCGACCCAGAGCGGCTTGTCCTTTACCTGGCGGGCGGCGAGCTGGCAGGCGAGTTCGGCAAAGGCGCCAGGCGCCTCATTGGTTTCGACGAATTCGCCGACGAGAATGTAGGCGGGCGGCTTCTCGCTGGTGATCTGCTTGAGGCCATCGACCTGACCGCATCCGAGCTTGTCGGCGACATCGACCACCGCGTTGCCCGTGCATCCCGCCAGAAGGCCAAGCGCCAGGGCCGCCAGTCCAAAGCCCAACCGCATCGGCGTCTCCCCAAAAGACCACAGGAAGCTAGCATGCGCCGGGCGCCCCTTAAACGTCGAAACGGCCCCTCGCGGCCCGCGCCCTGCCCGGCTAGGGTCGCGGCAGGGAGGCCGAGAATGAGCTGGAAGACCCATATCGAGGAGCTGCGGGCGCGGGAGCGCCTCGCCGAGCAAATGGGCGGAGAGGAGCGCGTCGCAAGGCAGCGATCCCAAGGCAAGCTCACGGTCCGCGAGCGAATCGCTTTCCTTGCCGATCCGGGCAGTTTTCACGAGGTAGGCAAGATCGCCGGCAAGGCGGGCTATGGCCCGGACGAGCAGATCGCGGAATTCCTGCCGGCCACCATGGTGTTCGGCCGCGCCGAGCTGGATGGCCGGCCGGCGGTGATTCTGGGTGACGACTTCACCGTGCGAGGCGGCGCGTCCGACGCATCCATCGCCGGCAAGATGCTGATGGCCGAGCAGATGGCTCATGAATACGGCATGCCGATCGTGCGCATGGTCGACGGCACGGGCGGCGGCGGATCGGTGAAGTCGCTGGAGACCAATCCGCGCACCTACATCCCGACCACGTCGGGCTGGGAATGGCTGGTGGCGAACATGGGCCACGTGCCGGTCGTCTCGCTCGCGCTGGGGCCGTGCGCGGGGCTGGGCGCCGGACGCGTGGCGGCGAGCCACTTCTCGGTGATGGTGAGGGGACTCTCGCAGATCTTTGTCGCCGGACCGCCGGTGGCGAAGGCGATCGGCGAGGATGTCGACAAGGAGGGCCTTGGCGGCTGGGAGATCCAGGGCCGCAACGGCGTGGTCGACAATGTGGTCAACAGCGAGTCGGAAGCGTTCGAGACGGCGCGGCGCTTCCTCTCCTACCTGCCCTCCAATACGGACGAGCTGCCGCCAGTCCATCCTTCGAGCGACGACCCCAACCGCAAGGAGCAGTTTCTGCTCGACATCGTGCCCAAGGATGGCAAGACGCCTTACAAGCCCCGGCGGATCATCGAGGCGGTCTGCGACAAGGGCTCCTTCTTCGAAATCGGCGAATTGTGGGGCCGGCCTGTCGTGACGGGACTTGCCCGAATCGACGGACATCCCGTGGCGGTGCTGGCGGGCGATCCTTTCTTCATCGATGGCGCCTGGACGGCGGATGCGTGCGACAAGGTGATCCGGCATTTCGATCTGGCCGACACATTCCATCTGCCGATCGTGCACTTCGTCGACTGCCCCGGCTTTGCGGTCGGCGTGAAACACGAGAAGGCGGGCGTGACGCGCCATGGCGTGCGGGTGATGGCGGCGGTCTACCAGGCGAAGACGCCGATCCTGCCGGTGGTGATCCGCAAGGCCTATGGGCTCGCCGGCTCGGTGATGTTCAATCCGTCGCGGACGAGATGGAGATACTGCTGGCCCTCGGGCGACTGGGGCAGCCTGCCGATGGCGGGCGGGATCGAGGCGGCCTACAAGCGCCAGCTCGAAGCCTCGAAGGATCCCGAGGCGGAGCTGAAGGCGCTCTACAAGAAGTTCGAGGCGATGCGCTCGCCATTCCGGACGGCGGAAGCCTTCATCGCCGAGGAGATCATCGATCCGCGTGATACGCGGCCGCTGGTGGTCGATTTCGTGCACCACGCATATCGCGTTCTGAAGCCGGGGCCGAGCAGCTACGGGATGCGGCCGTAGGTGCATGTGGCTGCGGCTCCGGCATGCGAGGCATGCGGAGCGCGAAAGGTGGATGGAGCGCACGTTAGTTAGGTGTGCGTGATGTCAGTCCGCAGCCGGGAATCCAGGCTGGCGATGAAATGCCAGACGGAATTCCAATCCCCAATCCAGATTCCAGTCTGAATCCTGGTCCAAAACCCATTCCGAATCCCAGTCCGAATCCCAGTCCGAAATCCGGTTGCCCGCCCAATCGGCGGGAACACAGGGGTTATCGTCGGCGGCGTCGGGGGTGGAACGCGCATCAGGCCGCATGGAAGAAGCGCGAGCCCGCCCTCGTGCTTCGACGGGCGCACGCTTCGCGTGCTGCTCAGCATGAGGGCTTCGTGAGATTGGCTGCGTTCGGCAGCCTCTTTTGTCTCCATGACAGTGTCGCGCGTCCCTCGGGGCAGAGCTGCAGGCGCTGGCGGCGTGTCACACTCACGCGCACGGCGGCTGGGGCTCATCGGGAAGGTTGCGGCGACGAGTGACACGAGCATCGCAAAGGCGCGCAGCAGCGCTCCCATCCAGTGATGGGTCGGCGAAGGGGGCTCAATCCAGTTTGCGCGCGGATGTGCTCGTGTCATGGAGCGCATTATCCGGGCGCCCGGAGGGGTGTGGGATAACTTTTCTTTTCGCAGTGAAAGCCGCGTACGTTCAGCCGGCGTGCGCCAGCATCCAGTCGCGGGCTTCGTCAAGAATCTCGGCGAAGACTTCGGGGTCCTTGCGGCCGGTCTTGGCGGGGACGTGGAAGGAGTGGTCGGCGTCCTCGGCGAGGACGAGCTTGGCGCGCTTGCCTAGCTTGCGCACCGTGGCGCGTAGGAGATCGAGTTCGGCGAGCGGATCGCGCGAGCCCTGCAGGAACAGCATCGGCAGCTTGATGTCCGCGAGGTGCGCGGCGCGCTCGACGCCGGGCTTGCCGGCGGGATGAAGCGGAAAGGCGAAGAAGACGAGGGCGATCACGCCGGGAAGCGGTTCGCCGGCCTGCGCGCCGGAGGTCATCCGGCCGCCGAACGATCTGCCGCCGGCGAAGAGCGGCAGGCCGGGCGCGAGACGCGCGGCTTCGGCGACCGCGGCGCGCACCGCAGCCTGGGCGATGGCAGGCGAATCCGGCCTGCCCGATCCGCGCTCCATGTAGGGAAAGTTGAAGCGCAGGACGGCGATACCGCGTTCGGCGAGACCATCGGCTGTCGCGGCCATGGCCTTGTGCGTCATGCCCGCTCCGGCGCCGTGAGCCAGGACCAGGCAGGCTTTTGCATCCGCCGGCTTCTGCCAGAGCGCGGAGACGCTGGTCTTGTCCGGAAGGCGGATGGTGCGCGGCTTCGTGGCCATGACTACTGTCCGGGCGGCGGTGTTGGGGCGGCCGTGGCGGGCTTGCGGAAGCGCAGCGTCATGCGGTCGCTTTCGCCGATCGCCTTGTAAGTGTCGGCGCTGTAGGCCGCAGCCAGCGGATCGCCGGGGGCCGGTGCGCGAAGATTGGGCGGCAGCATCCAGACGCCGAGGGGGTGATCGGCAGTGTCCTTCGGGTTGGCGTTGATCTCGGAAGAGTCTTCGAGCACGAAACCGGCGCCCTGCGCGAGCTGGACGACATAGTTTTCGAGGACGTAGCCGGTCGAGGCCGTGAGGTCCTGGTCGCGCGCGGACGGGAGACGGTGTTCCTCGACGCCGAGAACGCCGCCGGGCTTCAGCGCCTTGTAGGCGTCGGCGAAGATCTTCTCGGCGTAGCCGCCGGCCATCCAGTTATGCACGTTGCGGAAAGTCAGCATGGCATCGGCCGACCCGTCCGGGGCGAGGCCCGGGCTGGTCCTGGAGGCGACCGTGACCGTGATGTTCCCGTAGACCTCGGGGTGCGCGGCGAACGCCGCTGTGTAGGCCTCGACATTGGCCTTGGCGCTTGCCGAGGACGAAGGATCGGGATGCGCGGCGTAGAGCCTGCCGCCGCCGGCCTTGAGATAGGGGCCGAGGATGGCGGTGTACCAGCCGCCGCCGGGGAAAATCTCGACGACAGTGTCGGTATTTTTCACGCCGAAGAAGCTGAGCGTCTCGACCGGGTGACGCCACTGGTCGCGCGCCTTCTCGGCGTCGATGCGCCATTTGCCGGCGGCCGCCCATTCGAGGCTGCCGGCCTGAGGGCGCGGGACAGCGGGCCGCTCGCTTCCCGCCGCAGGCGAAGCCGTCGCTTCGTCCTTTTTCCCGCAGGCGGAGGCCGCCAGAAGCGCCGCGGCGAGGACGAGCAAACGGCCTGATTTCATGACTGATTCGCTTCCTCTGACGTCCCTGCGCACAACGGACGACATTATCCATTCGCAACCGCTTGACCATGGCGGGTCGCATTCCCAAGTCCGTGAGCGAGGCGCCGCTTAGCGGGCCTCGGAGGACCAAGGCGTGGACCATACGGTCATGCCGCGAATGGGCCTTCAAATGAAACCGCGGCCGCCCGCTTTTGCTTTCAGGCGCTGCACTGTTGCTTGAAGAAGGACAGACATGAGCACGTTCGATTTTTCCCCCCTTTACCGCACCGTCGTCGGCTTCGACCGGCTTGCCAGCCTGATCGACACGGCGCAGCGCCTCGATGGCGCGCAGGGCTATCCTCCCTACAATATCGAACAGTCCGTCGAGGACGACAGCGCCTATGCGATCGAACTGGCGGTGGCCGGCTTCGGCGAAGGCGATCTCGATCTTGAAGTGAAGGAAGGCCAGCTGGTGGTCGTCGGCAAGAAAGACGCCGGAGAGACCAACCGCAAATTCCTCCATCGCGGCATCGCGGAGCGCGGCTTCATCCGGCGCTTCCAGCTTGCCGACCATGTCGTGGTGACCGGTGCGAACCTTCGCAACGGCCTGCTGCGCATCGAGCTGAAACGCGAGCTGCCCGAGGCGATGAAGCCCCGCAAGATAGCGATCGGTGACACGGCGCCGCAGACGATCGAAGGCGGTAAGACCAAGATCCGCAACGTCTCTGCGGCCTGAACGACAGGCAAGCGCGCCGCCAGCGTCTCCTTCCCCGGACGAAGGCCCGGCGCCAGCCTGAACAGCGGCGCGTCCTCGCGAAGAGGGCGCGCCGTTTTTTCTTGGCCGAGCGAATTTCAGATCAGGTCGGCAGGCGAGCGATGATCTGCTCCCATGCGTCGCGCACGGCGGCCGGCCAGAAGAGGCACACCAGCGCTACCCCCATCAGCGCTCCGCCGAGATGGGCGGCGTGCCCGATCCCGTCACGCACCTGCGTGGCCGAGGCGAACGCCGAATAGGCGATGAAGAGCACGGCGAAGAGGATCGCCGGCATCGGGATGACGAAGAAGATGATCATCTGGAAGGGAGCGAAAAGCCCGAAGGCGGCGGTGACGCCTGAGACCGCGCCGGACGCGCCCAGCGCCTTGTAGTTCATGTTGCGCCAGTGCTCCATCAGCGTCCAGGCGCTGCCGGCGACGAGGCACGCCATGTAGAAGCCGAGAAAGGTCCAGGTGCCGAGGAACAGCTCCAGCGGCGGGCCGATGAAGAACAGCGACAGCATGTTCATGAACAGGTGCGCCGGATCGCCGTGGATGAACCCGGACGTCACCATGCGGTGCCATTCGTTGTTGCGGCGGATGCGGCCGATGTCGAACAGCAGCGCATCGATCAGGCGCACATTCCCGAACGCCATGATCGACAGGGCGATGTTGGCCACGAGGAGCGCCAGCGTGGCATACGCCGACATGAGCATCTGCAGGATCATGCCGGCGTCCCCGGTTCGCTGACGCGATCAGTCTTCGCTATCGCCGTCGCCGCTCTCGTCGGGGCCGCCCTCGTCGCCGTCATTCCCGCTATCCGCCGAGGCGGGCGGCGATTCCGCGCCGGATTTCTCTCCAGAAGACGCCTCCGGGCCGCGACCACGGCCACGACGCCTGCGGCGGCGCTTGCGGGGACCGCCTTCGACGGACTCGCGCGCTCCACGTGCGGGAGCAACGCCCTCGCCTTCCTCGCCGTCGGCCGAGACGGCGTCGCCTTCGGCGGCTGGCCGTTCCTCGCGCGGCGGACGGGGCGCGAATTCGGGGCGCGGCGGACGCAGCAGATAGACCGTTGAGCTGGTCTCGTCGGTGAAGGCCTTCAGCGCCTCGATGGTCTGGCCAGTGACGAATTTGCGGCGGAGCTCGCGGAAGGACCGCGCGGCGGAACGCAGAGGCGTCAGCGTGAACGCCTCCTTGCCGAGCGTGACTTCGAATGTCTCGGCGCCAGCGAGCGAGTTCTCGAGATTTTCGGCGGCCCACGGCAGGAATGAGCAGGCAAGTTCGCTTGCGAAAATCGGCGCCAGGGTTTCCTTGAGATCGTCGAGCGCCTCGAACGGGCCGCTTGCGGTCGGCGCGGCCATGAACTCGCACCATTTGGCGACGAACTCGCCGTCTTTCTCGATGATCTTCGCGGGCGTCGGATCCTTGAGCATCTGGATCAGCTGGCCGGCGATGGCGAAGTCGGCGATCGAGGGCCGGCCGCCGAAGATGAAGAGGTGCTTGCGCAGGTGATCGTCGAGCAGCTTGACGAAGCGCTTGAACGATTTCTCGACCATGCCGCCGAGCTCGCCGTCGAGACCCATGACGCGCATCTGGCCGAGCATGGTTTCGATCGCGAGATCCTCGGCGGCCTTGCGGTCCTCCGGAGGTTCATCGGTGTAGTAGTCCGCGATCGAGCGCGAGGCGGCGAGGCGCTGGTCCTTCTTGCGCGTCCAGCGATAGTGGAAGGCGGCCTTGGCGAGCCAGGCGTCGGCATACTCTTCCAGCACGCAGGCGAGGAAGGCCGTCACCGGATCGGCCGGCGTCGCGCTGGGCTCGGGACTGTCGGCCTCGAGCGCTTCCATCATCGGCGTGGTGTCGTGGACGGCGAAGCCCGAGGAAGTGACCAGCACCGGCAGCGTCTGGAACCGGGACAGCGCTTTCAGCTCGGCTTCGTTCGCCTGGGTGCGCGGGCGCCAGTCGAAGGCCATGCCCTTGTAGGCAAGGTAAGAGCGCATCTTGGTCGAATAGGCCGAGGTCTCGGCCCCGAACAGGCGATAGGACATCTCTGTCTCCGAAAATCGGGCGGACGCTACGCGTGAAGCTGTCCTGCTTCAACCGGTGTTTGCGTCGCGGATAAGAACGGGCTAAGCGGCCCGCGAGCGTATGTAAACCCCTGCCCCAGAGGCCTTTCGCCCTATGCGCGTACTTCACGTCATGGCCGGCGCCAAGGAAGGCGGGGCCGAGAACATCATGCTCGAATCGGTGCTGGCCCTGGCCGAGGCCGGGATCGAACAAGCCGTGGTGACGCGCGGCGACAACGAATTCCGCGTGGGCAAGCTGCAGGCTGCCGGCGTCCGGGTGGCGTTGGCGGGGTTCAACAAGCTCTGGCCGTTTCCGACACAGGCTGCGATCGGACGCATGATCCGCGAGTTCAAGCCGGACGTCGCGGAGTACTGGATGGGGCGCGCGGGCGAGTTCGCCCCGGCGTCTTTCCGGGCGCGCTCGATCGGCTGGTATGGCGGCTATTACAAGCTGAAGCGGTTCGCCAATTGCGAGTGGCATATCGGCCTGACCAAAGACCTGCTGCGCCATATCCGCGAGCAGGGCGTCACCGAGAACCGCTCGGGGATCGTGCATACCTACGCGGACTTCGAAGGCGTGGCGCCGGTCGACCGCGCTTCGCTGAACACGCCTAAGGATGCGCCGGTCGCGCTGGCGCTGGCGCGGCTGCACGTCAAGAAAGGCCTCGACACGTTGCTGGATGCGGCAGCGAAAGTTCCGGGGCTTTACGTCTGGATCGCAGGCGAAGGGCCGATCGAGGCGGAGTTGAAGGCGCAGTGCGCCAAGCTCGGACTCGACGATCGCGTGCGGTTTCTTGGCTGGCGCAACGATCGCGGCGCGCTGCTGGCGGCGTCGACCCTGGTCGCTTTCCCGTCGCGCTATGAGCCGTTCGGCACTGTAACTGTAGATGCGTGGGCGGCGTCGCGGCCTCTGGTGGCGGCGGATGCAGTAGGCCCCGCCGCTTATGTCGAGGACGGCGTGTCGGGACTTCTGGTGCCGAAAGACAATGTCGAGGCGCTCGCTAACGCAATGAGCCGCGTGGTTAACGAACCCGGACTTGCCGCCAAGCTGGTGGCTGGCGGTCGGGCGGCCTACGAGGCGCAGTTCACCCGGGCCGCCTTTGTTCGCGACAGCATCGCGTTTTACGAGCGTATCGTGGCCCAGTCGCCGTCAATTTGACGGCCAGACTTAACCATTCCCTCAGCGCCAATCGGCAGTGTTTCCGTGGAGGATCGGCAGGAAACTGCCGCATGGTCACCGCGATGAATCCGGATGCCGATGCGCCCGCTGGGCTGAATCTCGCCGAACGGATCCGCCGTCTCGCCAACGGCCGGACGACGATCGATGTCGCGCAGTTCCAGTTCATCGGCCTCGAGGAAGTTCGTGAGCGCTATGGTCCGCGCTGGAACGAGAAGCGCGAGCGCGTCCAGCAGGTCGCGCGCTATTTCATCTCCAAGCGCATTGCGCCGGAGGATGTGCTGATCCCGGGCGCCGACGGCTTTCTCGTGGTGTTCGGATCGCGCTCCGGCATTCTCGCCGACACGGCGGCGGAGCGCATCACGCAGGAGCTCAATACCTTCTTCCTCGGGGCGGCGGATGAGGACGCCGACATCCGCTTCGAGACCTGGCACAAGGCGATGAGCATCGACGACTTTGCGCAGACCTTCGGCAACCTGATCGCCGAATCGCGTCCCGCCCCGCCGGCCAGCTCGCACATGCCAAAGGATCCCAACGAGACTCGTTTCGGCTTCACGCCGGTGTGGGACACCAAGCGGGCGGCGCTGACGACCTATTTCGTGACCCCGATCGATCCCCTGACCGGCGGATCGCTGGATGCGGTGGCCGACACGCCGGCGCGCCATGCCGAGCTGGACGAGCTGAAGCTCAGGGCTTCGGAAGAGGCGATCAAGGCGCTGTTCGCATCCGGCAAGCGGGCGCTGGTCGGCGTCGCCCTGCACATCTCGAGCCTCAACAACGAGACCAACCTCGCCAAACTCTATGCCGTGATGGCCAAGTTCGACAAGACGCTGATGCGTTTCCGCGTCGTGCGCGTGACCGGGGTCGAACCGGGCTTTCCGCGCATCTATCTCGAGGACATCACGCGCACGCTGAAGGCGCGCATCCCGAACATCGCCATCGGGCTCAACTGGACCGAGCCGGACGTGGCCTCCATCCTGCGTCTCCAGCCGGCGGCGATAGGCTTTACCCTGCCGCCAGGAGCGCTGAGCTCCATCGCGCCGCGGGCCGAGTTGTTCGCGCGCGTGCATGCGGCGCTGGACCTGACGCGTCCGCTGAACATGCCGGTCTATGTCGAGGGCGACATCACCCCCGACCAGGCGCAGCGCTTTGCCCTGGATGGCGTGCAGCTCCTGGCTTCACCGCAGATCTGGCCGACGCAGACGGCTCTGCCCGCCGCCGAAAGGTGGCCGGCCTCGAAGCTGTCCGAGGCGGTGCGCCGCGAAAGCGCGAACGTCCTGCATATCTGACCCCCGGGCCGCCTATCGCTCTGCCGCCGACGTCGGCCACAAATTCGCTCACCTTCTGTTCAGGCTGCCGCCGAGATGTTGGCGGTGCGTCCGCAGGCAGGGGGAGCGATCTTGGCAAGCAGAACACGCTGGACGGTTTCGGCCGCAGCCCTGACGGCGGCTGCGTTCGTTCTTTCCGGCTGTTTCGTCATCCCCAAGCCCAAGCCGTTCTCGCAGACCGTGGCGGCGCGCCAGCTCGATGCGGTGGAAGCGGCCCCCGCGGCGATCGAAGCGCCGCCTCAGCCGGTCCAGCAAGCGGCCCCGGAGGCAGCTCTACCGGCGGCGGCGCCAGTGGAGGTCGCCGCGGCGCCACTCGCCGCCGCTCCATCCGAAACAGTTTCAGCCGAACCGGTTGCGGCAGCGCCGGCGCCCGAGCGAACCGACATCAGGGGCGCCGGCGATGGCTCGATGAAGATCGACCGCGTGATCATCACCGGCTCGAAGGAAATCCTGCACCGCGCGCCGAATTTCTCGCCTGAACAAGTCGCCTCGATGATGTGCGGGGCACAAAAGGCCGGTTTCAACGGCGACAATGCGCGGCGCGCGCACGAGGCGACCGTGAAAGCCAAGCTGGCGCGCGACGCCTTCGACGCTGGAAAGATATCGAAGAAGGAAATGGATCAGGCGGAGCTGAAGCGGCAGGACGCCGTGATGAACTACATGATCCCGGTTCCGGTGCTGAACCTCATCGTCGGCGGCGCCGAGAAGAAGCAGAGCATGCCGAAGCCGGTCTATGGCCCGGTGGCGCTGGAGAACACCGACCTCTTCACCTTCAAGGAGAACGGCAAGGAGGTGATCGCGGTTTCAGGAGTTGCGCGCAACACGGGATCGCTTCGGGTGGAGCTGCCGCCGCTGACGCTCCGGGCGATCGACGAGTGGGATTTTTCCATCGCTGGACAATCCTCGTTGCTTCCGTTCGAGGCGCTGAACCCGGGCGAGGCGCGGCCGTTCGAGATCCGCTTCCTCAATCCGCCGGAATACACCGCCGAGGTCTACGTCCACTTCGCCCCGCCCTTCATGTACCGCTCGCCCCGCGATTGCGAGTTCTTCAATCCGGCGACGTTCGACCCTACGGGAACGCTCGACGTCGCTCCGGCTGGAACAGTGAACCTCGCGCCGATGCCGCAGGTGGGAACTGGGGCGCCGGTTTATTCGGCTTCGGAGCTCAACGTCCTGACGCTGTTCTACCGCCGCGAATCCGAAGTGGCGTGGCGCTGCCAGAACCAGCCTGCAATGAACTGTGCAACCGGCCCGGGCGCCCAGCGGCTATACTGGCGCGATATGTACGTGATGTCCGAGGCGATCGACGAGGCCTGGGTCGCGGTGCGCGCTGCGGAGGAATCCCGCAGGCGGCTTGCCGAAGGCAAGGGAACGCAAGCCCAAGCCGACGAGTCCGAACTGGCGCGGCAGCGCGCGATCAACCGTTTCATGGGACTGGGCCAGAAGGCGCTGGCGCGCGCTGGAGACAGCGCGAAGGATGTGGCGGTGGAGGTGACGACGTCCGCCTATGGCCGCGACGAGGACGGGCTCTACGTCGAGATCGCCTGCAAGCTGCACAACACAGGCGATAGCGAGCGCAAGATCGATTCCCTGATGGTGGCGTTCGTCGACCGGCTGGAGCTGCCGCTCTCCAGCGTTGCGATCGACGTCGGCCTGACGCTTGCGCCGGGCGAGACAAAGGAATTCTCGCAGCGCCTGCAGGCGAGCGCCGGGCGCGGACGAGGAGCAGGCGCGCAGATGACTTTCGGGGAAAGACGGCGGGACGTGGCGGCCGCTCGCATCCCGCCGCGCGATGTTGCGTGGGAAGTCCGCGTCGGCGCCATGACGCGCGAGTAATGCAGCGGATGCTGTGACGCGCAGTTGCTGCAGATCGGGAAACTGATACGTTTCCCGCCGCACGGGGTTGGCCGTGCGATAGTATCAAGGACGGAGACCTCCCCCATGAAGCGGACACTCATTCTTGCCGGCGCCGTGCTTGCGCTGGCCATGCCGGCTGTCGCCCAGGCGCCTGCCAGCGACACTCTGAAAGCCGTCATCTCCAAAGGCACGGTGATCAAGGCAAACGTTCAGGGAATGGATCTAGAACTGGCCATGGCCTACAAGGCCGACGGCAACTACACGGCCTCGGTGATGGGCCAGGAGGCTGGCGGCGGCACTTACACGGTCGACGGCGACAAGCTGTGCACCAAGTCCCAGCTCGGCGAAGGCTGCACCGCCTATCCGGCAGGCATGAAGGCCGGTGACACGTTCAAGATCACGAGCCCGACGCTGGGCGAAGCGACCGTCACCATCAACAAGTAGGGACCGACATGCGTAAACTGCTTATTGGCGTGGCGCTGGCCGCTTTCGCGGCCCCGGCTTTCGCCGACACGCTGAAGGAAGTGACCACCAGAGGCATCGTGCTTACGGTCCAGGGCATGGACATCGACGTCGTCTACACGCCCGACGGCAAGTTCACCGCCGCTGAGGGCGCCGTGACCGGCACATGGCGGATCGACGGCGACAAGCTCTGCACGACATCGAACTTCGCCCCGGACGAAGAGTGCACCGTCTATCCGAAGGACAAGAAGTCTGGCGACACGTTCGAGCTGACGGGTCCTGCGGGCACGGCGACGATCCGGATCAAGTGATTGCAAGACCAGGTTAGCGCTTCAGACACGCTGAAATGGCGGCGCCCCGCATCGCAAGATGCGGGGCGTTCTGCTTTTTGGGTCCGGCTTTCGCGCCTGGCCGCACCGCGCACACACGCGATCGCAATCGCCGCGAGGCTTGACTCAGACAGCGATTGTGGAACCCAAAAACGGTGGATCCCGGCTCTCCGTCGCTTGCGCTTCGGGGGGCCGGGACGACACCATGGTTGTCCGCCTGTTCGTCCTTCGAGTCTGTGCCCTGATCAGGGGCGATGACCCGTGCGACGCCATCAGGCGAAGCTGAGCCTAGAGCGCCTTGGTGTGGTGGCCGCCTAACTCCGGGACTTTCGCCCCGCTTTTCTGCGGTCACGCAGCTGAAGCCGCGCTCGTGTCCGAACATTCCCTCTCGAGAGCTGACCTGGTTTTGGATCCCGGACCAGCGTAGAACCCGACCGGTGCACGGCCAGACCCCACTTTCGGTGCTCGTTGCTCCCTTTTACTCCAGCGCCGGTCCAATCCGGCTTACCAGCAGGGACATCCAGTTGCTCGACCCGCGACGGTCTCCTCTCTGGACGCAAGCATCATGGCAGATTTCGTTTCGAGGTTGAATAGCTCGAGCCTGTGAATCCTGTTGACGGGCCTGTTGATAAACTGGATCGACACGAACGAAGAAACTCGACGCCCTCCGGAGACGACCATGGCTCTCGATCCAGAAACCCGGCAGCAGCTGATCGAAACCGTGCGGCGGTTCGTGAATGAAGTCTGCCGTCCCAACGAACAGCTCGTGTCGGAGACCAACGCGATCCCGGAAGCGATCGTGCAGCAGATGCGCGAGCTGGGACTCTTCGGGCTTTCGATTTCGGAAGACTATGGCGGGCTGGGGCTTACGATGGAGGAAGAGGCGCTGGTGATCCTCGAGATGGGCCACACGTCTCCCGCCTTCCGCTCCACCTTCGGCACCAATGTCGGGATCGGCAGCCAGGGCATCGTGATGTTCGGCAATTCAGACCAGAAAAAAGAGTGGCTGCCCAAGCTGGCGAGCGGGGAAGCAATAGCGAGCTTTGCGTTGACCGAGCCGGAATCGGGATCGGATGCGGGCTCGGCCAAGACCAAGGCGGTCAAGGACGGCAATCACTATGTGCTGAACGGATCGAAGCGCTTCATCACCAACGCCGACAAGGCGGATCTGTTCACGGTGATGGCGCGGACGGATCCCAATACGCCAGGCGCCAAGGGGCTTTCGGCCTTCATCGTCGAGCGGTCGACGCCGGGCGTCATCGTCGGCAAGCCCGAGAAGAAGATGGGCCAGCAGGGCGCCAATGTGTGCGACGTGACGTTCGACAACGCCCGCGTGCCGATCACCAGCCGGCTGGGCGAGGAAGGCGAAGGCATGAAGGTGGCGATGTCAGTGCTCGACCGCGGGCGGCTGCATATTTCTTCCCTGAGTGTCGGGATCTCGGAACGCCTGGTCGAGGAGATGACGCGCTACGCCTCCGAGCGGAAACAGTTCGGCAAGCCGATCATCGAGCACCAGCTGGTCATGGCGATGATCGCTGATTCGTACGCGGAGTCGGCGGCGGGGCGCGCGATGGTTCTCGATGCGGTCAAGAAATACGACGCGAAGGAGAAAGTGACGCTGCTCGCCGCCGCAACCAAGATGTGGTGCACCGAGATGGTGGGTCGCGTCGCCGACCGGGCCGTGCAGGTGTTCGGGGGCTCGGGCTATATCGCAGACTACGCCGTGGAGCGGTTCTATCGCGACGTGCGCATCCTGCGGCTCTACGAGGGCACGACGCAGATCCAGCAGATGGTGATCGGCCGCGAGCTGCAGCGCATGGCGAAGGCGGGAGAGATCTGATCATGGCGCAAGCGATCGCCATGCTTGCGCTCGTGGTCCGCGACTATGACGAGGCGATTGCGTGGTTCTCGCGCTGCCTCGGGTTTGAACTCCAGGAAGATTCTGACCAGGGCGCGGGCAAGCGCTGGGTCACGATGCGGCCTCCCGGGGACCGCGGCGGAGCGCTGTTGCTGGCGCGCGCGGTCGGGCCGGTCCAGGAAGCGGCCATCGGCAACCAGTCGGGTGGGCGCGTCTTCCTGTTTCTCGAGACGGATGACTTCGCTCGCGACCATGCGCTCATGACCCGCGAGGGGGTGAAATTCCTCGAGGCGCCGCGGGTGGAGCCATATGGAAAGGTCGTGGTGTTCGAGGATCTGTGCGGCAATCGCTGGGATCTGATCGAGCCGGCGCCACAGCCACGGAAATAGTTCTTGTCGGCGCCGCTGGGGCACGGGCTTGTGCGCCGGGGCGACCTGCTGTCCCCTACCCGCAAAGGGATCAGGGAGAAACGGGATGCGGCTCACACGGCGGGGACTTCTGGCGAGCGCGGCGGCGACCGGCTTTGTGGCGTGTTCGCCGGCAGCCAAACCGGCAGCGCCCAAAACCATCTCCAGCGAGACGGATGCGACTGAACTCGCCGCCATGATCAAGCGCGGCGACATCACGTCCAGCGAGGCGGTTGAAGCGGCGATCAGGCGCGCCGAAGCGATCCAGCCGCAGATCAACTTCCTGGTCACGGACACCTATGCGATGGCGCGCGAGCGGGCGAAGACGGCGCTGGCCGGCCCGTTCGCCGGCGTGCCTTTCCTGATCAAGGACCTCGACGACGTGACGGGCGTCGTCACGCGCTATGGTTCGCGCTCGTCAGCCGGCGCGCCGGCTGCGACAGCAGACGATCCCTATGTCGCCGCAGCGTTCGCGGCGGGCGTCGTGTGCATCGGCAAGTCGGCGGCGCCGGAGAACGGCTACCTGCCGACGACCGAGCCGCTGGCTTTCCCGCCGACGCGCAACCCGTGGAATCTGGATCATTCGTCGGGCGGTTCGTCCGGTGGCTCGGCGGCGGCGGTCGCGTCAGGCGTCGTGCCGATGGCCCACGCGAACGATGGCGGCGGATCGATCCGCATCCCGGCAACCAATTGCGGACTGGTCGGCCTCAAACCGTCGCGCGGGCGGATGATCGAGGACGAACTGCAGCCAGGACCGCTGGACCTCGGCGTGCAGGGCGTCGTCTCCCGCACCGTGCGCGACACGGCGAACTTCCTTGCGGCTACGGAGCAGAAGGCGACCGGCGCGATGTTCCCCCCCGTCGGCATGGTGACGGGCCCGGGACAGAAACGCCTGAAGGCCGGCGTGCTGACGAAAGGCTTCACCGGCTCGGAAGCGGACGCGGAGGTCGCCGCAATCGTCCATGCCGCGGCAAAGCTGATGGAAGGCCTGGGTCACACGATCGGGGAGACCAACTGGCCGACGCCGCAGAGCTTCCCGGACGATTTCCTGGCGTTCTGGTCGCTGGGGGCCGCCGCGGACATCAAGGCCGTGTCGGAAAAAGCCGCCAAGCCGGCGGACGAGACGATGGTCGAGCCGTTCTCGCTCGTCATGGCGGGCAACGCCGCCAAGCTGAAGCCGGAAGATATCGAGGGCGTGCAGAAGCGGCTGCTCGAAGCGGCGGGCGCCTACGATACGTGGATCGGCGGCTTCGACGTGGTGCTGTCGCCCGTGCTCGGCACGCCGCCTGCCCCGCTCGGCTTTGTGCGCGGCGATGTGCCGTTCGACACGCTGCGCGAGCGCCTACTGTACTATGTCGGCTACACGCTGATCCATAACGTCGCCGGAGCGCCGGCGATCAGCCTGCCGCTGGGCTGGACCGCGTCGGGACTTCCGGTGGGCGTGCAGGTGAGCGCGGCGAAGGGCCAGGAGCGTCTTCTGCTGGAGCTGGCGTATGAGCTGGAAGCGGCTCAGCCATGGGTCCAGCGCAAGCCGGGCGTGTGGGCAAGCTGACGCAGACAGCCGGACGCCTTGAAATGCCCAAGTATTTTTTAGAAGTCGCGCGTGCATTGATTTGCATGCAGAGCGAAATGCCTTATATCTCCTAGGTACAGGCAATTCCACGGTCAGAGCGATTGTCCGGCTGGACATGAGGTCGTCCTGATTTTTATCGGACGCAGATTCAGTTCTTGCTGAACACGCGTCCGCTTTTACTTGGCGAATTCAGGAGAATGGCCCGATGAGCTATCGCTCGTCATTGCGATTTGTTTCCAGCACGGGTTTCTGTGGGAGCGCGCAATGAGCCGGAAAAACAAATGGACCGCAGGCAGCGGCCGCTGGTCGTCGACCCAGGGCAAGAGCGCCCAGGTGCGCGAACCGCCACGCCCAGTCGAACCCGAAAACGCGGCGCCGGCAAAGCCGCTATCGCTGATCGAGCGGTTGCCGACGCTGAGTGACGCCGAGCTGGCCGCGCTGCAGGCCAACGCCAAGCGAGTTGCGGAAAACGCCAAGGACAAGAAGATGGCCGATGCGGCCGAGCTTCTGCCGCTGATCGCGGATGAGCTGGCGCGGCGCGTCGTCTCGAAGGCCGAAGCAGGCGTCGAGCGGAAAAAAGTCATGGCCACGCAGCGGGCCACGGTCCGCGCACGGAAGCTTGCGACCGCCGCCGCCGAGGCAGCCGGGATGGCTGACGATGACGACGGCGACGGCGGGCCTGCAGAGCTGACCTGAAACACCCTACGGACCGCTTTCTTTCGCCGCCGCGCGCTTTGGGCTAGACTCTATCGCGCCGCGCAGCGGAGGGGACATTGGCAGCTTTTGGGGCGAAGCAGGCGGCGCCAGGCGACCGCATCCTCGAAAGCCGGGGGCCCGAAAGCCGGGTGAAAGTCTTCATCTCCTATTCGCGGAGCGACAAGGCCTTCGCCTCCGACCTCGTGCTCGGCCTCACTGCCTGCGGCTTCGAGGCCTATATCGACCGCGAGGACATAGCGGCCGGAGAGGTGTGGGAACAGCGTCTTGCCGGGCTCATTTCCCAAGCTGATTCCGTCGTCTACGTGCTCTCGCCGGACAGCCTCAGCTCGAAGCAGTGCGGTTGGGAGCTGCAGGCAAGCCTCGCCAGCGCCAAGCGCATCCTGCCGGTCGTGTGGCGGCCGGTAGACGAGGCGGCGACGCCGGCCGAACTGAAACGGCTCAACTACATCTTCTTTTCCGGCGAGGGCCGCAGCTTCGCCGCCGGCCTCGCCGAGCTGGCGCAGGCGCTGCGCGTCGACATCGACTGGATCCGCGAACATACGCGCATCGCCGCGCTTGCAGAGCGCTGGAGCGGGCGCGGGCGGAGCGATGCGCTGCTGTTGCGGGGCGATGAACTCGATGCGGCGCGCGACTGGTCGGCGCGCAAGCCGGTGAGCGCTCCTGTCGTCACCGACACCCAGGCGGATTTCATCAAGGCATCCTCGGACGCTCGCGCCGAAGCCGAACGCCGGGCGCAGCGCGCGAAGGCGGGGATGCTGACGGCGGTGTCGGTGGTCGCGGTTGTGCTCGCGGGTCTTGCTGCACTTGCAGGCTGGCAATGGCGGAACGCCGCCAGGGCCGAAGTCGAGGCGAAGAAGAGCCGCGACGCTGCGATTGTCGCCAGCCGGTCGCTCGAGGACGCCAACCTCCGCCTCAACGCCGAGATCGGCCTGCGCACCGCGCCGGCGGACGATGGTTATTTCGTCATCGACGAGGGTTGGTATCCGGTCGCCGCGAACTTCTCGGGCTCGGTCGCACGCGTTGACCGTTCAGGAGGCGGCAAGCATGCATCTATCGCCTCGGGCTTCGTTATCGACGGCGCGCTGATCCATCCAAAGTATGCAGGCGAGGCCCTGCTGCTGGCGCCGGCCGGAAACGAGCCTGCCGAACCGTATTCACCGCCGGTTGCGCCATCACCGGGCATGCCCTCCGACACGCTGCCGGCGGATGCGCCGCTGCAGCCGCAGCGGATGCTTGCGTCCAGCGCGATCGACAACGGCCCAGCGAAGATCAGCGTCAGTTTCCCAACGCTGGGCGGAGAGGCCATCTCTGGAACCGAAGCAATCTGGAAAACACCGGATTATATGGGCGGGGCTTATCCCTTCGAGATCTGGCGCCTGGGCGCCGCCCTGCCCCGCGGAGCGCGAGCGATCGCGAAGGACGATGTCGACTGCCAGGGCTTCGAGCGGACGCCGGCCAAACGCATCATCGGCAGTTTCGGTATCGCGATTCCGGCCGAGGGCGGACCGAGCCCCAAGGCTGTGACGCTCAACATCAGCCAGCTGATCGACCGCACCGATCCCTATTCGATGCGCTATACGCACGCGACCAACTTCGTCTCGCAGGGAGCGCCTGTCTTCGACCTCGTGACGGGTGATGTGTTTGCGATCCACCTGAGTTCGGGGCCGGACCCGGCAAGACCGGGACGACGGGTCGGCTATGGTTTCTCGCTGCGGCTGGTGCTGGACATGGCGCGCCAGAAGCTGGCGGATCAATCCGCACAGCTCGGTCCGATGTGCGACACAGCGCCGACCTGAGGGCTATTTCACCTTCGGCGTCACCTTGACCATCATCTTCGTGTAACCCTTCACGAAGGACGACGGGACGCGCTCGGGCTCCGCCAGCACCTCGATCTTCTCGAAGCGCTTCAGAATCTCTTCCCACAGGACCTGCAGCTGCAGCTCGGCGAGGCGGTTGCCGACGCAACGGTGGATGCCGAAGCCGAACGAAAGATGCCGGCGGACCATCGGCCGCTCGATCCAGAGATCGTTCGGCTTTGTATACTGGGTCTCGTCGCGGTTGCCCGAGGCGTACCACATGATGACTTTATCGCCCTTGCGGATGGTCTTGCCGCCGATTTCGTAGTCCGCAAGCGCGGTGCGGCGCATATGGGCGAGCGGCGTCTGCCAGCGGATGATCTCCGAGACCGCCGAAGGGATCAGCGAATGATCCGCCTTGAGCTTTTCGAACTGGTCGGGCCATTTGCTGAAGGCGTAGACGCCGCCGGTCATCGAGTTGCGGGTGGTGTCGTTGCCGCCGACGATCAGGAGCAGCAGGTTGCCGAGATATTCCTGCGGGCTCATGTTCCGCGTGTGCTCGCCATAGGCAAGCATCGAGATGAGGTCGCCCTTGGGCGGAGCGTTGACCCGCTCGTTCCACAGCCGCGTGAAATAGCCGAGGCATTCCAGAAGTTCGGCGCGCCACTGCTCTTCGCTGGTGACGATGTCGGGGTTGTTGCGGCCGGTGGCGACGTCCGACCAGCGCGTCAGCTTGCGGCGGTCTTCGAACGGAAAATCGAACAGCGTCGCCAGCATCATGGTGGTGAGCTCGATCGAGACCTTGTCGACCCAATCAAACGGCTTGCTGACGTCCAGGGAGTCGAAAATCTCTGCCGTGCGCGAGCGGATCAGCGTCTCGAAGCTCTTGAGGTTCTCCGGCCCGACGATCGACTGCACCGTCTTGCGCTGCAGGTCGTGCTTGGGGGGGTCCATCGCGATGAACATCGGCAGCTGGAAGTCCTCGTCCTGGTCGACGACCGTAATGCCGCCTTCGGACGAGAACACGCCATGCGTCGTGTCCACCGTCATGATGTCCTTGTAGGTGGTGATGGACCAGTAGGGGCCGAACGGGCTTTCGGGGCACCAGTGGACGGGATCGTTCTTCCTCATCCAGTCGAAACGATCCCATTCGGCATCGCGCCGCCACAGCTCGGGGTCGGTCAGGTCGTAGTTCGAGAAATCGAGCGCCGAAACGGGCGGGATCGGCCCATCCTTGGGAATGCCGTTGATGCGGAGGGCCTCCGCACCCACTTTCGTGACCTGCGGAACGGTGGTCGCTGTATCCGCCATCGGGAACTCCATCACCTTCGGCAGGGGTCTGCGCCAGCCTGCCTGACACAGTCTAGCAGACGTGCGCGTCAAGGTCAGTCCTGTCGTAGCGGCAATTAGCTGCGTACGATGCCAGGATCGGGGAAGTCCCGCGCCAGCCCAAATCGCGCATTGGTCACGCGCGAATAGACTGCGGAATGCAGCTTTTCGACCTCGCCGGAACGCGTAGCCGCAGCCCGGAAGGCATGATCGAGCTGCGCCAGGTCGTTCGTCTCGATCATGATGTGGAATTCACCCTGGCCATCCGGCCCGAGACCCAATTTCCGGCGCAAAAGCCGCCAGCTTTCGATCCGGCCACCAGCCTTGTGGTGATCAAGATAGGCCGCAACGGCCGCTGCGAAGGCCGCGTCTTCGCGTCCGTCTTTCAGGTCGCACCAGATATGATAGACGTCCATTTTCCGCCCCGCCGGTCGCCGTGACGGCAGCCGTTCCGCTCATGGGACATTGTCTTGCCGCCCCAGCCGCGCTGCGATCTCACCGTGCTGATACCCTTCTACAACGAGGCGGGAAACATCGCCCCGCTGCTCGATGAAGTGCACGCGGCGCTGGCGGGTATCGACTACGAGGTGGTCTGCGTCAACGATTGCTCGAGCGATGCGACCGGCGCCGAGCTTGCCGCCACATCGGCCGCCCATCCCGACCGCATCGTGGTGCTGACACATGTGCAGCGGCGCGGAAAATCCGCCGCCCTGATGACCGGCCTGCGCAGCGCACGGGGCGACTGGGTGCAATTGCTCGACGGCGACGGGCAGAACGATCCGGCCGACGCGAGGCGCATCTGGGACCTGGTCGCGGCGAAGGATCAGAATCCGGCGCTCGGCATTGTGTGCGGACGCCGCACCAGCCGCAATGACAGCGGGTTCAAATGGCTCCAGTCGCGCGTGGCCAACGGCATCCGCCGTTTCTGCCTGCGCGATGACGCCACGGACACGGGCTGCGGGTTCAAGCTGATTCGGCGACGCGCTTTTCAGGATCTGCCATTCTTTGCAGCCATGCACCGGTTCCTGCCCGCCCTGGTCAAGCGCGCCGGCTGGGACGTCCGGGAAGAGCCGGTGGCCGACCGGGAAAGGCGCCATGGCGTTTCGAAATATGGGTTTCTCGGCCGTTTCGGAGCGGGGGTGGTGGACCTGCTCGGGATGATATGGCTTGTGCGGCGTGGGGGGTATGGCGTGGCAGCCGAATGGAACGATCCGCGCGCATCGCGCTGACTCGTCCGCTTGGCTGTTACGTAAGTGGTGTGGAAGTAGACGCGTGAAGCAGGAGCGCCGTCAGCCCAGGAAACCGCCTCCGAAGCGGCGGCTTTCGCGCGAGCGGAAGTCGTCGTTCGAATCGTTCGTGCGGCTCGACAAGTCCGCCGTCCTGTTCCTGATCTTCGCGTTCTGCGTGATCCACTGGGCGATCCGCGTCTTCATTGCGCCGGTCTACACGATCGAGGAAGCCGACCAGTTGCTGCTGTCGCAGTCGCTGCAGGTTGGCTACGAGGCGCGCCAGCCGCCGCTGCTGGCCTGGCTGTATTCCCTGGTGATCAGCGGCGCAGGCCTCAGCGCGCCGATCGTCTTCGCCGTCAAGTATCTGCTCCTGTTCGCGGCCCTGTCGCTCTACTACCTCTCCGCGCGCAATGTGCTGATCAAGCCGGGCGTCTCGGCGGCGGCGGTTGCTGCCTGGGCGCTGACCTTCCAGGTCGGCTGGGGCGTGCACGAGGACCTTCTCGGCGCGGTCGGCCTGATGGCGTGCCTTTCGCTCAGCCTCCATGCCTTCACGCGCATCCTGACATGGCGGCGCTATCGCGACTGGGTCTATCTCGGGGTTTCCATCGGGATCGGCCTTCTGACGCACCACCTCTATCTCGTCTTCCCGCTGGCGATGATGGCGGCGATTCTGCTTTCGCCCTTCTTCCGCGATGCGGTGACGCCAGGCCGCCTGGCCATCACACTGCTAGTCGCCGCCCTGATCTATGGCCCTTACGCGGCATGGGTGACGACCCATATCGGCTCGATCGGCGACGCCGTCCGCGAATACGCCAACTCGTGGGAGATCGACTCGGCCTGGCTCGACCGGGTGCGCAACGGCGCGCTTTCCTTCGGGCGCACCCTGCTGGAATTCACCCTGCCCCTCTCGCTGTTCTGGCTGATGCTGTTCTGGCCGATGTGGCTGCCGATCATCTATCCGGTGTTCGCGCGGCGCTCCACCGACGAGGAGCCGCACGAGATGTTCTGGCGGCGCCTGCTCGCGCGCTCGATGCTGTTCGCTACGCTGGCCTATCTCATCGGCGTGATCCTCGGCGTGCAGGTCTTCAAGGGATACTGGATGCTGCCGGCGCTCTACACCGCTCCGATCTGGATGTTCGCCCACGTCAAGCGCGCCGGCGATTTCCCGGTGGCGATCCGCGCCTTCGCCGCCGTGGTGATCGCCTTCGCCACGCTGGTTCTGGCGGGGCGCTTCATCGAATGGCGTCTCGAAATCCAGATGTGCGACGAAGGCGGCTGCCGGCCATACGCCCCGATCGCGGAATGGGCGAGCGAGCTGCGCAAGGCCGGGTTCGAGCAGGGCACCATCGTCGGCGCCGACAAGCACCTCACCGGCAATTTGCGGGGCGCCCTGCCGCGCGCGCGCGTGCTCGACGCCTCGATGCCGCCCAGCGCTTTCCCGGGAGCGCATACCAATGGAGCGTGCCTCGCCGTCTGGCGAGACGAGACGGTGATGCCGGAAGCGCTGGCGCACTATCTCCACGACGAGCTCGGCGCGCCGCCGCGCGACATGGGACCGGAAGGCGCCATTCGCCGGAACCTGCGGCTGTCGGACGACAGGGCCGCAACGCTCTATCTTCAGTTCGTGCCGCCGTCGGACGCTTGCCGCTGAAGGTTTTCCGGCAGCAGCGCCTCATCGGGACTGGCCGTCAGGCGCTTTGCGTCGATATCGATCTCAGGAAAATTCTCGTGCGTGAAGGGCAGCAGGAAGCTCGGGCCAGTGGGCGGCTCGATGTCGATTAGATCGCCGGCGCCGAAATCATGCACGGCCTTCACCTTGCCCAGCCTGCGCCCGTCGGCATGGACCACTTCGGCGCCGATGAGGTCGGCGACATAGACTTCGCCCTCGCCTTCGGTCTCGGGCATCGCATCGCGCGCGACGTGCAGCAGCGTTCCTTTAAGTTTTTCCCAGTCCTCGCGCTGGCGCTGTTCCTTCGCAGTCACCCCGAAACCATCGTTGAGTGGACGCGCTTTCACTGGCGTCAGGATGACCGCGCCATCGGCGTCCATCAGCGGGCCATAGCTGAAGCACGCTTCCGGATCGGACGTGAAGGACAGCACTCTCGCCTCGCCTTTGACGCCGAATGCGCCGGCAAGCTTGCCGACGACGATCAGCCGCGAGGGCGCCTTGCCTGTCATGGCTTTTCGAGCGGGTGTTCGAGCATGGCGACGATCTTGTCGTCGCGCGACGGACGCGTGTGGAGATGGCGAAAGCCGATCCGCCGGTGGAAGGCCATGCTCTCCGGATTTGGCGGCTTCTCGTTGACCTCGCAGGTCAGGCGTTTGTCGCCATTCTTCGCAGCGATGCGCACGGCCTCGTCGTAGAGGGCGCGGCCGACGCCTTGCCCCCTCGCCGCATCGCTGACGGCGATGCGGTCGATGTAGAGATGGTTGTCGAATGTCTTCTCGAACCAGGCGTAGTTGTCGCTTGGATAGGCCGATCCGGGCCGGATCAGGATGAGGAAGCCGCAACGGCTTCCATCGATCTCCGCGACCAGGACGCGATGCGCCCAGCCGGCGATGTCGCAATAGTCCTGGGCGTCCATCTCCGCGACGGCCGGCACGCACGCGGCGTTGAGGGCGAGGATGAACTCCTCGTCCGCACCTCCCCTTTCGGGCGCCGCGTCGCGGATGGCGACAGCCAAAGCCGCCCTACTCGGCAGGAGCTTCAGCCGGAGCGTTCCTGGCTTCTTCGGCGGCGGCCTTGCGGGCTTGTTCCTTCTCGGCGCGCTCGGTCACGCGGGCCTTGGCCTTCTCGCCCGGAATGGCGCGCTGCGGGTTGTTGCCGTGCTCCCACTTCACGATGCCGGCGGCGCCGAGGAAGCGGGCGACCCGATCGGTCGGCAGCGCGCCCTTGGCGAGCCACGCCTTGGCTTTCTCGAGATCGATGATGATGCGTTTGACATCACTCTTGGCCAGCAGCGGGTTGTAGGCGCCGATCTTCTCGATGAAGCGGCCGTCACGGGCGAAGCGCGAATCGGCGATCACGATGTTGTAGTACGGGCGGTGCTTGGAGCCGCCGCGGGCGAGTCGGATTTTCAGGGACATATTTTACCTTTCAGCTTGGTCTGGATGGTTGGGTTTGAGGTTGATGGACGGGCGAGACTTCAGGTCTTGCCCTGCAGTTTCTCGTGATGGCGGATCACTTCGGTCACGATGAAGGTGAGGAATTTCTCGGCGAAGTCGGGATCGAGGTCGGCTTCCTTGGCGAGACGCCGCAGGCGCTCGATCTGTTCGGCCTCGCGCGCCTTGTCGGCCGGCGGCAGGCCGTGCTGGGCCTTGAGTTCGCCGACCGCCTTGGTCGCCTTGAAGCGTTCGGCCAGCATGTGGACCACTGCCGCGTCGATATTGTCGATCGAGGCGCGCAGGCGTTTGAGCTCGTCTTGCGGGTTTCCGCTCATTTCTTCTTGTCTCCCCCAAGGCCTGGAAGTCCGCCACCGCCAAGGCCGGGCAACCCGCCCGGAAGTTTCGGCGCGCCGGGACCGCCCATCCCGCCGCCCATGTTCTGCAGCCCCTTAAGCGCGGCCTGATTGACCTGCGGCCCCGGACCGGCGGGAGCGCCGCCGCCCATCATGCCGCCCAACGCTTGCGCCATGCCCTTCATGCCGCCCTTGCCGATCTTCTTCATCACGTCGGCCATCGAGCGGTGCATCTTCAGCACCTTGTTGACCTCGGCGACATCGACGCCGGCGCCGGCCGCGATGCGGCGCTTGCGTGAGGCGGCGAGGATGTCGGGTTTCTTGCGCTCGTTCGGCGTCATTGAGAGGATGATCGCTTCCTGGCGCTTGAGCATCTTGTCGTTGATGTTGGCGGCCGCCATCTGCGCCTTGGCCTTCTGCACGCCGGGCATCAGGTCCATCATGCCGCCGAGGCCGCCCATGCGCTGCATCTGGCGAAGCTGGCCGGCGAGATCGTCGAGGTCGAACTGACCCTTGGCCATCTTCTTGGCCATGCGTTCGGCTTCGGCCTGATCGACCTCCGCCTTGGCCTTCTCGACCAGCGAGACGATGTCGCCCTGCCCGAGGATGCGGCCCGCAACGCGGCGGGCATCGAACACGTCGAGACCGTCGAGTTTTTCGCCCGAGCCCAGGAACCGGATCGGCAGGCCGGTGACCGCGCGCATCGACAGCGCTGCGCCGCCGCGGCCGTCGCCATCCATGCGGGTGAGGACGAGGCCGGTCAGCGGCAGGCGCTCATGGAAGCGTCTTGCGGTTTCGACGGCGTCCTGGCCGGTGAGCGCGTCGGCGACCAGCAGCGTCTCTTGTGGCTTCGCGATGGAGGCGATCTCGGCCGCCTCATTCATCATCTGCTCGTCGAGCGTTGTACGGCCCGCCGTGTCGAGCATCACCACATCGTAGCCGCCCAGCTTCGCCGCCTGCAGCGCACGGCGAGCGATGTCGGGCGGCAGCTGGCCTTCGACGATCGGCAAGGCGTCGACGCCGGCCTGGCTGGCCAGCACGCGCAGCTGCTCCATGGCGGCCGGGCGGCGTACGTCGAGCGAGGCGACGAGGATTTTCTTGCGCTCGGTCTCGCGCAGGCGCTTGGCGAGCTTGCCGGTGGTGGTGGTTTTGCCCGAGCCCTGCAGGCCGGCCATCATGATGACGGCAGGCGGCGAGTCGATCTTCAGGCGCTCCGGCTCGGCGTCCCCGCCCAGCGTGTCGACCAGGGCGTCATAAACGATCTTGATGACCTGCTGGCCTGGCTTGATAGAGCGGATGACATTCTCGCCGACCGCGAGCGGGCGGACGTCGTCGATGAATTTCTTGACCACCGGCAGCGCGACGTCGGCTTCCAGCAGCGCCACGCGGATCTCGCGCAGGGCTTCGCTGACGTCCTTCTCGGACAGCGCGCCACGGCCGGTGAGGCCGTCGAACACCTTTCCAAGCTTTTCCGTCAGCGCGTCGAACATTGCCTGCCTTTGGGCCGTCTCTCATCTCCCGCGTAAAACGCCTGAAACCCCGCTGAGCGCAACGCGCTGGGCGGGGGACCTCGCCGGGCTCATCCATCCGAAGATGGGGTCGTTCCGGTCAAGGCGCAGGGGCCCCAAGGTTGGGGGCGTCTGCGCGGAAGGCGGGTTTCCTATGCCGGGGCTGTGGAAAGGTCAAGTTTGGCAGCCTTGGCTGGATCGCCGCGTTGACCGCTATTTCCGGGCGTCTTATCCCGCAACCGCGCCAAATACCCAAGCCAGACACCCAAGCCAGACACCCAAGCCAGACAGGGGACTCCCATGCGCCGTGCAATGCTCGGATTGTTGGTTGCGCTGGGGCTGGCGCTCGTCCCGCCCGTCGGCCACGCGCAGGGAAATCCGGCGCCGGCGGCCAGCAAGGAAATGGCCGCAGCCATCGACCTGCAGCTGACATCGACGCGTTCGCAGATCGCC